>JGI12635J15846_10000004_pt1 | contig 118025 bp, 111 predicted proteins | sample BlaSpr_A8_OM2_M2_FD_15846 | JGI IMG/M metagenome (IMG submission 15846)
ACGCGGCGGCGCGACGGCCGCTGCCAACTTCTTCGATGGAGTCGCCCCGTTCCCGCTAACCAGCGGTGCAGATAAAGACACTCGCATGCAATTAAATGCATGGGCGAATATCTTCGGCGTAAAGCTTGGCGGCGGCTGGCTGGGCCGTCATGTCGATACCGACTCGCCTGCCACGCCTAACGTGCACTCGAACCTGTTCTACCTCGGCGCAGCGTATTCGATTACCCCGGCGTTCACGCTGGACGGCGAGGTGTACCGGATCACCAACGCCCAGCAGGACGCCCGCGCCACGATGGGCACGCTGCGCGGCACCTATTCGCTGTCGAAAGCGACGGCCGTGTATCTGCAGGGCTCGTATCTGGGCAACAGCACGCACGGACGCTACTCGCTCAGTTCGGGCGGCGGGGGCACCACGCCAGGTGCGGGGCAGAACCAGACGGGTTTAATGGCGGGCATTCGTCACGCGTTCTAAAGTTCTAAAGGGCGGCAAGTACGCTGCGGCTCCTGGAATTTTCACGCTTGCTTGGGGTTTCCAACGTGCGTGTGAGCTTGCAGGACCGGATATGCTGACTAAGCGATCGAATTAAATGAGCGACTCTTACTAAGCGACTTAACAAACCGGTAGCAGTGCCTGACCGCTTTGCCGGTTAACCAGTTTTCGTCAGTACCGGCCATCTCGTGCGCCTGGCGCTAAGAGAGCGGCTAATAATCATACGTCGTGTGGCATGCTTGGAGACGACGTAACAAAACATAAGGAAGAGACATGAGCAGGAGCCCCGCAGTCGACGTTCAAACCTTCATCAATGAGCACCCGTTCGGCGGGTTCCAATGGCTGATCTTTGCGATGTGTTTTGTCATCGTCCTGCTGGATGGATTCGATACAGCCGCTATTGGCTTTATCGCACCGTCTCTGATCACCGAATGGAACATCAGCCGGCCGGCGCTCGCACCGGTATTGAGCGCCGCATTATTCGGACTGGCGTTCGGCGCGCTCCTTTCCGGTCCGCTCTCTGACCGCCTGGGACGCCGCATCCTTCTCATCACCTCGGTCGTGATCTTTGGTGTCGCCTGCCTGGCTTCCTCTTTCTCCGGGGACCTGACTCATTTGACCGTGCTGCGCTTTATCACGGGACTCGGGCTAGGCGCCGCCATGCCGAACGCGGTGACGATCATGAGCGAGTTTTGCCCCGATCGCCGCCGTGCCACCCTGATCAACCTGATGTTCTGCGGCTTTCCGCTTGGGGCAGCGTTCGGCGGTTTTCTCGCGGCCTGGATGATTCCGGCCTTCGGCTGGCGCAGCGTCCTGCTGTTCGGTGGAATTACGCCGCTGCTGCTCGCGGTCGTGCTGCTGATCGCACTTCCGGAATCGGTTCGTTACCGGGTCGCCCATGCGCATCCCGTCGAAAAGATTCGCGCAACGCTTAGCCGCATCGGTCGTAGCGCTGTCAACGCCGCTTCGTTTGTCATGACGGAACATGCCCAGGCCGTTCCCGGAAAGAGCGGCATTCAGGTTGTGCTGTCACGGCAGTACATCGTCGGGTCGATCATGCTTTGGCTGACCTACTTCATGGGACTGGTCATCTTCTACGCATCGATCAACTGGATGCCGATTCTGTTGAAGGAAGCGGGCCTGAGCCCGCAACGCGCCACGTTGATTTCCGCGCTCTTCCCGCTCGGCGGCGTGGGTGCCGTGCTGTGCGGCGTCTTGATGGATAAATTCAATCCGAACAAGATCATCGCGGCATGTTATGCATTGACCGCTATCAGCGTGTATTGCATTGGTCACGCAGTCGGGAACATCAGCTTGCTGATACTCGTCGTGTTCGCCGCGGGCGTGCTGATGAACACGGCGCAGTCGTCTATGCCTGCGCTGGCGGCTTCGTTCTATCCTACTCAGGGGCGCGGTACCGGCGTTGCGTGGATGCTTGGCATTGGCCGGTTCGGTGGCATCGCGGGCTCGTTCCTGGTCGCCGAACTGACCCGGCAGCACTTCACGTTCGACGGCATCTTTGCCGTAGTCGCGGTGCCCGGAGTGGTGGCATGTGTTGCACTGCTGATCAAGCAAGCTGTTCAACCGCGGTCCACACCCGTCAAGGCTAGCGATATACAACCTATGTCGCACTAGCGGGTGGTACTTGCCTCGGGGCTGGCCCGTTCTGTCCAAGGTCAGTTCCAACCGAGCGGTTGACCCGCCGCGATCGCACATGACACACGAAAAAACCCCGCGCCTCTCTCGAAGGCGCGGGTAAAAGCTTACGGAGCGTCGCCCACCCGGACGAGGGGGACCTGGCGAGGACGAGACCCAGCATAGGCGTTTTCGCTTGAAAGAGGTCTTTCTACATATATCGGTTCCTTACTGACCTGGTCCAGACGCCTTGCGCAGGAACATGCCTAAGGATTTGTATAAATGCGAAACAGTTTTAAATAATGGCTTAGGCGTTAAAGGGGTGGCCGACTGCGCTTAGCCCAGATTGTCCTTCAGGAAGCGAACCATGATTCCCATCACTTCGTTGGTCGACCACGGTTGACCGGACTTGACGTCGCCGAGGAAGGCGACATCTCCATGACTCGCGCCGGTCAGCACGTACCGCTTGCTTCGAACCCCGGCTTGCAGCAACGCGTTATGCAAGAGCAGCGTCTGGCTGGGCGAAACAAGCGGGTCCTTGCTGCCATGGAACAGCAGGAAGGCGGGATCGGACGCAGTGATATAGGTCACCGGATTGGCGGTCGTCGTTGCTGTCGGATCATCGACGAGACCTTTGGTGCTTGAAGCGCCATTCACATAGTGAGCGATCGGATTGTCGGCCGATGAATAGGCTTCCTGCGACCGGGTGTCGAAGTCGGTCGCGACCTTCGATAGATCGGATGGACCGAATTTGTCGATGACAGCTTGCACCGCGCTGCTTTGCCCGAGATTGTCGCCTGTGTCGAACGTCTTTACATTGCCGGTGACGCCTGCCATCGAAGCTAGATAACCTCCCGCGGACTCGCCCCATACAGCGACCTTGTCCGGGTCGATCCCGTAGTCGTTAGCGTGTGCGCGCAGGTATCGGATAGCTGACTTGACGTCAGCGATGCCATCGCGATAGTTCGCGCCGTCCATGACGGTCCGGTACTGGATGCTGGCGACAACAAAGCCTGCCTCTGCTACGTAAGTACGGAGATTGAGTGCGCTTTCTTTTGGCGCAAAAGCAAAACCGCCGCCCGTCACGTAGACCACTAGTGGCTTCTTCCCCGGCCTGGCCGGAATCTGGATATCCATGGCCAGTTTCTTCTTCGTCCCGTTCGGCAATGCCGGTTCGCTGAAGACCAAGTCGTGCACCATTTTCAGCGGCGTCTTTCCGCACACGATCTGATCCGACGGGTTGGGCGAAAGGATAGTACTTGTGCTGGTATCGGATGGCGCTATGGTTGCGGACATGATCATCTTGGGCATCCCGGGCATGGGACCGTGTCCGGCGCCAGGGATAGGGCCAGCGCCAGGACCCGGAAGGGCGCCGCCGCCACGAGGGCCCTGAAACGGTCCCGTGGGGCAAGGCGATGTCGCGCTGGATTGGCTTTCGGATGGCACGGTTACTCCTGGTTCGACCGCTTGCGCGGATAGGCAGAGGGGAATGCTAAGGGAAAGTATTGCGAGCGATAAATGAAGATTCATAAGGTTTTTCCGTTCATCTTTCTATGTTGACGTTTTGCAGCGAACAACTTCCGGATTGGGTCGCAAATCGAGCGTCTGGCCCATTCGCAAACAATATTTTTTTGATTCAAAGAGAATATCAATTCGCAGTGCTTTCCTATCCTTACTCAAGATAACGAAGGCTTATGAGGCGTGCGACGATCACTTGTGGATTCGTGAGATGCCAGGGGGATGATGGGTGGCTTTGGAGTACGAGCCGATGCCGCGTGCCGTCTAAAGCGTGAAGTCTCGACGCGTTACGGCTGTGGGAAAAAGCTGGCTTTAATTGTGAGGAACGTAACGGACATCTAAGGCGACGTAAGACTCCCGCGCCTTTCAAACCATACCGGCCATGCAAAGCGTCACTGCCTCATCCTAGGCAGGGGCCTGCAGGTCGAAAGCCGCGGTCAGCCTGAGCGGCGATCGGGACGACATTGTCGCGGACAGTCGCGTTGTCGCTTTCCTCCGCACAACGGCCTGCTGTCTACCAGCGCACCCCCGCAGCGAGCGCAAGCAACAGCGCTGTGCGGGGTTCGACGCTTTCAGCGACACGTTGCTCAAGGTGTTCATGGGGCCCGAAGCTGGTCATGCAGGGAAGGGCTGCAAATACGGCTGCGACACGGCCTCTGTGCTCGCTGAGACCGCGCGCTGGGCACCAAGCCATGCAACGTCTTCGATATACCGTGCCGCCATCTCGCACGCGTCGGGTGACCTGGTGATAAGCCGCCGAACGTGCGCGCAATACCGCCCGACCTGCGGGTCCGTGGTCACGCGCCTGATCGCCGCCGCGAGTGCCCGGCCGCTCGCGGGACCGTCGATGCGCAGTCCGCAGCCGCTTTTCGCTACTCGCCGCGCGTTGTCGAACTGACCGTGTGCGAACGGCGTGACAACCTGTGGAATACCCGCCGCGAACGCGAGGGCCGCTGTTTCCATGGCGCCGTGATGAACGATGGCCGCACAATCCGGCATCAACGCGGACATCGGTACGTGATCGCGAGCGAGCAGATTGCTCTCGCCAGGCCAACGGGCACGTGCCTCGCGGGAGACCACGATTGCCCGAACGCCAGTGCGGCGCACGGCTTCATCCACCGCGTCGAAATACGCGTGCTCATCGATCTGCGTCGAGCCCAGCGCGAAGACGACCGGCCGCTCCCCTGAAGCGAGAAAAGCTCTCAGTTCATTATCGATGGGGGGTGTCGGCACATCATGGAACAACGGAAAACCGGCCATGAAGTGATAACGCGGCCAGTCCGGCTGAGCCGGCGCGAACCAGTCTGGAAACAGGCACAACACACCGTCCGGCGAGTGCAGCCACTGACCGAGGATGCGGCTTGCCGGCGGCAGTCCGAGCGTCGCCCGCACCTTGTTGAGTGCAGGACCACATGCCTTGTCCAGCACGCTCGTCTCGATCAGCGCAAGACACCATGCCCGAACGGCGCGGGGCAGCCACATGGGCACGGTGAGGCCCTTATGGGTCGGCGGCGCGCTGGCGGAGAGCAAGGTAGAAGGCGACACCTGTACCGAAACGTAAGGCGTGCCGTGCACTTCCTGCATGAGCCGCGCGGCGAATGCCCAGAGCGAGCCGACGAGCACGGTATCGGGCGTGGTGAGCGCAGCGAGCGCATCGAAGTGCGGACGAACGGACGGCGCGATCAGGTCCCACATTGTCTTGAACGAGGTGCGTGGATCCCACAGCGCAGGGTTCGCCACGGTCTGCGCGTATTCGTCCCAGGTGCCGATCGGCACAAAGACAAAACCGTTGTCCTCGGCCAGTTCCGCAAACTGCGGATGGGTACAAAAGACGATTCGGTGCCCGCGATGCGCCAGCGTGCGCGCAATGCCGATGAATGGATGGATGTCGCCCGCCGATCCAATTGCGGTGATGATGATCTGTGTCATTTAAATGTCTCGCTCGCTTAATACAAACAAGGCACGAGCGCGCGAACTTCGCGGCGATACGTGCGATAGGGGTCGCCGAAGCAATTGGAGAGCCACGCGTTCCTGGGCGACAACATGGCGATTGAATGGCAAATGCTCATGTTCTGCTCCCGAGACCGAGGTTTATGTTCGCGAACGCAAACGTTTGCTTAAATGCCAGAAGAAGGGTTGCCCTGGCGCGTGGCTGCTCGCCGGGCCGGCCTGCGCCGAAGAAATCGAGCAGTTCTTCGCGCATGGCTGCCGCTTGAGCTCGGCTTTCGCGTTCAAGGAAATGGGCGGTATTCGGCGCACCAATAGACATGAAACCCCCGACATGCTTGGAAAAAGGTTTAATTTTTATTCTTGAGATCGTGTCCACGGCTTTGTCCGGTATCCCCCGGTGGGAATGCCGATTTCCAAAGAAGTGGTTTTGCTGATACTCAGGCATGTTGAAGCCCGGGTATAAGATATGGTAGGAGGAATCGGAAAATAAATAAAAAAATGGAAAATATTTACAGATTGCTACCGTCACATCCATTAAGGATCTGTAATTTATAAACGTTTTCCCCTTTAGAAAAAGGGGAGGGATCCATTGGGAAGGTCCGGTGAAACGGCGTAGTGGAGACGCGCCGCGTGGATTTGAATACGTTCAGCCGTGGAGCCCCATTTTTCCCGACGCCATCGCCGCGATCCGGACAACAAGGCCGCGAGGAAGCAATCGCGACAGCCAGGTCGCGACTCGTACGCTGGGCCGTCCCGGGTAGGCAACGGCTTTCCTCCGGTCGAACGCTTCGAGCGTGTTATTAACTACGGATTCCGAGCTATCCATGTCTTTGGCCGACACATCGGTCGATACCCCATCGAAGAAGCTCGTTGCCGTTGGCCCCGGGCAAGCCGCCATCACATGAACACCCGTGCCGGCCAGCTCGTATTGCAGGGCCTCGCTGAAAGAGAGCACAAACGCCTTGGTCGCGGCATAGGTGGCCATGTAAGGAAGCGGCTGGAAGCTGGCGTTCGATGCCAGGTTGATGATGCCGCCGTTGCCACGCTTTGTCATCGCGCTGCCAAGCAGATGACTGAGCGCGACCAACACCTGGACGTTCACCTGGATCTCCGCGTGTTTCTTCTTCAGATCGTGCGAGAGGAAGCTGCCGGTCAGGCCAAGCCCTGCATTGTTTACCAGCAGGTCGACCTGAACGCCGCGGCGTTCGAGTTCCTTACTAACGTGAAGGGCTGCGTCGGGATGGGCGAGGTCGACGCTAAGCGCGACGGATTGCACGCCGTACCGGACGGTGAGGTCCTCCGCCAGAGTCTGCAAGGTATCCCCGGACCGGGCCACCAGCACGAGATTCATTCCACGCGCGGCAAGCGCCTCCGCGAAGGTTTTTCCTAGTCCTTTCGATGCCCCTGTAATGAGGGCGGTCGAGCCACGATAAACAAACATGTCCTGCTCCTTATAGCGATGAATGTGGGTTGGCGTCGCGCACAGTTTGATGACTGGCATCGACGGCCGCGAAGGGATTGACGTTCAGCAAACGCCGGCGATGTCACTGGCCTCAACCGAGACTTCTGCTTCCGGCAAAGCGGGATAGTCGGTGTAACCACGCTCATCGCCACCAAACAGCGTGCTGCTATCGAAGGCGGCGAGCGGCAGGCCCTCTGCAAGCCGGCGCGGAAAGTCGGGATTGGCTACGAAGGGCCGGGCGAAGGCAACCAGGTCGGCATAACCTTTGGACAGCACCCATTCGGCGCGCGCCTCGTCGTATTTGCCGGCCACAATGATCGGCCGCGTGAACCGGGCACGGATGGCCTGGCGGAATTCCTCAGTGAACTGCGGTGCGTCGTCCCAGTCGGCTTCAACCAGATGCAGATAAGCAATGCCGCGTGCCTGAAGGAATTTTGTGGCCTCGAGGATCGTCGGCAGGATGTCGGGGCAGTCCATGCCACGCGCGGTCAGGAACGGGGCGAGGCGAATAGCGGTGCGATCGGCGCCGATCTCGTCCGCTACCGCATTAACGACTTCCTTCAGAAAGCGCAGGCGGTTCTCACGCGAACCACCGTATTCGTCGGTGCGAAGATTGGATGTCGTACGCAGGAACTGGTCGATGAGGTACCCGTTGGCGCCGTGGATTTCAACACCGTCAAAACCCGCCTCCATCGCGTTACGTGCCGCCCGGCGAAAATCCGCCACTACTCCTGCGATCTCGTCGCGGCCAAGTGCGCGCGGAGTGGGGCTGGCCACCATCGCGCCGACGCCGGTGACCGGGTCGACCTTCCAGATCTGGCCGTCGAAGGGAACGGCGGACGGGGCCACCGGCAGTTGACCATCGTGGAAGTCCGGGTGGGACATGCGTCCCACGTGCCAGAGCTGCGCGAAGATCCTGCCGCCGGCTGCGTGGACTGCATCGGTCGCGAGGCGCCATCCGGCGACCTGCTCGGGGCTATAGATGCCAGGGGTGAAGGAGTAACCCTTGCCCTGTGGCGAGATCTGGGTGGCCTCGGTCACGATCAGCGCGGCGCTGGCGCGTTGTGCGTAGTAGAGGGCGTTCAGTGCATTGGGCACATCGCCGGGCTGAGTGCTGCGCGCACGCGTCATGGGCGCCATGACAATGCGATGAGCGAGCGTGTGGCCGGCGACGACGGTCGGCGTGAAGAGCGGCGAAGCGAGTGACGCGGCAGTAGTCGACATGATTGCGATCCGGGTTGGTTGACGATGTGGCCATTGTGCAAACCCCGGTGCATTTTGATAACGGGTGTACGATTTGAAGCATTTTCAAAAAGAACGGAAATATCGTGGAGAACCTTGGCGACATCCGGCTTTTTGTGGAAACGGCGAACCTGGGCGGTCTGTCGGCAGCGGGGCGCAAGCTGGGGTTGTCGCCCGCCGCCGCAAGCGCACGGCTGGTGAAGCTGGAGGCAAGCCTGAATGCCCGGCTTTTTGAGCGCACGACGCGGCAGTTACGGCTGACGGAAGAAGGCCGGATGTATCTCGCCCATTGTCAGCAGGCTATCCAGGCGCTCGACGACGCGCGTGCAGCACTGCAGGCGGGTCGAAGCGTGGTTCGCGGCAAGCTGAGGGTGTCAGCAACCTCGGATTTCGGCCGTCATGTCCTCAAGGGCTGGCTCGATGAGTTCAATGTCCTGTATCCCGAGGTCACGTTTGCTTTGGCGTTGTCGGATTCCTTGTCGAACCTGGTGCAGGACGACATCGACCTTGTCATCCGCTTCGGCGTGCCGCCGGATAGCTCGCTTGTTGCCCGCCGGCTGGCGCCGAACCGGCGTGTGCTGTGCGCATCGCCGGAGTATTTGAAAATACATGGCATTCCTGAGCATCCTCGGGATCTCGAGCGCTTCAACTACATCGTGCTCAGCTCGGCGTCCGGGTCCGCGAATGAATGGCGATTCAGCCGCGGCAGCGAGACGGAGACCTTTAGCGTCCCCCTGGAACGTGCGCGCGAAACCAATGACGGCGCACTCGCACGCGAGTGGGCAGTCGACGGTTACGGCATCGTGATGAAGTCGGTGTGGGACATCGGGGCAGACTTGCGAGCGGGACGACTGACTATCCTGATGCCGGAGTGGCGTTCTCCCGATGTTCCCGTGCACGCCCTGTATCAACGCAGCCGATACATGGCGCCACGCGTTCGCGCGCTGCTCGACTTCCTGATCGAGCGTTTCGCTACGGTATCCGTTGACCTGGAAGCGTATCTCGATCCGGCGCGCTGAAGTCGGGTGCTCGCCGGATCGATCATCCACGTGTCAGGGGATTGCCTTGCGGGCGCGGAACTCGTCGAACAGACGCAGGAACATGGCGGTGCTGTCCACCACGTCGTGGAAACCCGCCTGGCGAATCTTCGTCGTGCTGGTGATCACGTCCCAGTCGCAGCGGAAGATGAAGTCGCCGAAGCCCCAGGCCGCTACCTGCTCATACGGCACCGGTGCAAGGCCATATTTCGCCGTCATGCGCTCCCACAGCGGCCCCTTGTCGGCCATGTACGTGCTCAGGTTCAGCGTCTGGGATTCTGCCAGCGGCATGTCGAAGTAACGAGCAATAGCAGGCCATAGCTGGTTCCAGCGGAACAGATCGCTATTGGTGAGGTTATAGCTTTCGCCGCCGGGCGCCTGTGTGGCGGCCCACACCGAGCCGCGCGCGAGCTGCGCCGCGTCGGTGACCTGAGCGAGCTTGCCGTAGCACTCAGCCGTGCCGGGGAAGCGCAGCGGAAGGCCGAGCTCTTTACTGATCGATGCATAGACGGCGATCAGCATGGAGAGATTCATCGGATTGCCGAGCGCGAAACCGCACACCACGTCGGGACGCAGCACCGTTGCATCCCAGCGTTTGCCCTCGGCTTCGGCGAGCAGCCAGTCCTGCATGTCGTAGTAGAAATCGGGCGGCATGTGGCGCGGGTTGTCCTCGCGCGCCGGCGTGGTGAAGCTGCCCAGATGCGCGCCGTAGTACTTCGCGCCTTGATACAGCACGACACGCTGCAACGCGGGCGACGCGCCTTGCACCGTGTCCACGAGGTTACGCAGCATGCCGAGATTGGCGTCGATCAGCGCTTGCGGTGTGGGCTTTTCCTGATAAGCCGCATGGAAAATGTGGGTCACATCAGTGAGGCCGCCAAGCTTGGCCTGGACATCCGCGGGGTCCAGCAGATCGACCGCAATGTAGGGGGCCGCTGCCTCGGCCGTGGGTGCGCGCCGGGACAGTCCAATCACTTCCCAGTCCGGCAAGGCGGCCAGATGCTCCACCAGTTGCAGGCCAATGACGCCAAGGCCACCGGCGACCAGCGCTTTGTATTTCGTGCTCATGGGTGTTGGTTCCTGTAGTAGTCAGTCGACGAGTCAGACGATCGCACCGCCGCCGTCCACCAGCACGGTGGACCCTGTTGCATACGGCGTGCCTGCGAGATAGACGATGGCGTTGGCGACGTCTTCCGGCTGGCCAACACGTCTTGCCGGCAAGCGGGCGGCAGCGCCCTCGTACATGCTTTGGCGAGCCTGCTCGCCAAGCTTTGACCACAGTGGCGTCGCGATCAACCCGGGCGATACGGTGTTCACCCGCACCGGCGACAACTCCAGCGCGAGGCCACGAGCTAGCGCTTCCAGCGCGGCGTTGATTGCGCCTTGCAACACCGAGCTCTTGCTGGGACGCACGCTTAGAAAACCGGAGACCAGCGTCAACGAGCCGCCTTCCGTAATATTCGCCGCACGCGCCACGCGATACGCGCCCCAGAACTTGCTGTTCATCGCGGCATAGGCGTCGCTTAGGGCGAGTTCGCGCACGGGACCACCGGGCGTTTGCGCGGCCGAGATCACAACGTGATCGAAGCGTCCGGCCTTGGCGAAAAAGGCTTCCACGGAGGCCTCGTCGGTGGTGTCCAGCACGGCGGTGCGCACGGCCGAACCGATGTCCGCCGCAACGGCGTCCAGCTTCGCCTGGTTACGCGAGGCGATGGTGACGTCGGCACCCAGCCCGGCGAAGGCCTTCGCGGCAGCGGCGCCAATGCCTGAGCTTCCGCCTACGATCAATACGGTTTGCGATTCGAAATTGTTCATGATGTCGACTCCTTGTCGTGTGTTTCCAGTTGTATAGCTATCCTTACTTTGCGATGACGCCAAGCTGTTGCAGGAAGGTCAGGTTATCTTCCAGATGCCAGTTCTCGGCGATGCGGCCATCGGCAACGCGATAGATGTCGGTCGCAATGAAGTCGATCGACTGGCCCTTGCCCTGCACGTCCTTGAATGTTCCCGTGAAGTGACCGGTGAAGTGCAGGTGCGAAACCACTCTATCCCCGACCACGATCATTTGCTCGACGTCGCAATGAATGTCGGGGATCGCGGCGTGCACCATTTTCGATGCTGCCAGGGGTCCGTCGATGCCTTGCGGGCGGCCGGGCGGGAGCGTTCGATCGAGGAATGCGGGGCTGAGGGCGGTGCGGGCCAGTGCTTCGTCGCCGGTGGTCCAGAAGGTGTCGTAGCGGCGCGCGGCCAGGATTTGCGCGGCAACCTGCGCCTTCGGCAGGCTATGGTCGATGATGACCGTGGCGGGCTTGACGAGCGTTTCGGTCGCAGCGAACGCGGGGACGGTTGCGCTAAAAGCCACGAGGGCAAGTGCGAAAGAACCGATACGACTTCTAAATAGCGAGGAAGACATTGGATTTTCCTTATACAGAGGCATTGCATTGGAGATGAACGCGCGGTCAAAGCGGCCACCACGCTGAAGTTCTCATGCTAGCTTTCCGTTTTCGGATGGAATACGGTGTCGACAGAGATGCATCCTCTCCAAATCATGAAGAATGACCGGCACCGTGATCGATAACCTGCCTAACCTCGTTTCTTTTGCCCGTGTCGTTTCAGCCGGCAGCTTGTCTGCTGCGGCGCGGGAACTCGACCTGTCGCTGGCGGTGATCAGCAAGCGGCTTGCACAGCTCGAGGAGAGCCTTGGCGTGCGGCTGATCCAGCGCACCACGCGCAGGCAGACGCTGACCGAGGAGGGTGTGCTGTTCCATCAGCAGGTCCTTCGGATCCTTGCTGAAGTCGAGCAGGCCGAGACGCTGATGTCGCGCAGGCGCGAGGCGGTGAGCGGCTTGTTGAGAGTGAGCGCGCCGGGCGCACTGGGACGTCAGTGGATCGCGCCGATCATGGCGGATTTCCAGCAGCTTCATCCGCAATTGACGGTGCAACTGGACCTGACCGATGTGGTGGTCGACCTGCTCGACAGCAGCCTGGACATGGCGGTGCGCTTTGGTAGTCTCGCCGACTCTTCGATGATCGCGCGCCCGCTCGCGCCGAACTATCGCGTGTTATGCGCGGCGCCGGCTTACATCGAGCGATATGGCGCACCGGCCCAGCCCGACGATCTCAGCCGCCACCGGTGCATTCTGATTGGCGACCAGCCACGGGCCGAATGGCGCTTCGAGGGCAACGACAGCATCGGGGTGCGGGTCGCCGGCTCGTTGATCACGAACGATGGCGCTGCAGCTCATGCCTGGGCGTTGCATGGTGTCGGCATTGCGCTGAAGTCGATCTGGGACGTCGGCGACGACATCGCAGCAGGCCGGCTGCATCGCATCTTGCCCGGGTACTCCATGCCGGCCGCGCCGCTGCATGCGCTCTATCCGCATAGCCGGCACCTCGCGCCGCGCGTGCGTGTTTTTGTCGAGTTCCTGGGGCAGCGCTTGCGCGAGGCATGGCGCTGGGACAAGCGTTGAAGAGGGCATCAGCGGGCCTGCTTAAACCTCGCTCTCGACGCGACTCCCCATCGCATTGTTCGGGATGAACGTTTCGTTCAGGAAGTCGCGTGTGTAAGAGCTCGGCGTCTTGCCCGTGAACGAAGAAAAGGCCAGCGTAAAAGCGGCCACGCTGTTGAAGCCCACCTCTAGCGCAGTCTGTGTGACGGACAGGCGCTTGCGGGTCATCAGTTCGATCGCGCGCGCCATGCGCAATTCCTGCAAGAAGCGGCGCCAGCTCATGCCGAGCTCGTCCTGGAAGTATCGGCGCAACGTACGCACCGACGTGCCAGCCGCTTCCGCCGCCAGTTCAATCGTCGCCGAGTCCAGCCGGGTGCGCGTATAAGCGATGGCGCGCTTGAGCACGGGTGACTCGCCGAACGGAATCCACATCATCCGCGAGCACTCGAACCAGTCCTTGCACAAGAGGCCCAGTGCCTGGAAGTAGGCATTGGCCACGGCGTCGTCGGCTGCGCGTTCACGTCCCCAACGCAGCGCATAACCGAACATCTCGCGCGCGAGACCGCTGACCGGCGCCGCCCAACAGCCTTCGTGCTGCCACACCGTATGTTGCACGCCAAGGTGCGCCACGACCACGACCGCGTCGGCGCTGGTGTAGAGCCGGTACGGCCGGCTATGCGGAATGAACACCATATGCGCGGGCAGCAACAACCACTGGCCATGCGGGCCTTCGAGTTTCAAACGGCCTTGCTCGACGCACAGGATCTTGTTCTTCGGATCGCCTCGGGAGCCGATCACGGCCTTGCCCGGCTCAACGCGTTCGACACATTCCGGCAGTGGATCGCTGCAGCGAAACGGGTTCACGGGGTCGTCTTCAGGCATCACCCAGTCGATGAGTTCGTCGCTCGTTTTCATGATGTCTCGCTCCATTCCTCAGCTTTTTGCGTTCGGTCGACGCTGGCCGTATTTCGATGTTGGGCTGGCCGATTTTCGATAGGCGGCCGTTAAAACCTCGTCCAATAATAGTAAAAACAAAAAAACAGTATGGCAAACACTAAATTCGGCCAAAGGCCGATTGATGGAGTGAGACATGTTTACAACGATGCAAGGTGCGTCCGGCCAAGGCGCCGCGCCGCGTATTCCGGTGCTCGCCGTGCGAGGCGTCGGCAAGCGCTTCAACGGTGTGACGGCGCTCGAAGACGTGAGTTTCGATGTCGCCGCCGGTGAGATCGTCGCGCTGCTCGGCGAGAACGGCGCAGGCAAATCAACCCTGATCAAGATACTGGCCGGCGTGCATGCGCCGTCGAGCGGCACGCTGCTGTTTCGCGGCACGCCGACGGATGCGCGCGCCATGCGTGGCCGCGTCGCGTTCGTGCATCAGGATCTTGGGCTCGTCGACTGGATGACGGTTGCCGAGAACATCGCGCTCGCGACTACTTATGCGAAGCGGCGCGGCCTGATTTCGTGGGGGTCGGTGCGGGCGGCTGCCGAGGCGGCGTTGTCGCTGGTGGGTGGCGACATCGACCCCGAGCAGCGTGTATTCACGTTGTCGCGTGCGGAGAAATCGCTGGTGGCGATTGCACGCGGACTGTCGAGCCGCGCCGATCTGCTGGTGCTCGACGAACCGACCGCGAGCCTGCCCGAAAGTGAAGTGCAGCGCCTGCATCGCGTACTGCTGGGCCTGCGCGAGCAAGGTGTGGCGATGATCTATGTATCGCACCGGCTCGACGAAGTGTTTGCGTTGTCCGACCGCATTGTTGTCCTGCGCGATGGCCGGCGCGTCGCGGAACAGACAACAGCGAACACCGCGCCTGCCGAGCTGATTCGCCATATTGTCGGGCGTGAACCTGACTCGGTATTCGTACGGCCACCCGCACCGGGTGCTGCGCCCATCGCGTTGTCGGTGCGCAGGCTGCACACGGAAGAAGCCGGTCCGCTCAACTTCGATGTCCGCCGTGGCGAGATCCTCGGACTGGTCGGCTTGCGCGGCGCGGGACACGACTCGCTCGGCAAGGCACTGTTCGGCGCGGCGCCGATCCTGTCGGGAACGGTGCTGCTCAACGGCGAGCAAGTGGACTTGTCCTCGCCCGGCGCGGCCGTGGCGAATGGTTTGTGCCTGGTGGCCGGCGACCGCTACGGCGAGTCGATAGGCCCAGGCCTAAGCGTCCGCGAGAACCTCTTTCTCAATCCTCGCGCGAGTGGCCGCAAAGGGCTGCACATGCGCTCGGCGGCTAGCGAAACCGACGAAGCGCTGGCGCTTGGACGACGCGTCGCGTTGCGCCCGAACGATCCGGCGGCGCTGATCGAAACACTCTCCGGCGGCAATCAGCAGAAGGTCGTGATCGCGCGCTGGCTGCGCATTGGCGCGCATGTGCTGATTCTCGAGGACCCCACCGCAGGTGTCGATATTGGCGCGAAGGCGGAAATTTATCGGCTGCTTGGCGAGGCGGTGCGCACCGGTATGGCGGTGGTGCTGATCTCGTCGGACTTCGAGGAGACCGCTCAGATCTGTCATCGCGCGCTGGTGTTTCGTGCGGGCACGATTGCTCGCGAGTTGCCGCTTGAACAGCTCAGCATGTCGGAGTTGCTGCATTGCGCATCGCTTGATTATGGCGTGACTTGCGCCGACGCCATCTCCCTTACTGCCTGAGGTACTCCATGCAATCGCTCAAATCCAACGCGCTCGAGCCGACGCGCCGAGAACTAGCCGGCCTCTCGCCGTTCGCTCGCTTCGTACGTCTGTTGCCCGTGTTCGGCTTGCCGATCCTCACGCTTCTATTGATCGCGCTGTTCTCGCTGATCCTGCCGGACACGTTTCCCACCTTGCTGAACGTGCGCTCCATCGTCGGCGACAAATCGATCATCGCCATCCTCGCGCTCGCCGCCATGATTCCAATGGCTACTGGCCGCATTGACCTGACGGTCGGCTACGGCATCGTGCTGTGGCACATCCTCGCCATCAGCTTGCAGACGTCCTACGGGATCGACTGGCGGGTTGCTGTCGTGATCGTCCTTGCGCTGGGTGCGCTGCTCGGCCTGCTCAACGGTTTGCTGGTGGAGGTTGCGCAAATTGATTCATTCATCGCCACGCTGGGGACGGGCACCGTGCTGTACGCCATCGCGATGTGGCATACCGGCGGGCGTCAGGTCATCGGTACGTTGCCCGACGCGTTCACCTCTATTTTCACGACATCATTGTTCGGACTGCCAATCGCGGCAACGTACGTGATCGTGATAGCGGTCGTGCTGTGGCTCGCCTCTGACTATCTGCCGATCGGCCGCTACCTCTACGCGATCGGCGCGAACCCGCGTGCTGCAGCGCTTAACGGCATCCCCGCGCGCCGCTACGTGATCCTCGCGTTCGTCAGCTCGGGCGTGCTGACGGCCTTCGCCGGCATCGTGCTCGCGGCCAAGCTGCGCATCGGCCAGGCGAGTGTCGGACTCGATTTCCTGTTGCCCGCGCTGGTCGGCGCATTCCTGGGTTCCACCACGATCAAGCCTGGGAGGGTCAACGTCTGGGGCACGGTGTTCGGTGTCTCGATCCTGGCAGTCGGCATCGCGGGAATCCAGCAGCTTGGCGGCGACTTCTACGTCGAGCCGCTGTTTAACGGCGCCACGCTGCTCGTCGCAATCGGCATTGCGGGATATACGCAGCGCCGGCGCCGCAGTCCGCGCAAGCCGGTTCAAGGCGCTGCGCTTTCCACCACAGCCATGCCGCCGAACGAAACCAACGATGGATCGGCTGGCACGTTGTCCACACCGCCGTCAGGTACCGGACGCACCGAGTGAACCAGACTTAGATAACCGACAGGAGACACCATGAAGCACCGCCTGATCATCACCCTTTGTGCCGCGCTGGTCGCATCTTCCGCACTGAGCGCACACGCAGACGACACTTTTCTTGCTGAAGCGAAGGCATACACCGCGCAGGCCACGAAGTCCGGCCAACCGTGGGGCGGCCCGACCACCGGCCCCACCGCGCAACACCGCAAGACCATCGTGTTCGTATCGGCGGATCAACGCGACAGCGGGCCACGCGGCGTGGCTGAAGGCGTCAAGGAAGCGGCAAGCGCGATGGGCTGGACGTTTCGCTTGATCGACGGTCAAGGCTCAATCTCCGGACGCTCTGCGGCTATGAACCAGGCCATCGCGCTCAAGCCCGACGGCATCGTACTCGGCAGCGTGGACGCGAGAGAACAGGCCTCACTGATCCATCAGGCAGTCGCGCGCGGTATCAAGGTCGTGGGCTGGCATTCGCTGCCGAAGCCCGGACCCGCTCCGCAGGAAGGGTTCGTCACCAACCTCGCGACGGACCCGCTCGATGTGGCGAAGGCGGCGGTGATGTACGTCATCGCGCAGTCGAACGGCAAGGCGGGTGTGGTCATCTTCACGGACTCCACCTACGAGATCGCGACCGCCAAATCCAACGCAATGGCCGACCTGGTCAAGAAGTGCACCGGCTGTCAGTTGCTGAAGATAGAAGACACGCCGCTATCCGATACCGCGACGCGCTTGCCGCAACTCACCTCGACCATGCTGCAACGCTACGGTGCAAAGTGGACATGGGCGCTGACGATCAACGACATGCCCTTCGACTTCATGTCGCCCGCGTTGCAGCAGGCTGGCTACAAGGGTTCGGGGCCGCTGCTGGGCGTGTCGGCGGGCAATGGCAGCGAGTCGGCGTTCCAGCGTATCCGCAACGGCGAATATCAGGCGGCTACCGTCGCCGAACCTGTTTCACTGCACGGCTGGCAGGCGATCGACGAGCTGAACCGCGCGTTTGACGGGGCGCCGGTGAGCGGCTATACGGCGCCGGTGCATCTGGTCACGGCGACCGATATTGCATTCGACGGGGGGAAGATGAATCGCTATGACCCGGACAATCATTATCGCGATGCGTATCGACGCATCTGGGGCGTGAAATAACACCTTGGCACCTTGACGATAAATCCGGCTATGTAGCTGGTAGTCCGTATTGGATACCGGTGCTCCGTGTGCTCATGCGCGAGCAGCGTGTATCGAAGAACAGCAGAACTCTTGAACCCATGATCCAGCCATGACTGACACTCAATTACCTGTTCCCGATTTTGCCCGCAATATGCGGTTGATTGGCCACAGCGACCAGGGCGGCCGTGCCGACGGTGTGCAACTGATGGTGCATCGCGGTTACGCCTATGTTGGTCATATGTTCTCGAAGGGCTTCAGTGTCGTGGATGTGCGCGACCCGCGCCGGCCCGCGACCGTCGCCTATGTGCCGGCACCACCGAACACATGGAACATCCACTTGCAGACGCATGACAACTTGCTGCTTGTCATCAACGCCAAGGATATGTTCGCGGCCACGGAGTTCCAGGACGAGCGTGCGTACTATCAAGGCGCGCTCGGCAAGAAAGTCGGCACTGCGCAACGCTCGGCGGGCGTGCGCAACTGGCGTGCGGGCCTCGCGGTGTACGACATTTCGCAGGGCGATGCGCCGCGTGAGATCGGCTTCATGCCGGTCGAAGGCGGCGGCATTCACCGGGTCTGGTACACGGGCGGACGCTGGGCATATGCGTCGGCGCTGCTCGACGGATTTTCAGATTACATCTTCATCACGATCGACATGTCGGACCCGTGCCATCCACGCGAAGCGGGGCGTTTCTGGCTACCCGGCATGCATGTTGCCGCAGACGAAGCGCCATCGTGGCCGGCGGAACGGCGCTACGGCCTGCATCATCCGATCGTGCATGGCGACACCGCTCATTGCGCATGGCGCGACGCGGGACTTGTCATGCTCGACGTGGCCGACCGCAGCGCGCCGAAGCTGATCACGCACCGCAACTGGTCACCGCCGTTCGGCGGCGGCACGCACAACTGCCTGCCTCTGCCTGACCGCGATCTGCTGGTCGTACTCGATGAGGCGGTACTCGATCATCAGGAGGACGGTGAAAAATTCATCTGGTTATTCGATGTCCGCGAGCCGTCCAATCCTGTCAGCATCTCGACGTTTCCCGGACCGAGCGAGACCGAGTACCGGCAGAAGCCCGGTCACTTCGGTCCGCACAACCTGCACGAGAACCGGCCGGGCAGCTTCGTCAGTTCTCAACTGATTTTTGCGACCTATCAGAACGCAGGCGTGCGGGCATTCGATGTCAGCGATCCGTACCGGCCGGTCGAAGTCGCGGCATTCGTGCCGCCGCAGCCAACACGCTTGATGGATCACCGTCCGAACCGGCCTAATGTCATCCAGTCTTCCGATGTATTCGTCGATGCAGAGGGACTGGTTTATTCGACCGACTACAACGGCGGTCTTTACATTCTCGAATTCCAGGCTTGAGGCGATTCAGGTCCTGAACGTAGCGACAAACCGAGGCAACATGTGAACGCGAACACGCAGAACATCACGCGGCTCGACGACGTTTCGCGCGCTGGCAGCACAGACCATGCGCTGCTCGAAGCGGAGTTGCGCGCCGCACTCGGGCCGGCTGTCCGGTTCGACGCGGCGCATCGTGCGGCATATGCATCGGATGCGTCGAACTACCGGCAAACGCCGATAGGCGTAGTGGTGCCGGCGTCTATCGACGAACTGATCGCGGCGGTTGAAATCTGCCGCCGTCACAACGTGCCCATTCTCTCGCGAGGCGGCGGTACGTCGATGAGCGGTCAAACCGTCAACGTCGCGGTCGTGTTCGATTTGTCGAAGAGCTGCAACCGGATACTTGATGTCAATGAAACGCAGCGCACGGCGCTTGTCGAACCGGGCGTGATTTGCGACACGCTGCGCGACGCGGCCGAGGTCTACGGCCTGACCTTTGCACCGGATCCTTCGACGCATAGCCGTTGCACGTTAGGCGGCATGATCGGCAACAATTCCTGCGGACCGCATTCGGTGATGGCGGGCAAGACGCTGGAGAACGTCGAAGCGCTCGAGGTCATGACCTACGATGGCGAGCGTTTCTGGGTCGGGCCGACGTCCGATGACGAGCTCGAAGCAATCATCGCGGCAGGCAGGCGGCGCGGGCAGATATACAGCGATCTGAAAGACCTGAGGGATCGTTACGCTACGCAGATTCGTACCCGTTTTCCTGACATCCGGCGTCGTGTATCCGGCTTCAATCTCGATCAGTTGCTGCCCGAGAACGGCTTTAATGTAGCCCGTGCATTGGTGGGCACGGAAGGCACATGCGCGCTGACCGTTGCAGCTAAAGTTCGCCTTGTGCCGAGTCCTGCCGCACGCGTCTCGCTCGTGCTCGGGTTCCCCGACATCTATGCCGCTGCGGACGCGTTGCCGGAATACCGGCAGTTCAAACCGATCGCTATCGAAGGGCTTGATCGGGAAATCATCCGTGGTTTGCAGGCGCGCGGCCTGCGTGCCGGCGAGATAGGGATGCTGCCCGCTGGCGACGCATGGGTCATCGCGGAGTTTGGCGCGGACACCGTCGAGCAGGCGGTTGCGTTGGCCGAGCAAACGGTCGTTCGTCTTGCGGTACGCACCACGGGACCGATCCCGTCGACGTGGCTCGTGACCGATCCCGATATGCAAAAGCGTATCTGGCTGATTCGCGAAACGGGCGCATCGGCAACGCAGCTTTCCATCGATCCCACTGTGCCGGATCCGAAAGTAGGCTGGGAAGATGCCGCGGTCGATCCCGATCAGCTGGGAGATTATCTGCGCGCGTTCCAGGCACTCGTCGACCGGTACGGATACCGCACGTCGCTGTTCGGGCATTTCGGCGATGGCTGCGTGCACGCGCGCATCACCTTCGACCTGACCAGCGCGGTGGGTGTGAATCAATGGCGCAACTTTACGCGTGAGGCGGCCGAACTCGTGGTGCATTACGGCGGTTCGCTGTCGGGCGAACATGGCGATGGGCAAGCCAAGGCCGAGTTCTTGCCGATCATGTTTGGCGAAGAACTGATGGAAGCAATGCGCGAGTTCAAGCGTATCTGGGACCCGCAGAACCGGATGAATCCGGGCAAGGTTGTGCAGGCGTATCGGCTCGACGACAACTTGCGCATGGGGCCGCAATACAAGGTAGTGAATCTCCACACGCGCTTCGCGTTTCGCAGCGCGGAAGGCAACGGTTTTCAACGCGCGGTGGAGCGCTGCGTCGGCATGGGACGATGCCGCTCGCTTACCGGCAACACGATGTGCCCGAGTTACCGCGCCACACGCGAAGAACGTTATTCAACGCGCGGTCGCAGCCGCTTGTTATGGGAAATGCTGCAAGGCGACGTAGTCGATGGACAATGGAACAGCGAGCCGGTCAAGGAAGCCCTCGATACGTGTCTCTCGTGCAAGGGATGCCGCAGCGATTGCCCGACGCATGTCGACATGGCTACTTACAAGGCTGAGTTTTTATCGCATTACTACGAGACGAAGCGCCGCCTCCGGCAGGCGTTGTTCATGGGCCGCATTGGGGACTGGGCGCCACTCGCCGCGAAGTGGCCGTGGATGACGAACCTGCTGACGCAAACACCGGCATTCGCCACGCTCGCGAAACGGATCGCCGGTACGGCGCAACGCCGGGCATTACCGCGGTTTGCATCGCAGACGTTTCGCGCGCGCTTCGCCGAGGTCCGCTCGAATGACACGTTTGATAAATCGGCGGCACCGCTGCGCGGCAAGGTGATCCTGTGGGTCGATACCTTCTGCGAGCACTTCCATCCGGAGATCGCTCTGGCCGCCGTCAAGGTGCTTCGGCACGCGGGTTTTGAAACGGTATTGCCGGCTAAACCGCTGTGCTGCGGCCGCCCGCTTTATGACTTCGGCTACCTCGACACCGCACGTGAAAAGCTCGAAGCCATCCTCACAACGCTTGCGCCGGAATTCGCCCGTGACGATCCAGAGGACGTTCCGCTTGCTCTTGTCGGACTGGAACCAGGGTGTATGTCCGTGTTCAAGGACGAACTGCTGAAACTGTTTCCCGACGATCCGCGCGCACAGCGCCTTGCATCGAGCGTGCGGTTGTTCGGCGACTTTCTTGTCGAACAGAACTACGTGCCGCCGCGTTTTGAAGCGCAGGTGCTTGTCCACGCGCATTGCCATCAGAAGTCATTGTTCGGAACCAACGGAGAACGTGTGCTGCTCGAAAGAATGGGCGCACGATTCACGCTGCTGGATAGCGGCTGCTGTGGTTTGGCGGGATCGTTTGGTTTTCATCCCGAGCATATCGACATAGCGGATAGCGCGGGCGAGCAGGTTCTTTTCCCGGCAGTAAGGCAAGCGAGTAAAGACACCATCGTGCTCACAAACGGCTTCAGTTGCCGCGAACAGATTCGCCACGGCACACGCCGTGAAGCCATGCACCTGACAGAGTTGCTCGCACTGGCTTGCGGGGCGTGAATAGTCTTCAGCCTCGCGATATTGCAGCGCCCTTGAGTTCGGAACCCGGTTTTGAAGATCGCGCATGCGTCAACGCGCCGCCAAGACCTGCATCCTCAAGTTTGAGGCGGCCCCTTGAGCCGCTCAAGAAGCGAACTGATCAGATCGATTGGCATGGGAAAAACGATGGTCGAATTCTTGTCGCCGGCGATCGCCGTCAGTGTTTGCAGGTAGCGCAGTTGCATGGCTTGCGGTGCTTGCGCGAGCATTTGCGCTGCCTGGAGCAGTTTTTCCGATGCCTGCAGTTCGCCTTCCGCGTGGATGATCTTGGCGCGCCGTTCACGCTCTGCTTCGGCTTGCCGGGCGATTGCCCGCACCATGGTCTCGTTCAGGTCGACGTCCTTGATCTCAACATTCGACACCTTGATGCCCCATGCATCGGTCTGCGCATCGAGTGCCTTTTGAATGTCCGTGTTGAGACGCTCGCGTTCCGCAAGCAGCTCATCAAGTTCATGCTTGCCGAGAATCGCGCGCAAGGTCGTTTGCGACAACTGGCTGGTCGCCTCCAGAAAGCGAGCGACCTGAATCACAGCCTTCTCCGGGTCGACTACGCGAAAATAGACAACCGCGTTCACCTTCACGGACACGTTGTCCCGAGTGATGACGTCCTGCGGAGGGACGTCGAAGACCACGGTACGCAAATCCATTCTCACTACTTGCTGCACCGCTGGAATGATGAGGACGAGGCCCGGCCCCTTGACCTTCCAGAAGCGGCCGAGCATGAAGACGACGCCGCGTTCGTATTCACGAAAGATGCGTATCGATGAGAACACGATGAGGATGACGAGCGCCAGCAAGATACCGCTGAAGCCAAACGTAAAGCCGGCCATTATTTTTCTCCTTGTTTTACCTCGTCCAGTCGCGCAACGGTCAGCATGAGACCCTGACGCCCGAGGACACGCACCCGCTCCCCGCGTGCGAGCAGTGCAGGTGATTCGTGGCAACACACACGCCATCGCTCTCCGTGTACGCGAGCCCAACCGCTGTCGCTTGGCGGCATGTCTTCCAGCATCTCGCCTATGCTGCCGAGCATTGCCTCCGCGCCACTCACAACAGGACGCCGGCGCGCCCGCAGCGCGATGCTCGAAACGACAAACACAAACAGCGCCGTGGCAAGGGTCAGGCCGATCACGAGTGAGACTGGAATGCCGTAGCCGGGGGCATCGGTACGGAACAGCATGAGCGCGCCGATCGCAAACGCGATAATGCCGCCGAAGCCGAGCGTGCCGAACGTCGGCAAGAAAATCTCGGCAACAAGAAAGGCTATGCCGAGCAGAATCAGGCCGAGCCCGGCAAAGTCGACAGGCAGCAACTGCAACGCAAACAAGCCCAGCATCAGGCTGATTGCGCCTGCGACGCCGGGCAACGCAAGCCCGGGATTCGCGAACTCGAAGAACAGCCCGTACATACCGATCGTAACGAGAATGAGCGCCACGCTTGGGTCGGTGATGGTCGCGAGAAAGCGGCTGCGCCAGTCAGGCAGGATCGTCTCGACAACAGCGCCGGACGTGGCGAGTACATGATCGCCCGTGATCGTGTGTACATGCCGGCCGTTGACCTTCGTGAGCAGGTCTGGCACGTCGGACGCGTTCAGGTCGACCACGTTCTGCGCGAGCGCTTCGCTGGCCGAGAGGCTGACCGCTTCGCGAACAGCACGTTCGCCCCATTGCGCGTTGCGGCCGCGCAGTTGCGCGAGGCCGCGTATGTACGCCGCGGCGTCCTGCACCTGCTTGGTGGTCTCGGTGGATGCCGTGCTCGGGCCAGATGAAGCCGATGCACCCGCGTCTTTCTTCGCCTGGCCTGACTCCGCCGATGGTGGCTCCGTGGACTCGCCCGCGCTGATACGGATGGGCGTGGCGGCGCCGAGGTTGGTGCCCGGCGCCATCGCGGCGATGTGGCTTGCATAGACGATATACGTGCCTGCGCTGGCCGCCCGTGCGCCTCCCGGAGCAATGAACGCCGCGACGGGAACGGGTGACGAGAGGATGGCTTTGATGATGGACCGCATCGACGAGTCGAGTCCGCCGGGGGTATCGATTTCGAGAACGGCGAGTTGAGCGTGTTCTTCAGCCGCGCGGGAAAGCGCGCGAACGACGAAGTCGGCGCTTGCGGGACCGACAGCACCGTTGAGCGGAATGACCACGACGGGAGGGCTTGCAGCCGCGACGCTGCAGAGCATCAATGCTGCTAGAAACGCCACCGCATTGCGCAACAGGAAACCCGCTGTGCCGGAAAGCTCGCGCACTGCATCCGGGTGAAGCAAGCGAGACGAATAGCGATCCATCACGGTAAGAGCGGCGTCTTTTGCGGACAGGGTGACGCCGGCTCAACGAAGGTTGCCTGACATTAAGCTTATGCCAAATTAAGCGTTTACCAAGTTTGCCCGCTCTAAGGATTTCCACGATAAAGCCGCGCCATTTCCGCCGCCAGGTCGAGCCTCGTTTATTGTCTATTCGCGGCTGCAAGAACCCGGCTTAGGAAATATGCGCTCCAAGCCGCGATGACATAGACGAGTATTGAAATTCTTAAATAATGGACCGGGCGAAAACGGGAGAACAGGATTTCACCTTGCTCCCGACACTGTCACCCAGGTCGCTCACTGAAGGGCGACTTTAGGTAATTTCGATTCATCCAGCACGGCTACTCCGCAAAACCAGTCGCCTCCATGGACGTCGTATTTCCAGTGCATGTTGGCTTTCATCAGCGATCTGCAGTTATCAAGCGAAATCATGCCCGGCTGCGCAACGGTGCATTGACCGATCGCGATCCTGGGCTGCGGCAGCGCTGGCTCAGAGGCCGAGCGAACCGGTGAGGGCTTCGAGATGAATTGCAGATCATCGACCAGCCGTCGAAGCTCTTCAATCCGGCCGGAATACCAGGTTGTCAGGCACGTTTCGTCCGTACAATGAGTTTCTCGCCAAGTCCATTTGGCGTCGCTGTCCGCGCGGAACGAACGTGTGTCGGCAACCGCGCGGCGCGCTTTCCAATAGAGCTTTCCGAGTTCGTCGTCGAGCTTCGATAAATCAGGGTTGTGGCAAATCAGCTTTTCAGCGACTGAGTGGCCACGGTTGCAATCGAAGCTGGTCGCATGGGCGACAAGCGGACTGCTTACCAGAATCACAGTGATCAGAGCGGTCTTGAAGAGGGTCATTGTTGTCGCGAGAAGAATGGGCCTTTCACTCATACTCGGCTGGATCCGGTGCCCGGGATGCGAAGAAAAGAACTAGGGTTCGGTCTGTACTTACGAAATATTTCTCGCGAACCTGGTTGTCGCCCAAAGACTAGTGGACCTTTACATAAAGCTTTCGCGGTTGCTTAGCAACGCTGGATTGCAATGTTTGGGTGCGCGGTAATCCCCGGTAAGGAGTCTGGAAAATCTTGCGGTCATTCTTTAATGATCACGGGCTGTTACGCGCGATCATTCAATGTCCAGAACAAGCGGACTTTTCCTTATTAAGGGCATTTACGGCGGGGCCTCGGTCCTGGCGATGCAACAGGTTCCAGTTGCCTGGAGCGAGTCGCGCAGATTGTCACTATCATCGAGGGCGTTGCGCTCAAAGCCCATGCTCTCGCGTTGGCAAGCAAGGTATCGGGTGAAAGAAATCAAGGATCTGATTAGTGCATTGGTGGAGCGCGTGCATGTGGGTTGAAGCTGACGGTGTTGTTGCTTATCCCCTCACCAGTTCCAAAATATGGCACATCGGAGTTGGCTTATGTTGAAAACGGTCGCAGCCTCATCATTGCGTCCCGGCATGTTCCTGCACAGTCTGGATCGGCGCTGGATCGATCACCCATTCTGGAAGAACTCGTTCTTGCTCACAGCCGCTGATATCGAGAAGATCGTCTCAAGCGGAATTACGTCGATTGTGATCGATACGGACAGGGGTCTGGAGTGCGCTGAGGGCCCCCTGGATCCGGTCGAGTCCGGCGGGGAGACTGAGGACGATCAACTACTCGTTACGACACGCCCTCAACCGTCGCGAAAACCGATCGGCAAGGAAATCGAACACGCAAAGCGTTTGTTCGAATCGGCGTCCAATGAGATGAAGCTGGTGTTTCAGCAAGCCCGCATGGGGAAGGTGGTCGCAGGCAGCACGATGATGCCCCTGGTCGAGACTATTGCCGCGTCCGTCATGCGTAACCCGCATGCATTGGTCAGCGTGGCGCGCCTCAAGCACCACGATGGTTACACGTACATGCATTCCGTCGCCGTATGCGCGCTGATGACGGCGCTGGCACGCGAACTTGGTCTCGATGAGCCGGGCGTCCTCGAGGCCGGCGTGGCCGGCTTGCTGCATGACCTGGGCAAGGCGCTCATGCCGCTCGCCGTGCTGAACAAGCCGGGAAAACTAAGCACCGAAGAGTTCGAGGTTGCAAAGAAACATGCGTACGACGGCTGGAAAATGCTGCAGTCAGCCGATGTCACTGCCGGCGTGCTGGAGGTTGCGCTACACCACCACGAAAAGATCAATGGCCGTGGTTATCCGGATGGCCTCGCGGACAAGGCTATCCCCCTGCTTGCGCGGATGGGCGCGGTTTGCGATGTGTACGACGCCGTCACGTCCGAGCGCCCGTACAAATCGTCCTGGCATCCGACTCAGGCGCTGCGCAGCATGGCTTCGTGGGACGGGCAGTTCGACAAGACCATTCTCGCGGCTTTCATCAGCACGGTCGGCATCTACCCTGTGGGCGCGGTGGTTCGGCTGGAATCCGGTTTTCTTGCTGTCGTGCTCGATCAGGGCAGTGGATCCATCCTGACGCCGATCGTCAAGATGTTCTTTTCGTGCAAGTCGAACCAGCCTGTCTTGCCTCAGGTCGTGGACCTGAAGAAAATTAAAGGTGCGGACCGGATAGTGGCAATCGAAGACCCCAGGCTATGGAATCTTCCGCCAGTCGATGACCTTTGGTTAAATCAGACAGCTCCCTTTATTTGAGCGGCACCGCTGGCGCCCTCGCATCGTCTTACCGAACTCACCCGGGCTGCACCCGCCTTCGATGAACGCAGATGAAGCCAAGACTCATGGACTGGTTCACGAAATCGGGGCGCTTGCCATGCCTGCCGGTTCGGGAGTGATGCAGGTAGCTGCCGCTTATTAGCGTGTCGGCGCACCGCCGATATTTGACGAACACGGTGCGCTAAAAGACCCTTGAGAGCCTTGTTGCCCTTGCGCGGTCACCGAAGTAATGCCCTGTAAGCAGACGGCATCTACCGCCCGTAATTGCCGAAATGCCCCTCCCCAAACCGCTCTAATCTCTCTGTGCGTGCATGGAGTCCAGAGGCATGGACTCCATGCACGCACTCGATATCTACCAACGGAAGCTGCGCCCGGCATGTCGTCATTCCAGCCGGCCAAAACCGCAGCGACGACGTTTGAGGGAGAAAAATCTTGCGGCGCTGTATTTTCATCGCGATGCTCTTTTGCATACTCAATCTTCAAGCGTGCGCCAGCTCGGTAGGAACGTTTGCGCTTGGCGGGCTTGTCGGTGCGGTGGCGGGCGTGTCGGCCATCGTATGCGCGGTCGGATGTAAATGACTCGCGCCACAAAACGGGCGGCCAAGGTTCGCGACATTCCTCGGCGCAATGCTGCCACCGCTCTGAAAGACGTTCGGTATGCAAATCAAGGCCTGCGGAATGTCACTCTCTTCATTTCACCGTCCGAACAGCTCGAATTGTCACCGGACAACGGCGTTACGCACGTCAGTCGGCGAACGGCGGCGATCGAACCAACCCACGGATTGACCGAAGCAATGATAGAGCGGCTCCTGAAGCATAACGATGTCGTATTGCTCATGGAGTGCGATCAAAGGATGCGTCGCGTCCCTTATCGCGGCAAGCAGCGTCGTAGCGACGTACTGCGCTTTCTAAGAATAGCGGGACCGCAAGCGCGAGCGCTCGTTTATAGCCACCACGCTGATGAGGGCTCTGTCTGGGTCGACGTGATGTCGGGTGAAGTCACCGCCCGGTAGTGGAGCGCCAACGTCTCCCTGCGTTTCCTGTGCCGTTTGCAGGCGCGACGGAAAGTAGCGCCGGCTAGCGCCGTTTTAACTGCGGTAAGGACAGGTTGTTAATGATTCTGTATTTTATGAACCAGCGGGATGCCGTCAGGTATCTCGTGGAAATCAGGCGTGACGCGTTAGCCAATCCGAGTTCGGAAGTCATCGTTAAAACGCATTTGCATGAAAGTCCCGGTGTTGAAGGCGTGGAACGCGTTCTCCTCGACGTGAGGGCTGCCCGTACAGCGTATTTCGTGGAATGCGGTTCGAAGGCAGGGGATCGGATCGTCTTTATTACCTGATCGCCGCGCGCGACACCCCGTTGATTGCGGGATGCCGGCCGCTCACAAGGGAGGTTGTTCACGCCGCTTCGAAACGCCATTCCTCAAAGCTCCTTAACTCCCCGGTCTGGACGTCGACCCATAACATCTCTCCGTTGGACGAGTGGCTGAAGACCAATGCGCGAACCTCGCGCTGACTATCAAGGAATCCCAGTATTGCCCGCAGCGTATGTTTCCCGCGATACCGGATTGCGCGGCTTGATACACCGTGGCCGCTAACAAGCATGATGGGGTTGATGCGCACTTTGCAAGCAATCTCGCCTGCCGTAGAAAAATCCATTTCATCCTCCAAGTACGTTCAATACTCAGTGATAACGTCAGCGGTACGAACAACCTTAGGATACGAAAGACCCGGTAAGAAAATGAGCTAAGGAGATCAAGTCATCAGGCAGATAAGTCATCAATAAACAGATCTCTTAGCGGCATCCGTCTTGGCCGTATTCGCGATGTTCCAAGCTTAGACAATCCATAGAAAATATGCACGGTTTGCAAGCCGATCCGGAGTGCGAAGTGATGCATGCGTTACCGGATCTTTCATCGTCGTTCAGGTCATCGCATAGCCCGCAAGGCGTGCCGGCATGCAGGCGAGAAGCGGCTTCTTACCCCGTCTTTCCAACGCTACAGATTCTCGCCCACTGGTCGATATGAAATCTGGGAAAACTATTTCTCGCGCTCGCCATTCAGCTCTGCGCGGCACTGAGATCCCTGCTCGACGCAGCCGATTCGGCATCGCGGAACAACCAACCAAGAGAAGCCATGGCACTCGATTCCAGCATGTCAATTTCACCCTCGGATTTGCCTAATAACACGGCGACACCTTCGTCCAATGTACCCAGCCCAATTCCTGAGCGGTCGGCGGTGACATCGTCTGCAAGCGGAGATGCCTTGTTGGCGGCACTCAAGCTGACGCTGCAGAGCTTGGGGCTCGACGCGAACGGGTTTCCGCCTGCCAGCACCAGCCTCACCGACACGGACTCCTTACCAGGTAACTCGGGCACGGCCGATTCTAAGGCACGAGGGCAGGCGAACAGGAACATCGGCCAGCAGTTTCTTGTCGCGCTGTACCAGGCGCTTGTTTTCCAACATGCGATCAGTGGACCTGCTCAGCAAGAAGGTGATGCCGCACCAACGGAAGCAGTGACCTCCGCCTATGCCGATCTTGGCTCGTCGATACAAGAGCTTGCGAAGACTGTCCGATCTATCTCTGCCGATACCAGTGGTGCCAGCGACACATGGGATTGGCAACTCGATGACGCACACCAGTCCACTCCCGCCAGCAATCCGGATCCCGTCGACAGCAGAACGATAGCCGGGGCGGTGAGCACGCTCGATAACGCATTGCAATCCTATGTAGCGCCTGCGAGTAATTCGGGTGAAGTGTCGCTTGCCGATGTTCTCGACAGTTTGGGTTCCGAGACTAAAGGCCTTAGCTGGAATCCGCTTGGGTTGGTAGTCGATGTGAAGATCTAGGATCAATTGCGTTCGAGACTATGCGGTAAGTGCTGGTAAGGAGTCGAGAAAAGCCTGTGGTCATTCAGTAATCAGAGCAAGCCGTAACGCGTGATCATTCCATGTCGAAAGAGAGTTCCAGCGACCTGGCATGCGTTCGAGTCTGCTCTGATGCTGCCTGGATCCCTTCATCTTTATTGAAAGCGAGTTTGATCATGAACGTCAATAGTTATGCCCCTGCGGAACGTGTTGCACCGACGCCGATGCGGCCTACCGGCGGTAGCGCGGGTAGTGCCGCCGGCAATAGCGCCAAGTCAAGTCCGTCTCTGCCGGTTGAGCCGACGTCTCCTACAGCGCCGCCTTCGAACGGTTTGGTTGGCACGCGCATCAACACCAGCGCATAACAAGGAAGTGGCCTTCTCCATGTTTAATTTGCAGTCTTACAGATCGTACGCGCGACTAGTGGCATGCGTGATAGCCGGAATGGTCGTATTGCCGATGGAAGGTTGCGGGGTGGCTGCGCTGCCGTGCCGGCTGGTGTCGGCCACGCTCAAGATTGTGCCGGGCGTGGGTAATGCGGCTGCCGCGCCGTTTGATACATGCGCTGCTGCGATCGATTGATGATGGTTGAGCCGCCGCTCGACATGACGGGCGCGCGAACGGCGTTCACTGGGAAGCCAGCAACTGAACGCTGGCCAGGATCATCATCGTGCAGCGCTTGAGCAATAACCTAAATCTGGCGAACCATTGAAAACATGAACTCGTTAAAGTTTGTGATCCTGGCTAGCGGGTTGGTCTCGCTAGCCGGATGCTCAGGCGGCCAGAATTCCATTGTCGATATGCCGACCTTCGCGCCGGTCGTGGTCTCGAGCCCGCTGAATATTGAAACAGGGGGGGCGATTTTCCAGGGCGGCAACACGCTTGCCTTGTACGAAACGCCTCGCGCGCAACACGTGGGCGACGTGTTGACGATTCGTCTCGCCGAGTCGTATTCAGCTAATAACAGCGGCGATGCATCAGCTAACCGTGCAAGCGATATCACCGCGGAAGCCGCTGATAAGTCGACCAGCGCGGCGGCAAAACTCGCCAAGCTGTTCAACATAGGGTCCGCGAGCACGACGTTCAAGGGGCAAGGTGCCGTGTCGAATACCGCGGGGATGACGGGCACGCTGGCCGTGTCGGTTATCGCGACCCTGCCTACCGGCAATCTGGTCATCGCAGGCGACAAGATCATTGCGATGAACTCGAACCGGGATCGCTTGCGGTTATCGGGTATCGTCAATCCTAAAGATATTGAAGTCGGCAACTACGTGTCGTCGAGCAAGGTCGCCAATGCGCGTATTGAGCAGGCGGGAGTCGGCATGCTTGCCGATGCGACGACACTTGGCTGGCTGCAGCGAATGTTTCTTAGCGTGCTGACATTCTGATCCCGCCACACTCCTTCCTTATAGACCACAGAAGGGGCAATAGTCTGCCCCTCGTCTTTCCCCTGACACAGCACGTGCCCTTCACGGAGCGGACGGATGTTTAGCCAGCGTGCCCAGGTCCTCATCCAGGCTTGTGCGAATGGTTGTAATCGCCTGGTCCACGTTCGCCGGCCGCAGCAGGTTACGCGCCAGCGCCTCGTAGACGTACTGGCGGACCGCTGGCACCTGGGTCTTTAGCAAGACGTCGTGATAGATCTCCCTCATTTCACTTTCGCGGCCGCTCAGGTCATACAGCCTTTGCAAATGCTCGAGATCGTTGACCACGGCAAAGCTCGGTCCGAAACCTTCGTGGCTTGAATGACCATCGTCCATGCCGGACGACGACGAGCTTTGGGCGAATGCGCTGCAGGCACCGGTAGCCAGGACGCTTGCGAGCAGGATAGTTTGGGTAAATTGTTTCATGGTTATCGAGTAGGGCTGCTAGAAAGAAGAGGTCGATGAGACAACGACAACAAAACCTCACTCTCTGTGGGTAACAAACTGTGCAGCGGTCCTGATCGTCCTGACGGACGTCTGGCCGATACGGTAGCGCCAAGGCTCAAGCGACCTCCATGGACATCAGCGTTAGTCGTGAAGCCGACGCTAGCCGCAGACAATTCCTGCGATCAATAGTTCGAAGAGAGCGGGGTGCATGATCGCGCTGGGCGACGTGCCGGCTGACTTGCATGAATCGATTCCTGTGAGTGAAGAGGGCGTGGTTGCGATTCAATCGCTCTCACGCGGTACTTCGTCCATTCGCAGGGTTATGATTGCGCACTTCAGAAAGCGGTGAAACGGCGAGTAACATGCGCCTCCCGCGAGTCCTTCCGAAATCTTATAAAGAATTTCGCCGCGTTTATTGAGGCAGTCGAACTAAGGGCATCTCTATTCGAAGCAGCAAGCTTAAGGAAAGGTTCAGTAAGCGTTAGGGCAAAGCCTTGTCTTTTCCATGCAATTTACTTGAGTAGAAAAGAGGATCATTCGTTCTGGGACGTGTCGTTGTCTATACGATGCAACGCGTTTCTTAACGTCCTTGTCAAACGATCAATTCATCGACGATATTTTTTGAGCTCTGTAAATTCGCGGAGAGGGACGCATGTTGCTGATTGGCGGGGTAGTTGGTTTTATGTCTGGTGTTCTGCTGATGCTTTTTCTCCTTGGACTTCGGGTGCCTGAAGATCGGCCGGACGACGTCACCGGCAGTCTGATTGCGCGCACTCCGGCTAAAGCGCGTACGTTGCGTGACCCGGCGTTTTGGGGAGTGCGTGGTTCCCGCGCCTGAAGACCTGGCTCAGTGTTATAGCGCTGGCCGATGCATCAGTCGGGCGGTTTGTACAAGAGGAAGGGGAATACGCCAATGGCGAAAAAAAGCGTAACTGAAGACGCTCAAGACGTGATGCGGGCAGCCGTCCTGATCGAACTCGGTGCTCGCATACAAGTGCTTGAAAGCGAAGTCAACCTTTCCCGCGACCGCATGATTCGCCTTTATCAGGAAGTCAAAGGCGTGTCGCCGCCGAAGGGTATGCTGCCGTTCTCCGTCGACTGGTTCATGACGTGGTCGCCGAATATCCATGCATCCCTCTTCTACAACATCTATCTGTTCCTGAAAGATCTCGCAGGCTGTTCGCATTTCGACGCGTTGACGAAGGGTTATAAGCTTTATCTCGAACATTGCGAGCGTCACGGCAGCTATGTCATGTTGAGCTTCACGCGCGCCTGGACACTCGCGCGTTTCTTCGACGCCGGCATTCTGCAGTTGACGCGTTGCTGCAGCTGCACAGGCAAGTTCGTCACCCGCAAGCAGGATTCCGCGCACGGTGCGATGTGCGGCAGTTGCCAACCGCCGTCGCGTGCCGGCAAGAGCGCCAAGGCGGTTCCACGCATCAGGGAAGATGAAACGGTGGATGAATGCACGATCGCACAGTCAGTCACCGGGGATGAGTTGATTTCAACTTTATCGGACAGTGTGGGTGTGTCACCGGCGCAGTGCGAAGCCCCGTGCGGGCAGGCCGCCTAAGAAGCTATAGATAGAGTCTGCGGGTCCGGGATTGTTCTACCGGACTCGTGATGAGATCGCGGCTTTCTCCTGCGCCTTGGGACTTTATCCTTTCTTCAGTCCTTTGTTGCAATCACCATCTTGTCGATGAGTGCCGTGACCTTGGTCGCCGTGCTTGCGTAGCGGTCGAGCTTCGCCCCGCTGGTCTGGTAGCTGGCAGCAGTAACGATCTTGCCGCGCTGGATCAACGTGAGATTGATGGCGCAGAGGTACTCGGTGTATCCGTCGGTAAACGAGCGATGACCCCAATCCGTGGCCGCGCTGTACACGAGTGTCGCTTCGCAGCTAGACGGTGAGTTCCCCGCGCCATAAACAGTCGACTGCACCCCGCGTTTATGCAGTGCGTATTGCAACGCCGGGACGAAGTCGCCAACGGCGACCATCGAATTCCATTCGATGCAAACAGCATGGACCGATGCCTGATCGCCGTTGATGGCGGTGGGAGAAGAGTGGTTCGACGCAATGCTCATCCCGGCTTGCACGACCGACCCGGCTGCATCGACGGCGGTTATTACCGTCCATGCACAACCGGATAGCGAGCACGGGCTGATCGTTGCGCAGATGATCGAAGCAATACGCAGGGATCTTCTAACCCGGGAGGCCATGAGTCCCATGCGATGAGTGGTATTCAGGCCGGCCTGCATGATTGATGTCCGAAGATGAAGAAGGTATTGGTTCGCAACGCCATGGTTGCGCACTTCTACAAACGGTGAAACGGCAAGCAATAGAGGGCTCCCGCAAGTCCTTTCGGAGTCTTTCCATGGATGCCGAACACCATGCAGCTTGTTCGAGAGAGGTGTCTATCAACGCCTGTCAGCTTGCGTCCACGCTGCTGGTCCGCCATTGCTGGTCGACCGACTTGACCCAGGCGTCGGACGCTTTCAGCAGGTAGACGAGCGTGGCGTTACGCGTGGCCGGCAAGAAACGCAAGGTGATCGAGCTCACCGCGTTTTCCCATTCGTAGACGGGTAGCGTGCTGCTGGTCGATGCAGAGGGTTGAGCGCTGGCCCGCGGTGCGCCATAGCGGTCTGCAAGAGCGTGGCGCAGATCGGCCGCGGTGCCCTCGTCTATGACGAAGGACATCTCATACAAGCGGAAGGTGGTCTGTCCGCTGACTCGCGCGAAACGCAGCATGTGGTCCTGCGCCGGCACGCCGTCGACCACGGCCTGCGATACAGCCCAGCCATTCGCTCGTTGATGCGCCCAGCGGCAAGCCACCGTCAGGCTCTCGCGCGTCTTCAGGCTCATGCCGAGCGAGCCGGCTATCACGTCGGTCTCGCAGACCGGCACACTGTCGATAGGCGTCGCTCGTACGGTCGCGCCCGCCTGGAACTCGTCGAGTGTCATGCCGAGCGAGATGCCGCGAAACGCGAACGGCGCTTCCCGGGCGCGTCTTCTCATATCGGCGGCCTTGCTCTTCGACGCGCCCGGATCGCGCATCATCGGGTCAGCATGAACGGCGGCAAAGGGAGTGAGCGACAGCACCCCGGTAACTAGCGCAAGCGCGCAAACACACAGTTGGGGTTTCATGACTCAGTGGATCGCCGGCGCGCACGTTGCAGAAGGCGAACAAAGCCAGGTAAAAAAGCGGGCAGGTTCTGGATTGCCGTGATGGGTCATGATAGGCCTCGCGTAGCGCGTTGATTCCCAGTCTCGATTCGACACCGCGCGTCAAGTCCCCGGGCTTGAGGGGATCGAGGCGCGGCGAAGCGTATTTCGTGTCGAATCATCGCACCGGGTATTGCCGTGCGATATGAGAAGGAGTGCGCGGTTTCCCGCAGTGCTTACGACCTGTTTCCGCCGATTACCAATTTTTTATCTGGGGGCTCGCCGCGTTTATCGAATCGGCAATGGGTCGAGCCCAAGCAGGACAACCGCTCTAGAACATCGTGTTGTCGTTGGCCGCGTGCTCGGGCACCGGTTGAATGACGTCCCAATGCTCGGCAATCTTGCCGTGATCGACGCGGAAGATATCGACGATGGCATTGCCCCGATCCTGCGAATTGCTGGTCGAATGAACGTGAAGGAAAACGAGATCGCCATCGGCCGCGCTGCGCACGATTGTGGAGCGCGCTTCGGGGTTTGCTTTGAAACGCTCCGTAAAGAAGCTGATAAATGGCGCTGATCCACTAGGCACGCGCGGGTTGTGCTGGATGTAATTCGGCGCGAGCACGGTGCTGGCGATACTGAGATCGTGCTGGTTGAATACTGTGTCGTAGAAGTGCACGACCAGTGCGCGGTTGTTTTCTTCCTGGGCGAGATTCCGTGCGCTTGTATAAGCCGGCATGGCGCTATCTTCGGCGTAGGCGGCTTGGCTCGCGACAATGGCAAGCAGTGCTGCGGCGGCAAGCGCGCGGCGAATGAGGGATGTTCTAAGAGGTGTGATGGTCATGTCTTGTGGTGATATCCGTCGGGTGGGAGATCGCTGGCTATCGTCACTATATATGTGGGTTCCACTCAGCAGCGTTATCGCAGAGCGAGTTTGACACGAACGCCGAGGTCGAGATACCGTGCGCTTTCGTTCGGTCAGGCATGGTATGCGGGCACGGCGCTTCATGACGCAGGGAGACATTGACCGATACGTTGCTCAGGGGTATGGGCAAGGTACGGGGGCAGACTACAAGCCGTGGCTGCGAGTACAGGACGTGCCCTCGAGATGCCGGTCGTGCAAGGTGCATGGCCTGAAGACCGCGGATACACCACGTCCTGTCCGAGCTTGCCCACGCGCCTGTCCGGACACGCATCGGTCATGTTCTAGCGCATATGCGATGATGAGGCTGAACCGACGAATCCGTTCTTGACCTTCCCACACGGTCAAGGTCAGGAATGCGATGAGGTCGGTAAATCGACCATCTTCGAATCAGAGCGAAACGGGATTTCCGCGCAACCGCACGCAGTCTAAGTAGCGGGAGCCGTTTCGACATGCCAGAGGATGGGGGCAATGACGCTCATCGACACGAGGCAGCCGGGCACGCGACCGGACGCAGGCGCGAGTCCGACGCTCTGTGTCGGTTACATCGCACACGCGCTGGGCTGGCTCGCGCGGATAGTGCTCCCGCTCCTCGTTGCGGTCGTCCCGCTTCTAGCGCAGGCGGTGACCGAATCCGACCTGTTGCCGCCCGAACAGGTCTTCCCGCTGACAGTCAGTCTCAGCGCACCGCAGCAAATTACGCTCGATTACTAAAGCGGTCGGTTGCCACGGAATTTTCTAGTGCACGCGACTCGGTCGCCGGCGGATATGTCGATGAGGGATGGAAGGACACCGTACTTATCATGCCGGGCGAGCGAATCCGCTTGCCGATTCGCTTCGGTGCGTACACCGAGATGTTTCTCTACCACTGTCACATGCTGGAGCACGAGGACTCGGGATTGATGCGCAACTATCTGATTCGGGTCTAGTAGGGTCTTTCAAGATTCGGAGACAATCAGGCCAGGCTTCGCGAGCTCGAGGCCACCACTGAAATGGAGGACAACCATGAAATTTCTCGCCGCAGTTTTATGCTCGTCACCGCTGGTTTAGCCTCGTCGCTGACCTTGGAGCGCAACGTGGCAGCGCAAGCCGGGCCAGTCCTGGAGTCAGACGCGAACGCCCAGGCGCTCGGGTACGAAACGGATGCCAGCAAGGTCGATCACGCCAAGTACGCCAACTATCAGGCAGGGCAAGCCTGTGCGAGCTGTCAGTTTTTCCAGGGAAAAGCCGGCGACGCAACGGCTCCTTGCACGATCTTTGCCGGCAAGCAGGTCAATGCCAAGGGCTGGTGTAGCGCCTACGTCAAAAAGGCGTGAAANGATTCAACTGAACATAAGGAGATCATCATGGAATCGCAATGCGTAGTCGCGATTATCCGACCGGATGTGCTTGGGAGTCTTAGGAAAGCGTTGCACGCGATCCATACGCACGGCGTCACGATCAGCAAAGTGAGAGGCTTTGGCGCACACCTGAATCCGTATGCGGATAACGAGGCTACCGGGCACCTGAAAATCGAGATCTTCGTTCGCACGGCCGATGTCGATACGCTGGTCGCTGCAATCATGAAGGTCTCGCATGTGGGTGCGCCGGGTGACGGCGTGATCGCCGTGCTGCCGGTTTCCCATTTCTACAGCGTCCACACCATGACCGAAGTGCTGCCGTAGTGGTGTCAAACGCGATCTGTCAGCTGCGGTCTCAAGGGCGGCGGCGCTTACCGTAGTAGGCGTCGCCGCGTCCTTGGCGCCTACCGATGGTTAGTGCTTCTCCAGCTTCACAATGGTCAGCGTGCCGTTGACATCTTCGACGCGGACTTTGACCTTGTCGCCTTCCTTGACGTGGTCAATCATCGCCGTGTCCTTGGCCTTGTATGCCATCGTCATCGCCGACATGCCGATGTTGGTCAGTGCACCGTGCTGCAGGGTCACCATGCCTGTCGACGGGTCTATCTTCTTAACCACTGCGTCGGTCAGTTGCGATTTGCCAGGCTTCGCGGTGCTCATGGCGCCGTTGTCCATCTTCATGCCAGCCATTTCGTCCGCAGCTATCGCGGCACTAGCAAGCGTGAGTGCGGTGCAGAATACGGCGGATACGGTAACGAACTTCTTCATTGGCTTTCTCCAGAGTGGGATTGCGGCACGAGTGTGCCAGTGGGTACTGCGTGAGGTTGAAGCGGTTCTTCGGTTTTCGTTTGGGTGTGTGCAATTCTCCGGCGTTGCAGCAGCAACCAGGCGGCCGGAATGATCAGCATCGACAGGAGCGGCGCGGTCACCATGCCACCAACCATCGGTGCGGCGATGCGCTGCATGACTTCCGATCCGGCTCCATGGCCGAGCATGATCGGGATGAGACCCGCAAGCACGACCGCGACGGTCATCGCCTTGGGTCTCACGCGCAAGACGGCGCCCTCGCGGATGGCATCGACGAGCGTTGCTTCCGTAAAGGGCGCGCCTTCCTCGAGTCGACGGTTGAGCGCGCCCTTCAGATACAGCAGCATCACAACGCCGAATTCGGCCGCGACACCCGAGAGCGCGATGAACCCGACGGCTGTAGCGACCGACACCGCATGTCCCAGGATCCAGATCAGCCAGAAGCCTCCGACCAGCGCGAAGGGCACGGTTGACATCAGTAAAAGCGCGTCGGCTGCCGAATTGAACGTCAGGAAGAGCAGCACGAAAATGACGACGAGCGTCACCGGAATCACGGTCCGCAATTTCGCGGCCGCTCGCTCCAGATACTCGAACTGGCCGGACCACGCGATGGAATAGCCGGGCGGCAGTACAACGTGCTGCGCAACCGCAAGCTGCATTGCCTTCACGGCCGATTGCAAGTCCACATCGCGAATGTCGACGTAGACGTAGCCCGACAAGCGCGCGTTCTCGCTACGGATCATCGGCGGCCCATCGGAGATCTTGATGGTGGCTACGTCCCCTAGCGTGATCTGCGCCCCTCGGTCGGTGACCACCGGTAACTGACGCAGATTGTCGACTGAGTCCCGGATCTCCCGTGGATAGCGAATGTTGATCGGGAAACGCTCGCGGCCTGCAATGACTTCGCCGACGTTATCGCCGCCGACCGCCGTCGACACGATGAACTGGACGTCAGTCACCGACATGCCATAGCGGGCTGCAGCCAACCGGTCGATATCGACGTCGATGTAGTGGCCGCCGTTCAAGCGTTCCGCTAGCGCCGACGTGACGCCTGGAACGTTCTTCAAGACGGACTCGACCTGCGTGGCAATCTTGTCGATCTGCCCAAGGTCTGCGCCAGAGATCTTCACCCCCACAGGCGTTTTGATACCGGTCGACAGCATGTCCAGGCGATTGCGAATCGGTGGCACCCAGACATTCGACAGGCCCGGAATCTTGACTCGCGCATCGAGTTCATCCACTAGCTTCTCGGGCGTCATGCCGGGCCGCCATTCGCTGCGCGGCTTGAACTGGATAGTGGTCTCGAACATCTCGAACGGCGCCGGGTCGGTCGCAGTGTCGGCACGTCCCGATTTGCCGAACACGGTTTTCACTTCGGGAACCGTCTTGATCAGACGGTCGGTTTGTTGAAGCAACTCGGCGGCTTTATCCGCTGAAATGCCGGGTAGTGCGGTCGGCATATACAGTAGGTCGCCTTCGTCGAGCGGTGGCATGAATTCGCCACCTAGTCGCGACACAGGAATGAGCGTGATGGCGAGTGCGATGACCGCCAGCCCGATCGCGACCCACGGTCTGCGTAGCGTCGCTTCGAGCAATGGGCGATACAGCCTGATCAACACGCGGTTGATAGGATTGGCGTTTTCGTGGGGAATGCGACCCCGAATCAGAAAGCCCATCAGCACCGGCACCAGCGTCACGGACAACCCGGCGGCGGCCGCGATCGTGTAGGTCTTCGTGAACGCTAGTGGGGCAAAGAGCTTCCCCTCCTGGCCTTCGAGCGAGAAGACCGGGATGAACGACAGCGTGATGATGAGCAGCGAGAAGAACAAGGCTGGCCCGACTTCCGCTGCGGACTCAGCGATCAGTTCCCATCGCTGAGCGTTCGTGATCGGAGTATCCGGGTGCTCGTGGTCATACGCTTCCAGATGCTTGTGAGCGTTTTCGATCATCACGATGGCCGCATCGATCATCGCGCCGATGGCAATCGCAATGCCACCCAACGACATCAGGTTCGCGTTGACGCCCTGATAGCGCATGACGATGAACGCCGTCAGCACCCCGAGCGGCAGCGACAGGATCGCGACAAACGCGCTGCGCAGGTGAAACAGGAACACCGCGCAGACCAGCCCAACGATGATGAATTCCTCAATGAGCTTGTCTTTGAGGTTGTCGACGGCACGCTCGATGAGCTGCGAGCGATCGTACGTCGTCACGACCTCGACGCCTGGCGACAGCGATTTTTTCAAGTCGGCGAACTTGGCTTTGACCGCATCGATGGTTGTCAGCGCGTTCTTGCCAGAGCGCATCACAATCACGCCCCCGGCGACTTCACCTTCGCCGTTTAGTTCGGCAATGCCACGGCGCATTTCGGGGCCAATCTGGATACGAGCGACGTCCCCCAACAGGACCGGCGTGCCTGTATCGTTGGTCCGCAGTACGATGTTGCGGAAGTCGTCCAGTGAGCGCAGGTAGCCGGATGACCTCACCATGTACTCCGACTCGGCGAGTTCGACAACCGATCCGCCCGACTCCTGGTTGGCCTTTCCTATGGCATCCGCAACAGCACCTTGTGTGATGCCATAGGCGCGCAGCTTGTCCGGATCGATGACGACTTGGTATTGGCGCACCATGCCGCCGATCGACGCGACTTCCGAGACGTCTGGTACCGATTTCAGCTCGAACTTCAGAAACCAATCGTTTAAGGCTCGGAGCTGTCCCGGGTCGTGTTTGCCGGTGCGGTCGACCAATGCGTATTCGTAGACCCAACCGACCCCCGTTGCGTCAGGACCGAGTGACACGGTCGCGCCCGGCGGCAAACGACTCTGCACCTGGTTCAGGTATTCCAATACCCGCGAACGCGCCCAATACTGGTCCGTCTTGTCGTCGAAAAGCACATAGACGAACGCATCCCCGAACGATGAATAGGCGCGAATGGTCGTCGCGCCCGGCACGCCCAGCAGCGTCGTCGTGAGCGGATATGTCACCTGGTCTTCGACCACCTGCGGCGCTTTGCCGGGATACGAGGCCTTGATGATGACCTGCGTGTCGGAAAGATCCGGCAGCGCATCGAGCGGTGTCTGCGTCAGTGAATAAAAGCCCCACGCAGTGACGAGCACGGTCGCGAGCAGCACGAGAAACCGGTTGTAAATCGACCAGCGAATGACGCGTGCGATCATTTCGTGCCTCCAACCGGTTCGACCTTCGTCAGTTGGTATCCGTCATCCGACTGCTTGAAAATGAAATGTACGGAATCGCCCACCTTGACGTCCGGGAAGGCCGTGGGCGCAGGCTTGCCGAATGTCATGGTCATTGCACCCCATCCCAACGCCGGCACGGGCTGGTGCGAGAACGTGATGTCACCGGGAGTGACTTTTTCAACCTTGCCGGTCGTCTCGTAGGTTAGAGCCGCAGCAGCGGCGGAGGCTGGCGCCGGAGCCGATGCACCCATGCTTGGAACAACGCTTCCTTCGAGCTTCGGCAGCACGGATTTCAGGCTCGCTTCCGAGTCGATCAGGAACTGGCCGGAGGCAACGACCTGCTGGCCTTCCGTCAGGCCGCTTGTCACTTCAGTGTCGTCACCTGCATCGTTGCCCACTGTAATGGCGACAGGTTGCAGTCGACCGTCGCTGTTCTTGACGATGACGATCGACCGTTTTCCCGTCGTGATCACGGCTTCGGACGGCACGAGCAGACGCGACACAGGTTTCGCCCCGCTGATATGGCCGCGCATCAGCATCCCCGGCGTCAGCTTCAGCCCCGTATTGTCGATTTCAAGGCGCGCCTGTAACGTGCGGCTGCTTGTACTGATGCCTGGCAGGATTTCGCGGATGTGACCGCTAAAGTGCTGCGACGGATCGCCTGCGAACGTCGCGTCGACCAACATGCCGGGCCGCACCTGCAACGCGAGCGACTCGGGAATTTCCACGATCAGCCACAACTTCGACAGGCCTGCGATCTTGGCGAGCGTCTGCCCCGGTGAAACCATCGCGCCATCTCTAACATTGAGTTCGGTCAGTACCCCCGTTTCCTGAGCGAATAGCGTCACGTGCGTCTGAGCTTTACCCGCTCGGTCCAGGTTCGCAATAAGGCCGTCCGGAATCGACATCGCTCGCATGCGGGCGCGGGCCCCTTCAAGCAGGCCATCATCCATACCGCCGCGTTTGAGCGCCAGATATTCTTCCTGCGGCGCCAGCCAATCCGGGACGAATAGCGACGCGATCGGCGCGCCCTTGGCCACGCGCTGCATTGGCGCGCTGGCGTACAGATGGTCGATGTAGCCTGTTACCCGCGATTGGACGACATCGGCCATCGACTCATCGAACTGCGTGGAGCCGACCGCGTCGAAACCAACGGCCGTGTCCTGCCGGCGCACCGTGGCGTATCGGATGCCAAGATTCTGTTGAAGCCCCGAGTCGACTCTGATTCCGCTGGAGCCGCCTTCGTCCGCGAAGACGGGCTGCAGTTCCATGTTCATGAAGGGAGATTTCCCGGGCTTATCGAAGTGCTGGTTAGGCACCATCGGGTCATGCCAATACAGGACCTTGCGGCCCGTCTTCGGATCGACCTTGTCTCCGGGCGCGGATGGGGTCGCGGCCGCGGCTGACACCATGGGTGCATCCGTCGCAGAACGATGCGTGCCGATCACATAACCGGCGCCTAGCAGCGCGACTGCGGCAAACACCGACGCCACGGCACGTACGAGTAGTTTCTGGCTCATGTTTTTCTCCTCATTGGCTGGCGGTCAAGTCAGGCGGCAAAACCTGGTATTCCAACTGGGCCCAGACCAGGGAGACTTGTCGTTCGAGATTCAACACTTGAAGGTTCGCTTCGAGCTGCGTGTGCCTCGCGTCCAATGCGTCAGAGAGCGTGCCGGCACCGGACCGGTAGGCTGCATTGGCCAGTGCCACCTTCTGTGCCGCGGCGGGTAGAACGGTTTGCTTCACGTTCGCTAAACGTTCCCGACCGCTGGCGAGTTTTGCCGTCAGGCTTTGGATATCGGCTACGACCTGTCGCTCGGTGTCTTCGTAAGTGAGCCGTGCTTGCGTGCCCATTTCCGATTTTTGGTCGACGTCGCGATCCTCGAGATTTCTACGATTGATCGGCAGAGGGATGGAAACGCCGAATGACACGTAGTCCGAGAAATTTCCACCCCGCTTGAAATAGGTCAGCCCCCAGGTCCAATTCGGGTTTCTATCGCTTCGGGTAACGTCGGTGTCGGCATCGGCCAACGAGATGGCGGAGCGGGCTGCAATCAATGCAGGCTGAACTTGATCGAGCTGCTCGACGCTTAAACTAGACACTTGTGATTCCAGATCCGGTGGGTCTCCAGCGACCTCCAGAACGTTACCTGCCGCCGTCCAACGCGACAGGGCAATCAACGCGGTCTTCTCGTCCTGCTGCGCGTTGATCAGTTCATCACGTGCGTTCCCGAGCGTAAGGTTGGCTTGGGCGACGTCTACCGCGGTGCCTTTTGCGCCGCGGTACGACGCTTGTCTGGCGGTAAGTTCCTGGCTCAGATGGTCGACCAGGGCCTGGCTCAAGACGACGGCCTTTTTCGCATAGATGGCGTTCAGCCAAGCCATGGCAGTTTGTTGGCGGACCTCTGCCACTTTTCCCAGGTATGTCGATTTATCACGGTCTACGGCGCGATCCGCCAGCGCTGTACGTAATCGGCGCTTGTCCGTAGATACCCATTCCTGTTCGATGCCGATACCGCGCATCGTGAAATTGTCCTGCCCGATCGTGAAGGCTTGTGACCCATTGATAGGCAAGTCCTCGACGCTCAACTTCAACATGGGATTGGGTAGTTGTCCGGCTTTGACGACCACGTCGGAGCTTCCCCGGACTGCGGCCTGCGCCGCCTGAATCGAGGACGAACGGCTGGTGGCTATTCGAAGCGCCGCATCGAGCGTCAAGCCCGCGTCTTGGGCGTGCGCCACGCTACTGGAAAACATAGCGACCGCTGCCAAAGCGAGGCAATGCAGCGGCCCACGTCGGATGATCGACGTGAAATGTTGGAAATGCATGTGAACCCCGAATGGTCGAGCACCCTATGGCCGTGCGAACGGACATACGGACTCAAGTCCTGAACCAGGACAACATCACCGCGAAGCTGCGGCGAACCAGATGGACGGAGTTAGAGGGACTGCGGGGGACGCCAGAGTCCATCCGGCGCGCGGAAGGAGAACGACTCTGCGTAGTGGAAACTGAGGGGGATAAACGACCCTGCGGGTCGAACGACTGAGGGAGAAGAGACGGGGTGATAGAGACTGCCAATTTGACATTGAGCAGTCACCTTGCACAGGGATGACTTCGACTTACTGTGTTCGCTGGACATCGCTGTCATCAATTCGCAGCCGGGCATATCGGCCGCCATGGCGCCGCTGTCGTTGCCCATGACTTCTTGCATCGGACACTGTCCAGTCGCGCCACTGGCTGCCAGCCCACTGATAGGCAGCATAGCGCAGAGCAACAGAAGGAGCATTGTCCGAAGAAATTTCATGGCTGGGATTATAGCGGAGACATTTTATTAAGGTGTCGAGGAATTTTGAAGCTGCGTCGCTTAATGCCGAACGCTTACATCTGGGCATCGTGCGGCGACGGACGCGATGCCCATTGCGCAAACGAAATCTCGGCCGACAACACCGCTGTCACGTATTTCAGCGCGCGATTCACCTGCTCCATAGCCGTACCATAGATCTACTCGGCGCGTACCTGCGCCCGTGTTGTGCCAATTCCAGTGCTTCCATTTGACTTCGGCGCCCAGCCCGCGTCGACCGCCGAAGGTTTCGAGTCGGTACACGCAGTAGTGGCTGAGGCCGCAGGTTGGACGACTGTTTGCAAACCGGGCGCCGAACTAGGGTGCGGGTATTGGTTACGACCGGAACCGTTCGAACCGCCACCGCCACCAGCGAACGCCGCTGCCGCCGCAGACAGCAGCGGGGTTGCGATGAGAGATTGCTTCAGGAGAGTGCGACGTTGCATGGTTAATTCCCTTTAGTACAAGATTCGCCCCGCTCGTATGCGGATCGGCGACGCTGATAAATAGGTCGAAAAACAGAGGTTGAAAAACAGCGATGAAAGACGATCAAGCTTTGTCCTTGTCATAACGTGATCGGTGGACGGCAAGACTCGACGTCCCATCACCGCTGCTAAGCAGCTCGCACGGCGAACTTACTGATTGTTCGCTACCACTGGACCTCACGCTCGCCAAGCCTGCTCGATCTGTTGGAACCTAGCCTGGTTGCGAGCCACGGTCTCGACGCTGGGTGGGTAGTCATTCTTATGAACGGGGACCGTGCCGGCGCGCTGCGCCTCCAACAACTCGGCACGGACCTCTGCACGAGTCTTCCCGTAAGCTTTGATGCGGTCTGTGGTGGAAGGACCATTCGTGCCAGTCGTGAGGACAACGGATTCGGAACCAGCGCTATTTGCCAACACCGTTTGCTGCGAGTGGGATGTTGAGCTCTTAAGCGAGGGCGCGTAGAGGTTTGGATTACGCCCCAATCCATTGGCTCCGCCACTCGCTGCGAACGCCGTAACGGTTGCGGACAGCAGCAATGTTGCGAAGGCCACTTGTTTGAGCGAAGTGATGCGTTTCATATGTGTTTCCTTGATGTTAATAAGGTCAAGCGCGATAGCGCATTCAATTTCGATGATTAATGACTCGGGGTCGCCGCGCGGCTTCATGCAATGAAGCCCGATGGCCCACAGCAATGACTCACTTGCTTAGATCGGCGTCACTCGCCCATTGCCCCTGCGTGGGAAGGTCTCCATGCGCGCGCCAAAACGGTGCAGCCTGCTGGAATCGCACCTGATTGCGTGCGATGGTCTGGGAGCTGGGCGGATAGTCAGTCTTGCCTGATGGGACAAGGCCCATGCGTTGCGCTTCCACTAATTCCTCACGCACCTGTGCCCGTGACTTCTCCGTGGAAGTGCTGTGAGTTGCTGCAGGCGCCTCCTGCGCGGCCGCAACAGAAGCCGTCGATGCCATGCGTTGACCAGCACTCGAGTACGCATTCTGGAATGGGTACTCCCTCGGTGCGGCGGAACCGCCACCATTCGCAAAGGCCGTGAGGGTCGTCGAAAGGAGCAGGGTTGCGAAGACAGCGTGTTTGAACGAAGTGAAGCGTTTCATTGTTAATTCCTTAGAGAGAAATAATCGCAATGCGTAATGCGTCGATACGCATCGACGAAACAAATTACCGAAGCTACAAAGCCTGGGCGGCTTACCCGCGACTCGACTTTGGCGACTTAGTTAGATTTGCTTGTTTTGCGAAATGCTTTAGCCTGATCCGTCTTCGCGAACGATTGGAGGCCCGGCAAGCGGCGACCGATGCGACGCACAGTTCGCACGCGGCGAACAGGCAGACGGTGGGACAAGCGTGAAAACCTTTCCGCGAACGAGCGTGATCGCGCGCTAGCTTTCGCCAAGCACGATCAACGTCAATCGCCAGAGATCAGATTCGAAAAACCTGGAACAGAATGCGAGGAGGGGGAGAGGCGCAAAGCAGAATAGGCTCAGGCCGTGTCGGCGAGCGTGACTGGATCGCCAATGCAGGCATCGTCGATGCACCCCAGATCAAAGGTGTCCAAACGAGTGGCGATGGTGCGGGTTGCTGGGCGTGATCAGGTTGCGCAGAATTGTCGCAGTGAGCGTGGCAAACCGCGGAGACCTGGTGATCGCGAAGGTCGGTATGACCATCGAAGAACGTGACTGCTTCGGTAGACGATGAGCTGGAAAGCACAGGTGTCGTTGTGCACGCGTACGCCGCCACCCAGAGCTGGCTGAAGAACAGCGCAACAAGCAACGTGATAACGGTCAGCGTACGTTTGGCTTCGCGGCGCATGATTCCTCAGGCGGATTGGCGTAGGTTGTGCGAAATGCACCGCGCATCGGCGAGCAACAGGGTCGCACGCCGGGATTCGCTCGCGGCAAGCGCGGTCGATCCGCCTGCCCCGTACTCCGGGTGTACCACCGCTACCTTCGTTGTTGTTGTGCACCGCATCTCTTTCGCCCCTACCAATTGGCTTACTTGATCATCGCCGGTCTTACCATTCGGATTGCCCAGAAAAGGTGGGACCGCGGCTCACGAGTGCCCATTGCCGTTCGCCACCTCGCCTGCCCACGCCATGCGTTATCTGACAATGGAGCGGAGTCTAGACGCTCCCGTCACTGGAGTGTCAAGGGCCGCGGTGCGAGTTTTTGAGCCGTTACCCACCACCCCAAAAAAACCTTGACATTCCCGTAACTGGAAGGTCTAGAGTAAGAATTAAAAATCAACGGGCAGTGGCGTGGAGGGTCTTCCGCAGCTAATGCTTGGAACATGCGACCTGGCGCTTTCACGGGTTCGACCTGCTTTCGCCACACCGCGGTGACTTAACGTATGAGGTGCGAGATGAACATCGGGCAAGCGGCGAGCGCCTCTGGCGTCACAGCGAAAATGATCCGCTATTATGAGAGCATCGATCTGGTGGAGGCCGCTGGTCGCACAGATAGTGGCTACCGGATCTACGGAGACACTGACGTCCACGTGCTGCGCTTTATCCGGCAAGCCCGCACCTTGGGATTCCCGATCGAGCAGATCAGGCAACTGCTTTCGTTATGGTTGGATCAGGACCGCGCGAGCGCCGAAGTGAAAACGATCGCCGCACAACATATCAGCGAGTTGAACACTCGCATTGCGGAACTGGTGGTGATGCGTGACACGCTCGCTAACCTCTCGCGACATTGCGCGGGCGACAAGCGGCCGGGTTGTCCTATATTGGATGGAATAAGCGGACCCGACGTGCGGCAAGGTCTGAACCTGAAAGGGAAGCCAGCGACCCGCAGTGTGGCATTCGCTGTGTAATCCAGATCCAGGAACAAGTGCATCTGTAACTGAACAGCTATTCAGAAATCAACATCTCGTGAAACGCGCCGTTAAATTACTACTGTGCTTCTTGATTGCGTGGCTGCCTTTGACGGGCTTTGCCACGCCAGTATTGATTTGCCCGCAGGTTTCGTCGGCCATGGCCGGATCGCATACACCACTGCATCACGCGGCGGTCCCGCATGCGGTCGCCTCAGCAGGTGCAGCGCACTTGGACACCACTGTATCGGCCACGCATCAACTCGATTGCCACGGCAGCATCGGCAGCCTTGCCTGCACGCCCGCGGCGATATCTTCCCATTCGGTCGCGCTTGTCCCAGCGCCCTCGACCTCGGTCTATGCGTCATTCGACGCCACTTCGTTTGCGCAGTTCATTCCTGATCTTCCTCAGCGTCCGCCACAAGTTCTGTAACCCCCTCCAGCGATTAGGCATTAGACCGTACGCGCGCAGAGCGTCTGCTCGCTACACGGCTTCGTGCCAGTACGTCGATGATTCGGCTCGACGGATCGCGTCAAGCGTTTTTAGACACCGCCCGCGAAATAACACGGCAGTGCTCGCGCGCGCGAGTATCTTCCCGAATCTGATATAGGAGCAACACCATGAAATGCAATATGAAAACAATGATCACGACAGGAACCATCCTGCTCGTCGTACTAGCTGCGGCTTATGCGGCGTTCCCTCAGTTCCGAACACTCGAATTGAGCGGTGGACCTTTCTTGTTGTTCCTGCTGTGCCCGTTGTCCATGTTCTTCATGATGAGAAGCATGAACTCTAGTAAGGACGATCAACGCACGCTCCCAAGCGACGCGTCTCAGGACCGGCAGCCGCAATCGCGTATCGCGAAGTAGCGATCCGCAGCGGGGTTTCATCTTGGGCGAACGCGTCATCGTGTGCGCTCGCCCGGCATGAAGCCCTACGCGAGATATTTCCAAAGCCGCTTTGGAGGCACGCTCTTGCTCAAGCGCCGGCTGCCGCCGACTAAAACAACCACGCGGGTTAATCTGCTCGCAGTAGTAAAGGAGAGATCGTATGAACATCGGAGAAGCCGCCAAGGCTACCGGTATGTCGGTCAAGATGATTCGGTACTACGAAAGTATCGATTTGATACAACCACATGGGCGCGCTGAGAGCGGCTATCGGATCTATAAGGAAAGCGACGTTCACGTCATGCGCTTCATTCGACAGACGCGCGCGCTCGGCTTTTCCATCGAGCGTGTCAGGCATTTGCTTGCCTTATGGCGAGATGAGGACCGAGCCAGTTCTGACGTCAAAGCGGTTGCCTTGAAACACGTAGCGGAGCTGAACGCTCAGATAGCCGAATTGACGTCCATGCGCGATTCGCTTGATCAACTCGTGCAACAGTGCACGGGCGACAGTCGATCGAGCTGCACAATATTGCAAGGCATACAACGTCTCGACGTGGACGACGTCCGCGGCGTTGAAGCAAAAGCAGGCACTGCCACGTGCGGTCAAAGCGCTATGGCCACACCCAAAAAAGCGCACAATAATTGTTCGTGACCTTCAACCCGGAGTGCCCGCCGTGGTGCGGCTGGGATACTCTGACTCACGCAAGTAGTGGAGATTGACATGTCTATCCGCATAGGCGAGGAAGCACCCGATTTCACGGCCGAAAGCACTGAAGGGCCGATCCGATTTCACGAATGAGTGCGGGCCGCAATTTTGACGAGGTGCTGCGCTTGCTTGACGCACTTCAGTTGAACACCAAGCATGCGGTCGCCACGCCGGTGAACTGGAAACCGGGCGACGTGATCATTCCGACGTCCGTATCCGATGAGGATGTCAAGAGAAAGTATCCGCAAGGCTTCAAGACGCTCAAGCCGTATCTGCGGACGGTGACGCAGCCAACATAATCGAAGGGCGATCACGCACAACCGAACATGCGTAGGTCCGCGGGGAAAATGTCGCAGAGGGAGCAACCAATCTCACTATCCCTTGCGGGCCGAGCCAATAACGGGCGTGACTCCGCCTCGCGCACGTACGAAAAAGTCTGTTTCTGGAGAGCGTCCCAAGATCTGGTGTCAAACTATTTTGTTGAAATATTCCTGCGCGGATCGCGTTGACTTGCGTTTGTGTCAAATTCTATTTCGTGGGAGGGCACTCAGACGTGTCACTAGAAGACTGATTTTATTCAGTATGCCGTGTCAAACTCTATTGTTCGTTCACAATACTGCAGACGACTAATTGGCTGGAAAACGACCACGCCGGGTCGAAGATTGTTTTAAACGTCGTGCCGATCAACATAACAAACTTGTAATTCGCTAGCCACCTACGCGTCATCGTCACCCCCGCAGAATTCGACCACAGCATCGTTTGCACGACGCTCGTCAACCAGATACCGGGAAGATGCTTATGTTCGGCTCGCGTTCCACCAACCTGCTGCACGCAGGCTTGTATTCGGCTTCAGTGGCGGCGCTCATCGGTTTTTCGAGCATCTGTCACGCGCAATCCGCGGTGACGGAACAAGTTGCCGCTCCTGGGATGTCCTCGCCTTCGATCACAACGTGCGTAGCGTGCCACGGCGCATTGGGCGCGGGCACCGCAAGCGGTGGGCCGCGGCTGGCTGGCAAGGATCCTGACTATCTCGCCCATGCGCTAGTCATGTTCAAGGCAGGCACGCGTGCGAGCGTCACCATGCAGGCGGTCGCGCGAGGTCTTTCCGACGGCGACATACGCGAGCTTTCGGTGTTTTTTTCGCAGCAGCATCCACCGCTTGCAACGGGCGCTCAGCCGCCTTCGGAGAAGCTGGTAATGGCCGGCAGGCAGCTCGCCGAAATGGGCGCGGGCGCTGACATTCCTGCGTGCTTCAGCTGTCATGCGACAGGCGGTAAGGGCAATGGCGCGCGCTTTCCGGCTATTGCGGGGGAGCCCGCTGCGTTTGTCGTCGACCGGTTGCACGAATTCCAGGCGCGCGCGAAAGTGAAACCCCCCGCGGCTGGATCGATGACAGCCGTCGCGGCAAAGCTGAACGACACGCAGATCGAAGAGGCAGCGGCTTACCTCTCTGTCATTGGACCTTGATGATCGAACAGACGCGTTCTCTCTGAAGAATAGTCCTTGCCGGATGTGATAATTGGATCTTCCGGCATGTGTGCTATTCGAGAGGACATCGTTCATGAGAAATTGGCGCGACAGAGTTGTTCTTGCCTATATCGAGGAGCCCCCTTTCGGGGCCAGCGATGAGCGAGGCTCTGCAACGGGTTCGGATATCGAGCTTGCTGAGGAAATCTTGTATGCCATCGGCGTACGTACGATCGAATGCAAGCTGACGACGTTTTCCGAGTTGCTGCCCGGTGTTGCAGCAGGACAATGGGACATCAACGTACCTTTGTTCGTGACAGCGGAGCGAGCAGCCCTGGTTGCTTTCAGCCTGCCCGTCTGGGCCTTGCACGACGGGTTCCTGGTTCGGGCCGGGAACCCGAAACATCTGACGAGCTATGACGCGTTGGCGCGCACAAGCGACGCGCAGCTAGGCGTGATCACCGGACAGGTTCAGCACGACGCTGCCAGGCGCGCGGGTGTCCCCGAGACGCGGATAAAACAGTACGAGCAGCAGCAAGATGCAATCGATGCTCTGCGTGAAGGGCGGATTGATGCCTACGCGAGCACGGCTCTGGGAAACCGCACTCTCGTGCAGCGCATCGGGGATACAGTCTTGTGTGCCGTCCCGCACGATCTCATGGAAGCAACAACGCACGCGCCGCCCAAGGGCGCGTTTTCGTTCTCCAAGGCTAACGTTGACCTGCGTCGCGAGTTCGACCTGCAACTGCGCAAGTATCTCGGGTCGCCTGATCATCGAAGCAGAATGGGGCGGTATGGGTTGACCGCAACGGAGATCGATCCGGTGGTCGTGAACTAAGATCACGGTTCGGTCGGTGCGGGAGAACAATTTCCACCGAATATCTCGCCAATAGTCTGATGAAATAACGTCGGCCCAATCCACTATTCGGGCTTGTCTCGCGACATGGCGCGACATAACTTCTGAATAGAGATTGCGCGTCCGTTCATTCATACTCGCATCAGTTGCAGAGACGCCTGAACAAGCAGATTCGATCAGGTATTTCGCGCACGGAGAGAGCGCCGATGATCAGCTATCCATAATTGTTTATCTCATCGGACGACGTGTTTGAATAAACGAGACACGATGGTGTCGATGACAGGATGAACATGCTTACTTTTCTCAAGATGCTGGCTGGACGAAGCGCTCTGCGTGCATTGTCCGCATTGGTTTTTTGTGCCGTGCTGCTTACCGGTTGCGCTAGTGGCATCACCAATGTGAGTGCCTATAATGCGGCGACGCAGGTGCGGCCGGAGACCATTTATGTCTATGCGTTCCAGAGCTCGCCGGACCAGGTGAAACTCGATGGTGGCTTGATTCAGAAGATGCAGTCGCAGTTCGACGGCACAGCGACGTTGAAGAAGCAAACCGATGACGCAACCGAAGTACGCGAGCAGGTCGCTGATGAAATCGTGCGGCAGCTACAGTCGATGGGCCTCAGTGCAATACGTGCAGATGCCCCCGCGCCCACGGATCGGAATGCCCTGATCGTGCAGGGCAGCTTCGAGACAATCGATGCGGGAAATCGCCGGCGCCGGATGCTGGTCGGTCTGGGTGCGGGAAAGAGCCAGGTCGGCACGTCCGTTCAGGTTCTCTATCAACCGGCGGGCGAAGCGCCGAGGTTTATACAGAGTTTCGAAGCGAAGGCGGACAGCGGCAAGGCGCCCGGTGTGGCGGAAACAGCGGGTATCGGGGCTGCGGCCGGTCATGTCGCAACATCGGCTGCTGCAGGTGTAGGGTTGCACGCCGTGTCAGAAACGAAGCACGCCGGGGTGTCGGCGGATGCCAAGCGGCTGGCCGATTCCATCGCGAAACAGGTCGCGCAGATCGGCGTGGGGGAGGGCTGGATGACGACCGATCGTATCAAGGGCTCGTGATCTTGCCCTTGTGCTTCAGATCAAAACCTCCAGGTTCAGAACGGGACTTCTGCCACGTGCCAGAGCACGCCCGAAGGATCGAAGATGAACCCGACTTTCATTCCCCAGCTTTGCAGCGCCGGCTCCCGAGGCGCGTTGACAGAAAACTGATCAACCAGCTCGCTGGGCTTCGCTTTTTGCCACCACGAATCCACATCGCGGACGAGCAGTTGAATCATGCAATTCTCGGCAAATTCCTTTACGTAGAAATTCTGCAGAATGAAGCTGAAACTACCCAGCTTCAATACCGCGATGCTCTCGTCCTCGTGGGTCAGCGTGAAGCCCAACGCCCGGTAAAAACGCTTTGATGCGTCAAAATCCTTTGCGGGCACGAAAGGTCGAATAGCCAGGATCTGATCCATGATGGTTTGCCGCTCCCTGAGATGATGTTGCCGCCGTCATTGGCGCAATAGTGTGGAAGTTTTACCGGGCCGCCCGATTATCGGGTTCATGCAGCGGTCGCCGTCAACTGCCTAAGCTGCTCGAGCAGCATGACCGCCGGACGCGGCAGAATGCCCTGACGACGTCGAAACGCGGTGAGCGTGCGACGTGCGACGAGGCCTGGAATAGGCAAGGTATCGAATACGCCGGCCGCGCTCTCGGTGTCGTACATCGGCGCGGCCATCCAGCTTAAAAAACCCGCGCGCGTGACGAGACTCTTCAGCACGGTGATAGAGCGGGTTTCCACTGCGATCTCGGGCATGCGCAGCCCGTGCTCGGCGAACACACGCTGCATGTGCTCGAACGGACCCGTTCCGCGAGGCGGCACGCACCACTGCTGATCGAGCGTATCCGCAAGGCACAGATCGGTTTTGGCACGCAGCGGATGATCGAGCGCGGCGACAACATAACTCGTGTCCTCCCAGCAGCAATCGGTGATTGCAGCGATCTCGTCCGTATCGGGCACTGCCATGCTGAGCGCGAGGTCGATCTCCTGCTTCAGCAAGCTATCGGCAAGCCGGTCCCACACACCCTCGATGATCTGCACGCGTAGATTCGGCCAGCGGGCCAGTACGCCGCTGACCGCCAATGGCAGCACAAGGGTTGCGATGCTCGCTACTGCGCCGACCCGGATCGTGCCCTTGGCGAGGCCGCGGATTGCATCGATTTCTTCGCGGGCGTTGTCGGCTTCGTGTAGAAGCAACGTTGCGTGCGGCAGCAGTGCCTCGCCAATCGCCGTCAGTTGCATGCCTTTGGAGTGACGCTCGAACAAGGGGGCACCGAGCTGTTCCTCCAGTCTCTTGATTGTCCGGCTCAGCGCCGGCTGCGTCACATGGAGAACCTCTGCCGCGCGACCGAGGCTACTGCTTTCGACGATCGTCGTGAACGCATGAAGTTGTTGGAGACTAAAGGTCATTATGGATCGGGAGCGGAAGTCGGAAAGGAAGGCAGATCAACGCGATACTGAACGCTCGTCATGGCGACGAGGGTCGAGAGTCATGCGCAAAAGTAATGCCTTTTTCTCAAAAAGGCAATATTCATGATGTGTGCAGGCTTGGATAATCCTCCTCAGATAAAGCGCTCACTCGCTAGATTTCCAGGAGGTATTTGCATGACAGGCAGCACGGCGCAGCAGGGGATTTCAGGTCGCACTCAACCCGCCCGCATCACGGTACGAGACGCCGTGATCGATTTCATGCGACGCGTAGGGATGACGTCGGTATTCGCCAATCCGGGGTCGACGGAGTTGCCGATGTTCCGCGATTTCCCCGCCGATTTTCGCTACGTGCTTGGGCTTCAGGAAGCCGTCGTGGTCGGCATGGCGGACGGTTACGCGCAGGCAACGGGTAATGCATCGCTGGTGAACCTGCATTCCGCGGCAGGTGTCGGCAACGCGATGGGCAACATTTTCACGGCGTTCCGCAACCGTACGCCGATCGTCGTGACCGCCGGGCAGCAGGCTCGTTCGATCCTTCCGTTCGACCCGTTCCTGGCGTCGACGCACGCAACCGAGTTACCTAAGCCTTACGTGAAATGGAGCATCGAACCGGCGCGAGCCGCCGATGTGCCGCTGGCAATCGCGCGCGCTTATCACATCGCGATGCAGGAGCCGCGCGGCCCCGTGTTCGTCTCTATTCCCGCCGACGATTGGGACCAACCGGCGGACTATATTCCGGTCAGCGATGTCAGCACTATGACCCGCCCCGATCCGTCGATGCTGGCGCGGATGGGCGACGCGCTCGATCTATGCGCGCAGCCGGCGTTTGTCGTAGGTGGCGGCGTGGACCGCGCGGGCGCGGTGGATGAAGTCGTGCGCCTGGCAGAACGTCATCAGGCGCGTGTTTTTGTTGCGCCCATGTCGGGACGCTGCAGCTTTCCCGAAGATCATCGGCTGTTCGCCGGTTTCCTTCCTGCGATGCGCGAGAAGATCGTCGAATTACTGGGCGGCCATGATCTCATCTGTGTGCTCGGCGCTCCGGCTTTCACTTACCACGTAGAGGGCAGCGGTCCGCATATTCCCCCGGGCGCGCAGTTATTCCAGCTGATCGACGACCCCGGTGTGGCAGCCTGGACGCCGACCGGTACGGCGACGGTGGGGAACATCCGGCTGGGCGTCACGGACTTGCTGGCGCGGCCGGCGCCCAAGGCACGTCCGCTACCGGAGGCTCGTCGCGCACCTCCGCGTGCCGAGGCGTCGCCGCTTATGTCGGTGGCGTTCGTGATGCAAACGCTTGCCGAGATACGCAACCCGGCCGACGTTGTCGTTGAAGAAGCGCCGAGTGCGCGGCCGGTCATGCAGGAATATCTGCCGTTCACCTGTCGCGGCACGTTCCTGACTATGGAGAGCGGTGGCCTTGGCTACGGCATGCCGGCAGCGGTGGGCGTTGCGCTCGCCAAGCCGGGCACGCGCGTGATCGCGCTGATCGGCGATGGCTCCAGCATGTATTCGATTCAAGCCGTATGGAGCGCGGTGCAACTGAATCTACCTATTACATTCGTCATACTTAACAATTCACGATATGCGGCCTTGCAGGATTTTGCGCCGGTGTTCGGTTTCGCGCCGACCGATCCCGTGCAGGGAACCGATCTCCCCGGTCTCGATTTCGTGACGCTGGCGGCGGGCATGGGCTGCCGCGGGGTCGCGGTGAAGGACGCCTCTCAGTTGCGCGGTGTATTGAGTGACGCTTTGCAGACTGCCGGGCCGATGCTCGTCGAAGTGGTCGTGGCCTGAAGCGCGTTGCGTATCGACTACTGCTTGTATAAAAATTCTCAGGAGACAGACGATGAAAACGATTGCCATGCTGATCAACGGCGAGGCGGTACAGGCCAGCAACGGTGCGACCTTCGAGCGCAGGAATCCGCTGGATGGTGAAGTCGCTACACGCGCTCCGGCGGCATCGGTTGCTGACGCGTTGGCTGCTGTAGATGCCGCAGCCAACGCGTTTCCCGCATGGTCCGCGCTAGGTCCAGGCGAGCGACGCGCTTTGTTGATGCGCGCAGCGCTTGTGCTTGAAGGAAAACAAGCGGCCTTTGCGTCCGCGATGGCAGCCGAAACCGGTGCGTCCGGTATCTGGGCCGGGTTCAATGTGCATCTGGCTGCTGCCGGACTCATGGAGGCCGCGGCGCTAACCACGCAGATCACAGGCGAGGTGATTCCATCCGACGTGCCAGGCAGCCTGGCAATGGGCGTGCGTCAACCGGCCGGTGTCGTGCTCGGCATCGCACCGTGGAACGCGCCGGTGATTCTTGCGGTCCGTGCAATCGCGCTACCGCTCGCGTGCGGCAACACGGTCGTTCTAAAAGGCTCGGAGGTATGTCCCGCTACCCACGGTTTGATCATCGAGGCGTTGCAGGAGGCAGGCTTGCCCGCAGGCGTCGTGAACTTCGTGACGAACGCACCGGCCGACGCCGGCCCGATCGTCGAAGCGATGATCGCTCATCCCAAAGTGCGGCGCGTCAATTTCACGGGTTCGACCCGGGTCGGCAAGGTGATTGCCGCAAGCTGCGCAAAGTACCTCAAGCCGGTCGTGCTGGAACTGGGCGGCAAGGCGCCGCTGCTCGTGCTGGCCGATGCCGATCTCGATGCAGCGGTCGACGCCGCGGTCTTCGGTGCGTTCGCCAACTCGGGGCAGATCTGCATGTCGACGGAACGCATTGTTGTGGATCGCCGCGTGGCCGACGCGTTCGTCAAGCGGCTCGCCGCGCGGTCGGTCGAACTGCCGCTGGGCGATCCGCGCAACGGGCCGGTCGTGCTTGGCTCGGTGGTCGACATGAGCACGGTCGAGCGGTGCAATGCGTTGATCGACGACGCACTCGCCAAAGGCGCTACGCTGCTGTGCGGCGGCAAAGCCGACAGCACGCTGATGCCGGCCACGCTGCTGGACCACGTAACGGCCGATATGCGCATCTACCACGACGAATCGTTTGGGCCAGTCAAAGGGATCGTGCGCGTGGATGGCGACGAAGAGGCGATTGCCTGCGCCAACGATAACGAATTCGGCTTGTCATCAGCGGTGTTCAGCCGCGATATCGCTCGGGCGATGAACGTCGCAAAGCGCATTGAATCGGGCATCTGTCACGTCAACGGCCCCACCGTACACGACGAGGCGCAGATGCCGTTCGGCGGCGTGAAGGGCAGCGGATTCGGTCACTTTGGCGGCAAGGCGGGTATTGCCGAATTCACCGATCTGCGCTGGATCACCGTGCAGACGACACCGCGCCGATACCCATTCTGATGATTCTGAGCCTGGCGCGCGGAAGCGCGGCAACAGCTAGTTGCCGCATGTCGTAAAGCGGTTCAAGCGTTCGTGGCCAGCGAACGAAACTCTGGGTGGAGTAAGAAAAAACAAACGCTAAGCACGCGCAAGGTCATGCAGACAGGTCATGACTTTTCCGCTAATCGGCAATATCAAAACAGTAAACCGCGCTCGCATAATTCGCTAAAGAAAATAAAGACGCGCGGGTCGAACCCACGCACGAACAGGAGACAGTCATATGACCAGCTACGTACCTCCCGCTGGGTTCACCGGGTCCGCGCAGACGGAACACGATGAAACGATGGAGTTGCAGGACGAGAGCAAGACGGTAGACATCGGGAGCGTGCTCGACGACGGTCCATTCACCGCGTTTCAGAAGCTCATTGTCTTTCTGGCGGCGCTGTCGATTATTGTCGACGGCTTCGATAGCCAGTTGATCGGCTTTGCCATTCCCATGCTGATCAAGGAGTGGGGCATTGCACGCAATGCGTTTGCCCCGGTAGTTGCTGCAGGACTGATTGGTATGGGCATAGGCAGCGCCTGTGCCGGTTTATTCGCGGATCGCTTCGGCCGGCGCTGGGCGGTGATCGGCAGCGTGCTGGTGTTCGGCGCCGCGACCTGCGCGATCAGCCTTGCCCCGAACCTCGCGGTGATTGCTGCGCTGCGTTTCATCGCGGGACTGGGAATAGGCGGAGCGTTACCCACCTCCACCACGTTGACGGCGGAATATACCCCGGCACGCTTTCGGACCGTAGCGGTCACGGTCACGATCCTTTGCGTGCCTCTGGGCGGGATGGTAGCCGGACTGTTCGCCAGCGTGATCCTGCCTGCTTACGGCTGGCGCGCGCTGTTTCTGACCGGTGGTGTGCTGCCGCTCGTGCTTGCCGTCCTTCTGCTGTTCGCGCTGCCTGAGTCGCCACGCTTCCTGTCGCGTCGGCCGCACCGCTGGGTCGAATTGACTGCGCTGCTGGGCCGCATGTCGCGCCACGTGGCGAAAGACGCAAGCTTCACCGACATTCGCGAGCGCGACTCCGAAAAGCACGTGGGTTTCACCGCGCTTTTCAAGGACGGCCGCGCGTTGGACACGGTCGCTATCTGGTGTGCGTTCTTCATGTGCTTGCTGGCCGTCTACGCCGCCTTTAGCTGGCTGCCGACCATGTTGACCAACGAGGGATTATCGGTGCAGTTTGCAGGCTACGGGCTGACGGCATACAACCTCGGTGGTGCAATCGGGGCGCTGGCCTGTGCGGTCACCATCACACGGTTCGGTTCGCGCTGGCCGCTGATCATTTGCTGCTTCGGAGCTGCTGCGAGCGCGTGGCTGTTGCTGACGCTGAACGTCTCCCAGCACCTGAGCGTGCTGATGTTCGGACTCTTTACCCACGGCCTGTTCGTCAATGCCGTTCAGTCGACCATGTATGCACTTTGCGCGTATGTCTATCCGACCGGGGTGCGTGCGACCGGAACTGCGTCGGCGCTTGCATTCGGGCGTATAGGCGCCATTGTCAGCGCGTTTGCCGGTGCCGCGGTCATTACCGCGGGCGGCGCGTCGTCGTACCTGGTGATGTTGGGCGCGGCAATGACGGTTGTGCTGATCGCGCTTGCGGTGGTGCGGCGACATATACCCAGCGCTATCCAGTAGGGCGCAGGAATTACTTGCGGTGATACCTGTAACGCGGGGTTGAGCGACCCTCATCCTCGCGCTTTCTTAACTTAGCTAAGCCGCTGGGTGCGATCGTGACTTAAACAAAACGAAATAAATTAGCATACCTATCAAAAATACACTTAAGCAAACAAGCAGAGTTTTTATCGTAAATGGCTAGGGGGCTGAGCGCGCAACGCGCTTGACCGTCGTCGCAACAAGATATTTTTTGCAACCTGCATTCCAAAGCGCAGGTCAGGAGACTCGGAGACCATGAAATACAAAATCGCATTATTTGGAGCACTGCTCGGGATCAGCGCTGCACCAGCGTTTGCTCAAAGCAATGTGACGCTGTACGGGATTATCGATACCGGTATCGAGTATGTTACGCATGCCGATGCATCTGGCAACAGCGTAGTGCGGATGCCGGGCGTGACAGGAGAACTGCCGTCGCGATGGGGCATACGCGGCAATGAGGATCTGGGTGGCGGCTGGTCGACCGTCTTCACTCTGGAGAGCGGCTTCAATACGAAAGCCGGGACCCTGAACCAGGGTGGGCGCCTTTTCGGCAGACAGGCTTATGTCGGCTTTAAAGGGCCGTACGGCACCCTGACGTTCGGGCGCCAGTACACCATGACGTACTGGGCTATCCTCGACTCCGATCTACTCGGCCCGGACATCTATGGCGGCACGGGTTCCTTCGATCAGTACTTGCCAAGCGCCCGCAGCGACAACACGATCGCGTACAAGGGAACCTTCGGCGGCCTGACAGCGGGCGCGACCTATTCCTTTGGCCGCGATTCGGCCGGCACCGGCAACTCGCCGGGACAGGGCACGTGCGTCGGCTCGGTTCCGGGCAGTGCTCAAACCTGTCGGGAGTGGTCTGCCATGCTGCGCTACGACTGGAGGGGTTTCGGTGCTGCCGCGTCCTACGACGAACAACGCGGTGGCCCGGGGGCATCGGCGAATATGTTCGACGGTACGCCGACATTCGCGTTGACCAACCCGGGGGACAAAGATATCCGCATGCAGTTGAACGGCTACGGAGCGATCGGGAAACTGAAGATTGGGGGCGGCTGGCTGGGGCGCAGAGTCGAGACCGTTTCGGCTTCCACGCCTGACGTAAGGTCGGACCAGTTCTATCTGACTGCTGCATGGCCGGTGACGCCCGCGCTGCTGGTCGACGGCGGTATTTACCGGATCGTCAACCGGCAGGACGATACCCGAGGCACGATCGGGGTGTTGCGCACGACTTATTTCTTGTCGAAGAGTACGGCGGTTTATCTGCAAGGAGCGTATCTCTCGAACAGCGCGAAGGCGGCCTATACGGTGAGTCAGGGTGGTGGCGGCACGACGCCTGCCGCGGGGGCCGGACAACTGGGTGCCATGGCTGGGTTGCGACACAGTTTCTAGCTAGCGGGAATCTGGTTCGCTGCCCGGTCTAAGGGCTGGGCGGGTAGTCAATTATTCACAAGCGATCTTATGAGCCTCGGGGTCCAGTGCAATCGCTGGGCCGGCCCGCTCGGGCACCAATCAAGCAAGTCGTGCAATTCAAAACCGGATGCACGACACATTTTATTTTCACGAAAATCGGCGATTCCGCATTAATTTTCGATTTTTTTAACGTGCACCATAAGGCGGCCAGGCGAGCGGGGGCACGCGGCGAACACAATGAATGATGACAACAGTCGCAAGAAGGCCAGTCATTCCCGCGTTAACCGGCGTTCGCTTCCTGGCAGCGCTGAGCGTGGCGCTCTATCACCTTTCGCCTGACGTCGCCGCGACCTTAGGGATTTTGCCGTTTTACTTTTATGAAAATTCGGGGGACCCCGTCGAATTATTCTTTATCCTCTCGGGGTTTATCCTTACCTACACGCATCCCGAAGTGAGCGGTGCAGAAGCCCCTGCCATACGACAGTTCTATTTTTCCCGGTTCGCCAAAATCTACCCGATCTATTTATTAGGCTGGATCGTTTTCGCACCGCTGGTTTATACGAACCTGGCTTCTTTGCACGGGCACTCGGCCGGTTTATACGCGCGGCTAGCGTTTTATGGCGTGATCTCTCTCTCGCTGCTGCAGGCCTGGACGCCTACCACGGCTACCGCCTGGAACACGCCCGGATGGTCGCTCTCCGCAGAAGCGGTCTTCTACGCGTCGTTTCCCTTCCTGTTCACTTTCCTGAAGAATCGCAGCGTTGGTGTGCTTTTGAGTTTGATTGGCGCCTGCTGGTTGTTTTCCGTTATTCCTACGCTGACGCTTTCGTTCCTGCCGTCATCACTGGGAAATGCGTATTGGCTGCGAGAGCTGGTGAACTTTACCCCTGTGCTTCGTATAGGTGAGTTTATCGCCGGGATATGCATGGCGCGTCTTTACCTGAGCCAGGGTCTGGCCAGGACATTTCGCTTCGATGTCGCCGCTTTCGCGGCTTTAGCCGCAGCAATCGCGGTTATCGTGCTGGCCAATCACTTGTTGGCTAAGGCCCTGTTGTTTCCTGCGTTTATCCTGCTTCTCTATTTCCTGGCACGCGCTAAGGGGCCGCTTAGCCGTTGGCTTGGCAGCAAGCTGATGGTGTTGCTGGGGGAAGCAAGCTTTGCGTTCTACATCCTGCACGTGCCGCTTTTCAGATATGCAAAGATGCTGTTCCCGAGCGTTGCCACTTCGCCCGTGCCGTTCCTGGGATTCTTGCTTGCATTGACGGCTGTATCGATCTTCAGTTTCCTGTCGATTGAAAAGCCCTTGTGCGCCTACCTGCGCAAAGCCTACAAGACGTCACGCTCACCGCAGCCGATCCGGCAACCTGAACATGCGCACTAAAATTAAAATGTCAGGTTGCCGGCGCAGCGGCAAAGCTGCCTAAGGCAAGGTTACCGGAACCGGCCGTGTCAACAGATCGATGTAAAGATTGAAGAACCGGTTGTTATCGAATTGAGTGACGTAGGTGATCTTCAGCGGGGAAGCGCCCGCAGCCGCCTGATCGGGGTAGACCATGACGTGACCCTGGTCCTCGCCGCTGGTTGTATCTATATCCAGGTACGCGCTCTTGGCCTGCGTCGCGTAAGTCGGATCGAGGAAATAGGCGATGGTCAGCGTATCGTAGATGTGGGTATTGGTGGCAAAGGCGTTGGCATTGGTCGTCGCATAAGCTTTCGTGACGGCGGTCTGCTTGCCGGGATTGTTGGCGATCTGGTTGTAGACGCTTTCGGTTAGCGGCACGGTATTAGTCACATCCAGCGGGATCACGGACTGAGGAATGGTGGTTTGCAGCACCGTGCGCGTCGCGAGCGGATCGAACCACCAGTTCAGCTCACCCACGGCATTCGCATTCCCCGGCACAGCCATGGCGCCGCCCATATAAACAATCTGCTTGATAAGCGGTGCGATTTCCGGCGCCTTGCGCAGCGCGGTCGCGAGATTAGTCGGCGGTCCGACTTCGATAATGGTGACCTGATTCGGATAACGCTTGATCGTATCGATCATGAAGTCGGATGCGTTCTGCGCTTGCAGTTTCGTGCTGGTGGCGAAGCCATCAGGCGGTGCGATCAGTTGGGAAGCCTGAGTGGGTTCGGGGCGGCTCCACGCGCCGAAATATCCATTGGGATTGGCTGCTTGCTGGGCGCGGATGCTGGCGACATCGTATTGCAGCGGGTAATTTGCGCCGGCATAGACACTGACCACGTTCTGCACGCCCATTCGTTCCACGGCCTTAAGCGCGTCCGCTTGTTCTTGCAATAGCCAGTCATTGCCGGTTACCACGGTCAGGCCGAGCAGATTCACTTTCCCCTGGGCCATTAACTGCGTGGTCATTGCAAAGAGCTGGCCATCGTCGCCCATCGTATTGAAGTCCGAATCCATGATGACCTTCGGCGCATTCGCCAAAGGCCCGGGGTTCGTGCTTCCGTTTCCACCGCAAGCCGCCAGAACGACAGAAGCCATCAGGACAAACGCAGGTCTCAGGTTCATTGCTTTTCCCATTCGAGATTAGTTGGATGACGAAAAACCACTGCAGCATGTCGTCATGCAGCAGCCCGGGCGAGAGCGTGCCTGGCCCCTGCAATCAGGCAGCACGTTTTCGACGTTTCAATCTAAATCGAGTGACCCGAACCCTTCGACCATTCCAGCTAGGAGGGCATGCTGTCGACTTCCTGGCGGGTTGGTATGGACGGCTGTGCGCCCGCGCGCGTGACGGAAATGGCGGCGGCTCGCTGGGCGAGGCTGATCGCGGCTTCTATGGGTTGCCGCGCCGCTAACTGCGCAGCAAAGACGCCGATGAAGGTATCGCCGGCGGCAGTCGTATCGACCGCATTAACCTTGGGGGCAGGGAAGTGCGTGCCTTCCCCTGTTTCAGGCAAGAGATAAGCGCCTTGCGACCCGAGCGTGACAATGACGTTATGCGCGCCCGATCTCTGTAGTTCTTTCGCGGCCCTGCGTGCACCGCTTTGAGATTCGACCGGCAGTCCCGCGAGGATCGCGGCTTCGACTTCGTTCGGAACCAGATAATCGACTAGCGGCAACCATTCGGCGGGAAGTGGACCCGTAGCCGGCGCCGGATTCAACACGGTCAGCTTGCCGAACCTTCGCGCAGTGAGAAGCGTTGCATGGACCGAATCCCAAGGTGTCTCGAGCTGGCACACCACGACGTCGGCGGCCTTGATCACCGCTTCGTGGCGCTTGACCATCTCGGGCGTAACCTGGCCGTTGCTGCCTGCCACAACAACGATCGTATTCTGACCGTCGTCCGCCACCGTGACGATTGCGACGCCTGTTGGCACCGACGGATCGGTCTCGACCGCGCTGCAATCAATGCCTTCCGCTTCGAGACCGGCCAGCCGCAACGCGCCGTTGGCGTCCGCGCCAACGCATCCCGCCATGACCACACGACCGCCGATACGTGCGGCCGCGACCGCCTGGTTTGCCCCCTTGCCGCCGGAGATTTGCGAGAACTCATGCCCGCTGATCGTCTCGCCCGGCCGGGGCAGATGCGGAGAACGTGCGACCAGATCGGTATTGATACTCCCCATGATGAGGACGGAGCCTTGCTTTACTTCTTTGGACATTTTCAGATCTCCTGCTGGCGAACATCTGGATCACAGGGCCTAAGCGCCTTAGTAAGCGCGCTAAGCCAAGCGGGACCTCACGAACGTCGCCGGTAATAGGGAAGCATTTTCAAAGCCGCCCACCATTCGCGCCTGCTGACCACGAATGAAACGGCCAAAGCGCTGCTGTAAAAGCGCTAAGCACCGGGCTTGCCAACACTTGGCTTACATGATGCGCCGTTTGCTGCGATAGGTATCCAGCACGACCGCCACGACAATCACCGCGCCGGTGATGATCCGCTTGGTCGGTTCGTTCGCGCCTATTTGCGCGAGACCTGCCGCGAGCACGGAAATGATCAGGACGCCAAAGAAGGTACTGATGACGGAACCGCGTCCGCCCATCAGACTCGTGCCGCCGATCACTACCGCAGCGATCACCTGCAGTTCGATCCCCGAGCCGGCGTTGGGGTCCGCCGCTTCCAGCCGCGAGATCTGGAAAAGCGCCGCGAGACCCGAGAGCAGGCCCATCAGCGCGAATACGATGACCTTGTACGGCCGTGGGTTGACCCCGGCCAGCCGCACTGCTTCCTCGTTGGTGCCGATACCGACCAGATAGCGACCAAAAACCGTTCGGGTGAGCACGAGCTGCGCCACGACCATCACGACGATAGCAATCAGGAACGATGGAGAGATGCCGAACGCGATGGGATTCGAGAGAAAGTCGAAGGCGTCGCCTATGTACGCCGTGCGCGAGTTCGTCATCTGGTAGGCAAGGCCGCGTGCCGCTTCCAGCACGCCCAGCGAGACGATGAACGAAGGGATGCGCCAACCCACTGTCACGGCGCCGGTCACGCACCCGGTCAGGGTGGCGCCGGCCATGCCGAGCAACGCTGCCGGCAGCGCTCCCCAGTGCCATTGCAATGCCGCGACGCTGGTGACGGCCGCGCCTAGGGCCAGCACCGAACCCACTGACAGATCGATGCCCGCAATGATCAGCACGAATGTCATGCCCACCGACATCACGACCAGATCGGGAATCTGGTTCGCGATCGTGCTGAACGTATCGTAGGTCAGGAAGTGCGAGCTCAGCACGGAGAACAGCGCGATCATTGCGATCAGTGCGCCGAGCAGCCCCAGGTAATTGGAAAACCCCAGTCGCGTGCCGATCGGCTTCGCGCTTTTGGGCGGCTCCGTCTGCGATTTCTGCGTAGTGGTTTGTAGCGTCATGACTGGTGCTCCGTAATATGTTTTTCTGGCTCGATAGATTCGCTGAGGATTTTATCCCGGCCCGCATAACCCGCGAATGCCGCGGCGAGCAGCGCGTCCTGTGACCAGTTATCGCGTTCGAAGACGCCGGTCATGCGTCCCGCCGACATCACGCCGATCCGGTCGCAGATCAGCATCAGCTCGCGCAGGTCGCTGGACACCACCACCAGCGCGCGGCCTTCGCGAGCCTGGGCGCCCATCAGCGCGTAGATGTCGAACTTGGCGCCGACGTCGATGCCGCGCGTGGGTTCGTCGAAGAGCAGCACCGTGCAATCGCGTGCCAGCCAGCGGCCGATCACCACCTTCTGCTGATTGCCGCCCGAGAGCTCGGACACCGGTTGCGCAGCACTCGACGTGCGGATTCGCATAGCGTCGATCTGCTTTTGCGCGAGCGCGGTTTCGCGACGGGCATCGATAAAGCCGTGCTTCGATACCGCGCTGATGTTGCCCAGCGAAATGTTCGCGGCGATAGGCTGAGGCAGCAACAAACCTTCGCCCTTGCGGTCTTCGGTGATAAGCGCAATACCTTGATTCACTGCATCGGACGGCGATTTGATGCTGACCGCCTTGAGCGCCGAACCGCGATGCGCGACTTCAATACTGCCGCTATCCGCGCGGTCTGCGCCATAGATCAGCCGCATGAGTTCGGTGCGTCCCGCGCCGATCAGACCGCTGATGCCGAAGATCTCGCCGGCTTTCACTTCAAACGATACGTCGCGCACGGCGTTGCCGCGCGTCATGCCTTGCACCTTGAATGCCGTTGCGCCGATCCGGCGTTCGCCGAGATCGATGCGCTCGCCTATATCGCGTCCGACCATCAGCGTGACGAGTTTGTCGCTGGTGAGGTTACGCATGGCGTCGACGTGGACGAGTCGGCCGTCGCGTAATACGGCCGCGCGTTCGGCGATCCGTGCCAGCTCTTCCAGCCGATGCGAGATATAGACCAGCGCCACGCCGCGCGACTTCAGGCGGTCGACTTGCTCGAACAGCAGGTCGACTTCGCGAGCCGTGAGCATGGCGGTGGGTTCGTCGAGGATCAGCACACGGCAATCGCCGATCAGGTTGCGCGCGATCTCGACCATCTGCTGGTGGCCGATACCGAGCTCACCCACGAGCGTGTCCGGGTCGATGGCGTCGAGCCCGACCTGGGCCATCGCCTGACACGCATCTTCGCGCAGCGTCGTGCGGTCGATCCAGCCGAGGCCACGTTTGGGCAGGCGATTCAGAAAGAGGTTTTCAGCTACAGACAGCGTGGGGAGCAGGTTCAGTTCCTGCATCACCATGCGCACGCCGAGCGCTTCGGCGTCGCTGCGGCTCGCCGGTGCATATGAGATGCCTCCCAGCTGCATCGAACCGGTCGTGGGCGTCACAAGACCGCCTACGATCTTCGACAGCGTGCTCTTGCCGGCGCCATTCTCGCCTGTCAGCGCGAGCACTTCGCCGGGGCGCAGGTGGAGCGAGACGTCCGCGAGCACCGGTTCGACGTAGGTCTTGCCGATCCCGTGAATGGTCAGCACTGGCGCTATGTCGGCGGAAGGAACGATTGGACTTGGCATCGCTTATGAGAGGCTGGGGCGGGTACTTGAATGCGAGTTCCGCCCCGGCCATAAAGTGCCGGGGCGTACTTCACGGTTGAACACTTGAAACCAAGGCAAGGCGCGTCGGGACACTCTACGCTCATGCAGCGTTCATGTATGCGTCGCCGCAGCTAAGCGCGATGACGCATGACGCATGCCGGATGACTTGATGCGCCTACTTGGTGACCAGGTTGACCGGCGTTTCCACCACGCTCGACAATTCCGACTGCTTCTGGTGCGTGGAGAGCGCCTTCAAAGCCGTGTCGATACCAAATACCGCTTGTTTCGCGGCGTATTGGTCGGCGGTCGCGAGCACGCGGCCGTCGGCGAGCATCGGCTTGATGGCGTTGATGTTGTCGTAGCCGACGACCTGCACCTTGCCCGCCTTGCCGGCCGCCCGCACTGCAGCAACTGCGCCGATCGCCATGTTGTCGTTGCCGCACAGCAGCGCTTTCACATTCGGGTTCGCATTCAGGATCTGCGATGCCACCGCGTTGCCCTTGTCGATTTCCCAGTCGCCGGATTGCAGCGCAACAACCTTCATGCCACCCGCCTGCATCGCTTCCTTGAATCCGGCGGTGCGTTGCTGCGCGTTGGTCGTGGTCGACACGCCTTCGATAATGCCGACTTCGTCCCCGGCCTTGAGTTTCTTGGCAAGATAATCCCCGACCAGCCTTGCGCCCTTCGCATTGTCCGGGCCGACAAACGGCACGTTCAGGTCCTTCGACTTGAGCACGTCCGGATCGAGCCGGTTATCGATATTCACCACGATGATCCCTGCATCCACGGCCTTCTTGATGACCGGGACGAGCGCCTTGGAATCAGCGGGGGCGATCACGAGCGCATCGACCTTCGAGACAATCATCTGCTCGACAATGCGAATCTGGTTCGCGGTGTCGGTTTCGTCCTTGATGCCGTTGGTGATGAGCGTGAACTTGCTCGCGTTATGGGCCTGATAATCCTTGGCGCCCGTTTCCATGGTGAGGAAGAACTCGTTGGCGAGTGATTTCATCACGAGGGCAACGGTGGGTTTTTTCGCCGACTGAGCGAATGCCGATGAGACAGGCAGCAGCGAGAATGCGGCCAATACGGCGGTTGCAGCGAGTACACGGCGCCGTGCTTGTTGGGGCTTGCGGGTCATAGAGTCTCCGTTAGTTCGCTCTTCGGTCTACTGAGTGATAGCCGGCGAGTCGTTAGTCGGTTCGAAAAGGTGATGCGTGAGCCGTGGCGTATAGCGAATGCTAATCCGGCCCATCGGGGTCTAATGCTATCCTCGCGATTCGCGATATGCTACCTCTAAAATCGAAAGCGAGCGTTTCAAAAATGGAACACGTTGACTGGGACGACCTGCGAATTTTGCTCGCCATCGCGCGCGAAGGAACCATGAGAGCCGCCGCCACGGCGTGCGATCTGAGCGCTGCGACGTTGTCGCGCCGTCTGACGGAGCTTGAAAGAAGACTAGGTGAACCCCTGATTGACCGGGTGCCTTCCGGGTGCACCGTAACGGCTTTCGGGCAGAGGGTGCTTACGTGGGCCGAGCAGATGGAGGCGCTTGCGCACCAGATCGAACGCGCAGGAGACGTCACAGGTTCTCATGGGCTGGAAGGGACGGTCAGGATCAATGCGGTCGAATGGATGTCCTACATCCTGATGAAGCTGCTTGGCTCGTTCCAGGAGCGGTTTCCCGGACTGGCTATCGAAGTGCTGACCTCGCAGCGGCCGTACAACCTGGCCCGGCGCGAAGCGGATATCGCCATCTGGTCGGAATGCCCCGACGAGGGCGACCTGTATGTACGCCGGATCGGCAAAGTCCGCTTTGGCTTGTATGCATCGCGGGACTATTACCTGCGCCACAAGGTGGCCATCAAGAAAAGGGAATGGAGCAAGCTGTCCTTCGTGGGTTATGACGAGCGCCGCGGCGATCATCCCGCGGCCCGCTGGCTCAAGACACTGCCGGGTGCGCCTGCTCCGAGTCTTCGCAGCAGTTATGTGCTTGGTGTGTTCGACGGCGTGCTGGGCGGCTCGGGGCTGGGCGTGCTCGCTCAACTTGCCGGCGATACGACCAGTGATCTTGTCTGCGTCGAACCGCATATCAGGGAGCTGGATCAGGACGTCTGGATGGTGCTGCACCCGGCGCTTCGCGGGAGCGAGCGCATACGGGCAGTGTCGAACCTTGTTGCGGATATTTTCAGGTGACGCCGGGGCGTCGGGACGGGGGCCTTGTTCTTAGCAAGGTGTTTGAAAAATATCGCGGCTGACTCCGCGGCTGACTCCGCAGCTGCCTCACTAAGCACCGGGATTATCCGGCGCTCCCATTTCCTTCACTAATGTCCGGGCATTCTATCTGCCATAATTCCGTCGGTTTCGCTTTGTTCAAAGAACTCGGAAATTCCATGAAATCCAATAATAAATGGTCGTACGGGGTAGTTCTATTGGCATACGCGGTGGTCTGCACGACGGCTTACGCTGCAACAACCGCGACAACGGTCGTGGCGGCGCAAGATCCGGCGTCGGCACCGGGAAATGCACTCGGCGACGCGAGCGCACGGCGCAGTCTTCTGACCAACGGCGCGGCGGACGAACCGCAGGTGCAGGGCAACGGCAACATTACCGAGCTGCAGCAGATGATCCGCGACGGCAAGGTGGTCGAAATGCGCACCACCTATAACGGCAGCTATGGTGCGAGCCTGTTGTTCTATCCCGATGTTGTATTACGTCGCGCTGTTCCAGCAAAAGAAGTTCTGGCGGGTGATCAAGACGCAGACCGACACACGCGCCGAAGCCGTCTATGCCGACTTCGCCAAGACCACCGCCCAGCTAGCGGATTCGGAAATCCGCCGTGAGAAGTTGCAGGCGGAAAACGCTTTTGCGGATCGGCTGATCGCTTTGCAGCAGCAGCGAGCGAACCGCCTTCAGGCGGATGTCGATGTGGCGCGCGCGCAGCAAAGCCAGGTAGTCGACCGTCAGGCACAGCAGCAGGAAGCGATTCGTACGTTGCGTGCTCAGCAGGACGCGGCGCAAGCTGAATTGCGTGCGTTGCAGACCAAGGTGCAGGATCTTCAGCGTCAGACGGACGGCGATCTGATGCCGGCATCGCAGTGATTTTTTGCGAGCGAACCAAACCTCTAAAGTGCCTGCTCGACACCGGCTTTGCTCACGGCCTTGCCACCCACGAGACAAACAATCAGCGCGGCCAACAACAGCGCACACAAGGCAAGCCGCAAACCCATAAAGCCCGCGCCCAGCCCAATCAGCGGCGGACCCACGAGAAAGCCGGCATAACCCGCCGTGGCTGCCATCGAAACGCCGACAGCCGGCGTCGTGGTCGAACGGCCCGCCGCGCTAAAGATCACAGGGACGATGTTCGCCAAGCCGATCCCCACAAGCGCGAAACCCACGCAAGCGGTGACCACGTTCGGATAACCTAGCACCAGCGCCAATCCAAGCGCGGCGATAAGCCCTCCGGTTGCCACCACTACGCTCGAGCCCAGGCGTCGAACCGATACGTCGCCGACCACGCGGCACGCTGCCATCGCGAATGCAAACGACGAATAACCTAGTGCCGCTGCGCTGGCCTGCGTGTCGAGCGCGGAGCGCAGGAACACCGCGCTCCAGTCCGCCACCGCGCCCTCGACCAGCATGCAAAGAAATGCTAAGGCCGCCAGTTTCATCACGCCCGCGCTAGGCAATGCAAAGCCGCTAGCCGACGCCAAGGCGCGTGGTCCAATATCCCGCAGTGCCAGCAAAGCGCTTGTCACAATGAGTGCGCCGATAACGAAATCGGGGATGAGCAGCCCGCCCATCGTGCCGATGCCGTTGGCCTGAAGCGCCGCGCCCGACGCAGCACCCAGTAGACCGCCCATGCTCCATGCAGCGTGAAACGACGACATGATCGGCGCCTGCCATTCGCCTTCTATCGCGCTGGCGTGTCCGTTCATCGATACATCCAGCGCGCCATTCGCGGCTCCCAATGCAAAGAGCACGGCGCATAACAATGCGAAGTTCGGGACCAGCGCAGGCAAGGGCAAAGCGATGACGAATGCAATGCCCAGGATGGCTGTCACGCGACCGCTTCCGAAGCGTGGCGCTAGCCGGCCGGCAAGCGGCATGGCGACGATCGCGCCCAAGGCAAAAGCGAACAGCGCGATTCCTAGCGATGTGTCGCTTAGCAATAAGGCTTCCTTGATCCGCGGGACTTCGACAGCCCACGCGCCGATGCCTAAGCCGTTAGCGAGAAACACCGCTGTTGTTGCGAGTCGTTCGGCGACAGGTTTCATGACTGAGCCCCCGGAGCCACTGGAGTCACCCCTTGAGCCACGATTACATTGCCGCAGATTTTTTCGAACTCGCCAAGCCGTTGCGCCGGCACATCCGCTTCCACGATCAGGTGTTCAACGCCGGACGCCGCCACGACAAAAAACGGCGCTGCGGTCATCAGCTTTTCGGACGTCATCGCAATGGCGATCTGGCCGCTTGATTTGACCATCGCACGTTTAAGCTCGGCTTCCTCTGCTTCGAACGCAGCCACGCCTTCGGCTGGATCGATGGCGCAAGCGCCGAGGAAACACAAGTCGGCCCTGATCTGCTGAATCTGCAAAAACGCGGTGGACCCGAGCGATCCCGCCCCGCGCGGACTCATCCGTCCGCCGATCAGGATGACTTCGAAACCGGGACGATCCAGCAAACGCGAGCAAGCATCCGGGGAATTCGTCACGACTGTGAGGTCCGCGTTATCCGGAAGCGCCGCGGCGATAGCGACATTGGTCGATCCGGCATCGAGCAGGATGATCTGCCGCGGCCGGACGATGGATGCCGCCGCGACAGCCAACCGCGCTTTTCGATCGGCAGCTTGACGCATGCGCGTCGACCCGGCCTCCGCAGCGGGCGAGATCAGCAGCGCACCGCCGTACACACGCTTGCAATGACCGGCGTCCGCCAGATCGCGCAGATGACGGCGAACCGTGTGTTCGGAGGTGTTCAATTCGAGCGCTAGCTCGGCCGCCAGCACGCGGCCGTGCGTGCGTAGCCGGTCGAGTATCAGCTTTGCGCGTTCGTCGGGCAGCAGCCCGTCTACCGCATCACGCCGCGTTCTTTGCATTTCGTGGATCTCCGTCAAGAACTAATCGTGCATAAACGAGCATAAATTATCGTAAACGAGCGAACATGGGCAAATTTTTTTAGACGATGCGCCGGCAGGAATCAGCCGCACATCGCCAAAAATGCCCGTAACGCCCGCCCAGTCGACCTCTCAGGTCTGTGAAATGCATTCCGCGCGTTCCGACCGCCCTAAGAAAAAGCCTTGCGCGCTCGTACATCCGCATGCCCGGACAAAGATCAGTTGCTCGTGCGTTTCGATGCCTTCCGCCGTAGTGGGAATCCCCAGTTCGTGGGCCAGCGCCACGATCCCGCGAATCACCGCCGCCGACTCTCGCCGATGCACCGCTTCCCGGACAAAAGAGCTATCGATTTTCAGCGTATCGAACGAAAAGCGGCACAGGTTCGACAGCGTTGAAAAGCCCGTGCCGAAATCGTCGAGCGCTAGTCCGATACCCATTGCGCGAAGTTTTTCCACATTGCACCGGGTCGGGCCATCGTCACTCATGAACACGGTTTCCGTGACCTCGATGTTCAAGCGCGAGGGTGGCAAGCGGGAATCTTGCAGCACTGCAGCCACCAGTTCGGCGAACGATTCTTCGCGCAGTTGCACAGGCGACACGTTCACGGCAACAACCACCGGTTCGCACCAATGGGCCGCTTCCGCGCAGGCACGCCGAAGAACCCATTCCCCTAAGGGCAGGATCAGTCCCGTGCGTTCCGCAATGGGAACGAAGGTCGTAGGCGCCAGTTCGCCTCTTGTGGGATGGCTCCAGCGGACCAGTGCTTCGCGCCCCGTGACGAGGCCGCTGGATAGATTGACGATCGGCTGATACTCCATTCGCAAGCCGCTGCCAAACGATTGAAGCGCGCCTTCCAGGTCGCTTCGCAGCAGGCTCAAGCTGTCGTCGGAGGCGTGCGCTTTGGCATCGAACACTGCAAAGGCGCTTTTGCCGCTGCGCTTGACCGCGTACAGGGCGCGGTCGGCGCATATCAAGAGCTGCGGTCCCGTTTCCCCATGCTCGGGATACTGCGAAATGCCCACGCTTGCGCCAATACGCACGAGCGCATCGTTAAGCACGAACGGGCGTGCCAGGGTTTTCACGATCTGGTCCGCTAGCAGCCGGACCTCTTCGCTCATGGAGGTTTCATCGGAAATAGCGACGAATTCATCGCCCGCGAGGCGTCCGACAATGTCGCCTTCGCGCAAGACCGCCCTCAGGCGTTTAGCGGACTCTTGAAGCACCAGGTCGCCGGCTGCATGCCCGAGGCTGTCGTTGATTGCCTTGAAACCGTCAAGGTCGATAAGGAGAACCGCAAAGGATCCATGCCTTTGCGCCGGCTCGGCATCGGTACGGTTTAGCAGGAGTTCGCTGATCCGCGCACGGTTCGGCAGGCCCGTGAGACTGTCGTGACGGGCTAGCCGATTACTGGTTTCCTGCGCCAGCAGCAGGGCGACGGTGTCCTTGTTGCTGCGAACGGCGACAGTAAAAAAGCCGGCAGCGCAAAATGGCGCCTGGAACAGCAAGACAATTTTCCCCGAGCCCGGAGACAGCGCGGCGCCGATTCCCAGCAGCGTGAAGATGATCGAGATCTGGATCATGACGAGGCGAGGCGTGCCCGCGTTACGGCCGGCCAGCCCGCCGACAACCCCAACGGCGCATACGTTGCCTAGCAGGAACAGCGTCTGGTCACCGCTGATATTGCATAGCAGGCTGCCGAGTCCGAGAAGCGCACTCCAAACGATGCTGGCAAGCAGGAAAAGCGAGGTTGGAGTGGGTTCGTTGCGCGCGCTGAGCTTGCAACATAGGGCGATCAGGGACAGGCGCACCATCAGGAGTGCGACTACGGCGAGGGTCCATAACGCGTAACCGATGTTCGGATGCAGATAATAAGCGGTCACGCAAACGCTGATCTCGCAGATCGACGCGAGGGCGATCGAGGCCGTCCTGGTGAACAGGTTGGACAGCAATACTTGTCGATTATCAGCGCTCAGGTCTTGAGCGGACCCCACTAGCCATTTGAAAAACGGCGACCCTGGTTCACTAAACGCCATGGAATGCGCAATATAGGTAAGTACTTGGTTATCGGCGCGACTGGCTTTTTTCTGATGCCGATTATCCCGGTAAATGTGCCGGTTGCCCTGATAAATATGATGTTACGCCCGGCGCCGGCTCTGGCTTACGCCGGGTGGGCAAGAAGACAAGGCAATGGCGGTTTTGTGACGCGTCGAGCGCTAAGGAGAAGCGTGAAGCCAGGGTTGTCGAGTGTGGTGACCGTGATGGTCGGACCGGCAGTCCGGTCGCTGGAGCGGTTGATTGAAGACAAGGTCGAGCCATTCGATCTTGTTTTTATCGATGCCGGCAAAGAGAGCAATCCGGACTATTTGAAGCTGTCGGTCAAGTTGTCGCGGCCTGGGACGGTGATCGTCGGCGACAACGTCGTTCGCGACGGGCGGGTTGCCGATGAGAAAAACAATGACCCGGATGTGCTGGGTGTCCGTAGTTTTCTGGAGTTGCTCGCGGCGGATTCCCGGTTGACCACGACGGCGGTCCAGACAGTGGGAAGCAAGGGATGGGACGGTTTCTCGATATCGGTTGTCTCCTGATAGCCAAGCATCGTCCAGACGCGGCGCGCCACATAAGCCGCGCGCCGCGCGGCCGGATTAGGTCGGATCAGAACCGGTGGATGATGCCTACGCCAGCGGCAAACTGGCTGGGGGACGACGACGGGGCGCTTTGGAAACCATCGCCAATACTCGCGGTCGCGTTGATGATGCTGCCTGCGCCAGCGGTCCCGAGCGTTTTACCGTTCGCGCGCTGATAGGCCTGCAATGCATAAAGGCCGGTGCGTTTCGAGAGCGAATAGTATTCAGACAGGTTGAACTGCTGATACTGCGCCGAACTGGTGATGCCGTTGGCTTTCGTCGCACGCGTATAGCTGTAGCCCGCCGCGAGGTCGACCAGCGGCAATGCCCTCCAGTGCAATACGACGCCGCCCGTATTGAAGATCTCCGTGGTCTTGAAGCTCGAGTTGATGCCGGGGATGTACTGCACGTTGGAATAGGTGAAAGAGATATCCAGCGTCTGCGTGAACGTATAGCCGCCGGCCACTGCGATCCGCTGCTGAGCCTGAGCGGTCTGATAACCGTTTGTGATCGCGGATACGCCCGACTGGCCGCCGGAAGTCGTGGTGGAATCCGCGCCAAAAGCGCCGCCGCCCGGCGTCGAGTTGTTGATCCGGGTGATACCCGCAGCGATCCCGAACGGGCCGTTGAGGTACTGGATCGCGCCGCTCCATGTCGAGCCCTGGTTCACGCTGCCAGGAACGCCGGCAAGCGAATAGGAACCGCTGACGGTGAATCCATACAGCTTCGGTGACGTGTACACGAGCGAATTGTTGGCTCGATAGATCGTGTCCAGTTCGTCGAGATCGCCCGGATGTGCGCCGTAGGCGCCGGTAAGCCAGGTCGTCGGGCTATAAGGCGACAGCAGCGAGTAGTAGGACGTGTATTGCCGGCCCGCGGTGAACGTACCGTAGGTCGGGTTGGTCATGCCGACCCATGCCTGCCGGCCGAACATGGCGTTCGTATATTGCTGGCCACCGGTCGCCACGTTAAAGCCCGATTCGAGCTGGAAGATGGCCTTCGTGCCGCCGCCCAGGTCTTCCGCACCCTTGAGGCCGAAGCGGCTTCCGGCCCAGATTCCCGAAGCCATTTTGATGTTGGAGCGACCGCCTTTGGTCGAGCCCAGCGACGTCTGGCTGCTTTGATAGGCAATCGAGTCGTCGACAATGCCGTACAGCGTTACGCTGCTCTGAGCGAAGACCGGCGAGGCGAGGGTGGCAAGGCTGATTAATACGGCTTTTTTGGCGTGGCGTGACTGCATGGTTTCTCCTCTTGTTGTATCAATGATTGCGACGCGGCCAGCAACGTCGCGGGCTTTTCTTGCTAACGTAACGACAAATCGTGTTCTGATGTTTCAGGTCCAGGCTTGGCTTTAAGCGGTTCCTCTCAGGCCGCTTGTCAGAATCATCGGTAATCCTTATAGAAAGCCCGCGTAACCGCATTCCGGTGCGCCGCTTACACCCGGACGAACCGAGAGCAGATGACCGTCGTGTTCGTTCGCTCCGCTCGCCGGACGAATCGATGTGACAAAGAGCGTGTCGAGCTCACGGCCGCCGAACGTGCACATCGACGGTTTCGTGACCGGCAGCGCGATGGTCCTGTCCAACCGGCCTTCCGGCGTGAAACGCAGCAGCAGACCGGCGTCGTTGGCACAGGTCCAGTAGCAGCCGTCCGTGTCGACAGCAGCGCCGTCCGGGCGGCCGGCGAAGCGGTTCAGGTCGGCGAAGACGCGGCGGTTGCGGGGTTCACCGGTATCTATGTCGTAATCGAAAGCCCAGACAAGCCTGCGCGACGGATGTGAGTCCGAGAGGTACATCGTCGTGCCTTGTGGTGACCACGCGAGTCCGTTCTGCACGATCAGTTCATTGACGATGGGCGCGGAAAGCGTGCCTTCCGCGTCGTATCGATACAGCGCACCCGCCGGGTTAGCCGCCGCCATGTCCTGCACCATCGTACCTGCCCAGAAGCGGCCCTGGCGATCGCAGCGGCCGTCGTTGAAGCGCATGCCCGGCAGCGGAAACGCCGGCGCGGCGAGCTTGCGTACGCTCGCCACGCCCGTGTTCGACAGCGTTACCGCAAAGAGCCCGGTCTCGCATCCCGCGAGCACGGTGCCGTTCCGGTCGAAGGTGATGCAGGCCACTTTTTCGGGCAGTAGCCAGTCAGTTCGCTTGCCTGTTCCGGCCTCCAGGCGAGCGATCGTGCGCGCGGGGATATCGACCCAGTACAGCGCCTGTTCCGCTTCCCGCCAGACGGGACTTTCGCCTACTTCGCAAGGAGCCTGACCGGCAGCTTCCACGCGTTCGACGACCGGTGTTTCCATTTGTGGATTTTTCATTCTGTCGTATTCAGCGGACAGTGCAGCCAGCTTCGGCAGCACTGTCCATAACCGGGCGCTAGGCGCTGGCGGGACTCGGTACGCTGGCGTCCGCGCGGCGATTGACCAAAGCCGGCCGCACGAGCGTCCAGAGCAGGACCACGCCGATCAGGTCACCAAAACCGAGCGCGACGAAGAACGGTGCATAGCCGATGGTCGCGACAAGTCCGCCGATCACGAGCGTGAAAATCAGGTTGCCGAGCCCCGCCGAAAGACCCGCAAAGCCCGTGACGGTCGCCACTTCACGACGCGGGAACAAGTCGGCGGACATCGAGATGACGGCAACGGAAAGCGTCTGGTGCGCGAAGCCGCCGAGGCACAGCAGGAAGATCGCCATGCCGGGATCCTTCACGTAGCCGACGCCGGCCATCGCGGTCATGATCACCGCACCGATCGTGAAAACGATCCGCTTGCCGTTGATCACGGCGATATTGAAGCGCTTGTTGAGGTACAGCGAAATCGACCCGCCCATCAGGCATCCAACGTCGGCCGCCACGAACGGCAGCCATGCGGTCATGGCGATGGCCTTGAGGTCGAAGCCGCGTGCCTGATGCAGGTAGAGCGGCATCCAGAACACGAGGGTGGTCCACACTGGATCGGCGAAGAAGCGCGGCAGTGCGATGCCCCAGAAGTTGCGTTGCTTGAAGATCGCACGCAGATTGGGTTTGGCGCCGTTGTCGGAGAGTTCGGCGTGTTCACCTTCAACGATATAAGCGGCTTCCGTCGCCGTGAGCGCCTTGTGCTCGCTGGGGTGCCGGTAAAAGACGATCCACAGCAGGGCCCATACGAGGCCAAGACAGCCTGCGATGATGAAGGCCATCTCCCAGTTGTACTCGAGGATCGACCAGGCGATCAGTGGCGGTGCGGCGATAGCACCGATCGACGTGCCGATGTTAAAGATGCCCGCCGCCAGTCCACGCTCCCGCGCCGGGAACCAGAACGCGGCCATGCGCATGCCTGCAGGGATGAACGACGCTTCAGCCAGGCCGAGCAAGCCGCGCAGTACGAAGAGACCGACCCAGCCGTTCGCAAAGCCGTGGCCGATACACACGACGGACCACATGACACCGCAGATCAGGAAGCCGAAGCGCAGGCCGATGCGGTCCATCAGGTAACCCGTTAGCGGGCCGCCGAGCGGGTACATCACGAAGAACGCGCCGGTGATCCAGCCGTACTGGGCGGTGCTGATATGCAGGTCCTGCATGACCGTCGGGGCGGCAACGCTTAGCGAGCTGCGCGCGAGGTAGTTCATGACCGTGCCGAGCGTCAGCAGGGCAATCATCCACCAGCGCAGGCCTCTTAATTTGATTGCCATGATGGTTGTCTCTCCAATCGTTATTCTGTTGCCACGCGGCAGGTGCGGCCGCTGTCTGGCCAGAGCGTCGCGCTGTCATGCACGGCGGTTTCGCGTTTGCGTGGCGGATGTGAGTCCTTGCCCGCCGTGCCGGACATTTCGCAGAAGTAAGGTAGGTTACGTAATGTCAACGCATCGTATGTCAGATGACTTATCTCGCGCAACCCGCAAGACATCAGCGTTTACACCACTAAAATTTCCTGCGATCTTTTAAACGCTGGGCTTTGTTTGAATTTTCACGCGTAATGACGACGCTAAAGAGGGGTAACGCGTTGTTAAATGTTGCTTTGATGTTAAATGACGTCGTACAACATCGGGCATATGCTGAGGTGTTCGAGCGGGTTTTACCGGCGCTGGAGACTTGAGACTAACGCCCCTTGAGCGCCGGCAGAATCGCCCCTTCTGCGGCGGGCGAAACATATCGGCCGCTGGCACAAACGGCCTGTAAAACCCTGGGCGCGAACAAAAACCCCGTGTGACCAGGCACTAAACGATAAAAGGAAACTCCGCTTCAGGCAGCGGATCGCCGGACTTGAGCCGGCCCATTAACTCAGGATACGGCGGTGAGGTCTCTCCGCCACGGTCCACATAATGCGCACCGTCGCCGAGCCATCGGAACGACACCACCCGCCGCGATTGCTGGCTTGCGAGATTCCCCGGCGCACCGTGCACCGTATGAAAGTTGAAGGCGATGGCATCGCCTGGCTCTAAATCCCAACCCAGGATCCGATAGTCATCCCGGTTCGCATCGATATCCGGCAACTCTTCGAGTCGATCCGATTTGTGGTCATACGCCACGCCGCTGAACTTGCGCGGACGGAACAGCTTTCCCCACTTATGCGACCCGGCCACGAACTCGACGCAAGTTTCGCGAGGCACCGGATCAAGCGGAATCCATAGGCTAACGGCTTGCTCGGCGCTGACGCAGTAGTAGGGTTCATCGTGATGCCATGGCGTGAGCTTCGCCGCGCCAGCCTCCTTGACCAGCACATGCTCATGAAAAATCCGCGCACGCTGCGAGCCCATCAAAGCCTGCGCAACCGACGCAGCCATACTGTGTTCGACGAAATCCCTGAACGGTTCAATGCGCTGCCAGTTGCAGTAATCGCCGAAGAAGCGCCCCGTCGTTTTCTCGGGCGTGTAGTTTCTGAACGACGGTCCCGGATGAGTGGCGTTGTACTCCACGCCTTCGCGCAACAGTTCGATCCAGTCCGTGAACACCCCGCGCAAGACGGCGGCGCCGTCACGTTCAAACGCTTCCCGTTCCGTGGCCAGCATGCTGCTCTCCTTTGACGATTGATCAAGCGACACCGCACGTTTGGTCCTGTCGAAACGCGCTTGCCACTAGCGAAGGAACCGGGTTCCCTCAAAGTACTCAGCCTCCAGGCAGCGCTGCCGCCGCGCTGCGCCCGCGAAGCCAGTTGATGCTGCTGAACAGCGCCACCGCAAACAGGATCAGGATGGTGGCTACAGCGAGAATCGATGGATCGATGGAATCGCGAATGCCGCTCCACATCTGGCGTGGCACGGTCCGCTGATCCGGGCCGCCGATAAAAAGAATCACGATGACTTCATCGAACGAGGTAGCGAACGCAAAGACGCTGCCGGTCGCCACGGCCGGCGTGATCAACGGCAACGTCACGCGGCGAAAAGCAATCCAGGGCGTAGCCCCCAATCCGGACGCGGCGCGAATGAGGCTCTGGTCAAAAGAAAGCAGCGACGCCGTGACGGTGACCACCACGAACGGCGTGCCCAGCGCCGCGTGGGCGAGCACCACGCCGACGTAGGAATTGACGAGTCCCAGTGGCGCGAATACCAGATAGAAGCCAGCCGCAACGACGACAATAGGGATGATCATCGGCGAGATGAGCAGCGGCATGATGACTGCGCGAAACGGAAAGTTCGACCGGCTTAAGCCAAGTGCCGCGAGCGTGCCGAGGCAAGTGGCAAGCAGCGTGGAAGCCGCACCAATGCCGATGCTGTTGACGAGCGCGCGTTGCCAGTCGCTGCTGCCCAGCGCCTTCGTATACCAATGCAGCGAGAAGCCTTGCATCGGATACGAGAAGTACGAGCCGGAGTTGAACGACAGCGGCACGATGGCGAGAATAGGCGCGATCAGGAAGAACAGGATGAGCGCGGAATGCACGCGCAACCACTTCGACGCAATGCGTTCGGAGAGCACGAGATGGCGCTGGCTTTTCATGAGTGTTTCTCCCCTCCTTACCTTTAACTAGCCGAAGCGCAACCTGTCGATACCGACGAGCCGGTTGAACACGAAATAGAACACGGCCGTAAAGATCACGAGATACGCCGACAATGCCCCGGCCAGCCCCCAGTTGAGTTGCTCGTTGGTCTGCGCTGCAATCAACTGGCTGATCATTTCATCGCCGGCACCACCCAGCAAGGCAGGCGTGATGTAGTAGCCGAGCGCGAGCACGAAGACGAGGAAGCAACCCGCGCCGACACCCGGCATGGTCTGCGGCATATAGATGCGGATAAACGCCGTGACCGGATGCGCACCAAGCGATTGCGCCGCGCGCATGTAGACCGGCGACACGCCCTTCATGACCGAATAGATCGCGAGGATCATGTAGGGCAGGAGGATATGCGTCATGCCGATCAACACGCCGGTACGGTTGAACAAGAGCGGCAACGGATGGCTGACGAGACCCATCCCCATGAGCAGGCTGTTGATGACACCGCTTGGTTGCAGCAGCACATACCACGCGGTCGTACGCACGAGCAGCGACGTCCAGAACGGCACGATCACCAGCAGCATCAGCCGGTTGCTCTTGGCCGGCGGTAGCGTGGCGAGCAAATACGCGACCGGATAACCGAACACGAGACACAGCAGCGTGACCGTCGCACTGATCCACACGGTGCGTGCAAACGCGCTCAGGAACACCGAACTGTCGGCGGGCAGGAAGGCGAGCGAACCGTTCGGCGCAACGGTGGCATCGACGGCGGCCAGCAGGTAGTCGGGCGTAGGCGTTGCGGCGGAGCGTTTCATGATGCGCCAGATGTCATGCGTGCCCCAGCGCGGATCGAGTTCGATCAACGCAGGCTTCCACGCGGGCGGCGCGTCCTCCGGCAACTGCCGCGCGGTCCGCATCAGCAAGCTGCGAAACTCCGGCAGATAGAAATTCAGCCGCCGCGCGACGGTCCCTAGCTGCCCTTCCTGCGATGCACGGCGCATATCGGCCGCGAGGATGGCGTAGGTGTGCTCGTCAGGCAAGCCTTCGCCGTTCCACGCATTGAGCGCCGCCGATAACGCCGGCAGGTTCACCGGCACCTCGTGATTTTCGACGCTCCGTGAAAGCAGGATCGCGATCGGCGCAATGAAGGTGGCGAGCAGGAACAACAGCAGCGGCAGGGCGAGCAAGAGCGCCCGGGCCGAAGCCCGGCGGCGGGTCTTGTCGTACGCCGCGCGGCCGTCGAGACCGGCCGACGGTTCAGCCGGTTCCCGCAGATTGCTGGTCACTGTCACGGTCACGAGTCGCTTTACTGTGTCAGCCAGACCTGGAAGCGCTTGTTGATCTGGTCGGCGTTATCCGCCCAGAAGCTCGCGTTGATCTGCACGGCGCGCTTGAAGTTGGCGGGAGCGGTCGGCAAGTCGTTCAGGCGATCCTTCGCGATCAGCGGAATGGAATCCTTGCGCGGCGGCGCGTAAGCGATGTACTTGGTCAGCTCTGCATAGCTTTTCGCCGTGGAGGACGCGGCAATGAATTTCGCTGCGGCGTCGGCGTTCTTCGCGCCCATCGGGATACCCCACCATTCGAAGTCGTAGACCTGGCCGTCCCACACCGACGCGAACGGTTTGTGGTCCGTATGCACAGCGTTGTCTATACGCCCGTTATAGGCCTGCGTCATGACCACTGCGCCGTCGGAGAGCAGTTGCGGCGGTTGCGCGCCGGCTTCCCACCAGACGATACTCGACTTGATCGTGTCGAGTTTCTTGAACGCGCGGTCGACGCCGGCGGGCGTGCCGAGCACCTTGTAGACATCGGCGGGTTTCACGCCGTCGGCGAGCAACGCCCATTCAAGCGTCACCTTCGGCGACTTGCGCAAGCCGCGTTTGCCGGGGTACTTCTTCAGGTCGAAGAAGTCGTTGATCGTGGTCGGCGCGGTCTTGAGCTTGGTGGTGTCGTAGGCGTACACGGTCGACCACACCATGGCTGCGACCGCGCAATCCATGATCGAGCCGGGGATGAAGGCGCTGGTGTTGCCCAGCGATTTTTTGTCGATCTTGCGCAACAGACCTTCATCGCAACCGGTGATGGCGTCGTTGGATTCAAGGTCGATCAGGTCCCACGTCGGGTTCTTGGCCTGTTCCATCGCCGACAGCTTGGCGAGGCCGCCATCGTACGATTCGGTCGAGAAGCCGATGCCGGTCGCCGCCGTGAACGGCTCGAACCATGCCTTCTTCGCCGCGGCCTCGTAAGCGCCGCCGAAGGTCACGACCGAGATGGTATCCGCTGCGTGCGCGGTCACGGAGAACAGGCTCGCCGTGGCAAGGGCGAGTCCGGCGATGCCCGTCAGACCGGTTCGAATAATAGTTGCTTTCATGTCAGTTGACTCCTGCGGTGAGGGACGGAGCAGGGCCGTAAGTCACGGCCGTTGCGAGGATCTTGCAGTCGTCGTGGCGCCATGCCACGGCGGTTGCACTGCCGAGAGACGGAAGATCGTGGTGCTGCGTATTCGGCACTTTGACAATGAGATTGTCGCCATGGCCGAGCTTCAAGTGAACGCGGTGATGGTCGCCGCAATACACGAGTTCTTCCACGCGCGCGGTCACCACGTTGGTGTCCGCTGCGCTTGGCGCACCGTCAGGGGACGCTATATGCGCGCGCTCGGGGCGCAGCGCCAGCATCGCTTCCTCGCCGTTCCGGAGGCCGCGCCCGCAGCGTCCGCGAATGACCACGCCATCGGGCAGTTCCAGCGTCGCCCAGCTTGTATCCTGTTCGAGCACACGGCCCGTCAAGCCGTTGTTCTCACCAACAAAGTTCGCCACGAACGCGTTGTGCGCGTTCTCATAGAGTTCGGTGGGTGTCGCTGCCTGCTGGATGCGGCCATCGGAGAAAACCGCCACGCGGTCGGACATGGTCAACGCCTCCGCCTGGTCGTGCGTCACATAAACCACCGTCAACCCAAGCTCGCGATGCAGCCGCATGATTTCGTATTGCATCGTTTCGCGCAGCCGCTTGTCGAGCGCGCCGAGCGGTTCATCCATCAGCACCACGCTCGGCTCGAACACCAGCGCGCGGGCGAGGGCGACGCGCTGCTGCTGGCCGCCTGACAACTGCGACGGCCGGCGGGAAGCCAACTGCGGCAACTCGACCATCTCGAGCGCGCGCTTCACGCGCGCCTTTTGTTCTGCCTTGCCGATGCCCCGCACCGACAACGGAAACGCGACGTTCTGCTCGATCGTCAGATGTGGAAACAACGCGTAGTTCTGAAACACCATGCCGATATCGCGTTGATGCGGCGGTTTATCGTCGAGACGTTTTCCGTTCAGGCGGATCTCTCCCTGCGTCGCGGATTCGAAACCGGCGAGCATCATCAGCGTCGTGGTTTTCCCCGAGCCGGACGGTCCCAGCAACGAGACGAATTCGCCTTTCGCCACCTCGAGGTCGAGCCCTTCCACGACGTAGTGAACGCCGTCATACGTCTTGCTCACGCCCGCGAAGGAGATGAAGGAGTGGGTTGACATCGTGTCGTGCTTTAGTGAATGGGGTGGTCAGGCAAGCTGATGCGCGAGGTAACGTGCGAAGTCATAGTTCGGCCGTTCGAGATGACTGAGATTACCCGGTTTCGCAAGCGGCGCCTGCACGCCGCGGAACACGGCCTGCACCCCGCGCCGGTCTTCCTCGTTGACCGCGTCCAGCAATTCTTTAAGCGACGCCATATATTGGGCAGCCTTCGGATCAGCGATGAACTCAGGCGCCAGTCCGCCGCCGAAGCGGATATGGACGCGGCCGGTGCCCACCGGCTGCAGCACGAGATACCAGAAGTAACCTGGCGTCAGCGTGACGAGATGGGTTGGGTAGATTGCGAGCAGCGCGGTCGTCTTGCGCCAATGGCCTTGCAAGCGCTGATTGTCCGGATGCGCCTGGCCAATAGGCAGGGACGCTTCCTTGGTGATCCAGTGGTAGTTGAACGCGTCGCTGCCGGGCGGGCATTCCATCTCGTCCAGCCGCGAATGCGGTCCCACGGTTGCCCGATGCAGCATGGGCAGGTGATAACTCTCCATGAAGTTTTCGGCGAGGATCTTCCAGTTCGTATCCCAGACGTGCTCTTCGTAGAACGTTTCCTTGTAATCAGTCATTCCGTAGCTGCCGATCAGATCCGTGAGGCTCGCGAGCTTCTCGGCAACGGGCGGAGCATTGGTGTCGAGCGTGACGTAGATCCAGCCTTGCCACGTCTCGCATCGAACGGATGGCAACCGGTAGCTTTCCTTACAAAATCCGCTTTGCCGTTCCATCATCGGTGCGCCGTGAAGCGCACCGTCTAACGTGTAGTTCCATGCGTGATAAGGGCAGACGATTCGCCTGACGTTGCCACGCCCTTCGAGCAGGACGGACATGCGGTGCAGGCACACGTTGGAAAATGCCTTCAACTCCAGGTTCTCGTCGCGCAAGACGACGATCGGCTGGCCGTCGATATCGGCAGTGAGGTAGTCGCCCGTTTCAGCCAGCGCACTCGCACGGCCGACGCAAAGCCACTCGCGATGAAAGATGCGTACCTGTTCCAGCGCGAGAAAGTCGGGCGAGGTGTAGACGGCGGGCGGCATCGAGCGTGCGTCGCTAAACGGGCGTTCGCAGTTGGCTTGCAACGCGCGGACGATCTCCATTCCAGCGCCGGACGCGTTCGTCGTCGCCATCGAGGGTGCCGTTGAAGAACCCATCGCGCCTCCCTGTCCCGTTCAGTGAATGCTGCAACCCCTTCTACGGGCTGCTCGCGGCATGGACATCAATCTATCAAGTCAAATTACCAGCCAAAATATTGTTTTCGCATGTAGAACCAAGTTTTTCCCTATCTAGCGGGATGTTTTCAAACGTGCTTTCAGCCCACGCGTTCGCGCTTGATTTCCGCCTCGCAGAACGCTGCAAAATGCTGGACGACTTGTCGGGGTTTCATGCTTCTGGATTGCGCGATGCCGAGCGTGGTCGCATTCACTTCGTCCCTGAACTGCTTGATCACGAAGTCCTCGCCGTCCACTGTGCGGCTTGATTTGAGCGGAAAGTTGAGGATGCTGTAGCCGAGCCCGTTCGCTACCATGCCGCGTACGACTTCGGGCTGCGACGACTTGAACGCGGCAATGGGCCGGCCGCCGACTGCGTCGAAGAGTCCTGCGAAGTATTCGCGGCTATGCGGCAGGTCGAGCATGACGTAGGGCTCGTCGCGCAGGTCGGCCAGCGCAACGGTGCGCGCGCGTGCAAGCCTGTGGGTTTTCGGCAGGATCACATAAGGCGGCAGCGAGAGCAACGGCGTGAAAGCGATGTCGTCCGTCAGGTCGAGGTTGTAGGTCAGCGCTATATCTAGCGAACCGTCGTGCAGGCCGCGCAGCAAATCCTCCTGGTGCGCTTCGAGCGTACGGAACGCAATGCCTGCATGGCCTGCGATAAAGCGGCTCATCATGGCGGGCATGAGCGGCGGCGCGAGCGAGACGAGGCAGCCGAGCGTGATGGCGCCGGACATGCCGCCGTCCATTTCCTTGGCCGCCGTCTGCAGGTCTTCGGCGTTCTTCAGCAGGTCGCGCGCGCGGCCGAGCATCTCGCGGCCTGCCTGAGTAAGGGATAACCCGCTGGCGTGATGGCGGATAAAAAGCTGGATGCCGAAAGACACTTCCAGATCCGCGAGCGCCGTCGAGATGGACGGCTGGGAGATATGCAGCAGCTTGGCCGCGGCGGTGAACGACAAGACTTCCGCCGTGACGACGAAATATCTCAACTGTCGTAGCGAATAGCGTAATTGCGCAGGTTCCATGATCCGCCCCGTGGTCTTCTATCGGTCTCATTGTGCGCGGACATAAATCGGCTTGCATAGGCAAAACCGATGATTTGCATTTTTGAAATATGTTTTTCAGATGCGTCGCCCGAGCGTAGATTTTGCGAAAGGCTAGCGGACACGCGAGGGGGACGACATGCAACGAGACAGCGGTTCAACGGAAAACACGGCGGAACTTGACGGCACGGTGGAAACCCTACGCACCGCGTTCCTGGATTCCATGGCGTCGAACTCCACCTCGGTTCATGTGGTGACGACCCGCAGCGGCGACCAGCGTTTCGGCGTGACGGTCAGCGCCTGCAGTTCGGTGTGCGCGGACCCGCCCACCTTGCTGGTCTGCATCAATACACGCAGCCCGGCTAACGCAGCCGTCGCGGCGAACGGCGTGTTCGCGGTGAACCTGCTGAACGTGGCGCAGCGCGGTATTGCAGATACGTTCGCGGGACGGTCGGCCACAGTCAAGCCCTTCGATTTTTCCTGCTGTACGAATTCGCCCGGCACGCTGGGCGTGCCGCTCATCGACGGTGCGGTTGCCGCGATCGAATGCCGCGTGGTTGCGCAGCAAACCATTGGCACGCACACGGTGTTTTTCGGCGAAGTGGCGGCTATCACCCGGGCGCCGGCGCAGCACATGCCCCTGCTTTATTGCAAACGCGACTACGGCCAGTTCCTGGCGTTTTAGACGACTCAGAACATGCGGGCGCTGCCGGCATGAACGATATTCCCAACGGACCGAGGCACAGTAAATGATCAGAACAGGCGAACAGTATCGCGATTCCATTCGCGACGGACGGCAGGTCTGGATCAACGGCGAACGCGTGAACGACGTGACCACGCACCCCATGTTCAAGCCTATCGTCGATATCCGTGCGCGCATCTATGACATGGCGCACGAGAAAGCGACGCAGGACGTGATGACCTACGTCGACGAAAAAACCGGCGAGCGCAACGCCGTCGGCCTGAAGCTGCCGTACACGCAGCAGGACTGGCACGACAAGCGGCTGGCGGTGGATACCGTGCTGGACGACGTTGGCGGTATTGCGACGCGGGTGGGCGATGAAACCATCGGCGAGATGTGGTCGCTATATGACGGCAAGGACGTGCTGAATGAAGTCGATCCGCGTTTTGCCGAGAACATCGAGCGTCACATTCATCGCACGCTGCATGAAGATCCGTTCCACGTGTCCGCCAACACGGATCCGAAGGGCGATCGCTCGAAACCGCCTCAGGAGCAGGACCCCGACATGCTGCTGCATGTGGTGAAAGAGACCGATGCGGGCATTGTGGTACGTGGCGCGAAGTACGAGACGGCGGCGGCCTATGCGAACCAGGCGTTCGTCAAGCCGACTATCGCCAACTGGGGAGATGCAAAGCTCTCCGACTACGCGGTGGGCTTCATCGTCAACATGTCCGCGCCGGGGCTCAAGTTCATCTGCCGCACGGGCTTCGCGGGACGGGCGAATGCGGAGGACTATCCGCTCTCCAACCGCTGCGATGAAATCGATACATTGCTGATCTTCGACAACGTCCTGATCCCTTGGGAAGACGTACTGTTCTATCAGCACACGAAGGCCGCCACGTTTATTCGCGCCACGCTGCATCGCTATAGCGCGTTCGCGTTCGTGCAGCGCAACCTGCGTCTGGCGGATCTGATGATCGGCACGGCGCTGTTCAATGCGCGTCAAACCGGGCTCGAAAAACAGCAGGCCGTGCAGGAGAAGTTGTCCACCCTCGCCGTGTATCGCGAGACCATCAACGCGCATTTGACGGCGTCCATCGCATGCGGTGAGCGTAGTCCCGCCGGGCTGATGATGCCCAACCAGTCGCTGCTTTATACGGGGCGCGTGCAGGCCTGCTCGCGGCTTCACGAGATGATGCATCTTGCGCGCGAGTTGTGCGGCGGCCAGATTTGCGTCACACCGGATGCGGCATCGTTCGCGAATCCCGAGATCAGCGACTGGCTCGACAAGTACTACACCGTCAATGAAAACTGGGTCTCCGACGACCGGCGCAAGCTGCTCGCATTCGCCCGCGACTTGCTGAATTCCGACTACGCCGGGCATCGGCTCACGTTCCAGTTGTTTGCTCAATCGCCGCCGTTCGCGCATCTGGGCGCCGTGTTCCGCAACTTCGATTTCGACGGCACGCTGGGCTATGTGAAGAAGGCCGCAAACCTGTCGGACCGTGTTGTTCAATCCAGCGCAGAGCCGCGGCTCAAGCGCGTTGTGTGAGGTGTCCATGAGCCATACCCGCATCCGCAAATTCAATACCCGCGACACGTATCCCGAGCAGAAACTGGATAACGATCTGTGCCAGGCCGTGGTCGCGAACGGCACGGTGTACGTGCGCGGCCAGATCGGGCAGGATCTGGATACGCGCGAATCGGTCGGTATCGGCGACGTCGCCGCGCAGGCAGAAAAGGCCATGGCGAACATCGCGATGCTGCTCGGCGAAGCCGGCAGCAAGCTCGAAGATATCTGCAAGATCACAATCTATCTTGTCGATGTCCGTTATCGCGAGGCCGTTTATACGGTGGTGGGCAAGTGGCTGAAGGGCGTGTATCCGGTGTCCACCGGACTCGTGATTTCAGCGCTCGCGCGGCCCGAGTGGCTGGTCGAGATCGACGTGATTGCCGTGATTCCAAATAGTTGAGCGGAGCCTTCTCATGACCTTTTCACTGGCTGGCCGATGCGAGCGCACGGGCATGGTCGGCGGTTTTGTATGCAGTTCGAGCATCGCGGTGCCTAGCCGCTGCCTGTGGGCCAGTCCGCACGGCGTGGTGCTGAGCCAGAACGTAACTGATCCACGGCTCGGCGTGCTTGGGCTGCAATTGCTCGCGCAGGGATTCGGCGCTGAGAGCACGTTGCGGCAGTTGCAGGACGCACGGCCTTACGCCGAGTGGCGACAGCTTGCCGTACTCGATGCAGACGGTTCGCGGAGCGCGGCGACGGGCGCGAAAGGGCTTGGCATTATCGCGACGAAGGAGGGGCGTGACTGCATCGCCGCGGGCAATCTGCTTGCGCACGACGGCATCCCGGCCGCCATGGTCGCGGCCTTCGAAGCGTCTCACGCGAGCTCGCTTCCAGAGCGGTTGATAGTTGCGCTGGAAGCCGGTGCGGCAGCGGGCGGTGAGGCAGGCCCGGTGCATTCGGCGGGTTTTTGCGTATACGGGCGGGACGTCTGGCCGCTCGCGGAATTGCGCGTGGACTGGTCCGATGAACCCATCGCCGACCTGCGCGCTCTCTGGAAGCGCTACGAACCGCAGATGAACGACTACGCGACACGTGCAAAGCGCCCTGAGCAGGCGCCGTCGTACGGCGTACCCGGAGACCTTTAGCCCATGGCGCATGCCTTGCTGGATAGCACGCTGGATCTGCTCGATGCCCTGATCGCGTTCGATACTCGCAGTTCGGAATCGAACCTCGCGTTGATCGATTTCATTCAGCAGTATTTAAAGCGGCACGACGTCGAATCGACTGTCGTATTCGACGAAACCCGCCGCAAGGCGAATCTGTACGCGACCATTGGCCCGAAGGATCGTGCGGGACTTTGCTTGTCCGGCCATACCGACGTCGTTCCCGCCGATGGCCAGCCGTGGACCGTGCCGCCGTTCGAGATGACGCGCGCGAGCGATCGCGTGTTCGGCCGCGGCACAGCTGACATGAAGGGTTTCATCGCGGCCGTGCTCGCAAGCGTGCCGCACTTCGTGCAAACCTGTAAGGAGGTGCCGATTCATCTCGCGTTCAGCTACGACGAAGAGGTTGGATGCCGCGGCGTACGCGGCTTGCTGCGTGAACTGGCAGCCGCGCCGGTGAAGCCGCTGGCATGCATCATCGGCGAGCCGACCAGCATGCAGGTCGCCGTCGCGCACAAGGGCAAGAAGGCGTACCGATGCTGCGTGAAAGGGCTGGCGGGGCATTCGGCACTGACGCATCTCGGCGTCAATGCGGTGGATTTCGCGGCGGAACTGGTGACGTTCCTGCGCCGCACGCAGCGGGATCTGCGCACGCACGCAACGCTCGATCATGACTTCGATCCTCCCTACACGACAGTTCACACGGGGCGCCTGAACGGCGGTATCGCATTGAACGTGATACCGGATCACGCAGAGGTGGAGTTCGAGATTCGCAATCTACCGAGCGATAACGCCGACGTCATCGTGCAATCGATTACACGTTATACGGACAACGAACTTGTTTCGAGCATGCGCGAGACGTTTGCCGGTAGTGGCATCGAGTGGCAGCAACTGGTCGACTATCCGGCTCTCTCCGACCAGCCCGCTGCAAACTGGTTGCGGGAGCTTGCCTGCGCCGCCGCTGAGCGGGAAGACGTACGCACGCTTGCGTTCGGCACCGAAGGCGGGCTGTTTCAATCGATCGGAATTCCGACTGTAGTGTGTGGCCCCGGTTCGATCGAACAGGGACATAAAGCCGATGAATATGTCGAACTCGAACAGCTATCGAAATGCCTGAGCTTCCTCGGCAAGCTTTCGATGAACCTGCCGGCTACCTTGCCGGGTGATCATTCTTAGATGTTCGTGGTTTTCAGACGATTTTCCAAGGCGCGATTTAATAAGCCCCAATACCGGTTACGAACGTCGTACAAACCATTTCTATTCGCAATTACGAGTGCATTAAGGGTCTTTAACCAGTTGGTACGCTTGATCCGTTAGGATTCGCTGAAGAATTACTTTCAGTCATCCGGCGAGGGGAGCGAGCTTTGGCCTCAAAAACAGAATTAAAGAGATTCAGGTCGAATCTGGCCGACGAACTCGACAGCGCGGCGCTATACGAAACGCTGGCAACCGTCGAGCAGGACGGTTCGAGGAAGGCCATCTACGCGGAACTCGCTGCGTCCGAGCGCAAGCACGCGCAGGTATGGCAGGAGAAACTGCGGGCGAACGGCGTCAAGGTCCGGGCGCATCAGTACAGCGCCAAGACCCACGTCATGCGGGCGCTCGTGCGAGTCTTCGGGCCGAATTTTGTTCTACGTACGGTCGCTGCCGCGGAATACGCCGACAGGGACAAATACGCGGGGCAGCCGGATGCTGCTCAAATGGCCGAGGAAGAGCATCGGCATGCGGATATGGTGCAACGCGTTGCGAATCAGCAGCGGCCGCAGCAGTCGAAAGGCGCGGAGATTGCCGAGGCGGAGTCGTGGCACAAGGGCGTCTCGTCCGGCAACGACCTGCGTGCGGCCGTCCTTGGTGCGAACGACGGACTGGTATCTAATTTTTGTCTGATCATGGGGGTGGCGGGCGCCGGCACCAACAACAAGACGATCCTGCTCACGGCCTTCGCCGGTCTGATCGCGGGTGCGTGTTCCATGGCGCTGGGCGAGTGGCTCTCCGTGACCAATGCCCGCGAACTGGCACGCACGCAAATTGCGAAGGAAGCGGACGAGCTTGAACACACGCCCGATGCTGAGCGGCATGAACTCGCACTCATTTATCAGGCGAAGGGTCTTGATAGTGACGAAGCCAAGCGTGTCGCCGCGCAGATCATGCGAGACAAGGACAAGGCCCTCGACACGCTGACGCGGGAAGAACTCGGCCTGGATCCTGCCGAACTGGGTGGTAATCCGTGGTCGGCTGCGGGCGTTTCGTTTTGTCTTTTCTCTGTAGGAGCCATTTTTCCGGCGATGCCTTTCCTGTGGACCAGCGGACTCTCGGCAATCATCCAGTGCGTCGCGCTAAGCGCGCTGGCGCTCGCCGCGATCGGTGTGTTCACGTCGCTGTTCAATGGCCGTACCGCGACGTTTTCGGCGTTGCGGCAGATCATCATCGGATGTATTGCCGCGGGCTTCACCTTCTGTGTGGGGCACCTGCTCGGGGTGTCAATATCCTGAGCCTGACCAGAAACTCTACCTCGGCACTCGTCTGATGCATATGACAGCGTTAGCGCCGGCTATTTCAAGAGCCTGACTAGTGGTCTGCGTACTGGTGTTCGACGCGGCGTTCGACTTCGTTGTCTGAACCATCGACGCCAGACGCCCCCTTCTTGCGTGCCAGCGCAAGCTGCCATGCGAACAGTCCCGGAACGAAAACGAGAAGGTCGCGCAGGCGTCTTGCACCCGCAAGCGCGAGACTCACAGACGGATCGAGGCCTAGCGCGCCGCCGATCAAAACGAAACCACCTTCCTGAATGCCCAATGCGCCGGGTACAAAAAACGCAGCGCTGCTGAGCGCTTGAATCAGCGATTCGAGCACGACGGCTTCAGCGAAACTGATTTTGGCACCGAGAAAATACAGCGCCAGCCAGATCTCGAGAGAGGTGGCGAGGCACTGCACCGGCTGCCAGAAAAACACATAACGCAAGACGACTCCGCGCCTCCTCCACACCCGCTTGATCGACTGGTCTATGCGCAGCGACGGACCGACTAGTGCCGCGATCTGGCCGCTTGTCATACGATTGAACAAGCGCGTCACTCTTTCGAACAGGTTGACGTGCTGGATCAGCGCAAATCCGGCGAGGAGCGGGGCGAGCAGGGCTATTCCCCAGAGCACATCTATTGCGAGCTGGCGTTCACCGGGCGTGGCGTGGCTCATCAGGAACGCTATGCCGACCAGCGTGAACACGAGCTGGCTGATCAACGTGAGCTGCATGTCGACGACAAGACTCGCCGCTGCTGTCGATGCCCGCAAGCCGGCGCGGGTCAGCAACTTGAACGAGACGATCTCGCCGCCGACTCGTGCAACCGGAAGCAGGCCGTTGACGGACTCGCGAATCCAGACGAGACGGAGCATGGCCAGCAGACTGGGACGTGGTTTTCCAACGATGATTGTTTGCCAGTCCCGGGCATTGGCCAGCATGGGCAGGACATGTACCGCGGCAGCCAGGACGAGGCCGGGACCTGCCGTGCGCAGCAGCGCGAATATTGAGCGCGGGTCTTCGCGCCACACGAGCGCCAGTGCCACGATCAGTCCGAGTGCGGCGATCGCACGGCCAAGATATTTAGTCATGCAATGCTAGTGAAATCTCGCGTAGGCCACGAGTGCGCCAAGCGCTCCGTGGCCTACGCGAAGGCAGGATTTGAACAACAACGTTTACTTCTCCCCGAGCGGATAAAGCAGGCCATCACGGCCGACTTTGAACTGGAAACCTCTCCAGAGTACGCGAGTCGAGAAAAAGCTGCTGACGAAAATGGCGAAGCAGACGAGATCCCATATCGGTAATAACCAGAGGTCGCTTGATGCCTGGCCAAGCGCGTGGTCCAGTTGCAGTTTCAGTGCCAGCCGGGTAGACAGGGCCGCAAGCGTGAGCGGCAAGGTCCACACGGCGGCGCCGGACAGGGCGATAGCGAACAGGGCGAACGCAAGCGGATGCGTGAGTGCCGAACCGAGATGCCCGGCCGGATCGATCGTTCGAATGGTGCGGCTCCAGCGCAGTTCGTGAGAAATAAGCTGCGAGGCGCTGCTCTCGACGCACGCATGCGTCACGATGATCGGTGGTACGACGACCTTTTCGCCCAGTTGACGCACCGCTTCCCCGATTGCATGGTCCTCCGCAAGATGATGGGTGAACTGCGAGAAGCCGCCGATTTTCTCAAGCGTCGCCCGACGCAACGCAATGGTCTGCCCAAAACAGGGGCGTGCCAGCCGAAGCGCCATGCCGACCACCACGCTAGGGAGGAAGTGGTAGTTGCTCGCCTTGGCGGACAGGCGAGGCCAGAAACCGGCATCCGGCAGCCCCCGATAAAGACAGGTCACCAGGCCGACCCCAGGCTTCTGCAACTCGCCGACAATACCGCGCAGATAGTCGGGCCCGACCCCCACGTCGCTATCGGCGAACACCAGGATGTCGTGCTGGGCGTGCGGCAACATGTTGAGAATGTTGCTCATCTTGCGGTTCGGACCATACAGCCGGGAATCGACCACGATCGAGATCTCAGCCTGCGGATGCAGTTCCCGCAAACGTCCCACCACATCGAGGGCGGGGTCCGTCTTGTCGTGGACACCGAACAGGTACTGTACGGGACCGGGATAATTCTGCTTGCAGAATCCCGACAGGTTTTCGAGCAGCGCCTGCTCGTTCCCATGTAGCGGCTTGACGATAGTCACGCCCGGAAACGAACTGGGCTCGGCGCAGGCGCCCGCAAGAAAGCGCCTCGTCAATGCCGCCGCAGCCAGCATGTACATGATTCCGAAGACCGCGCTCGCGCCGCACACATAGGCTGCCCATCCAAGCGTAACGCGCGCCAGGTGCGGGCTGCCTTCGTGGATGGCGAACACCGTCAGCAGGACGGCAACTACCAGCCACGCGATTCTGACGTACAGCCTTCGAAGCCTTCCATGCCTCGGAGGAGGCGAAAAGCCGGAAAATTGACCGGGCACCTCCGGGGTCATGCCTCGTGCGCCCGAAGAAACTTGAAGAACTCCACGCCTTCGCGCAGGCGCCGCTTCATCATTTCCCAGCTTGAAAGCATCTCGCGGACGATTTCCCAGATCTTCGACGGCCTGAAATAAAAGCGTTTATAAAACTCCTCGAGGCCGTGATAAATCTCGTCGCGCGACAGGTGCGGATAACCGATTGCGGAAAGCTGGACGCCCTTTGAACTGACGAGATTGATGACCTTGTTTTCCTGCAGCCAGCCATTGTCGACCGCTTGCTTGTACAAGGTCGTGCCGGGATAGGGCGCGGCCAGCGACACCTGGATGGTGTGCGGATTGATGTCCTTCGCGTATTCGATAGTCTTCTCGATCGTCTCGCGGGTTTCGCCCGGGAGACCGAGGATGAACGTGCCGTGAATCTTGATGTCAAGCTTGCGGCAATCTTCGCTGAAGCGGCGTGCAATGTCTGTGCGCAGCCCTTTCTTGATGTTGAGCAGGATCTGGTCGTCGCCCGACTCATACCCGACCAGCAACAAGCGCAGGCCGTTCTCTTTCATGATCTTGAGCGTGGCATAAGGCACGTTCGCTTTCGCGTTGCAGGACCACGTGACGCCGAGCTTGCCGAGTCCGCGCGCGATCTCTTCTACCCGCGGCTTGAAGTCGGTGAAGGTGTCGTCGTCGAACATGATCTCCTTGACCTCGGGCATGTTGTCCCGGATCCACTTCACTTCTTCCAGCACGTTCTCTACTGAACGGGTGCGGTAACGATGCCCACCGACCGTCTGCGGCCAGAGGCAGAAAGTGCACTTCGACCTGCAGCCGCGCCCGGTATAGATCGATACGTACGGATGTTTCAGGTAACCGATGAAATAGTTTTCGATCTTCAGGTCGCGCTTGTAAATGGGCGCGACGAACGGCAACTCGTCCATGTTCTCGAGAATCGGCCGGGCTTCATTGTGCATGATCCCGCCATCGGGCTGACGAAAGCTCAGGCCGGGAATAGAGGCCAGCGGCAGGCCCTGCGCGATGTCACGGCAGGTAAAGTCGAACTCCTCGCGGCACACGAAATCAATTGCCTCGCTCGCCGCGAGCGAATCGTGCGGATCGACAGCGACTTTCGCACCCACCATGCCGACGAGCACGGTCGGNTTCCTCTGCTTCAACTGCTCGGCGAACAGCGTGTCGGTCGGAAACGACGGTGTGCTCGTATGAATGACAACGAGGTCGTATTGTTGTGCAATGTCGAGCGATGCTTCCACCGAGAGGCCATCGGCGGGGGCGTCGAGCAAGCGGCTTCCTTCAATCAGTGCGGCCGGCTGCGCGAGCCATGTGGGGTACCAGAACGACCGGACTTCGCGCTTGGCCTGATAACGCGAACCCGCTCCGCCGTCAAAGCCATCGTAAGAAGGGGCCTGCAGGAACAGTGTTTTCATGGGTACTCCGGGAAGACGCAATGTGGGTGAATACGGGGATCGATCGCGCGGAACGAATGAAACCGCGGAGTCGTGAAAGGCTTAACCATTTTGAATGGAGTCGAGATCCTGCGGACGGTGAGTTTGACACCGGTCTTGAGAAAAGAGAGGGGCAACTGTCTTCAAAATGAAAATGAAAGTTAGCCGATAGCCTTTAGTGATTTTTATCTGACCGCACTTCGGCAATAGACGCACAAAGCGCTGCGAAAATGTCCGCAGCGTGACAAATAGGGAAAACGCTGAAAGCAAGCATGTAAAAAGCGGCGTGCTGCCGCACCTCAAAGTAAAATAGACCGGCATACTTAGCCCATAATTAGGCAATCTGAATCGTTTGTAAACTCATGCAACGGAAAATATTCGCATGCGCATCCTGGTAGTAGAGGACGACGAGCTGATCGGCACCGCGATTGCTCGCGCACTGCACGACGCGGCTTATGTCGCGGACTGGGTCGTGGACGCACCCTCGGCAATGGGCGCCTTGCTCGGCCGTGAACATGACGCCGTGCTGCTCGACCTGAACCTCCCTCAGGGCGACGGCCTGAGCATCTTACGCGACCTGCGTAAGCGTGACGCGGACACGCCGGTCCTGATCATGACTGCGCGCGACGGCGTGGATGACCGGATCGAAGGGCTCGACAGCGGGGCCGACGACTACCTGGTCAAGCCGTTCAATCTGAACGAGATGCTGGCGCGGCTGCGGGCTGCAACCCGCAAGCTTGGCCACCATCCCGACGTCACGCTGTCGAGCGGCAAGCTGTCGCTCGATCCCCGTACGCTGGTCGCGGTGTATAACAACGTCGAATGCCGTTTGTCGGGTCGCGAATTTGCGGTGCTGAGAGCGCTGCTCTCGCGCCCTGGCATCATTCTCTCGAGGAGTGAGCTCGAGAACCGGGTGTACGGCTGGAACGAGCAGGTCGACAGCAACGCCGTCGAATACCTGATCCATACGATTAGAAAAAAGATCGGGCATAGCGCGATTCGCAACATACGAGGTGTGGGATGGATGGTCGACCGGGACGAAAACCACGCTCGCTGACAAGGCAACTGACGTGGTCGATCATCGGCATCATTGTGCTGTTCGCGTTGCTGGGCAGCGTGCTGTCGTTCGTCGGCGGTTATCGCGAAGCTAGCCGGCTGCAGGACCACCATCTCCATGACATCGGCGTCCTGGTCAACAGCGGCAAGCTGGTGCTCGAGGCTCCCACCGCAATGTGGCCAGACGAGCATGACGCCGGCATGTCGCTGATCATTTCACGCCTGAGTCCGGGTGCGGCCGGCACGAGAACGGACGTGCCTTTGCCGCGGCTCGAGACCCTCGCCGACGGGTTCCAGAACGTCGACTTCGACGGCAAGCGCTGGCGAGTCAATGTACAGACGCTGCAGGGTGGCGACCGCCTGGTAGTGGCTGAGAGGTCGACCATCCGGGACGAGATCGCGTACGACGGCTCGTTGCGAACCCTGGTGCCCATGCTCGCGCTGACGCCGCTCCTGATGATCGTCATCGTACTGATCGTTCGCGGTGCGCTAGCGCCGGTACGTCGCTTGGCCGCAACGGTGGACGGGCAAGACGAGGTCACGCTCGACTCGTTGCCGGAGGCGGGAATCCCGAGGGAGTTGCTGCCGTTCATCCGCTCGATCAATCGCCTGATCAGCCGGCTCAAGGACGCCATGGCCCAGCAGCGGAGGTTTGTCGCCGACGCTGCGCACGAGTTACGCTCGCCGCTGGCCGCGCTGACGTTGCAGGCGGAGAGTCTCGCGGTCGCAACCGATCCCGAGGAGGCACGCACGCGGTTGATGGCCTTGCAAGCCGCGGTGCACCGGACTGCGCGACTGGTCGAACAACTGCTCGCGTTGGCGCGCTCACAACACGCGGCGGCGCCTGCGCGCTCGCTCGTGTCGCTCCACAAGCTCGCGACGGATGCGATCCAGGACGCAGTGAACGTAGCCAATGCGAAAAACGTGGATCTCGGGCTTAAGCAGGTGGATGACTTCCAGGTCGACCTGGATGCGTCGGCGGTCACCATTGCCCTGCGCAACCTCGTCGACAACGCGGTGAGGTATGTGCCTGAAGGGGGGAAGGTCGACGTGGCCGTGGTGAACCGGGAGGGTTTCCTCGTCTGCAGCGTCAAGGACTCCGGACAAGGTGTTCCCGATGACCAGCTTGTGCGTATTACCGAGCGGTTTTATCGCGTGCCGGGTACGGTGTCCAGCGGCAGCGGGCTGGGACTTTCGATCGTGTCCGAAATCGCTCGCCGCAACGGCGGGCGGCTGGTGCTGGAGAATGCCAGCGATGGTTTTCATGCGACTTATTATCATTTGCTTTAGCGCGCGTTGACGTTTCAACTCGCAAGTAAGAGGCTTGTGCGCGACGACTCCTAAGTCTCTGCTAAGGCACTTGTTTTATTAATACGTAAGATAGGTTCCATTCGCTTATGCTGGCTGCAACGCGGGCATGCAACGCGAACAGTCGACCCCAAAAACAATTCTTCCAGCGACTTCCCTGATGCAGACAAGAGAAACCCCGGTCTTCAGCGCGCCCGCCAAGCTCTTTCACTGGCTCACGGTGCTGGTGCTAGCCGTGCAGTACGCGATCGGCTGGCTTATGCCCGATATACATCGGGACACGAAACCCATTGGTCTGGTCGGGCTGCATCTGTCTGTGGGTGCAACGATCGTATTGCTGGTGTTGATTCGGCTCGCATGGCGTTTCAGTCACAAGCCGCCCGCTGAATCGCAAACTCTGCCGCCGGTAATGCGATTGGCCGCTCGCGTCACGCATGGGTTGCTTTACGTGCTGCTGATCGCGCTGCCGCTGATGGGTTGGGCAAACGCTTCGGCACGCGGGTGGGACGTGTCGCTGTTCCATGTCGTGCCGCTGCCGGCACTCGCCGCTACGGGCTCAGCGCTTGGGCATACGCTCGGTGACGTTCACAAACTCACCGCCTGGGTCCTGCTGGTCCTCATTGGCGTGCACGTCGCTGCTGCGTTGTTTCATCAGTTCGTCATCCGTGACGGCACCCTGAGCAGGATGCTGCCCGGCGCGCGCAAAATGCGCTGAGAACGGCCGCATCCGCGCTCGGAACACAAGCCCCCGAATAAGCCGCTTGCATCGACGTACTTCTTCCGGGAAGCCGGGGAATCAGCACGCGTCGTGTCCATCTGTCCAGTCCATCATAGTCAGCCGTTCGAGGTCGCTCTCCCGCTACCTCGAACGCGTCTGCTTCAGCTTAGCCGGTTTTATTGGCGGCTTCTTTTGCCAGCAGTCTCTGCGCTTGCATATCGCTGCCGGCTTCCAAGCCGCTAAATCGATAACTTCATCGATTAAAAGTCACCTTAAGCAACCCTTAAGCTATCCGCAAGAACAATGGCGAAATCTGAATGGTTAAGAGGTGGAAGGCGGCAATGAGACTGCTATTGGTTGAAGACGACGACATGATTGCGGAGACCGTGCTCGACCACCTGCGTCGCGCCGACTACGCCATCGACTGGGCGGCGGACGGGCGCGAGGCGGAACTGTCGCTCGGCAACGGCGTATACGATCTGGTCCTGCTTGATCTCGGTCTTCCGAAGCGGGACGGAATCGATGTCTTGAACAGCTATCGAAAAGCGGGGGGCGACGCAGCGGTCATTATCCTGACCGCGCGGGACGCGGTGGACGATCGCATTCGCGGCCTGGACGCCGGCGCCGACGACTATCTCATGAAGCCCTTCGATCTTCACGAACTCAGCGCGCGCGTGCGGGCGCTGCTCAGGCGCCGCACTGGCCAGAAGCAGACGGCGTACACACATGGTGAACTGAGCCTTGATCCGGTGTCGCACGAAGCGACGAAAAATGGCGTCGCGCTGCCACTCGTTCCGCGCGAGTTTGCGTTGCTTCAGGTCCTGCTTGAACAACCGGCGCGCGTGTTCCGGCGTGCTGAACTCGAGGAGAAGCTGTATGGATGGGGCGAGGAAATCGGCAGCAACACAATTGAAGTCCATGTGCACAGCCTGCGCCGCAAAATTGGCGCTGACCAGATCATGACCATTCGCGGCGTGGGTTACCGTTTGAAGAGCGTGGTGTGACGCAGCCTTGCCAGCGCCGGAAAAGACCCGCGGCGTAGCTTCGGCTCGCAGCAGATATGCAGATATAGCAAGCAATTCCCCTCACACTGTCCGGGCCTCGGACCACTCAGGACAAACCCTCAGCCGCCCATCAAAGCGNAAACGTGAAAGGTTGGAGAAGGATTCAGCCCCGTAGAATTTTTATAAGGCGATCAATCAGACGCCAGCCCGGTCATCGGGTCAAAAACGGAGACAATAATGAATCACGCCTTTAGCCGCACAGCCCGCCTCACGAAATTCGCGCTCGCATCCTGTCTGGCGCTGTCCGTGTTTTCGTCGCCGGCTAGAGCAGCCGATCCGCAAAAAGTGACCATCATGGTCGGCGGCATCACCAAGCTTATCTATTTGCCTGCACGGCTTACCGAGCAACTGGGGTATTTCAAGGACGAAGGTCTCGACGTCGAGCTGCTCTCACAACCCGCCGGCGTCGATGCGGAAAACGAGTTGCTGGCAGGCGCCGTGCAAGCGGTCGTTGGTTTCTACGATCATTCGATCGACCTGCAGGCGAAGGGCAAGGAGGTCAAGGCGATCGTCGTGTTCGGCCAGGTGCCGGGCGAAGTTGAAATGGTGGCATCGAGCCAGGCAGCCACGATCAAGAGCATGGCCGACGTCAAGGGCAAGACGCTGGGTGTGACGGGGCTGGGCTCGTCGACCAACTTCCTCACGCAGTATCTCGCGCACCTCAACGGCATTTCCAGTTCGCAGTATACGGTGCTGCCGGTCGGCGCGGACAACAGCTTCATTGCGGCCATCAAGCAGAACCGCATCGACGCCGGCATGACCACGGAACCGACGGTCTCGCAACTGCTCAAGTCGGGCGACGCCAAGGTGCTGGTCGACATGCGCGACGTGGCCGGTACGCGCGCCGCGCTCGGCGGTACCTACCCGGCATCCAGCTTGTATGTACAGAGCGCCTGGCTCGAAACCCACAAGGACGAAGCTGCGAAACTCGCGCGCGCGTTTGTACGCACGTTGCAGTATCTGCACACCCACAGCGCCGACGAGATCGCCGCGCAGATGCCGAAGGATTACTACGGCAGCGACAAGGCCCTGTACGTCAGCGCACTAAAGGCCTCGTTGCCGATGTACACCGTCGACGGCAAGATGCCCGCCGACGGTCCGGATACGGTTCTGAAGGTGCTTGCGGGTTTCAACCCGTCGGTCAAGGACAAGCATATCGACCTGTCCAGGACCTTCACCAATCAGTTCGTGAACCAGGTGAAGTGAGGTATTGGATGAATCAGCCTTCCGGTCGGGACACGCCGGCAATCCAGTTCAATCATGTGTCATGCCGCTTCATTTCACCGGACGGCCACGCGACACTCGCGCTGCGGGACTTCAGCATGTCGGTGGCGAAGGGCGAGTTCGTCGCCATCGTCGGTCCGACCGGTTGCGGCAAGTCCACCACGCTCAGCATGATTACCGGTTTGCTGAAACCGACCACGGGCGAGGTCCGCGTGATGGGCCAGCCGGTGGACGGTATCGATCCGCGTATCGGTTTCGTGTTCCAGGCCGACGCGGTTTTCCCCTGGCGCACGGTGCTGGAGAACGTGGCGGCCGGGCCGCTGTATCGAGGGCGCTCGAAGGCAGCGGCCCACGACCTGGCGCATGAGTGGATTCGTCGCGTGGGACTGGACAAGTTCGCCAAACATTATCCGCATCAACTGTCGGGCGGCATGCGCAAGCGCGTGGCGCTGGCGCAGACCTTCATCAACAATCCGGAAATCTTGTTGATGGACGAGCCGTTCTCAGCGCTCGACATGCAGACGCGCACGCTGATGCAGGACGAACTGCTGCAGTTATGGTCGGGCAACGCGGGCTCGGTCGTGTTCGTGACGCACGACCTTGAAGAAGCCATCGCGTTGGCGGATCGTGTGTTCGTGCTGAGCGCCCGGCCGGCCACCCTCAAGAACGTGTATGAAATCGATCTGCCGCGCCCGCGCGTGACCTCCGAGATCCGCTATGAACCGCGTTTTGTTGAGATTTCGCGCCAAATCTGGCACGACTTGCGCGAGGAAGTAAAAATTGGCTAAGCAAGGAAGCTTGAAAATGAAGGGCCCGGCGGCAAGCGGCCATCCGGATCTGACGTCACTGGCAAAGGATGAGCAGATCGCGCAACGGCGCATCAGGGCACGCAAGTGGACCATTATCGCGTTGCGGATCGCAGTGCTGGTGTTTGTGCTGGGCGGTTGGGAAGTTGCGGCGCGCCAGCAATGGATCGACCCGTTCTTCTTTTCCATGCCGTCACTGATTTATCAGCAGCTCGTTGAGTGGTTCACGAACGGCACCTCGCAAGGGCCGCTGCTGGTTCAAGTCCTGGTCACGCTGGAAGAAACGGGCCTCGGATTTTTGATTGGCTCGGCGGCGGGTATTGTGTGTGGCATAGTGCTGGGCCGTAACAAGTTGCTGTCCGATGTATTTAGCCTTTACATACAGATTGCAAACTCCATACCGCGTGTCGTGCTCGGCTCCGTGTTCGTCATTGCGCTGGGTCTCGGGATGGCGTCCAAGGTTGCGCTGGCCGTCGTGATGGTGTTCTTCGTGGTCTTCGGCAACGCGTTCCAGGGCGTGCGCGAAGCTGACCGGTACATGATTGCGAACGCGCAGATCCTGGGAGCCTCGAAGCATCAGGTGACCATGAGCGTCGTGATTCCGTCGGCGCTAAGCTGGATTCTTGCAAGCCTGCATGTAAGCTTCGGCTTCGCATTGGTCGGCGCGGTGGTTGGGGAATTTCTCGGTTCGAAGCAGGGCATAGGTCTGCTAATCTCGACGGCGCAGGGCGCGTTCAACGCAAGCGGCGTGTTCGCTGCCATGATCGTGCTCGCTGTGGTAGCGCTCGCTGCGGATTATTTGCTGACCAGCCTCGAACGTCGTTTATTAAAGTGGAAGCCGGCTGCGTTTTGACGTTCGCCGGACTCTCCACGCGGAGGGGCAATTCACTGTGATTTCGGGCAGCCTGCGTGGTCGGTTGTTGTGGTGGCTTTTACTGCCCCTGGCGTTGTTCGTCGCGGTTTCCGGTGCGTTGTCCTATCAAAACATGCAGGAGACTGCGGACCTGCTCCAGGACAACGCGTTGTTGTCGTCGGTGCGTGTGATTGGCGAGGATATCGACTGGGACAACGGCAATATCGTCGTGCAGATTCCGCCCGCCGCACTGGAGTTGTTCGAGTCGCCCGAGCAGGACAATGTGTTCTACAGGGTCGAGGGCACGCAACACCGGCTGCTTGCCGGCAATCCCGACCTGCGCTTGCCAGCCGGACTTTCGTCCGTGCCCGTGTTCTACACCACGACGCTGGACGACGGGCGGCGCGTCAGGGCGGTTGCTTATGTTCGCCAGCTTTTCGACTCCGGGCGCACCGAAGAGGTGACGGTCGCGGTCGCGAAGACGCAGCGCTCACGTAACGCCATGGTGTCGCGGCTCTGGCATCCGCAACTCATCCGCTTGTTCCTGATGCTGGTGCTGGCCATGCTCCTTGTCTACCTGGGGCTGACGTTCGAGTTGCGCCCGCTGATGAAGCTCAAGGACGACGTTGCGGATCGCGGTCCGTTGCAGCTCGAACCTATCCGCGCCGAGAACCTGCACTTTGAATTGAGGCCTATCGTCGATGCAATCAATCAATGCATCTCGCGCATGAGCCAGCAGACCGCCACGCAGCGCCAGTTCATCTCGGACGCGGCGCACCAGCTTCGCACGCCGCTGACCTTGCTCGACGCGCAGATCCAGTTTGCCCGACAACGCGGCGGTCACGACGAACCCCTGTCCGATGCCCTTACAAGCATGCATACCAGCAGCCGCAAGATGACGACGCTGACCAACAAGCTGCTGCTGCTGGCGCAAGCCGAGTCGGTTACGCCATCGGGCGTGCAGGATCAGGTCGACCTGACATTGGTGATTGCCGGCGTGCTCGAACAGCTCATTGCGCTTGCGCAGAAGCGCGACATAGACCTTGGGGCCGAACTGGAGGAGGACCTGGTTGTCATCGGCGACGAAGCGCTGACCACGGCGCTCGTCACCAACCTTGTCGACAACGCGTTGCGTTACACCCAACCCGGCGGTTGCGTGACGGTCACCGCCCAACGCGATGAAGACAAGGTGATCCTGCGGGTGGTGGACAATGGCCCTGGCATCTCGGCCGAAGCGCGCGGTCGCGCCTTCGAACGTTTCTATCGTGCGTCGTCGGATACGGAGGGCACGGGTCTCGGACTGGCGATCGTGCGCGAGATTGCGTACCGGCAGGGTGGAACGGTGGCGCTCGCCCCCGGCGCGGGTGGCATTGGGCTGGTGGTTACCGTCGAGTTGCGTACCGGGCGTGAGGAAACACGCACGGTCGACAAGACACTGAGGAGTGAAGCATGAAGCTGCTGCTGGTCGAAGACAACGCCGAACTCGCGCGCTGGGTCGTCAATCTGATGCAGGTTGAAAACTTCGCGGTCGACTGGGCACCGGACGGCGAGCATGCTGGCACGCTGCTGGGCACCCAGCGTTATGACGCGGTGCTGCTCGACATGCGCTTGCCGGGAATTGGCGGAAAAGACGTGCTGGCGAGATTGCGCCGCAGGCGTGACAACGTGCCCGTGCTGATGCTGACCGCGAACGGATCGACGGATGACAAGGTCGCCTGTTTCGCCGCTGGCGCGGACGACTACGTCGTGAAGCCGTTCGACGCCCGCGAGCTGGTTGCGCGCATCAAGGCGCTGATACGACGCCAGTCGGCGGGTGACCAAGGGCAGGAGATTGTTTGCGGCGACCTTCAGTATCTCTTCGATACACGCGAGTTCCGCGTGCGTGACGAGCTGCTCACCTTGCGCCGTCGCGAGCATGCCATTCTCGAGACGCTCATCCTGAAGCAGGGCAAGACAGTCTCGAAAGCGACTCTGATAGATAGCGTCTTCAGCCTCGATGACGAAGCAAGCGCCGACGCAATCGACATATACATTCACCGCCTGCGCAAGCATCTTGCTCACTCCACCGCGCGGATCATGACCTTGCGCGGGCTCGGCTACATTGTCAGGGAGCACGAGGAGAGCTGACGGACGCGAGTCCCGTCAACTCGTGACAGTCAATGAGCTGGCTGCTTCCCGCCGGTTACTTCGGGCATCAGTCGATTCGTGCGGCTTGGCCAACTGAACTTCGCAGCCGGACTCAACGTCCGGGAAGCGGATTTCCATGCCGTGCATCGCGGCTACCGCATTCGCCAGGCTCAGGCCGAGTCCGTTGCCGGGTGTATGCCGGCTCGCTTCACCGCGATAGAAACGTCCCAGCACGGCCTGACGTTCTTCGACGGAGATGCCGGGACCGTCGTCGCGGATCGACACGCCGAAACCGCTGGCGTCGCTGAACAGGCGCACGCAAACATGGCCTTCCGGCGGCGCGAACTTGATGGCGTTTTCCACGAGATTGGCGAGCGCCTCGAACAGCAGGCTGGGGTCTCCATGCATCGGATAAGGCTCGGGCGATGACCGCTCCAACACGAGCGAGATGTCCTTGTCCTCCGCTGCCGGCTCATACAGTTCGACGGCATCCATTGCCACCGCCGCAAGATCCACCGGTTCGAAGCTCTCTCGCCGCACACCGCTCTCGATCTCGGAGATGCGCAAAAGCGCATTGAAGGTGCGCAACATGCCGCCCGCTTCGACGATCGTATGATCGAGTGCGGCGCGATATTCCTCCTTCGTCGTCGCGCGCCGTTGCGCCCGTTCAAGACCGGCTATCAGCCGCGTGAGTGGCGTGCGCAGGTCGTGTGCAATCGCGTCGCACACGCCCTTGACCTCGCGCATCAGACGCTCGATTTCATCGAGCATGCCGTTCACCACGCGCACCAGCCGGTCGAGATCGTCCTGCTTCGAACGCATGGGCAGACGCTGGCTCAGGTTGCCCGCGACGATTTCCTTGATGCTCGCGGTGACCGCATCCAGGCGGCGCACCGACCCCACGCCGATCAGCGCCGCGCCCAGCAGCCCGGCCACGAGCGTCAGTACCGCGGCGGAGAGCAGGGCGTGCACCAGTTCTTCATCGAAGTGATCGAGTTCGCGCGTGTTCTGGCATTGAATCGCGACTCGGCCGTCCGTGAAATGCGCGGCGATGCAACGGCCCGGAGGATTATGTTGCAGGCCATGCAGGCGCAGCGTGAACGGCGTGTCGAAGGCTGGAATAACCGGGCGGTCACCAGGATATCCGCCGGCCAGATGATGCCCGCTGGCATCGAAAAGACCGAACGGACGTTGCGTGTGCGGATCGTACTTGTTCTGATTTTCGAAGCGGGCGACGAGATCGTCCGGATGCTCGCGAATCAGCTGAGCGTGCTCGCGGCGCAGCCACTCGTCCACCCGCTCTGTCTCGAAGCCGGTGATTTCCACGTACAGATAACCGAACAGGAGGATGGAGGCGAAGCCGAACATCGCGAGGAAGAGCGTCGCGAGCCGGAAGCTTGTTGTGCGATGGAGTTCAGTCAGGCGCACGAAGCAGGTATCCCGAACCGCGCACGGTATGAATCATGGGCATCGACCCGGCGGGGTCGAGCTTCTTCCTGAGACGGCTGATATGCACGTCGATCACGTTGGTCCGTTCATCGAGCCGATAATCCCAGACCGCTTCGAAGAGCATCGTGCGGCTGACCACCTGGCCCTGGTTCTGCATCAGGTATTCGAGCAGCCGGTACTCGCGCGGCAGCAAGGCCACAGGCCGCCCGGCGCAGGTGACTTCGCGTTTGAGCAGGTCGAGTTGCAACGGACCTGCGCGATATTCCTGCACGCTCGGCGGCGCGTCGCGGCGACGCATCAGCGCGTCCAGCCGCGCCGTCAGTTCGATGAACTCGAAGGGTTTCGTCAGATAGTCGTCACCGCCCGCGCGCAGGCCGCGCACCCGCTCGTCGACCGCGGACAACGCGCTCAGGATCAGGACCGGCGTGACCACGCCCGCGCTGCGCAGCGACGCCAGCATGCCGAGGCCTTCCAGTCCGCCGGGCAGCATGCGGTCGAGCACGATTGCGTCGTAGGCGTTGGCGATCGCGAGCATCAGCCCCTCGCGGCCGGTCTGTGCGGTGTCGACCGCGCAGCCGTGGTCGGTGAGCGCCTCGACGATCTCGTCGAGCGTCTGGGCGTCGTCCTCGATAACGAGTACGTTCGGCATACTGTCTCCTGTTGCGGGTGTGCCCGGGCGCAACATTCGCCGCGCACCGCCTGTAAACTACCCTTTGCCATGGCAGTATGCCGCGCCGAACCGNTCGGGCATTTCGCCTCAGCATGAAAAAATTTTAATGCAAGCGCGCGAGGATAGTCCCGTATGCGGATTCTGGTGATCGAAGACGATGCCCGCGGCAGGCTGTTCCTGGCCCGCGGGCTGACGGAGAGCGGCCACATAGTCGATACCGCCGAGGACGGCGCCACGGGCCTCGTACTCGCGCGCGAGGGGATATACGACCTGCTGGTCACCGACCGGTTGCTGCCCGCTCTGGACGGCGTGGAATTGGTACGGCAATTGCGCGCGGGCGGGGACGTTACGCCGGTGTTGATGTTGTCGGCGGTCGGTGGGCTGAAGGATCGGGTAGAGGGTATCCAGGCCGGCTGCGACGATTATCTGGTCAAGCCTTACGCGTTCGCGGAACTGCTGGCGCGGGTCGAGGCGCTCGTGCGCCGGAGCAATCGCGGGCGCACGGGACACGTGTGGTCGTGCGCGGACCTTTCACTCGATACACGGGCCAGATCCGCTTCCCGGGCCGGGCGAAACCTGAACTTGCAGCATCGCGAATTCCTGTTGCTCGAATGCCTGATGCGCCATGCGGGGCAGGTCGTGACGAGGAGCATGTTGCTCGAGGCGGCGTGGAATTATGACTTTGAGCCGCGCGGAAATATTATCGACATGCATATGCACCGGCTGCGCGCCAAGGTGGATCGCGACTTTCCGACGCCGCTGATCCGCACCGTAGTAGGCGCTGGTTACGTTCTGGGAGGCTGATTTTCGTTCCCCCCCTCATCCCGCATTAAAGTTTTTTAATCATCGCGCGAAAGAGCTGACAGGACGGTCTCGCTACGCTTGCAACTTCATTGTTGCAAGAGACACTACTCCATGTCCGAACCGCCTCGTTCGGCGCTGTTGCCCGCATTTTGCCGCGCCGAACCGGTGCGTCCGGCCTGCGCGGTCGTACTGGCACTGGCGCTGCTGTTTTCCGGCTGTTCGCTCGTGCCCGCGTACAAGCGCCCCGATGCACCGCTCGCCCAGCGCTTCGACGGCGCCGCGTCAACCTCGCTCGCCGATACCACGCCGGTTCGAAGCGAATGGTGGCGCGCGTATCAAGACCCCGCGCTGAACGCGCTGGTCGAGCGGAGCCTGCAGAACAACTTCTCGCTGGCGTCGGCGGTGGCGACCGTCGAAGAAGCGCGCGGCAACGCAGAGAAAGCCGGTGCGCCGCTGTATCCGTCGTTGACGCTCGGGGCAACCTACGACCGCAGCCATCAGGGCGGCGCCGGCGGCAAAAAGGGCTCGACAGGAAAGAACCAGAGCGTCTTTCTCGAAGCCAGCTATGAAGTCGATTTCTGGGGACTGAACGCGGCGAATGCCAACGCCGCGATGCTGCTCGCGCAGGCATCGGAATTCGACCGCGATACGGTCGCGCTGACGCTGACGGCATCGGTAGCGAACACGTACTTCCAGATCCAGTCCCTGCGGCGCCGGGTGATGCTCGCACGCACCATTTCCACCGACGCCGAACACATTCTTCAATTGCTCATCGCGCAGAAGGATGCCGGTGTGGCGACGGAGTTGCAGATCCAGCAGCAGCGCAATGCGCTGGCCACGTTCCAGGCAAACGTGCCGGTCTTGCAACAGCAACTCGATCAAAGCCTGCATTCGCTGGCTGTACTCACAGGCAGCGCACCTGAGCAAATGAACGTGGGCGACGTGCAGCTGAGCGCCATCCCGATCCCGGCGGTGCGGCCCAACTTGCCGTCGAGCTTGCTGGAAACGCGCCCCGATATCCGCTCTAAGGAAGCGACCCTGCAGTCCGCGAACTACAGCGTCGGCGCGGCGCGTGCGGCGTACTTTCCGACGCTCCTGCTCACGGCCGACGGCGGCTTGAGCAGCGGCTCGCTGTCGCATTTCCTGACCAGCCCGTTTGCGAGCATCGCGACCTCCCTCGCTGCACCGATCTTCGATGGCGGCGCGTTGCATGGCCAGCTTCATGCGAACCAGGCCGCAGTGACCAAAGGCGTGGCGGACTACCGGCAGACGATCGTGACCGCACTGCAGGACGTTGAAGATTCGTTGACGGCCGCGCAGCAACAGCAGCTTGCGGAAGCCTCCGACCAAACCGCCGCCGACGCAGCGCGCCAGGCCGCGACGCTCGCCGAGGCGCAGTACAAGTTCGGCACAGTCGACTTCCTGACCGTACTCGATGCACAGCGCACGCTGTATCAGGCAGAGGACACGCTGGTGCAGGCACGGCTCTTACGGCTGCAAGCGTCGGTGGGTTTGTTCCGTGCTTTCGGCGGTGGTTTTGGCGTCACCGATTCCGCACCCCAGGCGTCCCCATCAAGTTCCCAATCGAATCCTGGCAACTCATGAAACAAGAAGACATTCCTCTTCAGCCGGAACCTCGCGGCTACGATAAACGGTTCCTGCGTGCACCGTTTATCGTGGCGATACTTGTCCTTATCGCGTTGCTCGGCTGGTGGCTGTGGCCGAAACATCCGGTCAGTGCGCCGGCTGCTGCCGTTCCGGTCAACGCCGGTCATGCCACCTTGCTCGACTTCCCGATTCGCCTCGCGGCGGTGGGCACGGTCCAGGCGCTCAACACAGTCGATGTGAAAGTACGGGTCGACGGACAACTCGCGCGCGTTGCGTTCACTGAAGGGCAGGACGTGAAGGCCGGTCAGCTACTCGCGCAACTGGACCAGGGTCCGCTCACCGCGCAATTGCGGCAGGCTGAAGCCGCACAGCGCAAGGATCAGGCAAGCCTCGACAACGCCCGCCTGGACCTCGCCCGCTTCTCGAAGCTGGTGGGCATCGGGGCGGCGACAACCCAAAGCGTGGACACCGCGAAGTCGCAAGTCGAGTCATTCGCGGCGAGCGTCGCAGCCGATGCCGCGCTGGTCCAGAGCGACCGCCTGCAACTCGGCTTCACGACGCTGTACGCGCCATTCACGGGCCGCGTCGGCGCACGCGAGTCCGATCTGGGGGCGATCGTTCATCCGGCGGATACGACCGGCATCGTCACCGTCACGCAGATGGAACCGATCGAAGTGCTGTTCTCCGTGCCGCAGGACGGCTTGACCGACCTGCTCGCAGGACAGGCGAAAGCACCGCTGCCGGTGGACGTCACCACGCGCTCGGGAAGCACGGCGCTCGCTTCAGGTTCACTGGTTTTCATCGATAGCCTGGTCGATGCCACCACGGGCCAGATCAAGCTCAAGGCGTCGTTCACGAACCAGGACCGCAAGCTCTGGCCGGGCGAACTGGTCAACGCACGCGTGCTGATCCGCACCGACAAGCAACGCCTTGCCGTCCCCAGCCGCGCAGTGGTCAATACACAGAACGGCTCGCAGCTTTACATGGTCGGTCCGAACGGGAAGGCGCAGTTGCGGCCGGTGCAGGTCGGCGTCAGCGTGGACGGCATGACGGAAATTCGCGGCGGTGTCACGGCGGCAGACCTGGTCGTCTTCGATGGCCAAAGCCGTCTGAATCCCGGCGCGCGGGTAGCGGCGAAGGTGGTAGCCGCGACGCCCGACACGGCCGCCGACGCCGCCAACACCGGCACCGTGGGCGATCCGTCATGAGCCTTCTCGAACGTTTCATCCAGCGCCGTATTGCGACGAGTTTTTTGGCTATCGCGGTGCTGCTTGTCGGCGCGGTCGCCTACTTCCTGTTGCCGGTCGCGCCGTTGCCGCAGGTCGACTTCCCGACCATCCAGATTGTCGCGAAGTTGCCGGGCGCCAGCGCGGAGACCATGGCGACGTCGGTAGCGACGCCGCTTGAAAGGCAACTGTCGCTGATTGCCGGCATCACGCAGATGACCTCGTCGAGTTCGCTCGGTACGACGAATATTGCTGTCCAGTTCGATCTGACACGCGACATTAACGGCGCGGCGCAGGACGTGCAGACGGCGATCAACGCAGCCGGCGGCACGCTGCCGAAGAACCTGCCGAACCCGCCGACGTATGAAAAGGTCAACCCCGCCGACTTCACTTTGCTCTCGCTCGCGCTGACATCGCCTTCGCTGACGCTCACGCAGCTCGACGGTTATGCGGAAGATTATCTCGCGCAGCAAATCTCGCAGATGCCGGGCGTCGGTCTCGTCGACTTTCATGGACAGCAGCGTCCGGCCGTGCGTATCCAGCTGGACCCCGACAAGCTCGCAGCACGCGGCCTCACGCTGGAAGACGTGCGTTCGATCGTGGGTGTGCAGACTGTCAACGCGCCTAAGGGGAGCCTCAACGGTCCCGACCGCTCGGTCGTATTCAACGCGACGGACCAGCTCACCACCGTCGATGGATACCGTGACCTCGTAGTGGCCTACAAGAACGGCGCGCCTGTTCGCGTGCAGGACCTGGGCACGGTCATAAGCGCGTCCGAAGACACGCAACAGGCCGCGTGGCTGCAGCATGAACGCACGATCATCCTGGACGTGCACAAGCAGCCGGGATACAACGTAGTCCAGACCATTGCCAACATCAACGCGGCGTTGCCCGCACTTGAGGCGACGCTGCCGGCCGCTGCGCATCTGCATGTGGTGGGCGATCGGACCCAGACCATCAATGCGTCCGTCCACGACGTGCAGTTCACGCTGATGCTGACGGTCGCGCTCGTCGTGATGGTGATCTTCTCGTTCCTGCGCAATCTCTGGGCGACCGTGATCCCGAGCCTGACGATACCGCTCTCGCTGGTCGCGACCTTCGCTGTGATGTACTTGTTTGGCTACAGCCTCGACAATCTTTCGCTGATGGGGCTGACCATTGCGGTGGGTTTTGTTGTCGACGATGCGATCGTTGTGATCGAGAACGTGATGCGTCACGTTGAGGAAGGCGTGCCTCGAATGCAGGCCGCTTTGCTGGGTGCACGCGAGGTCCGCTTCACCATCATTTCCATGACGATCTCGCTGATCGCCGTGTTCATCCCGATCCTGCTGATGGGTGGCATTGTCGGGCGGCTGTTCCGCGAGTTTGCGGTGACGGTGAGCGCGGCGGTCCTGATGTCGGCGGTGGTGTCGCTGACGGTCACGCCGATGCTTTGCGGCTGGCTCATCCGCGCGCCCGGCACGGACGGCGGCCGGACGCGCAAGCTGGAAGTGTGGCTCGAGCGGGTTTTTACGTGGACCGAGCGGCGTTATGAACGTGGGCTCGACTGGGTGCTTCGCCATCAGAAGATCATGCTCGGTGTGACGGTTGCAACAGTCATTGCAACGGCCGGGCTCTTCATCGCGATTCCGAAGGGCTTCTTTCCGCAGGAGGATTCCGGGCTGATCATGGGCGTGGCGCAAGCGGCGCCCGACATCTCGCCGCAGTCGATGGCGACGAAGATGCAGCAACTCGGCCATATCATCGAGGCCGATCCCGCCGTCGATAACGTCTACTACTGGATCGGTGCGAATCCGACCGTGAGCCAGGGTCGCATGATGATCAACCTGAAGCCATTCGGGCAGCGCACGGACAGCGCCGGAAAAGTGCTGAACCGCCTGAAGCCGAAGCTTGCCAAGGTGATCGGCATTTCGGTCGCCATGCAGGTCCGCCAGGACATCCAGGTGGGCGGCCGGATCAGTGCCGCGCAATATCAGTACACGCTGCAGGCACCCGACGTCAACTTGTTGAATCATTGGGCGCAGGTGATGACACAACGTCTGTCGGCGTTGCCCGAACTGACCGATGTCACCTCGGATCAGCAGGCGTCGGCGACTAGCGCGAACCTGGTGATCGATCGCAGCACCGCATCGCGTTTCGGCATCACGGCGCAAGCGATCGACGACACGCTCTACGATGCCTTCGGCCAGCGCCAGATCGCGACGCTGTTCACGCAGCTCAACCAGTATCACGTCATTGAGGAAGTCGATCCGAAGTTCCAGCTGACGGCTGACGCGCTCGCCCACTTGTACGTGCGCTCGCCGCTCACCAATTCGCTTGTGCCGCTTAACACGCTCGCGAAAGTCGAGAACACCGTATCGCCGATTTCGGTCAACCATCAGGGCTTGTTTCCCTCGGTGACCATCTCGTTCAATCTCGCCGCGAGTCAGTCGCTGGGCAATGCGGTGAACGCCATTCATCAAGCGGAAGTAACGGCGGGCAAGCCGGATTCACTAACCGGTACATTCCAGGGAACGGCACAGGCATTCCAGGCGTCGCTGAAGAGCGAGCCCTACCTGATTGCTGCCGCGCTCGTGGTGGTGTATCTGATTCTCGGCATCCTGTATGAAAGCGCGATTCATCCGCTGACCATCATTTCCACCTTGCCGTCCGCGGGCGTGGGCGCGTTGCTCGCGCTGATGTTATGCGGCCAGGACCTGTCGATCATGGGCATGATCGGCATCATCCTGCTGATCGGGATTGTGAAGAAGAACGCGATCATGATGATCGACTTCGCGCTGGTCGCTGAACGGGAGCAGGGCTTGTCGCCTCACGATGCAATCCGGCAGGCGTGCGTGCTGCGGTTCCGCCCGATCATGATGACCACGCTTGCTGCGCTGTTCGGTGCGTTGCCGCTGGCGCTGGGGCATGGCGCCGGCGCGGAGTTGCGGGTGCCGCTCGGGATCGCGATTGTCGGCGGCTTGATCGTCTCGCAGATGCTTACGCTGTTCACCACGCCGGTGGTGCATCTGTGGTTCGACCGGCTCGCGCACTGGATCGACCGGAAGCGCGAGAGCAACGTGACGGCTGAAAGCGCGCCGGTTCGGTAGAAGGTGCGCTGGCCATTTGATGTCTGGCCAGCTGGGTGGCGGCCTGCTATTTGCAGCAGGCCGCCATTTGCTTTTTACGGATGCTAAAGATCAGCGGCGGACTTTGCGTCAAGTCTGGAACGGCGGGTTATCGGGTCACCCAGCCGCGCCGGATCAGCGGTGCGAACAGCGGCCGGTAAGCGATCATCGCGGCGCGCACGACCGGAGCCGCGAACCAGCGTCCGGTGAGTGCGCACAGCCATGCACTGATTCCCGAGACCAGCGCGGCACCCGCAATATCGAATGGGAAATGCACGCCGATATAGATCCGTGCCCACGCCATCGGCAGACCAATAAGCGCGAGTACCCAGCCCGCGCGACGCGCTTCGGGGTGCATCAGGAGGCCGAAGGCGACCGCCCAACAGAACGTCAAATGGTCGCTCGGAAAGGATGAATCCGCTCCGTGCACGATCAACGTATGCCCCAGGCCGATCATGAAAGGCCGGGGATGCGGCCACATCACGCCGATTATCTGTGCCGCCAGCAATGCCAGCAGTGCCGACGCGCTGGCTTCGATCAGTCGCTGCCGCAGGGCGTCGTTGCCGCGCAGCCAGCCAAGGACAAGCGTGGCGGGCACCAGCCAGATGGCGTATTCGCCGAACAGCATGGCTAATGCAACGACGGCGGAGTTCGGTTGCGCCGATGCGTTGATCAGCAGGAAAAGAGTCTGGTTGAGTGCTTCCATAGCCCGGTCGATAGATTGGTGAATGACCGGCGAGCTTATCGAAGAAGGCTTAGCTGATGCTTATGACTTTTCTGATAACGCTGTAATTTTCTGTTGCAGAACGTGAGTGATGGGGTGCAGCGAACCCAGCCTGAACCTCGGGTTCGCTGCTTGCCGGCATNCTATGCCATCAATGGATGGTCACGACCTGGATACCTCCGTTCGGGAAAGCTGCGACGCCCGGCGCGAACGGCAAGTACGCTTGGCCTGTCGCACCGTCCACCGCCACCGAATGGGCGTTGTTGCCAATGGCCAGCGTTGTGATGATCGAACGGCTGGAGGCATCGACGAGGCCAAGCGTGGGAACGAAGTTGGACGCCGCCGCAATATTGTTGGTTTGATAGTGGCGCGCGGGCAGGACATATCGATTTGTCGCGCTGTCGTAAGCGATCTGGTCCACGCCACCGAATGGAACAGTGGCAAGCGTTGCGCCACTGGTCCGGTCCAGGATCAGCGTGATCAGCGGATTGCCGGGCAGGGGATCGCAACCGACGACCACGTCGTTGTTCGGACCGAGATCGAGTCCGGTTGGACTGCAGTGACCTAGCGGAAACACGCGGGTGACCGCGGGTGCGCCTGCTACGACCGAAGCCGCGGGAATGATGTTGACCTCACCCTCGGGGTTGGCCGTGGTGCCGTCGTTGTTGATGATGAAGTTCTTGTTTTTCGGATCGTACGCGCACGCTTCGAGGCCGCTTGAGCCGGTGAACGTGAGCTTCGACACAACGGCCTGCGTCGTGGTCGAGATGAACGTGACGAAGGGTGGAGAGTCGCCGGGGCTGGCGAACATGATGAGCTTGTCGTCCGGGTCGTAACAGCCTTCATCCACACGCGAACCGGACGTGCTGATGGGAATGGTCTTTGTCACCTGCTGCGCCCCCACGTCTACCACTTTCACCGAGTTCACGTCGCCCACGTAAATGGTGCTGGTGCCCGGAATGCCCACTAGTCCGTCGGGACCCGACGCATTGCTTGTGGCGCCGATGCCGGCATAGGGGCCTTTGATTTGCGCGATCAACGTATTGGTCTTGGTATCGACGACGTCGACTGCCGAATTGTTGCGGTCCGCCAGATAATACTTGCCCGAATCGGCGTAGCTAATGTCGAAGTTAAATGGCGGCGATGCCGAATTGGGAACAGAAATGGTCGAGACGATCCGGGGCCCATTGTTGGAGTTGTTACTTCCGCCGCAACCGGCAATAAGGGCGGTAATTGCAATCGCGCAGAATCCCGCCGCGATCGACGTTTGTATCTTCATTGCTATCTCCTGAACCTACTTTGGTTTTCGTGTGCCCTGCGTGGCTGAAGGCAGGACGCACTCGGTCTATATCGAGAAACGCCGAACTGGCACGGGCGTCATCGACACACTAACGCGCGATTCGGCGCTTGTGATAGGTAGAAATATTGGTCTGGGAAGGCCAGTAAAGTGCGGAGTAGTGATTGGTAAGAATTTATCTTTTTAATTCAAATGCTTGCGAGATTAAAGATCAATTATCATTTCTGCCTGTAGTTTTTGTATTCATTCATTAATTTTTTGATTGGCTCGAATATTTTATGGATGAATGAATCTTGTTTTAAAGCTTGATGTCGGGTTAGCGTAAAAAATTTAATGATGATAACTGTCCGGTATTTGATTCTTCAAACTCATACGCCGCATCGGTAAATGTATTTCGCTTAGCATAATACTTTGCCGGATTGCTTATGAGAAGCTTAAGCGAAATCGGATTTTTTATTAAAACAGGGTAATTCGCATTCGGGTCATCGCTGTCCGGTTCATGTCGTAAACGTAATCTTGCAGTCACTTTCACGTTATCCGGTCAACGCAACAATGCTTACAGCGGATTGACTTGTCCCGGTTAGAGGGACGTTCCTGGAGAGTCAAGGAAGATGCGAGTATTGCTGATGGACGCGGGCGAGCTGGACACTGATGTGTCGGTGTCCTTGCGCCGCGAAGGTTACCTGGTCGACTGTGTGCAGGGAAGGGAAGCGGCCCGGCGAGCGTTCGGCTGCGCGCGCTATGATCTTTTTATTGTCGACGTCTGCCGTGACAGGCGCGAAGGCATTGGCGCGTTGACGCAGTACCGACGGCTTGGCGGGGAAGCACCCGTAATCCTTGTGACCGAAGCCGAGTCGATAGAAGACACTGTTGTCGGACTGGACGCAGGGGCTGACGACTATCTTTGCAAGCCGCTGGTCATGGGGCAATTGTCCATGCGGATACAGACATGGCTACGGCGGCAACGGAACGACCGGAACCCCGTCTATACGCATGGTCTGCTTGAACTCGACCCGGCTGCTCGTAGCGCAAGCAAAGACGGCGTAGGTATACACCTTTCGCCCCGCGAGTTCACGCTGCTGCAAGCCTTGCTGGAAGAACCTAATCGGGTGTTTTCGCGGACCGAACTAGAGCAGCGGCTTTATAAGCGTGGCGAAGCAATCCGGAGCAAGGCGGTCGAAGTGCACGTGCATTACCTTCGTCAGAAACTGGGTAACGACGAGATCATCACGATCCGCGGTAACGGCTATCGCCTCAAGATGCTGTCTTAAGAAGCCATCCATGAAAATAACCGCGCAGTCCACGTAGCCAACCCAGCAGGAAATGAGGTAACCAGCACACGTGAGGCTGTCATGGTCCGTGGGGTGCGGTGCTTGCCCGAGAGCGTTGGGGGCGAAGCGTGTTCGTGTCAGGATTCGCGAGAAGGAGGGGTTCAAACATCCTCAAGTCTGGCGAGCACCGTGCTATCAGGTGCCAGAAACTTTTAGCCTGCACGCTAGCCCTACCTTCGCACACTTGGCGCCACCTCGGAGGGGCCGCCTAGCCGGAACGTGGCGGAAATATTGGATTTCGCTTGATTCTTGGCCTTGAGGATGCT
>JGI12635J15846_10000005_pt1 | contig 116077 bp, 114 predicted proteins | sample BlaSpr_A8_OM2_M2_FD_15846 | JGI IMG/M metagenome (IMG submission 15846)
GAGGCCAAAACATCATGAGCCGCGGACTCGCAGACATCGTACCCCTGAACATCCCCCCAGGAGCCGTAACCACACAAGCAGCGGGATGGTTAAACGGACCGGATGGAAACTGGTACTGGACAGGCTCCACTCCTCCCCCTTTGAATATCCCCATCACTTCCGGGCCGGGCATACCCTCAAACGCAGGTTGGGTCATTGCACCCAACGGACAACTGGTATGGACCGGCCCCGGCACTCAGCCGACGATTCTTCCCGCGTCCGTGACGCCGCCGGGCAGCGTGATCTCCGTGCCTTCTGGTGCGCAAGGGCCGATCCTGAACTGGACGCCCCAGCCGCTGCTACCCGATTCGATCCTTCCGCCGCCGCTACAGCGTTCGAACCCGCTGGCCGCACCTGCACAGTGGATTCCCAACAAATACGACTTCCAGATCATCGGAAGGGCCAAGAAATGGCAATGGGTCGCCGCGCACGGAGGCCTGAAGTCGTGCTGCCGTATCCCGGAGCTCGGCGCGCCAATTTACGATCTGCCGCCGTGGGAAAAGATGCCGTCGAACAGCTTCGAATTCCAGGAAATGAATGGTTTGCCGATCGCAGATTTTCAGAGCGGTGGAATTTTCACAGGCGACGATGTCCTTATCCTATCAATCCAGGTGCCTTCAGGTTACGACGGCGTCATCAACCGGTTCGTGGCCGGAACGACGGGAGTAACGGGCTACGCGGATTTCACGGATTCGATCAACTGGCGCCTGAAATACGGCATCCGCTATGCAAAGAACCTGGGCGATGTCGATAATACATTCGGATCGTTCAACAACGCTATCCAGGTTCCCCAGACGTATATTTGCCGGGTGATTTCCGGGCAAACAATCGAAGTTTACGCGAACGTGCCGGTGGGTTCCCCAATCGCGGGAGGCTCAATCAACGCCGGCGTTTTCGGATGGTTTTATCCGCGGCGGTAAGGCCGCAAAGGAATAATGTTTATTTTATGGCTATGCCCACTGACCAGCAAGTGAACAAGCTTTTCGATTTCCGGTTCAACATCACCACCGTACTCTCCGTTTTCGCGATGCTCTGGGCGGCCGCGATGGGTATGGCGAAAATGGAGACGCAGGAAAGCCACGATAGGGACGTGAAGCGGATCGAATCCGACTACGTGCGGCGCGACGTGAACGACCTGACCGACCGCGAGCTACGGGAATGGCTTATCCGCATCGAGAAAAAGCTGGATGAGCGAAACCGAAGATGACAGATGCCGTTCAAATTGAACTGATCCGCGCACTCGCTATCATCCCCGGATCGATTGGCGGAATTATAGCCGCATGGTTTTCATATAAGGCCGCGACCCACGCTAAGGAAGCTGTGGATGTGGCGAAAAACGTCGAGAACAACACGAACGGCATGTCCCATGCGTTGAATGATCTCACGGCTAAGTCTTCATACGCGGCTGGGAGGCTGGATGAAAAAAACGAGGCCAACCAATTATGAGACGCATCTTTTTCGGATGCCTCTTCCTTTCTCTCTGCTGGTGCGGACGTGACGGCGTTCGCAGACAAGAGGGCGCTGTCGAGAAGTCACGAATTGACCAAGCCAAAAATCAGAGCGAGGCCAAAAAATAGGGAGTTATATATGAGTACAGGAAGGATTAAAAATGACAAAAGAACAAATTAATAAAGCTGTGATCGGGGCTGCAAAACGCCTTTCAACTGGCAATAATGAGTACGATACCTATGGGATGGACGTTGAAATCCTACGAAAACACGCACTAGATAAGGACTTTTCATTTGTGGCTCATGCCGTGCAGCGAAAGATTCACCAAAAAAGGGCAGCGTAATCTTCCACTTACTCATGTATATAGCTCCCAAAAAATAATGCCAAGTTCCCGACTCTACACCCCGCCCCCAGGCTTCTACGATTTACCATACACCTACGCCTTCGACGCATCAACCTTGGTGAACGGGAACAGTTATCCCAACCAGCAGGTGTACATTCAGGGAGGATATGGAGACTTCGCAGTTCGGCGAGTAGTGGGGTTGAACCGGATCCTAGCCGGTAACGGAACCGGCACTTTCCAGCTAATGCGCGCCTCGCAAGGCGTCTACCAGTCCTCGAACCCGGTTCAAGCGCCGAACGCGCCCGAGCTCGCGATTGTTCCCGAAGAGTGGTATCCCGAAACCGGCCAAATCGGCTTTGACCTGTTCGGCATCGCCCTCCCATCTAACACAGCTACCGCGCAGATCGCATTCCAAGGCTCCAGAAGGCTCCCGGGCACCAGCCCCCTCATTGGATACAAGGCGGACCCCAGGACCTACACCTACATCGCGGAAGGCAACCTCACACAGGTCGCCTCACAGAACGCCCGGGTGGTCACCTACACACCCATCGACAATTACGACTTTCTGCTGTACCAACTTATGATATTTCAGGAGGCACCCGCATCGCTGGAGATCGATCAGAGCGATTCAGGATATAACATCACCCTGGTAGCGGTCGAACCTGGTCCGGCGGGCAACCAGATCAGTTTCGAAGTCACCGGAATCGGTACCCCCAATTTGCCACTCGTGATCACAGTCGCCGGCAGCGCGATCTCCGTACAGCCGCAGACGAACGGATCCGGTTTGCCTGTTGCTTTGATGTCGGGGTTGGTCGCGCAGTTGAACGCCAATCCCGCAGTTGCCGCGCTGGTCACGATAACGACCACGACTCCGGCTGGATCCCCCTTCCTGGTATCCCCGGCTGAATTTCTCACCGGCGGCGGATTGAGTCCGATCACATCCCCGGTGTGCTCGATACAGGTCTTCGATCAGAATCAGGTGGGCATTTCAAACATACCTATTCTGGACATCTTCTATAACGGAGCGCCCGGTACGCCTTACGAGAACGGGGCAGTGGTACCGCCGCTGATGTTCCGGCGAAACACGCTGGTGGAGATTGACTTTTACTCCCAGATCACAAACCCCGCTCTGTTGCCGCTGGGAATCGTCGTCTATCTGATCGGCCGCAAACTATATCCCTGTGGGTGAGAAACAAATTTGCACACTGCTGGATCTAACCAGCGTTTACGAAAGGGATTTTCCGATGTTTCCTCCATTTCTGATCAGTTTAATTGTCGGCTTGGTGGTGGTGGGGTTGGTCTTATGGGTGTTGGGTCAGATTCCGATTGATCCGGCGATTCAGCGCATTATCCGGGTGGTGATTATCGTTTGCGTTGTTCTTTGGCTGCTGTCGGTTTTGTTGGGATGGGGTGGGGGATTGGCGTATCCGGCGTATCCGCATCGATAGGTTGGCGCTCCTCACGGATTATCGTTTTGGGCCGACTGCTCATCCGTTCGCGCTAAGGATTCTCCGCAGTAGAACCGTAAACGCCACGCCAGCTTGGAGCGGAACAACTCCTGGTCGGGCGCTCAAAAGCAGAGCGAAGCCACGCTGCTGACGGAGGCCAAATCATAATCGTTCAACCACAGGACTGCCCCGAAGACTTCGGCATATTCGAAGTGCGGACCATTTCCATGAGGTCCAGATTGTAAGCCGTGAGCTTACCCAACCGGACATCAATGCATATTCCCGTCGCATCAAATGGATATTCGAAACCGTTCTCCAAAACACCGATTATGACTAGTTCCTCAGCCAGCGGAGGAACGCCCTTGATCCGAACCAATTCCTTCCCGCCCCGCGTCCTATACACGCATCCGATTGAGGATTCCCACGCTTTTCGATCAAGCATTTTCTTCGGCCTCCTTGGGATTGAGTTTTGCAACCCGAGACTTTTCCGCCCGACCAGGAGGAGTACTGGATTGCAACCGCTGTTTAATTGTCTCCAGATCCAACATCGAATGCGGCCTCATCGCCGGCAACTTCGTAATCTGTCGGCTAACACCATCCGGAGCCTTGCTGGAATCGTACGTCGTAATGCGCGGGAACCTTCCAGACTCCAAAACTCCCAGTTCGGGCGCCCAAATCCATCCTTCACCGGTTCGGAGGGAAGCCAGCGATCGCAGCATTTCCCTGCCCTCGTGCGGTTGTGCCCATTCCCCAATCCAATCCTCGATCGCGCGGCGGTCCTGGGGGGCGATCAGCCGCAATACGATCAGCGTTTCGGACTGAGTAATCGAATCTTTGTGGACTTTCGCCGGGCGTTGGGAAATGAGGACAATTCGTAGGCCAATTCCACGGCCGAGACTAACCAGGTTGTTGGCAGCATCGAGCATCCGCACGCCGGCGGCATCCGATGGCCGGGCTTGCGGCATGAACAGGTGCGCTTCGTCGATCATTAGCGTGAGTGGGCCGCGGTTCGTCCGCAGCAGAGTTTCCGCGAAATCCGCGAAGAACGTCGTGCGCTCCTTGATGGTCATGATGCGGGTGTCTAGCACGGCGGACGTGTCGGTGGTCCCGATGATTTCGCCCAGCGCGGTGCCGTGATGGGGCAGCAGAAATACATCATCCGGCGGCCGCGCTATCGGATGAGGTAGGCCATGTTCTCGCCCAAACAGATAGATCGGGAATCCCGGCTTCTTTCCAGTCGAATCCGCTCGCAAGCCCCACCAGACGCCCGTGGGATCGATCACGCAGAGGCGCCGGTGTTTTGCCAAGAGCAGTTCCGCGAAGCCTTTCGCTGCGTAACTTTTTCCCGAGCCAGTTTTCCCCAGAATCGCGATATGCTGCTCCAGTAGTTTCATGAACAGTGCGCGCCGCTGGATCGGATTGGCCGGATCTCCACCTTCGGTGAGTGTGGAGACGAGCTGCTGAGCTGCTCGGTGTAATGAGGAGAGGTCTTTCATCCTTTATTTGGCCTCGCCGGAGGGTCGGGCTTCGTCGGAAGCTGCACGCTCGACATGGGCGACGATCTCCCTTTTGGCTATTTCCCGGATGAATCCTGCTTCGTCGCGCCAATGCCCCAATTCCTCACCACATCTAGCACATCGAACATCCACTTGGAATTTGTACCCGCGAAAGCGATCTACCAGAAGAGCGCCACGATGAAAACAAAAAACGGGCCATCTGAACTCTGAGCGCGCGGCGACAATTTGCACCCCGCCCCTGACGTACCCAGCTTTAATATATTCCAAAAACTTGTCAACGGAAGGTTTCTCTGATTGGCTCATAAATCCTCCCAAGCTGCGACGAGGGTGGCCCACGCGTGCGGATCAAGCGGAAGGTCCGCGTGCTCCCCGCCAAAAACGTAGATCGGGAAGGCTGGCCGCTTCCCGGTTTTGTCGGATCGGAGGCCCCACCAGACGCCCGTGGGGTCCAGGATGCAGACGCGCTGCTTTTTTGCGAGCAATAATTCGGCGAATCCCTTCGCAGTGAAGGTTTTCCCGCAACCTGTTTTTCCCAAAATTGCGATGTGCTGCTCCAGCAGCTTCATGAACAGCGCGCGCTGCGCGATCGGATTGGCCGGATCTCCACCTTCGGTGAGCGTGGAGACGAGCTGTTGAGCTGCTCGGTGTAATGAGGAGAGGTCGCCTTTCATGGTTTAGCCTCCGTCGGCTTGGGAGTCTTCGCGCGAGGCTTTCGCGCCCGACCAGGAGAGGTTTCTGTCTCCGTCATCACTCCTGCCAGGAATCCATTGATCGCCCCGATCATGAACAAACAAGACGCTACTGTATGGATAATCTGAAATGTTTCACCCCACGCCTTTTCAAATCCCTCCGTCGTCAACTCCTCGCGCTCTGAGTCCACCCAGTCTACGATTATCTTGAGTACATCGTCTGCTGAGCCAATTATGTTTCGCCGGTAGTCCTTGTTTTTTTGAAGAAACTTCGCGATCCTCTTTACCACGTCTTCATCTAATTCCGCGCCGCAATAACCAGCGTCCCTTAAGGCTTGCTTGAATTCCGGCCTCTCCTCCACGACCAGGGCGAGTGGATTTCTCTGCGGTTTTTTCACAGTCCTTCTCCTGGTCGAACGATCCCGCTCCCAGTTGCAGCACCACCCTGCGATGAGGCCAAATTACTAAGCCTTTGAATTACCAGCCACACCCCAGCCCTGGACCTCCCCATCATCTTCGCAATCTCCGTGTCTGAAAGCCCCTGGTTGTGCAGATCCATAATCTTCAACTCCTCAATCGGCGGGCTAGACTTGGGCCTCCCTAGCCGCACACCCTTCCGCCGCGCGTTGTCCAGGCCGGCCCTGACACGCTCCACGATCATTTCCCGCTCGAACTCCGCGAAGGCTCCAACAGTTTGAAAGAAGAACCGGCCCATCGGTGTGGTGGTGTCGATGTCCTGGGTTGCGGAGATGAAATCGATGCCCAGTGCGCGAAACAACTCCAGGGCTTCCATCAGAGATTGGAGTGATCGGGCGAACCGGTCGAACTTCCAGACCAGCACGACGTCGAAGCGCTTCTGTTTCGAATCAGCCATTAATCGCTGGTATGCGGGTGCCTGCCCGGCCTTTCGTTTGGAAACCACTCCGGTCACCTGGTCGACGTACTGATTGAAGACTTCGAAGTTGCGGCGCTGGGAGTAGTCGATCAGGGATGTGATTTGAGAATCCGCTGATTGGTCTGAGGTCGAGACGCGAGCGTAGATCGCCACTTTTTTCATTTGGCCTCAGTCGATTTCTGGGCGCTGTCGGCTTGCGTGCGCTCGACAGTCGGATCTGGTCTCGCCGCGATCGCTATCAAAGCTGAAATGGTACCGATCCCAATGTTCACAATGACCGCCTGCAATTGCTTCGCATCGGTTAGCGGACTGGAGATTGTCCCAAACAACATGAGTAAGATTATTGACCCAAAGGCCCACAGAAAACCGAGAAAGCGCAGCATTTCCGTAATCCATCTTGGCAACAACGTCACAAACCCTCCCTGTCGAGCGCACAGCCGATCTACTCACAACTGCATTCGTCTTCCGGCTCTTCCCTGTACGCGCTGTCGTACGAATCGAGCACGATCCGGCTTTTCTGCATATAGAGTCCGATCAACAGCCGTTCGAAACCGTGATTGCGTGAAAGGAAAAACTTCTTATCTAGCGACTCGCCGTTGATCGTGACCGAGTATATTGTCCCCTCTTTGTTGAGGAACAGGGACATGTCGCGATGCGCGTAGGTCGATTTGCTGCTGCCGTCCGGATTCAGCCGTATGGTGGTGTAGCCGTAATCGGTATTTTCCACCTTGACGGAAACTCGATCCGCCCGCTTGCGCTCATAATCCTTTTCGAAGTGCTCAATGAATGCGGCGACCAGCTCCGACAGTTTCAACTCGGCAGGCACCGGCTTGTGGAGATCATCCAGCAGTTTGTCGAATTCAACGGCAAACTCCTGCGTCATCTTCTCTTCAATTCGCTTTTTGACGATGCTGCGGATAATCAGATGGTACCGTTGAATATCGAAGTCGGTGGGGTCGAATGTCAGCGCATCTCCCACGGCTTTATCCAGCGCTTTCTTGAACGACGAATAGTGCCCGAACTGTTCGGCGAACGCCTTCGAGACCGCGCTGTTGACGTTGTCCGCTACCAGTTTCTCAATTATCCCGCCCTCCAGCGACTTCGCTAGCGCATCGTTCACCGTCGTCTGTAGATCAAACCCCATGCTGTATTCCCTCCCTGTCGAGCGCACATCCTTGGACGCCCCTCCCAAAATTCCGGCGAGGCCAAAACATAGTCTGCCACAAAACACCAGTTTTTCAAGGTACTAAAGTACTGTTATTAAGTACCATTGTTTTCAATCCCTGAAACCGCTAGGATGCAGAGAGGTTTTATAGCAGCCACCCAATGCCCCGAAAAGACCCCTACCGCGAGTTTCTCCGCAACAAAGGGTAATTATATAGTTGACAAACTTTCAGGAATTCGCTAACCTTGGTTTCGGCGTGACAGGTCAGGCGCGCTTCTTTGCCTTGGCTCTCTTCCGCGCCCGCGCCCGTTTCGCCTCTTCCTTGACCACATCCTCTTTCGAGACAGTGAACATCTTGCGGACGGCGTAGTCCATACGTTCCTGCTCTGTATCACCCGGAACGTTCGGTGCTGGCGCTGGCTTCATTCGTCGAAATCCTCCGGGGCAGGCCCAATGCGTTTCGGAGCCATGCCTTCAAATGTTGGCTGGTCCGACATGAAGGAAGGCTCCTCTACGGTGATGCGATTAGCGACGCCACCGAAGTCTCGGTCCCATGCTTGCAGTGCGTCTATTTTCCACAAAATCGCGGAGGCCGCATGGACGGCGTCCGCTGGTTGTAGCTCGTGGTCACGAGCGAGATCCGCAGCAAAGAAGGCAGTCCGAGGATCTAGCTCTATTGTTGTTAGAAACGGCCACCGAAACATCCCGTTAATCATTGTTATTTCGCCAGCCGTGAGCTTACGCGCGTTGGGTATGGACTTCTTCTTCGGTCTGATGACTTCCGCAATCGTGTAGGTTGAGGTGTACAATCGGATCTTTCCATCGGCGGCGTGCTGTAAAATGTCTTCGCAAATCCTTCGGCGCAATTCCTCGCCTATGCCCAGGAAGCATAGGAAAATGGATGTATCCCAGTAAATTTGGCGGATTAACCTAGCCATTGCGCAGTTCGTCCATATGCTCTTTTAGGGACACGCCGCTATACAGATCGCTAAGCAGTCCAGACATCTCCTGAATGCCCGGAAACCCAATAGGCTTCAGCGCGGTGAACTCATGGACGTTTACGAGAAAGGGTTCGCCCTGGGCATTCCTGTGGACTTCTCCGAAGACTTCTACTTCCTGCTTGAGGTGCCTCGCCACCTGGGCCAGCATGGATTTCTTGAAGCGACAAGTCACAGCCTGCTTCGTCACCGCTGGCCATATGCGAAATTCGTGACCATCGTGCACCGTTATAGCGTCAAGACTGCCACGGATTGAACCAAGGCTCACAGTGCCGGTTGCGATCAAATACTCGACGTTGTTGAATAGCCGCTGATCTACAAGAGACTGATGTGCTTCGGAATAGATGACCAGCCCTTTCACTTTCCTGGACTGCTCGGCTATATTTCTGGCGTTCTCAAGAGCGGAATACGAGTAGTTTTCTGGATGCTCGGGGCGTTCCGACAACCTGTCGAGACCATCCAAAATGGAGAATTGGACCTTCTCGGCGTAGTCCTTGGTTTTTGAGCGCAACACCGGCGCGTATTCAACAATTGCGGGACTGTTCTTACTCAACGCAGCCAAGTCCCAACCCAGGCTACCTCTGGATTGTTTTGAGACCGCTCTCTCAACGTCGTTGATTAGATCATAAAAATTGTTCAGACTCTTCGTGAATACGCCCGCAGAAACCTTTCCAGTGAATCGGATGCCGATCATGCAACCTCCCGGGATTCGCATTCACAGCTTCCCATTTTTTCGCCTTCCGCGTCCCTGCCTCTGTTGCGGACGCCAACGTTGGTCATGATCGTTGTTCCGCTGTTTCGGTCTTGCCCGTCAAAACCGATTCGTCAGCCGTTTTCAAAACCATCCTCCGCCACATCTGCCCATTGCAACTTCAGGTGACCGCGCGCGTCAAGCTGAAAGCGTCCGACCAGGAGAAGTTCTGAATCTTCACCGGAGGTTCTTGGGGGACTGTTGGCACCCGTCCTCCGGCGCGTTTGGTTCGGAGGACCGCGTCGGGACCCGATCCAAAACTTTCTCCTGGTCGAACGCTCTGAACTCGATGGCTCACTCTTCCGAATGAGGCTAATTCCTACTTCAAAACCGCATTCCCGGTCAACTTCGCGTTTCCTGTGATGCTTCCAAGTGGGTTTGCCACTCCCAGCGGGATTACCGTCCCCTGCTTTGCCTGCGTTGCCGTGTTCGTCGTGAGGATCGGCGTTGTCCACGTTGCCCAATTGTCGGTTGAAACGCTGTAGAACAATTGCCCGCCCGAGATGCTGTCAAAATCGAGATCGAGGAAAAGCCTCCAGCTGCTGGTACCCGTCCGGACCAGCGCCGGGCCTTCCACGCACCCCTGACTGACCAGCCCGGCCCAATTACCGGTTTTCACGTTGGTGTACGTCCCCAAAAGCGTGGCGCTGCTCGCATATTGGATGTTGCAGGAGCCGTCCTGGAGTTTGTACCAGAGGTAGTAGGTGCCGCTCAGATAGACCGGGAAAACGTCGATCAGCGTGCTGACTCCGGTAACCGTGACGGCCTGCACATTCGACCATGTGGAGAAATCCGCTGCCGTCGGGTGAATCTCAAAAACCTGGAAGTTGCCGCCGCCGTTGGTGCTGATCGTCAGAAACACGTGCACCGATGCGAGGCCGGAGCCGTTCGGGTCAATAAACCATTCGGGCGCCCACGCGAAAACGGCGTTTGGAATGCCCATCGTGGTCAGGTCCAGAGTGGCGTGGGGTGCCCAGTTGATTCCGTCCGTTGAGTGTGACCAGGCGATGACGTAGGAGTTGGGCGATGAGCAACTGTTCGTGTGGATCAGATAGTAGAGCCCAGAGTACGTCATGATCGACGGGTCGCGTGGGCCGTTTGTTCCTGGAGGTGGAGTCAGGCAGTCATAGGTAGGGCTTTGGGAGGTCCAGTTTGTCAAATCCGTTGATGTGAATACTTCAAAGGTGACGTTGGTTCCGGAGTCGGCAAAGGAGACTAATTCGTAGGTCGTTTGGGCGAATAGGGGGAGTGTGAGGAGCAGCAGGAGGAGGCTTTTCATGGTTTGGCCTCCATCGGTTGATCGGCTTCGTGCGGCGTGCCGCGTCCGACCAGGAGGGACTTCAGTAGGTTCTCGAAGGAAACAAAAGGATGATCACACCAGTAGTCGGCGTCGTGACCAGGCCACAGTTCGGCGCGAAGGCAGAACTTCCCGTATTCGCGTTCATACCAGAAGCACGGAGGGCCGCCGTTCCTCACCACCTGCCCCCAGTCGGCGGCCTTTGCGGCTACCAGAAGTTGAACGTCTCCTGGTCGAACGCTTTCAGGTGCGGGTGTCTCGCTGCTCGATGAGGCCGACATAAAAATTCCTCCCTACGGATTGCTAATAGCCAAAGAATCCAGACGAAATTGAGACTGTGAAGCCCCACCGCCGAAGGTCACATGAAACCCGACGCCACTTTTCGACTCCGTTAAAAACGTCCCCGCCGCTTCCGAAAACACTGGAACGTAATCGACCCCATTGACCGAATAGGAATAGGAGCGCGTCGTTGAGTTGTTTTTGATCTGAAGCCAGATGCTTTTCTGCGCCTGAAAGCTGGTCGGGCTAGCATAGGTGTTCGTGTTGAAACTGGTTGCATTGTTGAATTGGGCCACATTGAAGCCATTTCCGCCGTTGAAAACGTCGAACGTGATGAACTTCGTCCCGTCCCCGATTATTGCTGAACAGGCCGAACTAACTACCCCGTTCAAGCCGCACCAGATGTGCACCCGATATGTATACGGGATCGAAAGCGCCGTCCCGCTCATATACGCATCCGCGCAATCTCCCGTAGTCGTGCAACTGTTCGCCGTGTTCGCGATGATGTAATCCACATCGACCGCCGTCACTGTGGAGCCGTCCTGGTGCGTCCAGGTGTAGCCCGAGTTCGTGAAGCTGGTAAGCAAAACGCCCTGGCTGTCTCCGTTATAGGGGAGCCACGCCGAACCGCTATAGCCGAAGAGATGCGGTGAATTGTTCGCGAAAAAGAGGTCGCCAGCAGATGGAGTTCCGGGAAACGTGGGATACGTACCGAAGGTCACTTTGTTGCCGCCGCCAGGTCCACCGCCGCCGTACTCATACCCGATCTGGACGTTTGGAGCCGCGACAACCGTGCCCGTGGTAGTGATCAAAATATCCAGCAAATCGCCCTGCGTAACGCTGAACGAATGCGTGAGGTCCGTGCATGTCTTCGCGCTTGCACCGGAGATTGTACAAGTCACGGCCTGTGAACTGCCGCCGTCCCGGAATGTGAAGCTGATCGAATTGCCGGTACCGATAGCCGTGCTGAGGTTTACGCCCAAGTCCGAAACGGTAGCGGTAACTGGAGCGGTCCATTGCACGTTAGCCTCAGTGGTGGACGGGAGCCCGCCGCCAACGGGAGGAATGAAGGTATTCCCCGCAGTCGGGAGCGTCACGGCTGGAGCCGAGTATCCATTCGAGGCCCCACCCGTCGCGGTCCCGGTTGAAGAAACCGTCAATGTATACGTTCCGCTGCCGGTTGGCACGAGGCTGATGTTCGACCCGGCCACAAAATTCAGAGTTGTCAGGCCGGTCAAGGGAGTTCCGTTCACCTGCACGCCGAATCCGCTGCCTCCGCTCGCGATCCACTGGAGTAGATGGCACGTCGTGGGATACCCGGCTGGCAGCGTCGGGCACGTGGTGGCGCCGCTGTCCGAGAGCACCTGCCCCGCTGTCCCATTGGTGGAGGGAAGGACGTACACAATGGCCGTTCCCGCGACATCCGCGACTGCCACGGTCACCCCGCCGGAGGTGAAGCCGTTCATCTGGACGCTGCCGCTGAAAGCGCCATTCGCTGTGAATCCGGACGATGTCGTTACTCCCGGGAGCACGGGATTCGATGGGATGCTGATGTTGCAGGTGGCGGTCGATCCAGTGGTGCACCCCGCGCCACTCGCGGTGATTTCGTTCGCTGTTCCGGTAATCGTCGGCCCGCCGCCTCCACCCCCCCCGCCGCCTTTGCTGATTACCGTCTGGGAGCCCTGGAGCACGCCATAAACCGTGCCCGATCCGGTTCCAGTGAAGACGACACGGAGCCATGGGGTTGCCACCGTCCCATTCGTAAAGGTGGCGACACCAGTTGTGGTGAGAGGGTTAGAGCCGGTCGCCGTCGTTCCCGTGTATGTGCCGAAGGTTCCCGGTGTGGAGGTCGTTGCCGCGAGCGCGCTTTGAAGCGTAACGGTGAAGGAACCGAAGCCCGCGTTGTAAACCGTCAACGTGAACTTGTCGCAACCAATTTGCTGGTTTGGCAGGTTCGCGCTGGTCAGATGTGTCGCGTCGAATGTGAAATTCAACGTACACGGTGGAATGATGGTGCTCTGGGTTGGTTGGGCGAAGCAGAGTGGGGCTATGAGCAGAGTAAGCAGTAGTTTCAGGGTCTGCATGGGGTGTATTTTACATGATTTGGCCTCAAAGAGATAGGGGCTTCGCGCGGGGTTTGAAGCGTTCGACCAGGTGGGGTTTTGCGGCTAACAATAACACCGGAAGAAATATCTTCGTTCTTCGAGTTCCACATGTTTGCCTGTCACTTTCTCGAAATGGTACCAGAACTCTCCGGGCAAATCGAATCTGATTTCGTTGTCTCCATCGAAAGCGCCGTCCAATAAATCGCTATAGGGCGTTTCTTGTTCCTTGGCAAAGTTCCGTAGATACGCCTCGGAAAGGGATATTTCATCGCTCGTTCGGAATGCAGGATGAGCCCATTCGTGTCGAAGCGATGTAACTGTATTTGGATAAAGAAGCAGCCAGAAACAAGCTCCCTTCGGAATGGATCTACGCAGGAAGGGATCAGCAATCCCGATGGGCTCCACTTGATCGCTGGACTTGTGGACGACATCGCACTTTCCAGTTTCAAATCCGATATGGTCTCCTGGCTTAATGTCCTCTCCTGCGATCACCGGGGCAATTGCCACATGAACCGCATCGCGATGCTCGGTACCTTTGATCATTTCGCCAATGTTTATCGAATTGCTCATAGATGATCTATGAATCCTTAGCGCGAACGGAAGTGCAGTCGCCCAAAACACTCAGACCGAGAAGAGCGCCAACAAATCATCTCCATTCGGTGCTCCCAATCCTGAACACGCATCCGGTCCTCTTCGTGCCGAGTACGTCCCATTCTCTCCCCGCGTGATGTCCACAAAGCAATTGGGATTCAGAAACAGCTTCGGAGTCACAAATCCCAGTTTTTTTCCGAACGACGCGAACAACCCCGCATACAGTGGCGCAACCGCGCTCGTGCCCCCGATCACTTGTGACTGACCATAGACCACGATTTGATACCCAGTATTGGGATCGGCGTTGGCCGTGACATCGGGAACCATCCGACCCAATCCCGCCGGCGGCTTCGGCGCGCCAATCTGAAAACTCTGCACCGGGAAGAACGTTGAGAACCCGCCACCTGTCCCTTCGCCATTAGTCGTTCCCGGATTGTTGTTCCAAACCGTTTCGGAGTTCGTGACCTTCGTGGTTCCTCCGCAACCAACCACATGGGGACAGGAAGCCGGCGCATCGACGTTTGCCGCATTTGGTCCGCCATCCGAGGAGTCGTTATCCCCCGCCGCCGCGAACACCGCCATGCCCGCAGTAACGGCCGCCAGAGCCGCGCTCTCCATCTGCTGGAGCCCTGCGTTGCCCCAATCCGCTTCGTCAGCTCCCCAGGAGATCGAGCACACGTCGCAGCCGTCGTTCATTGCCGCAGTGAGAGCTGGTGCGATGTCTTGCGCCCAGTAGACGCGGATGTTCGCCTGTTTGCCGGTGGCGTGCTGGTAGGCTGCTGCTGCTACCTGGATGTCCAGCGCCACTTCGAAGTCTGCATCGTTCTGCGGGTTTTGCAGGGAGTTCTGTGTCCCGTCGACGGAGACGTCGGTGATGTTGGGGACGGGTTGGTTGATCGATGCGAAGAACGCGGCCATGTCGGATTGGACCCAGCCGCCGCCCAGTTCGATGATCGCGATGGTTGCGCCGCCTGGTGCTGTGCTCACTGGGAAGTGGTAGGAACCTAAGAGGGTGGGGAGTTTCCAGGGGCCAGTGTGCGGGTTGGTGATGAGACGCTGGACTGCCGCCCATGCGGAATTAACATGCGGGGCTCTCTTGAAGTATGGATGGCATTTGATCTGCCGTTGGGTGGGAGAGGATTGGGAGTTCATTTTTGTTTTGGCCTCATCGGGATTCGGGATTCACGTCGGATTGGGAGCGTTCGACATTCAGGGTTTGATCATCGATTTCGCTTTGATCGAAGTAGCAGCCAATTTCTTCTGAAGCCCTCCCAGCGCGTGCCGGTCACCCATCGATAAACTCAACGGCTTCGACCCTTCCACGCTGTGCGCCAACTTCACAGCCGTCGGCGAATTGATCTGAGACAGGAACAACTGCACCGCCGACGCGATCGCGTTCACTAGCGCCTGCACTTCCGGCCCCACGGTTGGACCCAGCGCGGGAACGGCGACATCCGCGAAGTAACCGATGATCTTCGTGTCCATCACGGAAACTGGATCTTTCGTCAGCAGCTCCGCGGCCGATTGAGATGCTGCCGTGCTCACGGCGCCCGTGTACGCCAGAATAATGTTGCCGATTCCAGAGGGTAGAATTCCCGATGCTTCGACAATTGGGACGGCTACGGTTGCCGCAGTGCACGCGTCGGAAAGGACGGTCAAATCGGTGGAGAGTTGAGAAGTGGAGCAGGCTGAGAGGATCAGGACTGCTACGAAGATGAGGGAAAGCAGAAAGATCGTGATTGTGTTTTTCATTTGGTAATTATATACATGAGTCCCGTGACATTGTGGTTTCAACGACTTCCCCTCTCAGTTCTGAAAATAACGAAGCGCGCAGGCAGTACGGGCTAAACCAGATTCTTTCCCGCGTCGAGTTCTCCCGCGCCGCGTTATCGCCCTGAGAGCCGTATCCGCCGCGCGCCTTCCACGGGATGCACTCCCAGGAAGTCGGCATGGCGTGCTCACCTTCGTAGCCGCACAGCGCGATTCTGGCGCGGGAATCGTTACCCATTTCAATCGCCCACTCCCGGACGGCGTGTGCCACGTCTCCGCTGTCCTGCGAATAGAGGTCACTGGTCCGTTCGGCTTCGTCTGCGTAAGGCGGATCGAGGAAGACACCCGTAATGCCATGCTTGACCGTCACCGAAGGGCCGCACACCCGCTGCCAATCTCCGCAGCATACCCTTACGCTCCGCAGCCGCTCGGCCAAGTCGCGCATATAGGCCAGCAATTGGCCGCGCCGCGTCCCCGAGGTGAGGTCGCTGGCGATGTCGCCCGTGCCCGCGTCCCCGAGGTGAGGTAGCTGGCGGTTTAGCCCTTTGCCCGCGTCCCCGAGGTGAGGTAGCTTACGATGTACGCCCGTGCCCGCGTTCCCGAGGTGAGGTAGCTGCTTCGCGCACCACCCGGCTCCGATCCAAATGCACTGTCCCCATACCCACCATCCTGCAATTTTGACATCATAAAACTCCGGGTCTACTTTCATTCGTTCGCGAAACTCAGCCTGCGAACAGAGCCATAAATGCCGGGCGTGTTGATCGGCTTCGTTCACCGGGTTGTCCGCGTGCTCTGCGACCGCCTCCGGTTCATGCTGGAGCGCCCGCCAGAAGTTCGCCACCAGACAATCGAGGTCGTTTATCGTCTCCGTGGACGGCGCGTGTGGACGATTCAGGAGCACCGCGCCGGAGCCAAAGAACGGCTCGACGTAGTTCTGAACATTGCCGAATCTCTCCCAGACCAATTCGGCAACACTCGACTTGCCCCCGAACCACGGAAATGGAGGTTTTAGGCTCATTTTTTATCCACGGGACTCATGTATATAATTACCTTTCATTTTGAATCGGCCTCCGTCGGCTTTGTGGCTTCGTGCGGCGTGTCTCGCCCGACCATGAGGGAATCTTTTTGGGCTTTGAGGAAAGCCACTCCTTCCTCAGCAGTGTAGGGGCACCGGGTAGAGCCGAAGTGGATTCCTCCACAATTAGGACAGTCCCCCACCTGGTGGAACGCATTCGACGCCGCGCGAAGAGTCGATCCCGATGAGGCCAACATAAAACCTAAGCCGCCATCACCAACGCCGAAATCTGCGCTGCCCAAGCGGAAGATGTCGGAGGAGCAAGATATCGATTCAGAACGATACCTAGCCCCTCCCACAATCCGCGCTCCCCTTCGGACGGCGTATACGCCGCACGCTTCAGCATCACCCGCAGCTCGGCCGCGAGCACCGTGTTGTTATCGCTGGCCGGGGCTGTGGCGAGGATGGCAAGAATTTGAGTCACGAGGTTAGAAAATTTGCTCATGGTGTTTCCTTTCAAACGAGTGGTCTTTCCGATCCGTAGAGGTTCGGATCGTCTTCCGTGCGGGACACGAAGTATTGGCGGATTTCATCACGCAGCGCCGGTTTGTTCGGGGTCAACTGGAGAATACCCTGCGAATCCGGGAATACATCCGTGTACGGGGAATACTGATGCTTCGCGAGGATCTTGTCGCGCGATGAATACGCCCGCCGCGTCTTCGATCCGTGAAAGAAGTGGTTTGCGTGCCCATCCACATACCCAACGTTTTTCTTGATGACCTGTGCGCGCTCGCGCCAGCTCTCGACATAATGTTTGTAGTCGGGGTGGTAGTTCTGGGTATGGATATCAGGCGGTTGAATGCCTACCAGAGAATAGGCCACGTACCAATCAGCGTGTCCCAGGATGCAGCGATTCGGGAATCCTCCGACCGCATCGAATGCCGTTTTGCGAAATGCGATCGCGCCTCCGGTTGCTCCCACGCCGCGGCGGAACATCGCGCCCTCGTAACCGTCTTCATCCACGACACCATTCGGCACGTTCGAGTTATGGAAGACCGGAGAAACTTCGAAGCCGTTCTGGTGGTAGTTGAAAAAGAAACCGGAGTTGTAGTGCACCGGCAGATTTTTTTGGCCGTAGATGTTTCCGGAGAGGTCCGCATAGCTCGAAAAGCATTGGACGAAATCGTAATGCTGGAGCTGGTGGATGGTTTCGAGCGCCCAGTCGTGCCGGGTAAAATGGAAATCTGCGTCGATCATGGCGCCATACTTCCATCCCACATCGAAGTTTTGGATCACCCGGTTGGCGATGTCCTCTTTGTGGAAGAGTTCGCAGGTGGTGCGCAGCGGGATGCTGACAATTGGTCGGACGAAGTGTCCAATGTCTTCCGCGATCTCGAAGGGGCGGGCGCCGTACGCCAGTTCACCCACGTACACTTTCACGTTCGGACTGTTTCGCAGATGCCGGATGCAGTTGTTCGCCAACTCGCGCCGGGTTCTCCACCGGAAAGGGTTGGAGTAGCAGACGGCGACGTGGAGGGTTTGGTCTTCAGACCACTCGGACCAGGGCGAGTGGATATCGGGATGATTAAGGGAGTGGTTTACCGGGGGCATTATGGTTTGGCCTTTTTGGGGTTCGCGCCTTGGACGGATTCTGATCGGACGACACTCGCGGGTTGCGGCTCGGAGAGATATAAATCAAGAGCATCCTCCACCACTTCTCTCATGGAGCGCTCATCCGCCCGGGCTCGCGATCTCAGTCGCTCATGAAGTTCGGGGGACAGATTGAACGTCGCCTGCACGGTGGGTTCTGCTGGCATCAGGCGGTGGGCTCCTGGTAAGCTTTGGGATATGCGTTCTGATTTGCGGCCACCGAAGCATCGGCGATTTGCAAAGCGCGCGCGATGGTCTGGCACGTCGGACAAACGTCCAACCGATCGCCCATCACAACCAGATTGATCCATCCGGTCTTGACTAGATGAAGTAGCGCTTCGTCCGGATCAACCGGAACGCGCAAAACGGAGATGTTGCACAAATCGCAGGTTGCCCTCATGATTCGATCTGTCTCCGGTTCCGTTGCGTCCATCATCGGTATCGCTCCAAAACCCCACCTGGTCGAACGCCCTAAGTTGCGCGTAAAAACTCGATCCCGATGAGGCCAAATTATGCTCTTGCCTAAATCTGTATACCTGTATACCATGGGAGTCATGAAAAAGTACACACTTATTTTTTGGCCTCATTCGGCATGTGTTTTCACGCTGCCTTGCTCTCGTTCGACCAGGAGCGGTTTGTGATTCCAGGAGGAGTGTATCGTATGATGCCCGGGCCACCGGTGCGCGACTTCGACGCTGACGAAGCGTCCCTGAAAGCGAACATCGCGCTGAACGAACGACTCGCGGATTCGATCTGGCGCATTCTCCCGGGGTTCGTGACCGACTCGGCAATCCAACGGATGGGCGGGATTGAAGGCATCGCGAATGTGTTGGAGGAATTCCACCGGACTTTTCGCGACTGGATGTGCCTAGGCCTTGAAGCAGAGCTCGAAACCCTGCGTGAAGAACGTGCCCGGCCGCCCCAAACATGGAAGCCTCCCAAGCCCACAATCGAGGAACTCGCATCCGCACAGATGAACGTGCAGCGGCTGGAAGACGCAATCGCGGCCATGGACAATTTGGGAGAGAAAGAAAGCTATGCGTTCGGAGCGTATGTCGCAATGATGCGCCCCATTCTTGAAGGCAGTGTGGATCAGGCCCGGAGTTATCTCAATTCTATGCAAGCGCGAATGGACGACACTGACGACGAAGCCATCGAAACCTCCGTGTCGAACGGACCAGTGGATGGCGAAGAGAAAAATCGCGATGAGGCCAAAATATGTGCAGCATGCGGACTATCGACATCGGAGTGTACTTGCATTCCGTCCTAGTACTATTTCTAAGGTGTTTCTCCTTATATTTCAGTACTTCCGGTCCATTTCCACATCGTTATCCACTGTGGATAATCGATCCATGGAACAATCCACCATCGACAAACTTGAAACAGCGCGGGAGATTGACGATCTGAACGACACGATCCACAGCCAGCGCTTAACTATCACGTTTCAAGAGCAGCAACTTCGCTCGCTCCGCGTTCGCCTCAACCGGTACGAGGCCATTCTGGGAATGGAGGAAGCAGCGTGACCGCCTCAACTCCCTCGAACATCCTGAAACTGGAGCCGAACGTTCAAACCGAAATAGCGCTGGTAACCAGCAGCGGTCTGGAAGTGCGCGGCAACTACGGCCCGCAGATGCTGTTCTCGCTCACCAGCAACCGCCGCCTCTACGTGCCGCTTGAAGTGGGCAAGGAAATCCAATCTCTCACTCTCACTCCCGGCCAGCCGTTCATCCTCACGAAGGCCACGCGCGAGGGCCAGCGCGGTTTCGACTGGAAGGTGGAGCGGAAGCCCGTCGAGCAGATCGCAGCGCCGCACAGCCCGGCGAATCGCCCGCCTACCCAGCTTGAAACCGCACTGAAGACTGCGGTTCATGCCGCGAAGGAAGCGGAGCATTATGGATCTGCAATCGGCTACACGGTGCGGTTCAGCGAACAATCGATTAAGTCCATGGCTATCTCGCTGTTGATCGGCGTGCAGAGGGCGGCATGAAATTTGCAACCTTCGTAAACAAAGAAACGGGCGAGATCTTGATGGAAGCTTTCGGCCCGCCAAATGCGCGACTGGATGGAGATTCCCTCTCAGAGGCGATATATGCCCTTTCCGAAACCCTGATACGTGGCTGGAAACCGGAGAAGCGCGGTGGCTTTTTCGGTGGTGATTTCGGCTACGGTGTGGATTACGAAAACGATGTCTTCCTGATGCACCCAGACTACCAGGATTCCAAGTGCAAGTGCGGCCACGATAGAGCCCGGCGCCGCATGGAAAAACAGCACATCCACTCAGAAGACTGCTTTACATCAATCGTTCAAAGAAAACTAGCGTTATGGCCAGAACCGTGTTTAATTAACTGTTCGTCTCGGTGGGACCTTGAAGAAAAGATGGTTTTGAGATTGGGCGAGTCATTCGGCCTTCAAAAAGCCAATCAATGGGACTGCACATGCGGTGTTGACCAAAAGCGTAGGGCATGGTTCGACGAACATCCCCATGATTTTCGTTGCCCTATCGTTCTCCCCCAGTTCTGGTATAAGCCAACGAATTTAAAAGTGGACTGGTACAAATACATCGGTCGCGATATGGAGCCGAGTTCGCCCCTTAATTCCGATCAGTTTCGCGAGATCTTTTTAACCTGCTGGGAATCTATACCAGAGGAAATCCGGGCCGCAGCGTTACGCGACGAAAAAGAGGAACAGGCAAATCGGCCCTCAGAGGAAGAACGCCGGGTGCTTGATGGCCACATGTTTGCCGTGATTGAACGCGTCATGCAATCGGATACCCTGTGTTGGCGCTGTTCCAAGGCAGGTCCGCTTGCCCGCATAGGCGGCATGTTTTCCAGTGGACCACATGGTTGCGTAGCTAAGACATGCAAAGACAAAAGAGATCGGTGCAGGAATTGCGGCCGAGTCACCACGCCACTACAGGCCAGGATTTTGATGGAGCGTGAAAAGCGGAACAATGCGGGAATGTTCAAGGATCGGGTTTCGATCGGAGACAAGTTGCCGATTTAGCCATTCGCGGGATAGCCCCGCCATGTCGAACCCACCAAACCTGACGTGAAAACGGATTAGCGGTGAGGCCAAACCATCCAAAAACGCCTACCTGGCAATCGCCCATCCACCCACCAACACGAGAGCCAACCCTCCGACCAGCACTCCCCAGTCGGTGTCTGTGACTCCAGAGAAGTCTCCGGATGAGATTGCAGTTCCCAGATCGCTAAACGCCGTGTCCACCGAATCAAACACCCCCGACGTATCAACCGCCGGCACTCCCGCGGTTGCGTTTCCTGCCAGCGCATCGGCAATTGTGCTGTCTGGTGATACTCCGAGTGCGCTCGCGATCGTGTTGGCGTAGGCGGTGGGATCGTTCCCCGTCGGATTGCCGTTTGCGTCGGTTGCTGGCGCATACTTCGCCATCATCTGATTGATCGTCAGTCCCTGATTCGCGTAGGTTTGGATTTGGTTGACCAGCGCCTGTTCGCCGGCATCGTAGGTCGAAAAGGACGCGTAGTAGTATGGTGTACCCTTCATCGCAGGACCTTGTGTTGCTCCCGATTGCCCCATGTAGATCAGATTTCCCGGGTTGTTATTCGAATATGCCAGTGAGCCGGGATAGTAGCCTTCTACGGTTTGGATGGTCGAGGCGATGGTGGAGATGGCGGGTGATGTTTGTCCGAATCCTGAGAGGCCGATTAATCCGATGAGCATGGTTTGGCCTCAGCGGGCAATGTGGCTTCGTGCGTCGTCTCGCGTTCGACATTCGAAGTGTTGGAGCCTCTCCCGGGAATCGAACCCAGAACCTCCTGATTACGAATCAGGTGCTCTACCCTTGAGCTAGACAGGCCTTCTTCGAACGCATTGTAACCAAACACTTTTATGGCATCGCAAATAGGACACCAGCCGATAGGACACCAGCCGAAGGATGCTGGCATGGCGAGAACGAAACGTCTATCCCGTATCAGTCGATTTACGACGCTCATCAGCCGATTGTGACGGGCACCTGGATTTCTATTCAACTGATCGCGGAATCGCTTGTCCCGTTTCTGGACCCCAACCAGTAGATAATGCTGGATGATGTGGCCTTTAGTGCAGAAGCGAAGCTTTATGCCGGCATGTCGAACGCTCCAAACTTCTGACGAAGCGCTCGACTGCGATGAGGCCGACATAAAGAATTAGGATTTGGCAGCTTCCGGAAGCGACGCGACCTGACGCTGTGCCGTGTCTCGTTCCTCGATGATCCGGGTGATTCCAGCGGTTGCGGTTTCGCCCTCTTTCAACTCGGGAACGAGCACTTCGCGGATGTGCCAAAGCAGCTCGGTTTGATCAGAGTGCGCGTCCCGTTCATCAAGAACCCGAGTCAACGTATCCACCGGGGTTTCGTCGCCTTGCTTTTTGTCTTTCAGCAACTCGCACAGTGCCACACAGAGGATCTGGTTTTCGAGCACTGCCGAATTAGCTGTCGTGTCGATCGCGGCGGCCGGCGGCTCGGGATCCGGTTCGGCTTCCTGCGAAATCACGGTCGCCAGGTCGAACGAACTCCCCACACCTTCGTTATGCAGATAACGGCCGTCGTTGGACCAGGTCGCTTTGGACTCGATGTTGATACCGTTGGCTTCGTAGATGCACCCGTCCCAAATGCGCTTCTTGATCTCTTCCCCGCCTACTTTCTCGGTGACAAAGTGGTACCCGTCGATTTCGACCACGCGGTTATTTCGGGTGGAGTAGCGGCCGCGTGCCATGGGTGCCGGTTTGCCGTTTGAGAAAGTGAGTGCTAGGGCCATAATTTGGAAGTGTACAGGATATTGGTTTGCGTTTACAAGTACTGATTATGTGTTGGCCTCGCCGCTAACCGTTCTTCGCGTCGGACCGGGTGCGCTCGACATGGGCAAGCAGCCTGCCCATTTGATAACGCTGTCTGATCAGGGTTCCGATTCCGTTTCTGTGGACTTCCTTGACCATCGATAGATCCTCCTTGATTCCGGCCATGAGACCGCGCTTTGTGCTTTTCGTAGGATTGCGGACGCCCGGCCATGGCACAACCCGAATCGAGCAGCGCGCGCCGATGATCGCGCGGTTAATGGCGACCTCCATCCCCATCGATGGACAGAGTTCCAAATGGCATCCGAGCAGCATCCCGATTGGAAGGACTCGTTCTCCCGACAACACATCGAGCTCCATGCGGAAAACGCCGTAGGAGCGGCGCGAACTGATCGAGACATCCACTTCGCGATCCCGGACGGGGCGAACCAGCGCTTCTAAATCGGTTGGCGTTAGACCCTCCAGGTCCGCATCGAGCAGACAGACGGTATCGATGGACCACAGCAGTTTCGGCAACGCCCGAGCAACGGCGGCGCTCTTGCCGCATCTCGGCAGCCTCAGCAGCTCTATGCCGGGGAAAGCCTGCACGGATTGCGCCGTTCCATCTTCCGATCCATCGTCCGAAACAACAATTCGGCTGAACAGGCTGGAGCCGACGGCAGCATCAAGCACTGCGGCGATTCTCGTTTCCTCGTTGTGGGCCGGGATGACGCATCCTATTTTCATTTTGTTCCGATATGAAAACGTGAAAGCCATGACTTGACGATGGGCACAGCGGAAGCTACAACCGCCTTCCGCGCGTCCCATCCTGCCGCAGCCAAGAATGGAAGATGGCTGAGTAACTTCGTGCGCAATGACGACAGCCACATATTTCTCATTCGACTAAGAGAGGGTTTTGATCCTTCGACAGGGATTCTGCCGCTTCCTCCACCAATTGCCGCAAGCCGCCGATTAGCATATTCGTGGTCACGATTCCGCCGTTGCTTTCGAACTGGACTGACAAGTGCTCCCCGTCGTGACTGAATCGCACGAATCCCATCGGGTGATCTGCCGTTCCGCGTTCCATGTCCACCGTGGCGCCGAATCCGCGCAATTGATCAGCGATCAGGGGAAGCGCGGCGGCGGGGCATGGGAACATCACGGTCTTCATCGATATCTCCCTGTCGAACGGGAAAGGCCCCACCGAAGCATTTAACCACGATGAGGCCAAGCCATCAGGCAGCAGGTGCGCTGAAGTACAGAATATTCACGAACACCGGCAAGTACCCGCCAACCACGGGTCCAACGAAGTCTTGATCATTTACCGGCCCTCCAGACTGCGTTCCCTTCCCGACAGGCTCCCTGGTGTAGCCGTAGATCGTCACCCGTTCGTACATCGTTTCGTACGGATCTTCGCCCTGATAATCGATCTCTTCATCGTACGGGACGCCGGCTGCGGTGAGGCTGTTCGCGAGCGCGTCCCGCTGGTCTTGGGTAAGCTCGGTTCCGGTCTCGCCACCCGGGCGGTTATAGAAAAACGGTTGGAGCTGTGCGGAACGGCTCTGGTAATACGCTGTGTTGAATGCGGTCTGGTAATCGCTATTCGGAGGCCCCGGCGGAGGTGGGGGAGTGGGCATGGTGATTTGAGTAGGATTCATAGGTTTTCTTCTTTCTTTGGCCTCATTCGGCCTGAGTTTGCAAATCGGTTTCGGTGCGTTCGACAGTCGGAGGTTCGGACCCGCAATCGACAAAGGCCCAGACTACAGCCTTGAAGAGATGGTCTTTGATCCGCTGTTCTACCGGCAGCGCGTCGTATGGCACCATGCACGGATGTTCCTTTTTGTCGGGATCCTTGATAGGCGCGAACTTCCATCCATCCCTGGTTTTGTCCGCCAACCATGCGTCATGCTGAGCAGAGGCCTCGGCTCCCGGATTGTCGATAGCGAACTTGACACCATTGATCGCGGAATCGCGCTGCCATTGGTCGGCAATCTCCCACGGCTTCTGTGAAAAGTCTCCGATGGATTCACAATATGCGCGATTCGTTTCGTGACACACCATAGCGATTTGTCGAACATCCATCACAAAACCCTCCCATGTCGAACCCACAGCCTTAGACGCGAAGCGCTAGGCTCGGGTAGGCCAAAACAAAAATCTTCAGTTCGTGATCAACCCCGAACCCTGACTCTTCAACTCCTCCAGCATCGCCTGCCGGATCGCGACTTCGCTTTTCAACTCTGCAATCGTAACCTCGATCACAGCCCGCTCCGCCTTCTCCTGCTGCTGGTGCGTCGTGTTCCACAGCTTCACAGGTTCCGGTGTCACATCGGGCGAAGAGTGCGTGATGTACCGCGCCAGGTAGGTCACCAGCCGCCGGGTCATGTCTGAGTGCTTCGTCAACGCCGCGAGCTTCTCCTGCTGCATACCGATCTTAGCTTCGAGCAGCTTGATGGCGTTTTCTACTTGCAAGGGGTTTATGGGGATGGAGCGCGAAGGGTTCATGGTTTGGCCTCGCCGGGATTTGCGGCTCGGATTGGTACTGAAGGCTCGACAGGGGAAACTACCTTTCGGATAAACGGATTGCGCATCGCAGGAAGAACACTATCTTTGCTTCTTTTTAAACATTTCCGCCAATTGCGCAAGAACGCCAAGTATTCCGGAGAATAGTTCGTGACGTAGATTTTGGTCAAAATCCCCTCCTGGTCGTACGCACGATCGCACCCCGAAGCCACGGTGCCCTAAAAGGCCAAACCATCATCGCCTCCAAAACTCAAACCATCTCGGCTTAGCCCGAAGCATGATCCCCTGAGCCATCTCGAAAATGGTTGAGTTCCGCGCTTCCGCATCTGCGACATCTTCCTCGAAATGCTCTTTCATGAAGCTTCGGAACTGCGCCTGCTTCCGCTGATTCTCGATATGCGCGCGTCCGATGTCGGCCTGAATTGCGAGGGCGAGCTTGTTTGAAAACTCCGTCGAATATCCTAGCGCCAGTTCGCGGACCTGAAGGCGCACGATGCGGAATGGCTCAAGCGGTAACGCAGCGAGATCGGCAGCATGGTCTGCGGACCAATCGTCCAGTTCCTTTTCGAGGAAGTTGACTTTGTCGGCGACTTCGCCGGCGGGGAGTCCCATCACCGCCGCTGCTGCTTTCGTATCAACGTAGGAGAAGTTGTTTGATGTCATCTCCTCTTTTCCTCTCTGACCAGGTGGGAGTGAGTGCTTTTCCGGTTCGAACGGGATGCCGTCCTGGTTGGATGCTTTGGTGGTTTCTGTGCTCATGGTTTGGCCTCGGTCGGTATCGCGGTGCTGTCGAATTGCGTGCCCTCGACATGGGCAAACTGTGGACGCTCGGCGTAAAGAAATTTCCTAAGCTCCTCGGCGCACTTCGGGCACAAGTCGAGAAACTCTCCCGGTTGCCCTTCGGGCTGCAGTTTTACTGTAGTCCAAGGGCCGTCCTTGGTGGCCATGAAAGTCTTACACCAGTCGCAAGCCATCATATGATCTTCTCTCCCCACCAAGCCCCACCACCCGAAACAATCATCCCGCCCGTACCTCTCGCCACCCCTATTCGATAATGCAGCCGCACCTTATCCCCCAGTGAGAGTTCCGCTTTCTTCGGCGTATCCTGCGGGAGTTCCATGAGGACATATGCACCATACGCGATGAGAAGGAAACAAGCCGCGAGCACCCCGAAGTACCATCCCCAGTGCCGGTCATAAACGCCGAACTGCAAGTCCCAGAACGCATAGAAAGAAACAATCAGTCCAACAGCGACCGCGAGCACCGCCTCCGATTGTGGAGAAACGATCAATTTTTCGATAAGAGACATGTCGGGAGGAATCACAAACCCTCCCTGTCGAGCGCACACCGACCGACGCGAAGATCGATTAGCGGCGAGGCCAAAGACATCAAATGATCTTCTCTCCCCACCAAGCTCCACCACCCGAAACAATCATGCCGCCCGTACCTCGCTCCACTCCAACCCGATAATGCAGCCGGACCCGGTCACCCAGTTGCAGCGCCCAGAGTCCCTGCATGCAATGCGGACAAGCTCCCCGTGATTTCTGACGTTCCATTTCCCATACCGATGTTTTGCAGCGCGGACACCAGTAGATGTAAGTTTCCCCGATCAGCCGCATGTGCCCGTGGTCGGCGACCTGACCGATTTCTTTCGAGTCCGTTTTGATCAGGATCGAGTATTCCGTAACTTGCTCGACTCTGCCGAAGACAAAGATGGGTTTACCCCAGGGGTCCAGTTGCGTGGCTTTCCCTGGCAGGTGGCGGGTGAGTCCGATTTTGGGGTAGATCACTTCGCCCATTTTTTGGCCTCTTTCGGCAGTTCGCTGCGCATCGGCGGTTCTCGTTCCACATTCGTAGGTTGGATCGACTGCCGGCGGAACTCTTCGACCATTTGCAAGGCTTGAATCCAGGAGATGCTCTGTCGGATCGAGCCGGGGATATCGTTCTCGCTCGGCAGAACGATGGCCAGCCGGTTATCGTCGCAATAAACCATGCGAACGATTCCGGCTTTGCGCATCTCGATCAGACCGGTGATGATCGTCATTCGCGATTCGAAAGCGTCGAACTCCATCTGTCCCGATGGCGGGCGCCGGAGCCTTCCCAACTCGCAAATGAGATCCGCATTCACCGGCTTCTTGCCTCCTGGATTACCCTACGTATCTCCGTCTCAAATGCGTCCATGTACCCCATAATCCTCGCCGTGGGAAGCATGACGGGACCAAGGAACTCCTCGAAACGTTTAATGGAGGCGGCGACAAGTTTTTCTAGTTCGGGAGCGAGTCGGACGGCGGGCATGTTTTATCCGAGCACGTTCCCATCTTCGTCTTTGATCTCTTCGGCCGGCTTCAGAATCGTTCCGACCTTGACGAGCTGGTAGACCGAGTTCTGCTGAAGGCCTTCAAGATCCGCGCCTTCGAGAACAACGACGTAGCAGCCGCCCGAGTGGTGGAGCATCATCGATTCGTCTGAGTCGTTGATTTCTTCGGTCCAGGATAAGCTTCCTACTTTTACTTCAAGGGCGGTGTGGTTGGGATTATAACGGAGTGTGGAGGACATAGGGGTTCCTTTTTCTTTAGCCTCAGTCGAATTTGGTTTGCACTTCAGGTTCAGAGCGTTCGACCAGGAGTGGTTTTGGAGCGTTCACAGGCTATCCTCGTGAATTTTGCGCATCAATCAGCCGCTTCTCGCATTCCCAATCCTCAACCCCCAGAGTCACCAGCCAAGCCGGAGCCTGCCCGGAAGCGACATCGGGGCGATTCAGGATTTCGGCTTGTTCCCGCGCGCAACGCTCCACCGCTTCGCCTGGTCGAACGGGCAACCGGGCGGGCGTCAGATCGGTGCTCGATGAGGCTAATTCCAAATCCATACGAAGTGTCAACCCTAGCAAATCCCTCCGTAATCGTCAATACAGTACTACCGTCTCACGAGTACCATAACCCGGCATGGACCCCTAGAAAACCGCTAAGGCGAACCTGCAACCAAATCGGTACCTCCGCTCTATTTCCGCACACTCCAGTCGGGCGTACGATGGTTCTATTGAAAGGAGCAAATTCGATGCTTAAACTCTTCCTGATGGCTTGGCCGTTCTGCTTTTTGTTCATCGATTTCGTCTATTGGCAGGAAATGAAGGTGGTCCGGTTCGAGCAACTCCGCGCCCGCATCCTGACGGCACTAGGGGATCGCGATGTTTGATCTTTTTTTGCAGTTCTTTCCCGCTTGCGCGCTGCTGGTGACGTGGTTCTTTATCATGGCGGATAATCAGTTGCAGGAGGATCGAAAGATTCGCCGGCTGCTGCATGGACGGCTCATTGAGATCGATGGCAAATTTCGAATTTTACAAGAAGACGGCAACCATCTTTGCGATGTGGATATCGCCACGTACTTTGATGAGCTTCCTTGTGTGAGATGGGATGGGAGGAGAGAGTAGGTATGCGCAATATTTTGGCCTCATTCGGAATGTGGCTGACGCGTCGGTTCGGAATCGTTCGACCAGGAGAGGCACCGATTCCCCGCGTCCTAGTTCCAGCAGGATCTACGATCATGGTCGATATTGGCGGGTCACCATACGAATACAGGGATTCCGACTTCTTTCGTGATGAACTGGCTATGGCGTACTGGCGCACAGGTCCGGAATGTTCGATGCGCATGGAGCACAGCATGTTCATTCCCCTGACGCCCTGGAATCCAGATCGGTTGTTTGCCTGCAAAAACTGTCACAAGGGTTTTAGTGCGATAGGTCCAGATGCCAAACCGATCGGGCTTCCCAAAGGGCAATTCCCGGCCTTTCGCATGGAGGAGTTTCGAGAGCCACCCTTAGCGCGAACGGAGGGGCAGACGGCCAAACCGAACGCCGAGGGGAGCGCCAAACCATGAGTCCCTACGAGCTCGAAGTAGCAGCCTACGTAGCAGCTCACAAAATCTATGCTGGGCTTCCAACGCCAGATCGTCCATGTCCCGGAGGATACCGGTCACGAATGATTGATGAGATTGCGGAAGCGATCAAACAAGCATTTTCGGTGCATTTTTCTTTGGCCTCATCGGAATCGAGTCCTTCACCTGAAGTTGAGAGCGTTCGACATTCGGAGCTTTCTATTCCGGCGGTCTATGTCGCAAATGACCGCGAGTTCTGGGATGGCATGCATGCTCTTGAACAAACCCGACACTGGCGCACCCTGCGACACGCGTTAGACATGGGCGGCGGACACGGAATCACGGATCGACCCTGCCTCAAATGCGGAATGCCGGATCGTTTCACGATGCATTTTTCGCCCACCGGTGAACCGCTCCAACCTGCCCATGTCGAACCCACAATCTCCGACGAAGCCGCGATCCCCGGTGAGGCCAAACCATGAAAACCTTCTCCGAAGCCTGCGAATCCACCTTCATGCGAACAGTTCCGGTAGGTTCGGCAGACCACAAAAGCACTATGGAAGCCATCGATACACGCATAGGCCCGTTCATTTCAATGGTGGATGAAATCCAGAATGCGCCAGAAACCCACGCCTTTGCGGCCGTGCTGCTCGAAATGGCAAGCGGAGAAGATTTGAACATGGCCGAGGTTATCAAAATCGCCTTCTCCCACGGCGTGATGGTGGGAGTGGAAATGGAGAAGCCCGATGCTTAGCGTCATGTGCTGCGGCTGCTTGCGGCTACTGGGAAAAGACAACCAGATGCTCGGCGAGCGCGACAATATGGGCGGTGCCATTGATCTCGCTGAATTGGCTAACAGATTCCGATTCATGCGCGAAATGGCGCTATCCTTCCCGACCAAACAGGAATGCGATAAAGCCGCACTCGGCGCTGGCTGGACAGTCGCGGATCCGGATGGAACGCCGAACCACAGATGCCCCAACTGCCGACTGCCGGATTCGTGGACCCCGGGCGGATTCGAAAGGCGGGGAGCGTACATCGATTGGGGAGAGAATTGATGGCGACAATCACGATAATGCTGTCTGTCCAGGATTGCGGAGACAATGAGTATCTAGTGCGCGCGGTGGAGACTGGCGGGACGTTTTCAACTAAAATGGCGCGAGGTTTCGATGGGGCTATATCGGTCGCCGTCGACACGGTTGCTTTGCTTATGGAGGCCGAAAGAAGCACCTGGCGGGAGATCAATAATCTCGGGACTTCCGAATGATCCGGCCTGTGGAATTGAAGCGGCTGTCTATTTGTCCATGCGGTTTTAGTACGTTGCGCGATGATATTTCGATCGGTAAAATCTACAATCTTGAAACATCCAGTTTGAACCGGGCGTTGTACGTATGCGGCGGGTGCCATCGCGGATTCAAGGTTGATGTGATCCAAGCCGACAATGGTCTCTGGCTTCCGCGCGATCTATTTACGCCCCTAGCGCGAACGGAAGAGCAGTCGGCAAAACCGGGATCCGAGGAGAGCGCCAACCCATGATCGCTCGCCGCACCTACCTCAAACGCTCCTGGCTCAAGCGCAAGCCGCGCCGCCACGTCGTGCCGCCGGAGATTCTCGCCTATTGGGACTGGATCAGAACCCAGCCGTGTGCGGTGTGCGGATGTCGACGGGTCATCGAAGTAGCCCATGTCGGGATGCGCGGACTCGGACAACTCTGCAACGGGTGGGAGGTCCTGCCGTTCTGTAAAATCCACCATGAGCGAGGTTATCCGACTTCGCATCACGATCTCGGAAAACGATTCTGGGTTTTTCACAATCTGGACAGGTACGAGCTGATTCGAAGGTATCGGTTACGATATTTCGGCCTCACCGGGATTTCGTCTGCGATAGAAGGCTGCTCGTTCGACAGGGAGGCAGCGTGAGCACTGATCCTAGCCTAATCTGGAGCTGTGGTGGTGGAACTCAAAGCGGGGCGATTGCGGCGCTCATCAAGAGGGGGAAACTGGCCCGTCCCGACATCGCGTTCATGATAAATACGGGGCGGGAACGGTCTTCGACGTGGCCTTTTGTCGACGGATTCATACGCCCGGCGCTCGCCGAAGTCGGATTGGAATTGCAAATCGTGAACAAGTCCGATTTCGCGACCGTTGATCTGTTCAGCCATAAGGGATCTGTCTTGATGCCCGGCTTTACGAACATCAACGGTACAGTCGGCAAGTTGGACCCATACTGTTCCGGCGAGTGGAAACGCGAAGTTGGGATGCGCTGGTTGCGGTCCATCGGCGTTCAAAAAGCCACGATGTGGATCGGGATTTCCATAGACGAAGCCAGCCGCATCAGAAATCAGCGCGTCAAATGGCTTTCGCTTTTCTACCCCCTCATCTTCACGATTCCGACCCGGCGCTACCAGTGTGTCGATATGATTCGTGCGGAAGGTTGGACGGGCCATATTCCGCATTCTGCCTGCTTCATGTGTCCGAACCTGAGCGATGCGGAATGGATCGACATGAAGATGAACTGGCCGGAAGATTTCGCGCTTGCGTGCTCCCTCGAAACCGAAGTGCGAATCAAAGATGCGAACTTCTTTTTGCATCCCTCCTGCGTTCCGCTTGCGGAAGTCGACTTCTTCGCGCAGTCCACAATGTTTCCCGAACGCGGCTGCACGCAAGGATGTTTCACTTAGCCTGAACCTAAGGCGAAATCCGCCACAAAACAGTACTCCCGCTCTATTTGCGCAGCATCCGACCAGCCGCATAATCGAAGCATGAAACACGCACTTTGCTTTCTCGCTGGCACGGTCTTAACGACAATCGCAGTGGTCCTCAACGGCGGCCACGTCCTCGGCTTCGCGATTCTCGGCTTCCTGGTCGCCTGCTCGCTCCTCACCGCAATTCTCTACTTCGCAGGCCTCCGCCGCACGGCGCGGTTTTTGAATGCGCTCATGGACGCGCTGGAGGGCACGAAGGCGGCTAGCCCGGCGCGCGTTACCGATCGCTCGGGCTACGTGAAGCCGTCCCGGAAGAATCAGATTCAGATAGTCGCGGATACGATCGAAGAGTACAAGGCCCGGCAGTCGGAGCGGCACGTGGGACGCGAGATTGACCCGGTGACGGCGGCGGTGCTCCGCGATCCTGAATTGTTCGGTGAGAATGAGAGCAAAGGGAAGGTGGCGTGAACGATCCGCGCGGGCCAATCCGAGAGATCGTCTCCATCGAAGAACGATCAGATGCCACAATGATCACAATGAGCTGCGGACATACCGGAAGATTCAATCAGATTTTCCACTACAAGATCGGTGCAAGTGTGCATTGTTTTCAGTGCGGCCAATTGGAAAAGTACTCCTCCTGGTCGGGCGATCCAGTACTGAGGCCGAAGGACCGGACTTGACGGAGGCCAAATAATCATCTACAATATCCCCGTTTGTATCCTCCGATGTGAAACTCGCCTCACGGCAACCGGGTCAGAAATGGCCCGGTATTTTTACGCTCCGATAAAATTCCACATAGGCACGGTCGCATCTGGGACAGATGCCCATTTCATCACGTCCGCGATGTAGGCCGAGTCGTTATTGTGGTCCGCTCCCGGTGCGAAACCCGCGTAAATGTTGGGCGCCCCGGCGATGAACTGGGTTAGCGTGTTCCCCTCGGCGATGTGCAGGGCCACCAGGTGCGCAAGGCCGGCCACTCCTTCAGCGCGTGATGATGGTTTCCAGAATCCCGAGACGATCACGGGTCCATCAAGCCATGGGGCGCCGCGCAAATTTCCAGGATTATCCGCGAGTGCCGGCTCACCTTCCTGCCGGATGATTGCGTTTACGATGCGCTCGATGAGGTCGTTCATAGGTGCTGAGATTTTAGCCTCATTGTAGTTCGGTTTGCAACCGGATTCGAGAGCGTTCGACCACGTCGGGTTGTTTCGAGTACGGAAAACCAAACTTGACAACTTAGGATCTTTCGGAGTATCTTTTCTGTGCTACAATTTCGAAGACGGAAATAAGCTCCCCGTCTAGTCCGCTCGCGGGGCCGGTGCCACGAACGCCGGCTCCAACCTTTTTCGTGGAAAGGCTGGGATGTCTATTTATCGAATATGCAATTGGAATCACCGTTTCGAAAACTCCTCCAGTAGAAAATTAAAACGCCTTGATTGGGTAGCTCTTCCGAATGCGATGGATATCGAGGGCTACATCGTCCTTGTCGATCACCCCAACGGAGCCGCTCATTTTGGTGCGTGGATCGCTATCGTCCAGATCGCTTCGAAGCAAGATCCGCGTGGCACTCTGCCAAATGGGAAAACTTCCCAGTCGCTTGGCGGAATCTGCCAATCACTCGGCAGAATCTCCCGGTTGCCCGCCGGTTTATTCGAAGAAGTTCTACCTCGTCTAATAGAGATAGGATTTTTGGAAATATCGGCAGAATCTCCCGGTACGTCGGCAGATTCTCCCGGTACGTCGGCAGATTCTCCCGGTACGTCGGCAAAATCCGCCGATACAGACATACATACAGGGAAGACAGACAAACAGACAGAACAGAGAAAGACTGTTGAAACTAGTAGTTCTATTTCAAACCAGAAAATACATGCGCATATGCAAAACGAAAATGGCGCGCACGGCTGGGCCGAATTCGCGGAAGCCTACATCGCAACCGGACGGGAAACAACAGCAGCCGATCTCGCCAACTCGAAACCGGTCTGGACAAAACTCAGTTTGGGAGATCAGGTCGCCTGCCTCAGCGGGATTCGCCGCGACATCGAGCACCATAAATATTCCGAGCCGGCATTCTGGCCAAAACCCAAAAAATACCTTCTCGAACGGGAATGGACGCGAGGTCCGCAGGCGCCAAAGAAAAATTCAAAACGAAATTTACTGGAGGGAGTTTTCGATGCTTAAATATTTAATCGGCGCGACCGATCCGGTGTGGGGCGAACTCATGAAACAGATCACCCGGCTCGAGCAACTCGATAAGTTTCCGTTTGGTCCGGAGGCCAAGAAAGATTTGGGCGCCGCGCTCGCGAACGCGGAATCGCTTGACGAAGCTCGGTTCACGATCGATGAATTCGTGCAGGGCGCCAGAGCTGGCGAAAAGTGTCCACTGTCGGGCGACATTGTGGCGTTGATCCAACAGCGGCATGCGCGCTCGCATCCGGTACTTGTGATGCCGGCCGCAGAAACACAGGCGCCGAAGAGCACGCATTGCGGCAAGTGCCAGGGCTTCGGATATTTCGGCGGCTACATCGGCGGCGGCCGGCACGCGCCGTGGGAATGGTGCGATTGCAGGAACGCGCAGCGAGCTTGCTACGAATCACCGGACCTGGTCGATGAAGCGAATCGCGTTCGCGAAAAACTGATCAAGCGTTTCGCCGGCCGGTTGTCATCGATGGTCACCACCGACGGATTACGCGACGAATCTCGCGGAGACTTCTGATCGCGATGGAACCGACGCGCACCTCGCGTGATTTAAAAATTCTCCGGAGCGAAGATCGACTCCGCGCCGTGCTCAATCTTCCGCCGCGCCAGCCAATCACGATTCACGGACCCGGTAAACGATCGCCAGAGGAAACCGCCCGTCTGATCGCCGATCTGGAGGCGAAAACCGGGATCAAACACGATTTTGCCACCGGCAACCCGCCAAAGTCTTAATACAATCCATGCGTGGACGCTTGTAGATGCGTCCACGCAAGGTGTAGAATGTTTTTGGATGCCAAGTACCAGACAGTCCTTAAAAACGCGTCTGACGACGCCGGGAGCCGAAACGCTCAAGCGAAAAAAGAGGCCAAAACCGCCCGCCGCGCCAGTCGCCAAAAAGAAGTGGCCGAAACGCAGATGTGACAACTGCGGCGATTGGTTCGACAAAAAACGAAAGACGCAAAAATTCTGCCCTAAAAACAACGGCGCATGCCGAAAAGAATTTTTCCGTTACGGAGCTGCATTTGGTCCACTGAAACTCGGTTTAGAAAAAACCATCGAGAAAAAATGCGCCGGCCTCCGTGCTCAGGTTGCCGAGCAGTTGAGAATCGCCGCCGATGTAATCGCGAAGTTGGAAACGCGAATAGCTCGCATTGAACAACTCTGCGAGGGCGTCCAAAAACAAGAAGCGTACGAGCGCGAGTTCAGCCTCGCGAATGTCGAACGCTCAGAAAGACGCGCGAAGCAGAATGCCGGATGAGGCCAAACCATCATTGGTTCCTGTTGAGCAAAATCTCGATGCTCTACAAAAATGGTTTGGTCCCAAATGGACATGGACGCAGATGGCCGAATGGATTGAGGCACGGGCTAGGAGTTCTGAGATGCCCAGATTCGCGGTCAATTGGAGTGGTGAGTTTTTGAGGATGAGAAGAGAGCAGGAGAAGATGTGGAAGGGTGAGTAGGTGATGATGGTTTGGCCTCACCGCTATTGAGATCGGGCGTCGGGGCCGTGGGTTCGACATGGAGGTTTATGGATTGGCGCGAAAATGATAGAATCTGCTCCGCTGTTTTGTTCGGACGACCGTTCGAGGGAAAACCAAAATTGGAACAACCTCCACCACAAATCGAACATCGGGACCGCATTGTCGAAGCGCCGCCGCCAATTTCGAAAATAGAAATAATCCACGCCGTGGAAGAGGACCTCCGCCAAGAGATATCGGTCCTTCGCCATGATATGCAGGAGTTGAGGGATCACGAACGGATCGCCAAATTGGAAGGGGAAGAATTACGGGACAGAATCGCTCGCGAAGCAGAGGATCGCGAACGCAATATCTCAATCGATGTCGTTAGGCATCAACTCCAAAACCACGGCGGGCGATTCCTCTCGGTTCGGGACCTTTTGCTCGAAGGAACCCTCTCGAAGAGCGCAATCGAATACGCGATTTCAGAACTCGATAAAACTGGCGCTCTTGTGTGGGAGCGACAGGGAAGCGAGAAGATTTATCAGCTGAGCCAGCGGAGAATTTTATGAGCGATGGATGCGGTGTCTGTATTAGCGGGTCCGATTACGATGAGGGACCAGAGTTCTACGAAGCGATTGAGGTGAAAGCGAGAAAGCCCCATGTATGCGGCGAATGCCATCGCGCGATTCCAAAGGGAACCATCTATGAGCGCGTCACGGGAAAATGGGAAGGTGATGTTAAGACAATTAAAACTTGCCTCGATTGCATGAATATTCGTGATGGGCTTTCATGTGATGGCGGATTCACCCACGGTACCCTTTGGGAAAGTATCCGCGAGGTTTTCGATCAGATGAATACAGGATGTCTCGCTAAAATAGAGACTGCATCCGCAAAGGCATATCTCGTTTCGCGCTGGAGAAAATGGAAAGGGCTAGACAAGATCACCCATGTCGAGCCCGCACAACCTGACGTGAAAACGGATTAGCGGTGTTATGAAGCCACGCCAGCGCAGAGGAAAACGAAAAAGTGTTACCGCTGGGAGGCTATGAGTCTTTCGGTAAATGCTTCCAGTTCGCGCCGTTTCCAATCATGAGTAAAGGTTCTGACTTGCATAAGCCTTGTCATATTGTCGTCTACCGTACCATCCTCGTAATATCGCCGATGATGCCAACAAAGAACATCAGCCATCTGGAGGGGGTTGCGCGTGATCGGATCAACAGGCAGTACGTCGCCAATCAAGCCAGGTTCAGGCCAGCGCTTGTGCAGATCATCTACATAGGTCTTGTAGTGACCCGTTATTTTCCCGTTTCTAGACACTACAAAATCGATCTTTTCAGTATCGGGGAACAATGTTCGCGTGAAATTCAGAACAGTTTCCGCGTAAGCGAAGAAACATAGATAATCAGGTAGATCCATGGTTCCACTGGGGACACGAATGCCTTGACTCTCAAGAAGTAGTAGCATGTCCCAGAGATCTGATCTTTGAATCACCGAAAGTACAGAGTGTATGACTGGCGAACCAGGATGAGCACCAGCGGCGATCTCAGAGAGAAGTTCCGTTGCCAGAGAGACCTTTTCGTCTGCTTGGGCGGAAGTCAGTTTATTTTCTTTTTGGAACTCTTCGCGGCGGATCTCTCTCATGTGAAGATGTTTTATTTTTGGAGATGATGAGAGAATCCGGTTATTCCAGAGATCGGCATATTGTCCCCAGTAACTTTCCTTAGCGACGAACCCACCGACTAGAAATACACCTTCGATGTCGCCCGTGCCGCTCTCATCGGAAAATGCTACAAAAACCGCCAATCTTCTCTCCTGATTCAGACCGCAGAATAGCGAACGTACGAGGGACCCGGCCAATCCCGACATGCAACAATTGTTCTCTGTAGTGACCATCACCAAAAGCCTACTTTCGTAAGCTTACAGAGTACACCCGATGTCAACGCAAAGACTTAAATACTATAGAACCGATCAACGGAACCAATGCGACAAACAACTGCCATCCCTTATCCGTTGGCTCCGACATGTTCACGGTTTCGGCGTTCACATTCACCTGAATATAGTTCTGTTCAGGCAATAGTTGATCGGGTCTAAGATACTCTTTCATTGGAGACCTCGCGAGGCGCACTGTTACAGCGCATGACGTGATCCGAACGAACGAGTATGGTAGGATTGCTTTGGGAAATCCCCATCTCATCCGTGCTCGAATCACGGATCGGATGAAAAGATCGGGGCAGCCCCCTAAGGCTGCCCCGTCTCAAAAATGTTTCCCCTCGATTATACGCCTTTTGCGGAGTATGATGGGTTCAACATGAGACCGCTACCGCCCGCCCCAAATGTCCCTGGAAGTACGGACGCGGAACGCATGAGCAACGCTCTGAACATGGTTCTGAAGGTATCTAAAGCAGACCTGTTGAAAGAGGAAGCTCGGATCAAGGCCGCGAACGAAAAGAAGCGAGTTCCGAAGAAACCCGCTTCCTGAAATTCCACCAGCCTGTCATGTCGTAGTCTACGATAGCGGTCTGCGGCATGAGTTGTCAACTATATTCTTGCCTTAATTCGGCGCCACCTGCTCATCGTAATTTAAAAACTCACTAAGGAACAGTTGGTACTTCGGAAGATTCTGTTCGATCACTCTCCACATCGGTTCGTAGGATCGAATCAACGGATCGAGCCCACATTGATTCGATCCAGGTTTAAATCCGAAATGCTGTTTGATCCAGTTGTAGTTCGACCGCCCGGCGACCGTTTCAATCCCCGTCCCTTCGGTCACGATTTGATTCGCAAACGTGAACCCGTTCGAATCCGGTGATACCAGGTGTCCCATAAACATCGGCTCAATGCGTTTCAAAAACACAATACCGGGAGGATCTGCGGGGGGAGGTGGCTGCTGCGGTGGTGCTTGCTGCATTGGTTGCTGGGGTTGCTGGCCGTTCGCGATGGGCGGCGCTCCATTGGCAGTCCCCGTCAACTTGATCGTAATCGCCTGCATCAGAGGTCCCAGGATCGTCATACCCATCTGGATGATAGGACCCCATTCTTCCATCACGGATTTCGCTGGAGTTGCGTTCGCGGCTCCTCCATTGCGCGAGTATCCGAGCAGTTCCGCGTTCGTCTTCATTTCGAGAAGTTGCTCGCCAACGGATTTCTGAGTCGTTAGCGCTGTTGATGGCTGGTTTCGCATCGCATTGAGGTCCGCACGAAGCGCCGCAATCTGGTTATCCTGCATTGCAGCGAGTCGCGCGTTCGCCTGATCCAGCGAACTCATCAGCGCCGTGAGCGCGGTATTATCCGGCTTCGGCAGGATATTCAAAATTTCGGTCGCGACCTTCACGGGGTCTGGTGGATCGTAGCGAGCTCCCGCGTGGCTCATGACGGAATCCACGACTTTACTCGCCGATGACATCGCTAGGTCGATCGCACCATTGACCGCATGTTGAGCCGGATTAGAACCATTTGGCTGTGTCTGTTCCCGCAATCGCGCAGCTTCATCTTTAGCTCGGTCTGCGTCTTTCTGCGCATTATCGATTTGTTTATCCGCGAGTCCTAGGAATCCCTGGACCAACACGGCGGCCGTTGCATTTGAATTGGGATTCGGTTTCCCGGTCGAGCCTTCCATAAAAAAATCATCTCCTTCGTTTGGTGCCGGTTCAGATCCAGCGACCGGATCGCCGCGGCGAAATCGCCAGTCAATATAATCTTTCGCGGCTGGCTTATCGACGCACAACGTTCGGTCATCGATCTTCGGCGGGAAGCCTTCGCGGTCGGGAAGTGTGAACCAGATATCGCAAACCCGGCCGCTCAGTCCCTGCTCCTCGACGATCACCTTATATGCTCCAGCCCCGTATTTGTGATAAAACGCAGTTTCGTATTCTTCCGCCTTGAACGCCAGCGGTCCTTCCCAAATATCGATCGTGGTCGACGTCTCGCCGATTTTCTTCATGTCGATGGGAGGATCGAGCCGGTAGACCCGGCATCGAAGGATCGCGGACAGTTCAACCGGCAGCGTTTCGCAATATTCGAAGCCCAGTATCGCATCCTGCGACCGTTTCCCATCACGAAATGACGTTTTCGATGGGACCGGGAACGAACATTTAGATTTCAGTTGAGGGTGATCAAGGTACTGTTTGGCCATCAGACAGGGCTCCGAGGGGGGCGGTTAATTGTAAGTATATATATAGAGCCGGTTGACACGTGTCAAAATTCTAGTGCAAACTAGTACCCAACGCAAGTACCGGTACTAATGAACACGGCGTACCATCCCGACTTCGGCGTCAAAGTGGCGTACCACTTCGACCGCATGTCCGAGGACCCGGACGCTCAGGTCCGTCAATCAGTTGCGAAGGCAATCTGCTACATTCGGCAGGACGCATCATCCGCCCCGATCCGCCAGGACGCCGCCCGCGCGGCCCAAGGAGGTGATCCGATCTCCGGGGTCTGGAAGCTTATCAAGCCGTCCATGAAGTTCAAGCAGGATGTCGACATCGCCCGCGAACTGGACGTAGACGATCCGCGTAAAGAGGACATCGTCGAGGTTTTCATCCGGCCTGTAGATCAGTCGATGCTGATTGGGTTGCGAGGCGTCGGGGTCGAGGACTGCGACGGGTTCACGATGTACGGCGCGTGCCTGCTCACTGCGTTGGGGATTCCATGCGAGCTGGTCACGGTCGCAGCGGATGACAAGCGGCCTCGGGAGTACACGCACATCTACGTTGCGGCTTATCCGAATGGACCGGGAACACATCCGAGAATTCCGCTTGATTTTTCACACGGTGAATATCCGGGCTGGGAATGTCCGTCAACTCGATTGCGGGAATGGCCGGTGTATGAGACGGCGATGGAGAAGATTACTTTGGCCGCTACTCCTTTGGTCATTGCCGGTGCGGTTTATGGGTTGGTCCGGTGGATGAATGGGGGGAGCCGTTGAATATTTTAGCCTCATCGAACATTTCCGCTTCGCCCGCGTCCGTGAGCGTTCGACCACGTCAGGTTTTATCGGGCACCGGCCAAAAACCCCACCTGGTCGGGCGCTCACAAATCGACGGGGCAAAAAATCGGACGGAGGCCAAATCGTGAGCATCATAAATGTAGGATCAGAATACCCGCCAGGCTACACCGGAAACCCCTACAGCGCCCTGGACATCTCCGTGTTCTTCGATATGAACTGGCCGGATCATGCGGGAATCATGGCGCAAGGATCACCGGCTTATTCGTCAGGCCTCGGCAGATTGGGACAAGCCGGATGCGCTACCGCGACATGTGACGACTATGCAGATGATGGCGTCACATGTTTGGAATATGACAATTCGAGTTGTACCAACGTTACGATCCCCGTTGCTGGCAACACGGCGGTTCCGATCCCCGCGGCGCCGGGATGTGCCACCAGCACTTGTATCGTAATGAATCAAGGCGTTTGCACGGGTTACGACGATTCGAGTTGTTCGGCCTCGGTGAATGCAACGACCGCCGCGGCCCTCAATAATCAACTTATAGCTTCAGGGCTCCCTCAGACAGTGAATCTTAGCGCGACACAAACGGCGGCCCTCACCGCGAGCTTGACACCCGCTCAGCAAGCACAACTGATAGCCGCGGCGGGCAATTCCGCAGTCAGTCTCATTCGCACGGCTGAAGGTGGACCCTACACGGTCGCCGGAACGAACCTCGTTTACAATCCAGCCACCGGACAACTGACGACCGCCGCCGCGACGAATGCGACCGCAACCCTCACGGCCGGCCTCTCGGCAATTCAGCCCTACATTCCGATGATTCTACTTGCGGTCGCGGCCATCATCATAGTCCCGATGATCACGGGTAAAAAATAATGCGGGAACTCCGCGTCGTCAAAGTCACGCCAGGCAAATTGGTCGATGGCAGATTTGTGCCCAACCCGGAAAAGATCACGCGCGCCGGAAAAAAGGCGAAGCGCAAGAGACTGGCTGAGATGATCGCGGCGGCGAAGAACCCGGCATCGAAGAAACTGCCAACCGGGAAATTCGTCAAGGTCCATGCGATGCGCGTGAAGAAAAACGGGACGGTCGATGTGGTGGTGACTCGATGACCCCATACTGCCCCATCCCGCGAAATCCCGCGCACTACATCCCACGGAATCCGTATGTCGATTGGGGTACGGGGATGGGGCAGGTGGTTCCCACATCGGTATCGACCGCAGCTTCAATCGCAGCGACCGGCATCACGACAACGACCTCGATCTTGGGGGCGCTGGGTTCCACAATGACCGTCTTAGGATTGGCTCTGCCAGTCGTCGGAACGGCTATAGCCGCACTGGTGGCCATCGGAATTGCGGTTGCAAATCTATTCAAGGGTTGCGGAGTCACCTGCACCGAAGCGACGACGCTGGCGAATCAGGCGGACGGGATCATGGTCCAGAATGTGACCGCGTACACGTCTTCGTCGATTCGCTACGTGTCGATGCAGCAGGCAGCGCTCAATACTTTCGACACGACCTGGGCAGCTTTGCAGCAGGCCTGTGGGCAGTCGGCGCTTGGAGCCGCCGGCCAGCGGTGCATCACGGATCGGCAGGAAGGCGCATGCACCTGGAAAGCATCGCAGGGAGGTTGGAATTCGGATGGAACCTACACCCCTTGGGGCGCGGCCGGCTCGGGAGATGTCTGCTGGAACTGGTTTGTCGGCATGCGTGATCCGATCGCGAATGATCCTTTCGTCCAACCGGACCCAACGTCTTCGAGTGTTGCATCTTCGTCTGTGGGATCGACGGCGGCGACATCAGGCACACCAGCGACTACGGCGACCGATTATTCCGGGTTGCTGATTGCGGCGGCTATTGTTGCTGCGGTGGTGCTGCTGTGAATATTTTGGCCTCAGTTAGCATGTGGCTTGCGCGCCTCCTTTTGAGCGTTCGACCAGGAGGGGCCGTGGAGCTTCCCTGGCCAAACACCGCGACCTTCCGATTGTTCTTTGTTTCGAGAAAAGATCCGAAATGGGCGATGGTGGTTCACCAATTTCCCGACGGGACGATGTACGGGCTGGGTTGCAATATCCCTTTCGTGCAGTCGGCCGATTGGGATCTGAAATGGATCAAACGTCGCCCTGTCGAGGTTGCTCAATCCGAAGGCTCGGAAAAGCAGAGCGAGGCCAAACCATGCTAATGGGAATGGGCCTCACCTGTCCCGAAGGTCAGCAGCCGACCAATACACCGAACGGAATGCAATGCTGCGGAGTGCCGGGCACCTCCTGCGAAGCAGATCCTTGCTCTTATTGCAATACCCCGCAGTACATCGCAACCCAGACCGCCGCTGCCGCCGCTGCGCTACAACCGGGAGGTGCCGGTCCGCTCGGAGCTTCGATTCTCGAATCCATCGCCAGCTATCCGCAAAATATCCAATCGGACGCGATCGACTGCGTGAGCAACCCAGGTTTGACCTTTACTGACGAAGAAGGAATTTCGGTCACCTGCCCGCAAGCCTACACGATGGACAATGGGATTCCGGTTTCGATTTACACTGCGGCGCAACTCGCGCAGATGTTGTCTGCGGCAGCCACTCCAACCACGGAAACACCCATCAACGTAATCGGCACTTCCATTCCAGCCGCCGCAATCAATGTCACCACGCCGAATCTGCCAGCCGTCACGTCGGGAACTGTCGCTGCACCGGTTTCAACTACAGCCGCAGGATCGACCTCATCCAGTTCCCCATCGGGCAGTTCGTCAAGTTCATCCACTTCAACATCGGGCGCATCTTCGACTTCGGGAACTTCGACGCTTGATCTCTCGTTTCTGACGGACGATTCCCTGATTTCGGGAGTGCCTAACTGGGGCGTTGCGGTCGCAGCGATCGTGGCCTTGATGCTGCTGCCAAAACTGATCGGAGGCAGATAAAATGGGGCTCGGACAATACGCAGGAGCCGCTTCGATCACGCTTTATGACGGGACGGTTATTTCGGATCCCGCCAACACGCAGGCTACCCAAGCGCAATGCCTCCCATTCGAATGCGGAGTCGATCCGACCAATTCCGATGTCCGCTACTGGTGCGGATTCTGGGGACAAATCCAGACTCCTTCGTGCGTCGATCCGGAGTGCGCACCGTATCGGTCTGCGTCTCCCGGCTGTAATGTAGTCGCTCCCACGCCGCAGATTCCGAACCCGCCGCAACCCGCCGTTGCTCCGGTGATGCTGACGCCTCAGAATATCGTGCAGCCGATGCCGAATATCACGCAGGCGAATGCGCCGGTACCGCTTCCGGTTTCCGATGGTTCGTGCTGGTGCGCAGTAAATCAGTGGATCGATCAGAATCCGATTCTTGCGGCTCTTGTTCTTGTGGGTTTTGGATTGGCTGTTTTGCCCGGGAGAAGCAGATGAACAATATTTTGGCCTCATCGAACATCGATCTTCGCCCGCCTGTCCGCACGTTCGACCAGGATAAGTTGTTGGACTGCGCGGGTCCGAGCAACCACTCCTGGTCGGGCGCGTTCAATCCGCACGAAGCCTCAAATCCGACGGAGGCCAAATAATGGACGAAGACACCAAGCAATTAATCAAGTGGGGCGCCATCGGACTCGCGGGCTACTTCGTCTATCAGTGGCTCCAGAGCTCCGGCCTATGGGCGCAGTGGTTCGGAACGTCCACCGCTTCGAACTCGTTCAACACTTCGACCACCCTTCTCACCTACTGCCAGGCGAACCCCAACGGGACAGCGATTTACGTGGACCCCACGACGGGCGCGAGTTCGACCGCGACCTGTGCGCAATGGATCGCTTCGAATTCCAACGCCGCACTCCCGGTGACATCGGCCGCTTCCGGACTTGCCCCGAATTATCAGCAGGCAATTTCGCTGATGCAGCAAGCTGCCGGCAACGATTCGCAGACCGTCAATAACTGGTCCTACTATTGGCAGAACGGCACGATGTTCGATGGCGGGCCTCCTGGATTCGGAGTGCAGGGCTCAATTTCCCCGGCCCAGTTCAATCAGATTCTTGGATTGAACGCGAATGACGACACGGACCCGGTCACCTCAGAGCAATTCGTGGCGTGGCTCGTTCAAACCAGTTCCGATCCCAGCTCGGCTGGTGTAGCGACTCCCGCCGGCGTGATGGTGACCGGCGGAACTGGCGCGGGAATGCAGGGCTACGATTTCAATAGCGATTACAGCGGGTGGGTAAACTGATGGCGAAAGACGATTACACTTCGATCATTGCTCTCGCCGCAATCGGCGGGATCGCGTGGTACGGCTATGAACAGGGCTGGTTTTCCAGCCTGTTCGGAACTGCGGCAGCGGCGACCACTGGAACGCCGGCAGCCGCGATCAATTGTCCGTCTCCAAATACGCTGGTTGCCGGCGTCTGTACCGCGCCAGTGACGTGCCCATCTCCGAACACAATTATCAACGGAGTATGCACCGCTCCCGTAGTGGCCGCAGCCGGCGGTTCGTCATCGACTACAGTGGCTCCGCAGGCGATCCCGACGGCCAGCGTCAGCGTCACCGATCAACCGTGGTATGACCAGGTCGCCGCGCTGGCATCGACCAATTCGCTCGATATGGACCAATGGGATTATTACTACAACCAGATTTTCTCCAGTGCCCCGATCACCGGAACGCAGGTCAACGCGATGCTCGCGGCGCTTACCAATCTGGGCCAGACGCGAAGTACGCCGATGACGATGCCGCAGTGGTATTGGCTGCTGACGGCGGGCGGCGGGGGAGTCAGCGGACTGGGCATGTTTGGAAATTATTTTGGAATCCCGGCTAGCGCGATTCATGGAGGGTGGTAGATGCTGGTAGGACTCGCCCAAACCACGCCAATTCCGGTTCCGCTGACAACTAGCGGGGAAACTCTCGCTCAATCGTGCGCGGCGGAACTCGCGGCCAGTGGCGGGCAACCATTGGCGACCAATCCCTATATCCTAAACATGGCACTCGAAGGCAGTGGGATGGAAGGTCAGAATTTGACGGGATGCCCTCCGGGATACACACTGACGCAGGCGGGTCCGCCGAACGTGAATCAGCCATGCGGATATTACCAATGCCTGAATGCCGCTGGTCAAAACGTCTCGACGGCCGTCGTTGGTCCAGGGTCCACAAATCCATGTACGGGCTTTAAGGCAATCCCCACAGAGTCGTGGGTTATCGGTGGTGCCGGACTGGTCATGTTCCTTTTGTTGGGAGGATGGCTCAAGATTCTCGCGATTCCGGTAGTTGGTTTCGCTGTGCTGAACGTGGCGCTGACGAATCTCGGCCCGCAGGTGAATTTGCAAACCGGGCAGATCGAATGCGTGGCACAAGGATTGGAGATGTGATGGGCGATCTTTCAAGCTGCTACTCCTGGGAAGCGACCTTCTCACCCCAAGTGTCTTGCGGAACTTCAAACCTGACCCAGAGCGTTTGTCCAGATGCGACGTGGTTTTGGGTGATCGCGGCCGGTATCAGCTTGGTTGCCATTTTTAAAAAGAAGTGATGATCACAGCACAACATCTCGGAATGGGAAGCGTAACGCGCCTGACGTGTGCCTTCAATCGCAACCGCGGCGTGATGCTGGCAACCAGGGTGCGAACCGCCGAAACCTTTTCCGATCGCTGTATCGGGCTCTTGGAGCGCGATCATTTCCGGGTGGGCGAAGGCCTTCACATCGTGCCGTGCTCCTCCATTCACACCGTCGGTATGAAATTCTCGATCGATGTTGCGTTTCTGGACGAAAATGGCGTGGTGCTCGAAACCTTCAAAGATTTGCAGCCGGGCCATCGCCGCATCGAATGTTTTAACGCGGTCTCCGCACTGGAATTGCCGTGTTGTGTATTGCGCGCGACCGGAACGCAGCCGGGTGACATTCTCGAATTCGCGGAGGTCTCATGCTGATCGGAATGGGCCAAACCTGCGCGGACGGCACGGCATATGTTGCGAATTTCGGTTGTGACGATGGCAGCACCCCGACTTGCCCATCTGGATATACGCTGAGCACAGCTTCCGGGCAATATAGTTGCGTCAGCAGTTCAGGTGCAGCTCCGCTGATTGGCGTCACGGCACCAACTGCAACAACATCCACTTGTCCGGTTGGTTCGACCTGTTCAATAGTCGCGGGAATCTCGAACACGAATATCTATCTGGCCGTAGGCGCCGTTGTCTCGATGTTCTTGTTGGCATCGGTATTCGGGGGCAAAAGATGACGCCTTACGACATCTTGCAAGTCTCTCACTCCGCGCCGCAAGAAGTGATCCGCGCCGCGTGGTCCGCGCTCATCCGCCAGTGCCATCCGGACAGCCCGCATGCCGACGAAAAGCGAACGCGCCATTTGAACGAAGCTTACGCGATCCTGAAGGATCCGAAGAAACGCGCGGCGCTTGATGCGCACATCAAGGCACGCGCGCAAAGTGGAAGGGAACGGGTTCGCCAGGCGGCACGATCCACCGCGCCCGATCCGCACTCGGCGGAAATGGCCTATCCACAAGCATATGAGGGATTCTCTCCGGAACGCATCGACGAAGCGATTGAGGAACTGACGCGCGCCGCGGGAGCGCCTCCGATCGTCGGAGAGTTCATGCAGTTTCTTCACCAGCAAGCGAGGAAAAAGAAATGAGTCTGATCGGTCTGTCGGCACTCGCCCAAGCATGTTCCTCATCGCTGAGTCCCAGCAACTGTGGCACAGCCGGCGGAAGTTACGACGGAGACAACGAAGTGTGCGTGTGTGCTGCGGACAGCAGCGGTTTCACCTTGGCACAGCAGCAAGCCCTATGTACCTCGGCGGGCGCTGATACGACTTGGGATGCCACAACGAACACATGCGTTCCAATTGGCTCGGCACCCGCGCCAGCTAGTAGTGGCGCATCGTGTCCAAACAACACGCTCCCGGGCACGCCATCGGATGTGAATTGCCCATGGTGGTGCAACTTCATCGCGTTTCAATCTACTTCCTGTACCCCGTGTACGCAGGTCTGCCCCACCGGAATGCAATGGGACACCACGAATAATGTGTGCTCGGCGAATCCGGCGTCCAACAATTGCAGCGGTGCCGGAACGGGATCGCCCTGTCCGAGTTATTGCAACGTTCCTTTGATCGGCGGGTTATTTTCGGCCTGTGCGCCATGCGCCGGGAACACGAGCGCCAGTTCAATCCTTGCCGCATTGGGAGCGGTTGCCGTTCTCTACCTTGGATACAAGTTGGTGAAAAAATGATCATCTCGGAGCCGATGACATACGGTCTTGGAGACCTAGGCCAGCTCACGATTTCGAGCGATGTCACGCAGTGGGGATTCGGACAATGGACCGCCGTGATCGTCGGTTCGTATCTGGCTTACAAGTTGATTCTGGACACGAAAACTGTGGGCGGGAAAGCTTTGAAACACACGAAAAAGGCCCGGCGTAAGATCGCAAAGGCGGCGGTGGGTAACACGAGTAAAATTGGCACGGTCGTAACGGTGGGAGCTCTCGCGGCAGCCGGTTTTGTGGCTTACGAAGCCTATTCCCAATCTCAGGCGGTGACGCAATGAAAGGATTTTTATGCTACTAGGAATGAATTCTCTGCGCGATTTCGTACCGGCGAAGGTGGTTCCCGGATCGCTTCTGACGACAGGAATGAGCGGCCGCCGGGGTGTGGCGGATTTCGTCAACGGCCAGGTGGTGCCCGGCTATTTGCTTTCAACAGGCATGAGCGCGTTGACTCCCAGCTCTCCCACCGGAATGACGATCCCAAACAATTCAGTCATGACCGCGTGGCAGGGTGCCGGGATGTCGGGGTGTGACGACGGGTGCGGGTGCGGGGGCAAATGTGGCGGCGGTGGAGGATGCGGCTCGGGCATGGGTCAGTTGTCCCTCAGCTCGATCACGGCTCCGTTCTCGCAGGCATGGACCGACATTCAGGCCGCGATTTCGGCGGGGTCCATCACTCCTTTGACGGGTGAAGATTGGTTAGTGATTGCTGGTACTGCCGCTGCTGCGTGGTGGATGTTCGGGAAGAAGGGGAGACGGTAGGAATTCTTTTTATGTCGGCCTGGCCGCACATTTCGGAGACGCGAACATTGGATGCTCGACGGGGCAGGATCATCCGACACTTCGGAACCCTCATGACTAATCTCCATATCATCGCGACCGATCGCGCCGGGAACATTTGGGATTGCGGCCCCACCCCGAGTCACGATTGGGCAAAGGTGCGCGCGAGTCTCGAATCTTCCGTTGGTACGCCATTCTTCGGAATGCCAGGAAAGACGCCATTGCGAAAAGGTTGGCATCCGGAGTATGACGAAATTGTGGGACGGACAGAACACGGCTTAGATATCCCGCGAATCACCCTTGAAACGGTTTTCAATGATTGGGACACGCTCAATCGAGATCACGGCGCTGGAACTTTCGAATCTGTTGCAAACTTCGATGAGATGGCGGTTTTAAAAGTCGCTCTCGAAGCCTATAAGCACCTCCTGGTCGAACGCGAAAAAGGGCGCGCGAAGAGGGGTGTGCAATGAGGCCAAAACATAATCCCGCCAAATTCGACCGTTGCGTAAAGGACGTGAAGCGTTCCAAATCCGCCCGTAGCGCCTACGCTATCTGCACAGCAGCCGGAACCCGCAACCCCGGTACCGGAGCCATGGTCGCCTCAGCACTCAGCCACTCCGCCGCCGGCCGCAAAGCACAAGTTGCGATTAAAAAGCTTTTCTCGAAGGCAAAGAACCCGCAGGACGCCTCTGAGCAGATGTTCGAAATCTTCCACGGCATGGCGCCGAATGAAATCCTGCACATCGTGGAGCGCGTTCACGTGCACGCGAACCTGTGGACGGCCGGCACACTCACATCAATGGTGATCCAAACAGAGTATGGCTATCAGTTCGATTTAAACGCGCCGGACCCGGACACCGCGAAGCCGAAGGATGTGGTGTACGTCACCTTCAACGAAGCCGGAAACCAGATCTACTTCCGCGGCGGCAATCAGGAAATCCCGAGATCGTGGCTCGAAAAAGCCGGGCTCAAATCCGACGACTTCCGGGAGCACATGATTATCGGCGCGGTGGTCGAACTGACATACCGGACGAAAAAGAAATTCGAGAAGGGCGGAAAAGAACTAGTGGACTTCTATCACGGCTTGGGAAAAGAGCACTCGCGCGGAGTTTTGCCGATGCTGGTTTACAAGCCGCGTGATCCGAGCATGGCGCTCTACGGAGGGCGATATAAAGTGTTGCCCAAGAGGGCGGATTTGGGCGCGAGTCCGGGAATCGGCGGATGAGAATGATGCATTTCAAGTACTGGGACAACGGAACGCCGTGGCGCAATTTCAACGAGAGAAAGCTACTGTTCGAAGTGGCGGCAGAGAATATTTTCAAAGCCGATGAATGCTACCAGAGAGCGACGGGCGATGATCCTACCAAACAACCGTACGTCGGCAGGGAAATACGATTGATGGAGAATGGGGAGGCGCGGGACTGCTGATGAACGAACTGATTCAGTACGCGCAAACGGTGCCTTACTTCCCCGCGAACTCGTGCGCATGGGGACACGCTGCGCTTGGGTTCGGAACGAGCATCTACCTCACGGATCCGTGGGCGCAAGCCGCCGCCGCGGTGGCGTTCATTATGTACGAGGTTTGGCGCGAGAAGCCCACCAATGAAAAGGTCGGAGCGGTCGCCGAGTTTGCAACGGGATATTTAGCGGGAAAGGTTGTCGGGGGGATGAATACGAAATGAATAATGTTTTGGCCTCATCGGGCGTTGAGACACGTAAAGCGCAGAACGTTCGACAGTCGAAGTGCCTGCATTGCCCCAATGAGGCGGTGGATGGCTCGATTTTCTGTCAAGTTCACATCGACATTGATGCAGCATTCCACCTTCGCATCAGAGAAGGCCGGAAGCAGTGCGCGATATGGCCGGGCGCAGGGATGCTGCAATGCGCTTGGCCCACGTGCGGATGTCCTTCCGATGTGGAACAGGCACGAAGGCAGGCGGAATCCTTATATCTGGCAGGCAAGGTAGTTGGAGGGATGAGCAGCAAATGAATGAGCGGATGTTGAAATACACGCTGAAGGAAGCGGAGACGGGAATTCGGATGATGGCGCGCAACAAATCCCCGATGCACTTCTTTGACTGGGGAACCGACACCGCCGGAACAAAGCATGTATTTGTAATGGCAATCCTGCCCGAGGATGCCGTAGCTGCCTTCGAATCGCAAATGAACCCGTCAGAACCGGTGGAGTCCAACGCATGAACTTCATCTTCCTGAGCGTTCCAACATTCGAGCCGTGGGACTGGACCAACCCGGATACCGTGGGAATCGGCGGCTCCGAAACCTCGCACATCGAGATGAGCAACCGGCTCTCAGACCGCGGCCACAGCGTCTATTCGTACGGCCCCACGCCGTTCAAGGAGCCGACCGTCAACCCGCACGGCGTGACCTGGGAGCGCTGCGACAACGATCAGAATATCTGGCGCCGCGAGGGCGTCTGGGTCATCTATCGCGATCCGCAGTCTATTGACGATGTGCACCCGGACCAACCTGCATGGTTGATCTGCCAGGATGTGGATTATCCGCAGCTCACTGAGGAGCGCGCCCGCAAGTTCACCCGCATCGTGACCCTCTGCGAAACACACGCGTTCTATATGCGCCTTCGCTTTCCGCATCTCGCGGATCGGATTTGCGTTTCGTCGAATGGCATCAAGTCGGAGCTAATCGAAGCTGCGCTGAAGAATCCGCCCACGCGCAACCCCAAGCGGCTGATGTACGCATCGAGCCCCGACCGGGGACTGATCCACCTAGCGACGGTTTTCAGCCGGGCGCGCGAAGTGATCTCCGATCTGGAATTACACGTGTACTACGGCTTCAATAATATCGACAAGGTCGTAGAGAAAAGCCAGCACGTCCGCAGAATCACGAACGACATCCGCCGGCAGCTCGACCAGCCGGGCATCGAGTGGCACGGCCGCACCGCGCAACCGGAGTTGATTCAGGAGTGGCTCAAGGCGGGCATCTGGTGCCACCCATCGAGCTTTACGGAAACCTCCTGCATCACCTGCATGGACGCGCAGGCGCTGGGGGCGATCCCGATCACAACTCCCACCTGGGCCATCGGCGACAACGTCAAGCACGGCGTGTTCATCGAAGGCGATCCGTACAACGATAATCTGACGCGGGCGCGGTACACGCTGGAGTTGATCCGCCTCGCGAGCGATGAAAAACGGCAGGCCGAAATTCGCGCGGAGATGATGCCCTGGGCGCAAGGCTTTTTCGGCTGGGAGAAGTTCGTGGACCAGTGGGAAGAGTGGGCGCGGGAAGATCTGAGCCAATCCCAGATTCGGCTTGTCCCGCGAGTCCTTCAGGAGGCAGTGGCGTGAACGACTCCATTAAAGATCCCATGATCTACCAGGGCCAGTTCGGTTTTCAGGCGCGTTACGCAACCGGGAAGGTGCTCAACGTCGGCTGCAACAGCGATGGGGCCAAGTTCCGCGAGCGCGGCGGGGTCAATATCGACCTGTTCCGAAAGGACGATCACACGGGCTGGGATCTGCCGGTGGACGTGCAAGCCGACGCGCGGCGGTTGCCGTTCGGTCCGAACTCTTTCGATTCCGTTGTGCTCGGAGAAATTCTAGAACACATGCAGACCCACGACGCCGTTGCATCGCTGATCGAAGCGAAAACGGTGTTAAAGTCGGGCGGGCGCGTGGTGGCAACGATCCCGCACGATGACCGCGGCGGGCCGGATCACATACCGGAATATGCACCAGGAATCGCGGCCTATCACTACCGAGAAATCACGCGCGTTGAGTTTTTCGATTGGATCCGCGCGGCAGGCCTGAAAATTCAGGCGTGGGCGAAGATCGTGCATGTGTGGGGGAAAACGGGGACGGGGATTATGGCTGTTCCCAGGGAAGGGGGCCTGTGACGCTTCCCACGATAGGCCGAGGCCCGATCATGAGCATACAAAATGCAGAGCGGAGCATCGCCGCAGACAGTGATCCGGTCTGTCATCAGCGATGGGGCAGGTTGGCGTTGATCGATATCGGGGACAGTGTTTATATCGCAAAGGAGCGCCCTGACGGCGGTCGCGACATCATCGCAATCATAACTCTCGATGATAGATGGACGCCATACACACGAACGGGCGCTGTTGAGCGATCAGGCTCTCTCCAAGTCGCAGTTCAGAACGAGGCCAAAACGTCATGCTGACGCGAAAGAAAACCATCGGGACGGTCGGATACATGGGCGGCGTCATGGCCCTGCCGGAGCCCTTCGTCTACTCCTGGACGCAGATGATCGAATTCAATCAGGACGCGCTCTGCCAGGAGGATCAGCAGATCCATTACACGCGAACGCAGTACAGCTTGCATTCGGCGGCGCGTAACGACCTGGTCGAGCGGATGCGCGGCGACTGGCTGTTGCAGCTCGACACCGATATCGTGTTCGATCCCGACTTCTGCGCACGCCTGGTGCGGGTGATGGAAGTTTATAATCTCGATATCGTCACGGGCGTCTACCCGTACAAAAGCAACCCCGGCGTTCCGACGCTCTATCGCCACAATTCCGAAATTGGCCGGCATGATCCAATCGCGGTTCCTGAAGAAGCGATGGGCATGGAAGTTTTCGAAGTGGATTCCGCCGGCGGCGGCTGCTTGCTGGTAAAGCGCTCCGTCTTCGCGCGAATCCTCAACGAGCTGAAGCAACATCCCTTCGAGATGATTCCCCCGATGGGGGAAGACCACTCGTTTTTCGCGCGCGCCCGCAAATTGGCAATCAAAGCCCATTGCGCCTGGCAAGTGCAGGCCGCGCACCTCGGATTTAAACAGGTCGTGTACCAGCACAATCCCGACCTGCCAATTTTGAACCAATACGCGGCGACCGCCGCCAGAAAAGGAGAACTACACGCATGATCGTAAACTACCTGAACGCAGGCGGGCCGGGCAACGTCGCTCCGACAGTGGCTCAAGCGCTCACGTTCAATACGCTGAACGTGTCGCTGAGTCCGTCATCGACTCTCGACACATCGCAGGCCATCACCACCAACTGGGGACTCCCGCCCTCGGATATTTCCGCCGGTTGGCCGTTCATCCACATTCAACCGATGGATTTCACGGCTGGATCTTCGGGATGGTACAACATCAGCCAGGCTCCGAGTTTTGTGATTGTCGGTCGCGTCGGAACCACGGCGGGAATCGATACCGCGAACGCTCAGGTGATTGTCTCAATCGCACGTCCGATTTCGTTAGTTCGATAATATGTCGGCCTCAGTCAAATCCGGTCTGCGCATCAACGCTCTATCGTTCGGCCAGGAGAGGGTTTCGCCCTTCGCGGGTCCAAAACACTTCTCCTGGTCGGGCGCTCCGGAACCAACCGAAGCCACTCCGTCGAAGGAGGCCAAAACATGTTCATCACCCGAGTAACGAAGGTCGTCAATCCGCATCATGCATCTGCTCACCGGAGCAGGTCCGTAGCGGAATCAGGGGGAAGTCCGTCTTTCTCGAACCCAGCGGCTCACATGCTGACGCTGGGATTTATCAATCCCAAAGGGAGGGTCTTAATGGCAAAAAGCAAAGCCAGCAGACCGCGTCACGCGTCTGCCAAAGGTTCGCATCATCACAAGAGCTCGAATCCGCATAAGAAGCGGCGAAAAAATCCTCAGTTTCTCGGCACCGCAGTAAAGCCGATGAAAATGGTGGAACTGGTCGCCGGAGGTCTGGTCGGACTCGGGGTTAACAACCTCGCCATGGCCGCGCTTCCGACGGCGCTGACGGGTAATGCCTTCGGTGCAGTCGCCGGATCGGTGGTTATCGCGCTCGCGTCCGGCTGGGCCGGCGCGTTCGTCGATAAGGAATTCGGCGCGGCGATCGCGTTCGGCGGGCTCATGGCCGCCGGTCAGATCGCGATCAACCAATGGATTCCGTCCGTTGGTTCGACGATCGGACTGTCGGGCCGCGGCACGGGTGATTTCGTCGGCGGAAAAGTGGTACCGGGCGGGTTGCTCAGCTCGGGCATCACCATGAACGCAGGCGGCAATTCAATGGGTGGTGGTCCTACGAGCGCATATCCGGCTCCGTACGCCATCGCAGCGTAGCAGTGTTTGGGTCAACTGACTCCGAATAAAAAGAAAGGAAATCAGGAGAAACTATCATGTCCATGTCCGCAGCAATGGCCCAGCAGGCCACGCAAACGGCGATTAACAATGTGTCTGCCAATATGCAGGCCAACGCAGTCGCCGCCATCACCGCGCAACAGCAGTTCATTATCAATTCGTTCCGCGGTCAGATTTACATTTCAAACCAGCTTGACGTCGAGGACACCCCGCTGTACGACACGATCACGTACACCGCGGGCCAGTCGATCACCGGCAACCAGGGAGGCAATTCGTCCTGGTTCACCAACGTCGAAAATAGCTCCGGAAAGACGCTCGCTCAGACCAATATGACGCAGAACGGGAAACTGGACGCGCCCAAGGCGTTCTCGGTTTTCGGTATCCGGCTCAACTGGTCCGAGGGGATTCTGCGCTCGGATCTGCAAACGCTGCTCGATAGTTGGGCTTTCGACTTCTGGCTGGGCGATAAGTCGTACCAGCGCGGAAATATCCGCCACTTCTCTTCGGGGATGGGGATTTCCGGCTACACCACCAAGACTGCGGAATCGTTCTACACCAACGGCCTGCCCGGCCGTCAGTCGATGAACATGCTGTCGGTGAAACTGGTGATCGCGAATCAGATGAGCTTCCAGGCTTATCTGACCGGCTCGAACACTGCGCAGGTGCTGTCGTCTTCAGGCGCCGGGCTGATCTTCCTGTGCGAATTAGTGGGTCTGTTCGCTCGCGGCGTGCAGTAGAATTGATCTGAGAGGTGGGAGCGGTAGTTCTGGGAGGAACGTTTCCACTTTTTGATCTTCCCTCGGGTTCGCTTGGGGGATTTGAAAGAGAGGGTGGGGTGACATCACCTCCGAGTGTTACTCCGCCTTCTTTTTGTTTTGGCCTCACCGCTAATCGATCTTTCGCATCAAGGCGGTGGGTTCGACATGGGAGGTTCTGTGAACAGAACAGAGCAAATTCGGCAGTGGTTGAGCGTGGTTCTCGGACCCACCGCGCGGGTCGAAGCTTATTCACCGGAGTACGTCTGGCAGCGGTTCCGGGACATGTGGGGATTTTACGGCGTTGAGATCATGAGCGCGTGGGGCGCTCCGCCGTTGCACTTTACGATATTCTGACGGGGAGAAAAAACATGGCACTCAAATTTGGTTCGCCCGCGTGGCGCAAGAAGTACGCACCTAAGAAGAAAAAGCGATCCGCGAACAAGAAGCGCAAACCGGCGAAACGGAAGACCGCCAAGAAAAAGCGGACACCGAATCCGTGGAAGCGGCCGAAGCAGGTGCGCGTCCGCAAGGGCAAATTGGAAGTTCGGTAACGATCCAGCGGGCGGTGTCGAGTAATCAAAACTTGGCCCTGCCGCGATTCAGAACGAGGCCAAATTATGAGCACATATCCCATCAACCAATTCGCACCAGACTATTTCCAGGGCCTCGCACTGGACCCGAACGCGTCTGTCGATCCCAAACCCTTCAACTACGTCTACAACCCGCCGAACGGCCAACTTACCGCAGATCAGGAGATCGACGGCGACACGGTCTCGATTCAAACGGACGCGGATTTCTACGCCTTCGGCTGGTACATCTCACTGTTCACTGGCGCGTTTCAGATCCGCCTCGCGGATTCGACCGGCTACCAGTTGCAAAGCGGCTTCATTAATTCGGGCGCGCTTTCGCAATCTTCAAACCAACCCACGGTGTTTTCGCCGGCGCATCTGTTCCCGGCTGGATCGAAGATCCTGATCGACATCGAAGATTTGTCGGATGCAACCAATCCGTTGCAAATCGTGTTTCCCGGTGTCAAGTTGTATAAGATCATTGGAAGGGCGGGGAAGGGGTAGGAAGGTGTTTATGTTGGCCTCATTCGAAACTGCGGACCTTCAAATCTCTCCCGTTCGACCAGGAGAGGTTATCCGGCTTGTAGCGGACGCAAGTTACAACGCAGGCAGCTCGGATGCGTGGTTTGTAGCAGCTTGGATCATGGCGGCGGGCGCGGCGTTCGCGATGTTCAATGCGGACAAACAGACCACGGCATTCATGGTCGGAGCGGCATTCGGATCGATGTGGAACGCGTACGACGCGGCAAGGAGTTCGTGAGTGAGCACCGCACCCTATCCAATTCTCGACGGCTTCCGGCTCAATACGCTGCTGCGTTGCGATCTGACGTTCGGATCCATGGCCATCGATCAATACAACGCCTTGCGCCGCGTGCGCGCCTTTAGGTCCAAAGGCTGGTGCATCCCGAACGACACGCAATCGGAACTCATTCCCGCCTTCGACTCCTACGAGTATCAGGTCCACATGAAGCCTGGCTCCGCGATCTGGGGCTATACGTTCACTGGGGATTCGAGTGGCACGGATTCGTTTCAGGTGCGGGAGACGTGCACGGATGTCCCGTTGTTTTCCGAGGTTCTGACGAAGCAGCCGGAGACTGCGCCATTACTCGGAGAGGCATCCTGGGCTCAGCAGCAGATGCTTCCCAGTTTGTTGGTTGTTCCGGCGCCGGGCCTTTTGCACGTCGAGATTGCGACCACCAGCAGCACGCCCAGGGCGATTCAGCTTATTCTGTGGGGAGGGGAGCCTGCGTAATGCTCACAGATAACATTGATGTTTTGGCCTCGCCGGAATCAGGTGCTTCGCGTCCGGTTGAGAATGCTCGACAAGGGGAATTTCCTGACGCCCGTTATCAAGAGCGGTTTCACCCTTTCGCCGGCGAATCAGAAAAACCATGCCTGATCTGCGGTGGAGAGCGAAAGCATAAATCTCACTACGATAAAAACGGATTTTTCGGCTATACAACGCTTGATGCAGCGCTGAATTCCACGGGCAGATGGGTATTCGAGACTAAGAAATATCCAGGACGGCCAAAAAGGGAGACTGTCGAACCCACGGCCTCCGACGAAGCTGGGGTTACCGGTGAGGCCAAACAATGAGATCGACCCACACCTACGTCACCCTCGAAATCAGCGCCGCCGGATACGATGAGATCGCGAAAAAGCTCCGAGACGCCGACTACGGCCACTGCTTCAACGCTGCGGGTGAAATCGACATGACAGGAATCGCAGTGATCCGCGCGGCCTGCGTTCGTGGCTGCGCGTTCTGTTCCTCGGCCGCGACATTCCCCGATGTTGATCTCTGCGATAAGTGCGCCGCCAAGTTCGCCGCCAAATTGAAGTCTCTCCCTGATTGGCCCTTAGCGCGAACGCAAGGGCAGTCGGCAGAGCACCACACTGAGGGGAGCGCCAAGCCATGAGTGATTCTGAGGCGGTTCGAACGCTGGAGCGACGTCAAAAGCATTTGATCTCTCTTCTTGAGCCAAAACGCGGGTACGATGTGAATTCGCTACATTTCATTCGAGCCGAAGTTGCAGCGTTGTCAGTCGCTCTTTCGGCAATCGAGGACCGTCGAAAACTTCTCCTGGTCGGACGCTTTACGCCGCACGAAGCCGCGCTGCCGACGGAGGCCAAAACATCATGAGCCGCGGACTCGCAGACATCGTACCCCTGAACATCCCCCCAGGAGCCGTAACCACACAAGCAGCGGGATGGTTAAACGGACCGGATGGAAACTGGTACTGGACAGGCTCCACTCCTCCCCCTTTGAATATCCCCATCACTTCCGGGCCGGGCATACCCTCAAACGCAGGTTGGGTCATTGCACCCAACGGACAACTGGTATGGACCGGCCCCGGCACTCAGCCGACGATTCTTCCCGCGTCCGTGACGCCGCCGGGCAGCGTGATCTCCGTGCCTTCTGGTGCGCAAGGGCCGATCCTGAACTGGACGCCCCAGCCGCTGCTACCCGATTCGATCCTTCCGCCGCCGCTACAGCGTTCGAACCCGCTGGCCGCACCTGCACAGTGGATTCCCAACAAATACGACTTCCAGATCATCGGAAGGGCCAAGAAATGGCAATGGGTCGCCGCGCACGGAGGCCTGAAGTCGTGCTGCCGTATCCCGGAGCTCGGCGCGCCAATTTACGATCTGCCGCCGTGGGAAAAGATGCCGTCGAACAGCTTCGAATTCCAGGAAATGAATGGTTTGCCGATCGCAGATTTTCAGAGCGGTGGAATTTTCACAGGCGACGATGTCCTTATCCTATCAATCCAGGTGCCTTCAGGTTACGACGGCGTCATCAACCGGTTCGTGGCCGGAACGACGGGAGTAACGGGCTACGCGGATTTCACGGATTCGATCAACTGGCGCCTGAAATACGGCATCCGCTATGCAAAGAACCTGGGCGATGTCGATAATACATTCGGATCGTTCAACAACGCTATCCAGGTTCCCCAGACGTATATTTGCCGGGTGATTTCCGGGCAAACAATCGAAGTTTACGCGAACGTGCCGGTGGGTTCCCCAATCGCGGGAGGCTCAATCAACGCCGGCGTTTTCGGATGGTTTTATCCGCGGCGGTAAGGCCGCAAAGGAATAATGTTTATTTTATGGCTATGCCCACTGACCAGCAAGTGAACAAGCTTTTCGATTTCCGGTTCAACATCACCACCGTACTCTCCGTTTTCGCGATGCTCTGGGCGGCCGCGATGGGTATGGCGAAAATGGAGACGCAGGAAAGCCACGATAGGGACGTGAAGCGGATCGAATCCGACTACGTGCGGCGCGACGTGAACGACCTGACCGACCGCGAGCTACGGGAATGGCTTATCCGCATCGAGAAAAAGCTGGATGAGCGAAACCGAAGATGACAGATGCCGTTCAAATTGAACTGATCCGCGCACTCGCTATCATCCCCGGATCGATTGGCGGAATTATAGCCGCATGGTTTTCATATAAGGCCGCGACCCACGCTAAGGAAGCTGTGGATGTGGCGAAAAACGTCGAGAACAACACGAACGGCATGTCCCATGCGTTGAATGATCTCACGGCTAAGTCTTCATACGCGGCTGGGAGGCTGGATGAAAAAAACGAGGCCAACCAATTATGAGACGCATCTTTTTCGGATGCCTCTTCCTTTCTCTCTGCTGGTGCGGACGTGACGGCGTTCGCAGACAAGAGGGCGCTGTCGAGAAGTCACGAATTGACCAAGCCAAAAATCAGAGCGAGGCCAAAAAATAGGGAGTTATATATGAGTACAGGAAGGATTAAAAATGACAAAAGAACAAATTAATAAAGCTGTGATCGGGGCTGCAAAACGCCTTTCAACTGGCAATAATGAGTACGATACCTATGGGATGGACGTTGAAATCCTACGAAAACACGCACTAGATAAGGACTTTTCATTTGTGGCTCATGCCGTGCAGCGAAAGATTCACCAAAAAAGGGCAGCGTAATCTTCCACTTACTCATGTATATAGCTCCCAAAAAATAATGCCAAGTTCCCGACTCTACACCCCGCCCCCAGGCTTCTACGATTTACCATACACCTACGCCTTCGACGCATCAACCTTGGTGAACGGGAACAGTTATCCCAACCAGCAGGTGTACATTCAGGGAGGATATGGAGACTTCGCAGTTCGGCGAGTAGTGGGGTTGAACCGGATCCTAGCCGGTAACGGAACCGGCACTTTCCAGCTAATGCGCGCCTCGCAAGGCGTCTACCAGTCCTCGAACCCGGTTCAAGCGCCGAACGCGCCCGAGCTCGCGATTGTTCCCGAAGAGTGGTATCCCGAAACCGGCCAAATCGGCTTTGACCTGTTCGGCATCGCCCTCCCATCTAACACAGCTACCGCGCAGATCGCATTCCAAGGCTCCAGAAGGCTCCCGGGCACCAGCCCCCTCATTGGATACAAGGCGGACCCCAGGACCTACACCTACATCGCGGAAGGCAACCTCACACAGGTCGCCTCACAGAACGCCCGGGTGGTCACCTACACACCCATCGACAATTACGACTTTCTGCTGTACCAACTTATGATATTTCAGGAGGCACCCGCATCGCTGGAGATCGATCAGAGCGATTCAGGATATAACATCACCCTGGTAGCGGTCGAACCTGGTCCGGCGGGCAACCAGATCAGTTTCGAAGTCACCGGAATCGGTACCCCCAATTTGCCACTCGTGATCACAGTCGCCGGCAGCGCGATCTCCGTACAGCCGCAGACGAACGGATCCGGTTTGCCTGTTGCTTTGATGTCGGGGTTGGTCGCGCAGTTGAACGCCAATCCCGCAGTTGCCGCGCTGGTCACGATAACGACCACGACTCCGGCTGGATCCCCCTTCCTGGTATCCCCGGCTGAATTTCTCACCGGCGGCGGATTGAGTCCGATCACATCCCCGGTGTGCTCGATACAGGTCTTCGATCAGAATCAGGTGGGCATTTCAAACATACCTATTCTGGACATCTTCTATAACGGAGCGCCCGGTACGCCTTACGAGAACGGGGCAGTGGTACCGCCGCTGATGTTCCGGCGAAACACGCTGGTGGAGATTGACTTTTACTCCCAGATCACAAACCCCGCTCTGTTGCCGCTGGGAATCGTCGTCTATCTGATCGGCCGCAAACTATATCCCTGTGGGTGAGAAACAAATTTGCACACTGCTGGATCTAACCAGCGTTTACGAAAGGGATTTTCCGATGTTTCCTCCATTTCTGATCAGTTTAATTGTCGGCTTGGTGGTGGTGGGGTTGGTCTTATGGGTGTTGGGTCAGATTCCGATTGATCCGGCGATTCAGCGCATTATCCGGGTGGTGATTATCGTTTGCGTTGTTCTTTGGCTGCTGTCGGTTTTGTTGGGATGGGGTGGGGGATTGGCGTATCCGGCGTATCCGCATCGATAGGTTGGCGCTCCTCACGGATTATCGTTTTGGGCCGACTGCTCATCCGTTCGCGCTAAGGATTCTCCGCAGTAGAACCGTAAACGCCACGCCAGCTTGGAGCGGAACAACTCCTGGTCGGGCGCTCAAAAGCAGAGCGAAGCCACGCTGCTGACGGAGGCCAAATCATAATCGTTCAACCACAGGACTGCCCCGAAGACTTCGGCATATTCGAAGTGCGGACCATTTCCATGAGGTCCAGATTGTAAGCCGTGAGCTTACCCAACCGGACATCAATGCATATTCCCGTCGCATCAAATGGATATTCGAAACCGTTCTCCAAAACACCGATTATGACTAGTTCCTCAGCCAGCGGAGGAACGCCCTTGATCCGAACCAATTCCTTCCCGCCCCGCGTCCTATACACGCATCCGATTGAGGATTCCCACGCTTTTCGATCAAGCATTTTCTTCGGCCTCCTTGGGATTGAGTTTTGCAACCCGAGACTTTTCCGCCCGACCAGGAGGAGTACTGGATTGCAACCGCTGTTTAATTGTCTCCAGATCCAACATCGAATGCGGCCTCATCGCCGGCAACTTCGTAATCTGTCGGCTAACACCATCCGGAGCCTTGCTGGAATCGTACGTCGTAATGCGCGGGAACCTTCCAGACTCCAAAACTCCCAGTTCGGGCGCCCAAATCCATCCTTCACCGGTTCGGAGGGAAGCCAGCGATCGCAGCATTTCCCTGCCCTCGTGCGGTTGTGCCCATTCCCCAATCCAATCCTCGATCGCGCGGCGGTCCTGGGGGGCGATCAGCCGCAATACGATCAGCGTTTCGGACTGAGTAATCGAATCTTTGTGGACTTTCGCCGGGCGTTGGGAAATGAGGACAATTCGTAGGCCAATTCCACGGCCGAGACTAACCAGGTTGTTGGCAGCATCGAGCATCCGCACGCCGGCGGCATCCGATGGCCGGGCTTGCGGCATGAACAGGTGCGCTTCGTCGATCATTAGCGTGAGTGGGCCGCGGTTCGTCCGCAGCAGAGTTTCCGCGAAATCCGCGAAGAACGTCGTGCGCTCCTTGATGGTCATGATGCGGGTGTCTAGCACGGCGGACGTGTCGGTGGTCCCGATGATTTCGCCCAGCGCGGTGCCGTGATGGGGCAGCAGAAATACATCATCCGGCGGCCGCGCTATCGGATGAGGTAGGCCATGTTCTCGCCCAAACAGATAGATCGGGAATCCCGGCTTCTTTCCAGTCGAATCCGCTCGCAAGCCCCACCAGACGCCCGTGGGATCGATCACGCAGAGGCGCCGGTGTTTTGCCAAGAGCAGTTCCGCGAAGCCTTTCGCTGCGTAACTTTTTCCCGAGCCAGTTTTCCCCAGAATCGCGATATGCTGCTCCAGTAGTTTCATGAACAGTGCGCGCCGCTGGATCGGATTGGCCGGATCTCCACCTTCGGTGAGTGTGGAGACGAGCTGCTGAGCTGCTCGGTGTAATGAGGAGAGGTCTTTCATCCTTTATTTGGCCTCGCCGGAGGGTCGGGCTTCGTCGGAAGCTGCACGCTCGACATGGGCGACGATCTCCCTTTTGGCTATTTCCCGGATGAATCCTGCTTCGTCGCGCCAATGCCCCAATTCCTCACCACATCTAGCACATCGAACATCCACTTGGAATTTGTACCCGCGAAAGCGATCTACCAGAAGAGCGCCACGATGAAAACAAAAAACGGGCCATCTGAACTCTGAGCGCGCGGCGACAATTTGCACCCCGCCCCTGACGTACCCAGCTTTAATATATTCCAAAAACTTGTCAACGGAAGGTTTCTCTGATTGGCTCATAAATCCTCCCAAGCTGCGACGAGGGTGGCCCACGCGTGCGGATCAAGCGGAAGGTCCGCGTGCTCCCCGCCAAAAACGTAGATCGGGAAGGCTGGCCGCTTCCCGGTTTTGTCGGATCGGAGGCCCCACCAGACGCCCGTGGGGTCCAGGATGCAGACGCGCTGCTTTTTTGCGAGCAATAATTCGGCGAATCCCTTCGCAGTGAAGGTTTTCCCGCAACCTGTTTTTCCCAAAATTGCGATGTGCTGCTCCAGCAGCTTCATGAACAGCGCGCGCTGCGCGATCGGATTGGCCGGATCTCCACCTTCGGTGAGCGTGGAGACGAGCTGTTGAGCTGCTCGGTGTAATGAGGAGAGGTCGCCTTTCATGGTTTAGCCTCCGTCGGCTTGGGAGTCTTCGCGCGAGGCTTTCGCGCCCGACCAGGAGAGGTTTCTGTCTCCGTCATCACTCCTGCCAGGAATCCATTGATCGCCCCGATCATGAACAAACAAGACGCTACTGTATGGATAATCTGAAATGTTTCACCCCACGCCTTTTCAAATCCCTCCGTCGTCAACTCCTCGCGCTCTGAGTCCACCCAGTCTACGATTATCTTGAGTACATCGTCTGCTGAGCCAATTATGTTTCGCCGGTAGTCCTTGTTTTTTTGAAGAAACTTCGCGATCCTCTTTACCACGTCTTCATCTAATTCCGCGCCGCAATAACCAGCGTCCCTTAAGGCTTGCTTGAATTCCGGCCTCTCCTCCACGACCAGGGCGAGTGGATTTCTCTGCGGTTTTTTCACAGTCCTTCTCCTGGTCGAACGATCCCGCTCCCAGTTGCAGCACCACCCTGCGATGAGGCCAAATTACTAAGCCTTTGAATTACCAGCCACACCCCAGCCCTGGACCTCCCCATCATCTTCGCAATCTCCGTGTCTGAAAGCCCCTGGTTGTGCAGATCCATAATCTTCAACTCCTCAATCGGCGGGCTAGACTTGGGCCTCCCTAGCCGCACACCCTTCCGCCGCGCGTTGTCCAGGCCGGCCCTGACACGCTCCACGATCATTTCCCGCTCGAACTCCGCGAAGGCTCCAACAGTTTGAAAGAAGAACCGGCCCATCGGTGTGGTGGTGTCGATGTCCTGGGTTGCGGAGATGAAATCGATGCCCAGTGCGCGAAACAACTCCAGGGCTTCCATCAGAGATTGGAGTGATCGGGCGAACCGGTCGAACTTCCAGACCAGCACGACGTCGAAGCGCTTCTGTTTCGAATCAGCCATTAATCGCTGGTATGCGGGTGCCTGCCCGGCCTTTCGTTTGGAAACCACTCCGGTCACCTGGTCGACGTACTGATTGAAGACTTCGAAGTTGCGGCGCTGGGAGTAGTCGATCAGGGATGTGATTTGAGAATCCGCTGATTGGTCTGAGGTCGAGACGCGAGCGTAGATCGCCACTTTTTTCATTTGGCCTCAGTCGATTTCTGGGCGCTGTCGGCTTGCGTGCGCTCGACAGTCGGATCTGGTCTCGCCGCGATCGCTATCAAAGCTGAAATGGTACCGATCCCAATGTTCACAATGACCGCCTGCAATTGCTTCGCATCGGTTAGCGGACTGGAGATTGTCCCAAACAACATGAGTAAGATTATTGACCCAAAGGCCCACAGAAAACCGAGAAAGCGCAGCATTTCCGTAATCCATCTTGGCAACAACGTCACAAACCCTCCCTGTCGAGCGCACAGCCGATCTACTCACAACTGCATTCGTCTTCCGGCTCTTCCCTGTACGCGCTGTCGTACGAATCGAGCACGATCCGGCTTTTCTGCATATAGAGTCCGATCAACAGCCGTTCGAAACCGTGATTGCGTGAAAGGAAAAACTTCTTATCTAGCGACTCGCCGTTGATCGTGACCGAGTATATTGTCCCCTCTTTGTTGAGGAACAGGGACATGTCGCGATGCGCGTAGGTCGATTTGCTGCTGCCGTCCGGATTCAGCCGTATGGTGGTGTAGCCGTAATCGGTATTTTCCACCTTGACGGAAACTCGATCCGCCCGCTTGCGCTCATAATCCTTTTCGAAGTGCTCAATGAATGCGGCGACCAGCTCCGACAGTTTCAACTCGGCAGGCACCGGCTTGTGGAGATCATCCAGCAGTTTGTCGAATTCAACGGCAAACTCCTGCGTCATCTTCTCTTCAATTCGCTTTTTGACGATGCTGCGGATAATCAGATGGTACCGTTGAATATCGAAGTCGGTGGGGTCGAATGTCAGCGCATCTCCCACGGCTTTATCCAGCGCTTTCTTGAACGACGAATAGTGCCCGAACTGTTCGGCGAACGCCTTCGAGACCGCGCTGTTGACGTTGTCCGCTACCAGTTTCTCAATTATCCCGCCCTCCAGCGACTTCGCTAGCGCATCGTTCACCGTCGTCTGTAGATCAAACCCCATGCTGTATTCCCTCCCTGTCGAGCGCACATCCTTGGACGCCCCTCCCAAAATTCCGGCGAGGCCAAAACATAGTCTGCCACAAAACACCAGTTTTTCAAGGTACTAAAGTACTGTTATTAAGTACCATTGTTTTCAATCCCTGAAACCGCTAGGATGCAGAGAGGTTTTATAGCAGCCACCCAATGCCCCGAAAAGACCCCTACCGCGAGTTTCTCCGCAACAAAGGGTAATTATATAGTTGACAAACTTTCAGGAATTCGCTAACCTTGGTTTCGGCGTGACAGGTCAGGCGCGCTTCTTTGCCTTGGCTCTCTTCCGCGCCCGCGCCCGTTTCGCCTCTTCCTTGACCACATCCTCTTTCGAGACAGTGAACATCTTGCGGACGGCGTAGTCCATACGTTCCTGCTCTGTATCACCCGGAACGTTCGGTGCTGGCGCTGGCTTCATTCGTCGAAATCCTCCGGGGCAGGCCCAATGCGTTTCGGAGCCATGCCTTCAAATGTTGGCTGGTCCGACATGAAGGAAGGCTCCTCTACGGTGATGCGATTAGCGACGCCACCGAAGTCTCGGTCCCATGCTTGCAGTGCGTCTATTTTCCACAAAATCGCGGAGGCCGCATGGACGGCGTCCGCTGGTTGTAGCTCGTGGTCACGAGCGAGATCCGCAGCAAAGAAGGCAGTCCGAGGATCTAGCTCTATTGTTGTTAGAAACGGCCACCGAAACATCCCGTTAATCATTGTTATTTCGCCAGCCGTGAGCTTACGCGCGTTGGGTATGGACTTCTTCTTCGGTCTGATGACTTCCGCAATCGTGTAGGTTGAGGTGTACAATCGGATCTTTCCATCGGCGGCGTGCTGTAAAATGTCTTCGCAAATCCTTCGGCGCAATTCCTCGCCTATGCCCAGGAAGCATAGGAAAATGGATGTATCCCAGTAAATTTGGCGGATTAACCTAGCCATTGCGCAGTTCGTCCATATGCTCTTTTAGGGACACGCCGCTATACAGATCGCTAAGCAGTCCAGACATCTCCTGAATGCCCGGAAACCCAATAGGCTTCAGCGCGGTGAACTCATGGACGTTTACGAGAAAGGGTTCGCCCTGGGCATTCCTGTGGACTTCTCCGAAGACTTCTACTTCCTGCTTGAGGTGCCTCGCCACCTGGGCCAGCATGGATTTCTTGAAGCGACAAGTCACAGCCTGCTTCGTCACCGCTGGCCATATGCGAAATTCGTGACCATCGTGCACCGTTATAGCGTCAAGACTGCCACGGATTGAACCAAGGCTCACAGTGCCGGTTGCGATCAAATACTCGACGTTGTTGAATAGCCGCTGATCTACAAGAGACTGATGTGCTTCGGAATAGATGACCAGCCCTTTCACTTTCCTGGACTGCTCGGCTATATTTCTGGCGTTCTCAAGAGCGGAATACGAGTAGTTTTCTGGATGCTCGGGGCGTTCCGACAACCTGTCGAGACCATCCAAAATGGAGAATTGGACCTTCTCGGCGTAGTCCTTGGTTTTTGAGCGCAACACCGGCGCGTATTCAACAATTGCGGGACTGTTCTTACTCAACGCAGCCAAGTCCCAACCCAGGCTACCTCTGGATTGTTTTGAGACCGCTCTCTCAACGTCGTTGATTAGATCATAAAAATTGTTCAGACTCTTCGTGAATACGCCCGCAGAAACCTTTCCAGTGAATCGGATGCCGATCATGCAACCTCCCGGGATTCGCATTCACAGCTTCCCATTTTTTCGCCTTCCGCGTCCCTGCCTCTGTTGCGGACGCCAACGTTGGTCATGATCGTTGTTCCGCTGTTTCGGTCTTGCCCGTCAAAACCGATTCGTCAGCCGTTTTCAAAACCATCCTCCGCCACATCTGCCCATTGCAACTTCAGGTGACCGCGCGCGTCAAGCTGAAAGCGTCCGACCAGGAGAAGTTCTGAATCTTCACCGGAGGTTCTTGGGGGACTGTTGGCACCCGTCCTCCGGCGCGTTTGGTTCGGAGGACCGCGTCGGGACCCGATCCAAAACTTTCTCCTGGTCGAACGCTCTGAACTCGATGGCTCACTCTTCCGAATGAGGCTAATTCCTACTTCAAAACCGCATTCCCGGTCAACTTCGCGTTTCCTGTGATGCTTCCAAGTGGGTTTGCCACTCCCAGCGGGATTACCGTCCCCTGCTTTGCCTGCGTTGCCGTGTTCGTCGTGAGGATCGGCGTTGTCCACGTTGCCCAATTGTCGGTTGAAACGCTGTAGAACAATTGCCCGCCCGAGATGCTGTCAAAATCGAGATCGAGGAAAAGCCTCCAGCTGCTGGTACCCGTCCGGACCAGCGCCGGGCCTTCCACGCACCCCTGACTGACCAGCCCGGCCCAATTACCGGTTTTCACGTTGGTGTACGTCCCCAAAAGCGTGGCGCTGCTCGCATATTGGATGTTGCAGGAGCCGTCCTGGAGTTTGTACCAGAGGTAGTAGGTGCCGCTCAGATAGACCGGGAAAACGTCGATCAGCGTGCTGACTCCGGTAACCGTGACGGCCTGCACATTCGACCATGTGGAGAAATCCGCTGCCGTCGGGTGAATCTCAAAAACCTGGAAGTTGCCGCCGCCGTTGGTGCTGATCGTCAGAAACACGTGCACCGATGCGAGGCCGGAGCCGTTCGGGTCAATAAACCATTCGGGCGCCCACGCGAAAACGGCGTTTGGAATGCCCATCGTGGTCAGGTCCAGAGTGGCGTGGGGTGCCCAGTTGATTCCGTCCGTTGAGTGTGACCAGGCGATGACGTAGGAGTTGGGCGATGAGCAACTGTTCGTGTGGATCAGATAGTAGAGCCCAGAGTACGTCATGATCGACGGGTCGCGTGGGCCGTTTGTTCCTGGAGGTGGAGTCAGGCAGTCATAGGTAGGGCTTTGGGAGGTCCAGTTTGTCAAATCCGTTGATGTGAATACTTCAAAGGTGACGTTGGTTCCGGAGTCGGCAAAGGAGACTAATTCGTAGGTCGTTTGGGCGAATAGGGGGAGTGTGAGGAGCAGCAGGAGGAGGCTTTTCATGGTTTGGCCTCCATCGGTTGATCGGCTTCGTGCGGCGTGCCGCGTCCGACCAGGAGGGACTTCAGTAGGTTCTCGAAGGAAACAAAAGGATGATCACACCAGTAGTCGGCGTCGTGACCAGGCCACAGTTCGGCGCGAAGGCAGAACTTCCCGTATTCGCGTTCATACCAGAAGCACGGAGGGCCGCCGTTCCTCACCACCTGCCCCCAGTCGGCGGCCTTTGCGGCTACCAGAAGTTGAACGTCTCCTGGTCGAACGCTTTCAGGTGCGGGTGTCTCGCTGCTCGATGAGGCCGACATAAAAATTCCTCCCTACGGATTGCTAATAGCCAAAGAATCCAGACGAAATTGAGACTGTGAAGCCCCACCGCCGAAGGTCACATGAAACCCGACGCCACTTTTCGACTCCGTTAAAAACGTCCCCGCCGCTTCCGAAAACACTGGAACGTAATCGACCCCATTGACCGAATAGGAATAGGAGCGCGTCGTTGAGTTGTTTTTGATCTGAAGCCAGATGCTTTTCTGCGCCTGAAAGCTGGTCGGGCTAGCATAGGTGTTCGTGTTGAAACTGGTTGCATTGTTGAATTGGGCCACATTGAAGCCATTTCCGCCGTTGAAAACGTCGAACGTGATGAACTTCGTCCCGTCCCCGATTATTGCTGAACAGGCCGAACTAACTACCCCGTTCAAGCCGCACCAGATGTGCACCCGATATGTATACGGGATCGAAAGCGCCGTCCCGCTCATATACGCATCCGCGCAATCTCCCGTAGTCGTGCAACTGTTCGCCGTGTTCGCGATGATGTAATCCACATCGACCGCCGTCACTGTGGAGCCGTCCTGGTGCGTCCAGGTGTAGCCCGAGTTCGTGAAGCTGGTAAGCAAAACGCCCTGGCTGTCTCCGTTATAGGGGAGCCACGCCGAACCGCTATAGCCGAAGAGATGCGGTGAATTGTTCGCGAAAAAGAGGTCGCCAGCAGATGGAGTTCCGGGAAACGTGGGATACGTACCGAAGGTCACTTTGTTGCCGCCGCCAGGTCCACCGCCGCCGTACTCATACCCGATCTGGACGTTTGGAGCCGCGACAACCGTGCCCGTGGTAGTGATCAAAATATCCAGCAAATCGCCCTGCGTAACGCTGAACGAATGCGTGAGGTCCGTGCATGTCTTCGCGCTTGCACCGGAGATTGTACAAGTCACGGCCTGTGAACTGCCGCCGTCCCGGAATGTGAAGCTGATCGAATTGCCGGTACCGATAGCCGTGCTGAGGTTTACGCCCAAGTCCGAAACGGTAGCGGTAACTGGAGCGGTCCATTGCACGTTAGCCTCAGTGGTGGACGGGAGCCCGCCGCCAACGGGAGGAATGAAGGTATTCCCCGCAGTCGGGAGCGTCACGGCTGGAGCCGAGTATCCATTCGAGGCCCCACCCGTCGCGGTCCCGGTTGAAGAAACCGTCAATGTATACGTTCCGCTGCCGGTTGGCACGAGGCTGATGTTCGACCCGGCCACAAAATTCAGAGTTGTCAGGCCGGTCAAGGGAGTTCCGTTCACCTGCACGCCGAATCCGCTGCCTCCGCTCGCGATCCACTGGAGTAGATGGCACGTCGTGGGATACCCGGCTGGCAGCGTCGGGCACGTGGTGGCGCCGCTGTCCGAGAGCACCTGCCCCGCTGTCCCATTGGTGGAGGGAAGGACGTACACAATGGCCGTTCCCGCGACATCCGCGACTGCCACGGTCACCCCGCCGGAGGTGAAGCCGTTCATCTGGACGCTGCCGCTGAAAGCGCCATTCGCTGTGAATCCGGACGATGTCGTTACTCCCGGGAGCACGGGATTCGATGGGATGCTGATGTTGCAGGTGGCGGTCGATCCAGTGGTGCACCCCGCGCCACTCGCGGTGATTTCGTTCGCTGTTCCGGTAATCGTCGGCCCGCCGCCTCCACCCCCCCCGCCGCCTTTGCTGATTACCGTCTGGGAGCCCTGGAGCACGCCATAAACCGTGCCCGATCCGGTTCCAGTGAAGACGACACGGAGCCATGGGGTTGCCACCGTCCCATTCGTAAAGGTGGCGACACCAGTTGTGGTGAGAGGGTTAGAGCCGGTCGCCGTCGTTCCCGTGTATGTGCCGAAGGTTCCCGGTGTGGAGGTCGTTGCCGCGAGCGCGCTTTGAAGCGTAACGGTGAAGGAACCGAAGCCCGCGTTGTAAACCGTCAACGTGAACTTGTCGCAACCAATTTGCTGGTTTGGCAGGTTCGCGCTGGTCAGATGTGTCGCGTCGAATGTGAAATTCAACGTACACGGTGGAATGATGGTGCTCTGGGTTGGTTGGGCGAAGCAGAGTGGGGCTATGAGCAGAGTAAGCAGTAGTTTCAGGGTCTGCATGGGGTGTATTTTACATGATTTGGCCTCAAAGAGATAGGGGCTTCGCGCGGGGTTTGAAGCGTTCGACCAGGTGGGGTTTTGCGGCTAACAATAACACCGGAAGAAATATCTTCGTTCTTCGAGTTCCACATGTTTGCCTGTCACTTTCTCGAAATGGTACCAGAACTCTCCGGGCAAATCGAATCTGATTTCGTTGTCTCCATCGAAAGCGCCGTCCAATAAATCGCTATAGGGCGTTTCTTGTTCCTTGGCAAAGTTCCGTAGATACGCCTCGGAAAGGGATATTTCATCGCTCGTTCGGAATGCAGGATGAGCCCATTCGTGTCGAAGCGATGTAACTGTATTTGGATAAAGAAGCAGCCAGAAACAAGCTCCCTTCGGAATGGATCTACGCAGGAAGGGATCAGCAATCCCGATGGGCTCCACTTGATCGCTGGACTTGTGGACGACATCGCACTTTCCAGTTTCAAATCCGATATGGTCTCCTGGCTTAATGTCCTCTCCTGCGATCACCGGGGCAATTGCCACATGAACCGCATCGCGATGCTCGGTACCTTTGATCATTTCGCCAATGTTTATCGAATTGCTCATAGATGATCTATGAATCCTTAGCGCGAACGGAAGTGCAGTCGCCCAAAACACTCAGACCGAGAAGAGCGCCAACAAATCATCTCCATTCGGTGCTCCCAATCCTGAACACGCATCCGGTCCTCTTCGTGCCGAGTACGTCCCATTCTCTCCCCGCGTGATGTCCACAAAGCAATTGGGATTCAGAAACAGCTTCGGAGTCACAAATCCCAGTTTTTTTCCGAACGACGCGAACAACCCCGCATACAGTGGCGCAACCGCGCTCGTGCCCCCGATCACTTGTGACTGACCATAGACCACGATTTGATACCCAGTATTGGGATCGGCGTTGGCCGTGACATCGGGAACCATCCGACCCAATCCCGCCGGCGGCTTCGGCGCGCCAATCTGAAAACTCTGCACCGGGAAGAACGTTGAGAACCCGCCACCTGTCCCTTCGCCATTAGTCGTTCCCGGATTGTTGTTCCAAACCGTTTCGGAGTTCGTGACCTTCGTGGTTCCTCCGCAACCAACCACATGGGGACAGGAAGCCGGCGCATCGACGTTTGCCGCATTTGGTCCGCCATCCGAGGAGTCGTTATCCCCCGCCGCCGCGAACACCGCCATGCCCGCAGTAACGGCCGCCAGAGCCGCGCTCTCCATCTGCTGGAGCCCTGCGTTGCCCCAATCCGCTTCGTCAGCTCCCCAGGAGATCGAGCACACGTCGCAGCCGTCGTTCATTGCCGCAGTGAGAGCTGGTGCGATGTCTTGCGCCCAGTAGACGCGGATGTTCGCCTGTTTGCCGGTGGCGTGCTGGTAGGCTGCTGCTGCTACCTGGATGTCCAGCGCCACTTCGAAGTCTGCATCGTTCTGCGGGTTTTGCAGGGAGTTCTGTGTCCCGTCGACGGAGACGTCGGTGATGTTGGGGACGGGTTGGTTGATCGATGCGAAGAACGCGGCCATGTCGGATTGGACCCAGCCGCCGCCCAGTTCGATGATCGCGATGGTTGCGCCGCCTGGTGCTGTGCTCACTGGGAAGTGGTAGGAACCTAAGAGGGTGGGGAGTTTCCAGGGGCCAGTGTGCGGGTTGGTGATGAGACGCTGGACTGCCGCCCATGCGGAATTAACATGCGGGGCTCTCTTGAAGTATGGATGGCATTTGATCTGCCGTTGGGTGGGAGAGGATTGGGAGTTCATTTTTGTTTTGGCCTCATCGGGATTCGGGATTCACGTCGGATTGGGAGCGTTCGACATTCAGGGTTTGATCATCGATTTCGCTTTGATCGAAGTAGCAGCCAATTTCTTCTGAAGCCCTCCCAGCGCGTGCCGGTCACCCATCGATAAACTCAACGGCTTCGACCCTTCCACGCTGTGCGCCAACTTCACAGCCGTCGGCGAATTGATCTGAGACAGGAACAACTGCACCGCCGACGCGATCGCGTTCACTAGCGCCTGCACTTCCGGCCCCACGGTTGGACCCAGCGCGGGAACGGCGACATCCGCGAAGTAACCGATGATCTTCGTGTCCATCACGGAAACTGGATCTTTCGTCAGCAGCTCCGCGGCCGATTGAGATGCTGCCGTGCTCACGGCGCCCGTGTACGCCAGAATAATGTTGCCGATTCCAGAGGGTAGAATTCCCGATGCTTCGACAATTGGGACGGCTACGGTTGCCGCAGTGCACGCGTCGGAAAGGACGGTCAAATCGGTGGAGAGTTGAGAAGTGGAGCAGGCTGAGAGGATCAGGACTGCTACGAAGATGAGGGAAAGCAGAAAGATCGTGATTGTGTTTTTCATTTGGTAATTATATACATGAGTCCCGTGACATTGTGGTTTCAACGACTTCCCCTCTCAGTTCTGAAAATAACGAAGCGCGCAGGCAGTACGGGCTAAACCAGATTCTTTCCCGCGTCGAGTTCTCCCGCGCCGCGTTATCGCCCTGAGAGCCGTATCCGCCGCGCGCCTTCCACGGGATGCACTCCCAGGAAGTCGGCATGGCGTGCTCACCTTCGTAGCCGCACAGCGCGATTCTGGCGCGGGAATCGTTACCCATTTCAATCGCCCACTCCCGGACGGCGTGTGCCACGTCTCCGCTGTCCTGCGAATAGAGGTCACTGGTCCGTTCGGCTTCGTCTGCGTAAGGCGGATCGAGGAAGACACCCGTAATGCCATGCTTGACCGTCACCGAAGGGCCGCACACCCGCTGCCAATCTCCGCAGCATACCCTTACGCTCCGCAGCCGCTCGGCCAAGTCGCGCATATAGGCCAGCAATTGGCCGCGCCGCGTCCCCGAGGTGAGGTCGCTGGCGATGTCGCCCGTGCCCGCGTCCCCGAGGTGAGGTAGCTGGCGGTTTAGCCCTTTGCCCGCGTCCCCGAGGTGAGGTAGCTTACGATGTACGCCCGTGCCCGCGTTCCCGAGGTGAGGTAGCTGCTTCGCGCACCACCCGGCTCCGATCCAAATGCACTGTCCCCATACCCACCATCCTGCAATTTTGACATCATAAAACTCCGGGTCTACTTTCATTCGTTCGCGAAACTCAGCCTGCGAACAGAGCCATAAATGCCGGGCGTGTTGATCGGCTTCGTTCACCGGGTTGTCCGCGTGCTCTGCGACCGCCTCCGGTTCATGCTGGAGCGCCCGCCAGAAGTTCGCCACCAGACAATCGAGGTCGTTTATCGTCTCCGTGGACGGCGCGTGTGGACGATTCAGGAGCACCGCGCCGGAGCCAAAGAACGGCTCGACGTAGTTCTGAACATTGCCGAATCTCTCCCAGACCAATTCGGCAACACTCGACTTGCCCCCGAACCACGGAAATGGAGGTTTTAGGCTCATTTTTTATCCACGGGACTCATGTATATAATTACCTTTCATTTTGAATCGGCCTCCGTCGGCTTTGTGGCTTCGTGCGGCGTGTCTCGCCCGACCATGAGGGAATCTTTTTGGGCTTTGAGGAAAGCCACTCCTTCCTCAGCAGTGTAGGGGCACCGGGTAGAGCCGAAGTGGATTCCTCCACAATTAGGACAGTCCCCCACCTGGTGGAACGCATTCGACGCCGCGCGAAGAGTCGATCCCGATGAGGCCAACATAAAACCTAAGCCGCCATCACCAACGCCGAAATCTGCGCTGCCCAAGCGGAAGATGTCGGAGGAGCAAGATATCGATTCAGAACGATACCTAGCCCCTCCCACAATCCGCGCTCCCCTTCGGACGGCGTATACGCCGCACGCTTCAGCATCACCCGCAGCTCGGCCGCGAGCACCGTGTTGTTATCGCTGGCCGGGGCTGTGGCGAGGATGGCAAGAATTTGAGTCACGAGGTTAGAAAATTTGCTCATGGTGTTTCCTTTCAAACGAGTGGTCTTTCCGATCCGTAGAGGTTCGGATCGTCTTCCGTGCGGGACACGAAGTATTGGCGGATTTCATCACGCAGCGCCGGTTTGTTCGGGGTCAACTGGAGAATACCCTGCGAATCCGGGAATACATCCGTGTACGGGGAATACTGATGCTTCGCGAGGATCTTGTCGCGCGATGAATACGCCCGCCGCGTCTTCGATCCGTGAAAGAAGTGGTTTGCGTGCCCATCCACATACCCAACGTTTTTCTTGATGACCTGTGCGCGCTCGCGCCAGCTCTCGACATAATGTTTGTAGTCGGGGTGGTAGTTCTGGGTATGGATATCAGGCGGTTGAATGCCTACCAGAGAATAGGCCACGTACCAATCAGCGTGTCCCAGGATGCAGCGATTCGGGAATCCTCCGACCGCATCGAATGCCGTTTTGCGAAATGCGATCGCGCCTCCGGTTGCTCCCACGCCGCGGCGGAACATCGCGCCCTCGTAACCGTCTTCATCCACGACACCATTCGGCACGTTCGAGTTATGGAAGACCGGAGAAACTTCGAAGCCGTTCTGGTGGTAGTTGAAAAAGAAACCGGAGTTGTAGTGCACCGGCAGATTTTTTTGGCCGTAGATGTTTCCGGAGAGGTCCGCATAGCTCGAAAAGCATTGGACGAAATCGTAATGCTGGAGCTGGTGGATGGTTTCGAGCGCCCAGTCGTGCCGGGTAAAATGGAAATCTGCGTCGATCATGGCGCCATACTTCCATCCCACATCGAAGTTTTGGATCACCCGGTTGGCGATGTCCTCTTTGTGGAAGAGTTCGCAGGTGGTGCGCAGCGGGATGCTGACAATTGGTCGGACGAAGTGTCCAATGTCTTCCGCGATCTCGAAGGGGCGGGCGCCGTACGCCAGTTCACCCACGTACACTTTCACGTTCGGACTGTTTCGCAGATGCCGGATGCAGTTGTTCGCCAACTCGCGCCGGGTTCTCCACCGGAAAGGGTTGGAGTAGCAGACGGCGACGTGGAGGGTTTGGTCTTCAGACCACTCGGACCAGGGCGAGTGGATATCGGGATGATTAAGGGAGTGGTTTACCGGGGGCATTATGGTTTGGCCTTTTTGGGGTTCGCGCCTTGGACGGATTCTGATCGGACGACACTCGCGGGTTGCGGCTCGGAGAGATATAAATCAAGAGCATCCTCCACCACTTCTCTCATGGAGCGCTCATCCGCCCGGGCTCGCGATCTCAGTCGCTCATGAAGTTCGGGGGACAGATTGAACGTCGCCTGCACGGTGGGTTCTGCTGGCATCAGGCGGTGGGCTCCTGGTAAGCTTTGGGATATGCGTTCTGATTTGCGGCCACCGAAGCATCGGCGATTTGCAAAGCGCGCGCGATGGTCTGGCACGTCGGACAAACGTCCAACCGATCGCCCATCACAACCAGATTGATCCATCCGGTCTTGACTAGATGAAGTAGCGCTTCGTCCGGATCAACCGGAACGCGCAAAACGGAGATGTTGCACAAATCGCAGGTTGCCCTCATGATTCGATCTGTCTCCGGTTCCGTTGCGTCCATCATCGGTATCGCTCCAAAACCCCACCTGGTCGAACGCCCTAAGTTGCGCGTAAAAACTCGATCCCGATGAGGCCAAATTATGCTCTTGCCTAAATCTGTATACCTGTATACCATGGGAGTCATGAAAAAGTACACACTTATTTTTTGGCCTCATTCGGCATGTGTTTTCACGCTGCCTTGCTCTCGTTCGACCAGGAGCGGTTTGTGATTCCAGGAGGAGTGTATCGTATGATGCCCGGGCCACCGGTGCGCGACTTCGACGCTGACGAAGCGTCCCTGAAAGCGAACATCGCGCTGAACGAACGACTCGCGGATTCGATCTGGCGCATTCTCCCGGGGTTCGTGACCGACTCGGCAATCCAACGGATGGGCGGGATTGAAGGCATCGCGAATGTGTTGGAGGAATTCCACCGGACTTTTCGCGACTGGATGTGCCTAGGCCTTGAAGCAGAGCTCGAAACCCTGCGTGAAGAACGTGCCCGGCCGCCCCAAACATGGAAGCCTCCCAAGCCCACAATCGAGGAACTCGCATCCGCACAGATGAACGTGCAGCGGCTGGAAGACGCAATCGCGGCCATGGACAATTTGGGAGAGAAAGAAAGCTATGCGTTCGGAGCGTATGTCGCAATGATGCGCCCCATTCTTGAAGGCAGTGTGGATCAGGCCCGGAGTTATCTCAATTCTATGCAAGCGCGAATGGACGACACTGACGACGAAGCCATCGAAACCTCCGTGTCGAACGGACCAGTGGATGGCGAAGAGAAAAATCGCGATGAGGCCAAAATATGTGCAGCATGCGGACTATCGACATCGGAGTGTACTTGCATTCCGTCCTAGTACTATTTCTAAGGTGTTTCTCCTTATATTTCAGTACTTCCGGTCCATTTCCACATCGTTATCCACTGTGGATAATCGATCCATGGAACAATCCACCATCGACAAACTTGAAACAGCGCGGGAGATTGACGATCTGAACGACACGATCCACAGCCAGCGCTTAACTATCACGTTTCAAGAGCAGCAACTTCGCTCGCTCCGCGTTCGCCTCAACCGGTACGAGGCCATTCTGGGAATGGAGGAAGCAGCGTGACCGCCTCAACTCCCTCGAACATCCTGAAACTGGAGCCGAACGTTCAAACCGAAATAGCGCTGGTAACCAGCAGCGGTCTGGAAGTGCGCGGCAACTACGGCCCGCAGATGCTGTTCTCGCTCACCAGCAACCGCCGCCTCTACGTGCCGCTTGAAGTGGGCAAGGAAATCCAATCTCTCACTCTCACTCCCGGCCAGCCGTTCATCCTCACGAAGGCCACGCGCGAGGGCCAGCGCGGTTTCGACTGGAAGGTGGAGCGGAAGCCCGTCGAGCAGATCGCAGCGCCGCACAGCCCGGCGAATCGCCCGCCTACCCAGCTTGAAACCGCACTGAAGACTGCGGTTCATGCCGCGAAGGAAGCGGAGCATTATGGATCTGCAATCGGCTACACGGTGCGGTTCAGCGAACAATCGATTAAGTCCATGGCTATCTCGCTGTTGATCGGCGTGCAGAGGGCGGCATGAAATTTGCAACCTTCGTAAACAAAGAAACGGGCGAGATCTTGATGGAAGCTTTCGGCCCGCCAAATGCGCGACTGGATGGAGATTCCCTCTCAGAGGCGATATATGCCCTTTCCGAAACCCTGATACGTGGCTGGAAACCGGAGAAGCGCGGTGGCTTTTTCGGTGGTGATTTCGGCTACGGTGTGGATTACGAAAACGATGTCTTCCTGATGCACCCAGACTACCAGGATTCCAAGTGCAAGTGCGGCCACGATAGAGCCCGGCGCCGCATGGAAAAACAGCACATCCACTCAGAAGACTGCTTTACATCAATCGTTCAAAGAAAACTAGCGTTATGGCCAGAACCGTGTTTAATTAACTGTTCGTCTCGGTGGGACCTTGAAGAAAAGATGGTTTTGAGATTGGGCGAGTCATTCGGCCTTCAAAAAGCCAATCAATGGGACTGCACATGCGGTGTTGACCAAAAGCGTAGGGCATGGTTCGACGAACATCCCCATGATTTTCGTTGCCCTATCGTTCTCCCCCAGTTCTGGTATAAGCCAACGAATTTAAAAGTGGACTGGTACAAATACATCGGTCGCGATATGGAGCCGAGTTCGCCCCTTAATTCCGATCAGTTTCGCGAGATCTTTTTAACCTGCTGGGAATCTATACCAGAGGAAATCCGGGCCGCAGCGTTACGCGACGAAAAAGAGGAACAGGCAAATCGGCCCTCAGAGGAAGAACGCCGGGTGCTTGATGGCCACATGTTTGCCGTGATTGAACGCGTCATGCAATCGGATACCCTGTGTTGGCGCTGTTCCAAGGCAGGTCCGCTTGCCCGCATAGGCGGCATGTTTTCCAGTGGACCACATGGTTGCGTAGCTAAGACATGCAAAGACAAAAGAGATCGGTGCAGGAATTGCGGCCGAGTCACCACGCCACTACAGGCCAGGATTTTGATGGAGCGTGAAAAGCGGAACAATGCGGGAATGTTCAAGGATCGGGTTTCGATCGGAGACAAGTTGCCGATTTAGCCATTCGCGGGATAGCCCCGCCATGTCGAACCCACCAAACCTGACGTGAAAACGGATTAGCGGTGAGGCCAAACCATCCAAAAACGCCTACCTGGCAATCGCCCATCCACCCACCAACACGAGAGCCAACCCTCCGACCAGCACTCCCCAGTCGGTGTCTGTGACTCCAGAGAAGTCTCCGGATGAGATTGCAGTTCCCAGATCGCTAAACGCCGTGTCCACCGAATCAAACACCCCCGACGTATCAACCGCCGGCACTCCCGCGGTTGCGTTTCCTGCCAGCGCATCGGCAATTGTGCTGTCTGGTGATACTCCGAGTGCGCTCGCGATCGTGTTGGCGTAGGCGGTGGGATCGTTCCCCGTCGGATTGCCGTTTGCGTCGGTTGCTGGCGCATACTTCGCCATCATCTGATTGATCGTCAGTCCCTGATTCGCGTAGGTTTGGATTTGGTTGACCAGCGCCTGTTCGCCGGCATCGTAGGTCGAAAAGGACGCGTAGTAGTATGGTGTACCCTTCATCGCAGGACCTTGTGTTGCTCCCGATTGCCCCATGTAGATCAGATTTCCCGGGTTGTTATTCGAATATGCCAGTGAGCCGGGATAGTAGCCTTCTACGGTTTGGATGGTCGAGGCGATGGTGGAGATGGCGGGTGATGTTTGTCCGAATCCTGAGAGGCCGATTAATCCGATGAGCATGGTTTGGCCTCAGCGGGCAATGTGGCTTCGTGCGTCGTCTCGCGTTCGACATTCGAAGTGTTGGAGCCTCTCCCGGGAATCGAACCCAGAACCTCCTGATTACGAATCAGGTGCTCTACCCTTGAGCTAGACAGGCCTTCTTCGAACGCATTGTAACCAAACACTTTTATGGCATCGCAAATAGGACACCAGCCGATAGGACACCAGCCGAAGGATGCTGGCATGGCGAGAACGAAACGTCTATCCCGTATCAGTCGATTTACGACGCTCATCAGCCGATTGTGACGGGCACCTGGATTTCTATTCAACTGATCGCGGAATCGCTTGTCCCGTTTCTGGACCCCAACCAGTAGATAATGCTGGATGATGTGGCCTTTAGTGCAGAAGCGAAGCTTTATGCCGGCATGTCGAACGCTCCAAACTTCTGACGAAGCGCTCGACTGCGATGAGGCCGACATAAAGAATTAGGATTTGGCAGCTTCCGGAAGCGACGCGACCTGACGCTGTGCCGTGTCTCGTTCCTCGATGATCCGGGTGATTCCAGCGGTTGCGGTTTCGCCCTCTTTCAACTCGGGAACGAGCACTTCGCGGATGTGCCAAAGCAGCTCGGTTTGATCAGAGTGCGCGTCCCGTTCATCAAGAACCCGAGTCAACGTATCCACCGGGGTTTCGTCGCCTTGCTTTTTGTCTTTCAGCAACTCGCACAGTGCCACACAGAGGATCTGGTTTTCGAGCACTGCCGAATTAGCTGTCGTGTCGATCGCGGCGGCCGGCGGCTCGGGATCCGGTTCGGCTTCCTGCGAAATCACGGTCGCCAGGTCGAACGAACTCCCCACACCTTCGTTATGCAGATAACGGCCGTCGTTGGACCAGGTCGCTTTGGACTCGATGTTGATACCGTTGGCTTCGTAGATGCACCCGTCCCAAATGCGCTTCTTGATCTCTTCCCCGCCTACTTTCTCGGTGACAAAGTGGTACCCGTCGATTTCGACCACGCGGTTATTTCGGGTGGAGTAGCGGCCGCGTGCCATGGGTGCCGGTTTGCCGTTTGAGAAAGTGAGTGCTAGGGCCATAATTTGGAAGTGTACAGGATATTGGTTTGCGTTTACAAGTACTGATTATGTGTTGGCCTCGCCGCTAACCGTTCTTCGCGTCGGACCGGGTGCGCTCGACATGGGCAAGCAGCCTGCCCATTTGATAACGCTGTCTGATCAGGGTTCCGATTCCGTTTCTGTGGACTTCCTTGACCATCGATAGATCCTCCTTGATTCCGGCCATGAGACCGCGCTTTGTGCTTTTCGTAGGATTGCGGACGCCCGGCCATGGCACAACCCGAATCGAGCAGCGCGCGCCGATGATCGCGCGGTTAATGGCGACCTCCATCCCCATCGATGGACAGAGTTCCAAATGGCATCCGAGCAGCATCCCGATTGGAAGGACTCGTTCTCCCGACAACACATCGAGCTCCATGCGGAAAACGCCGTAGGAGCGGCGCGAACTGATCGAGACATCCACTTCGCGATCCCGGACGGGGCGAACCAGCGCTTCTAAATCGGTTGGCGTTAGACCCTCCAGGTCCGCATCGAGCAGACAGACGGTATCGATGGACCACAGCAGTTTCGGCAACGCCCGAGCAACGGCGGCGCTCTTGCCGCATCTCGGCAGCCTCAGCAGCTCTATGCCGGGGAAAGCCTGCACGGATTGCGCCGTTCCATCTTCCGATCCATCGTCCGAAACAACAATTCGGCTGAACAGGCTGGAGCCGACGGCAGCATCAAGCACTGCGGCGATTCTCGTTTCCTCGTTGTGGGCCGGGATGACGCATCCTATTTTCATTTTGTTCCGATATGAAAACGTGAAAGCCATGACTTGACGATGGGCACAGCGGAAGCTACAACCGCCTTCCGCGCGTCCCATCCTGCCGCAGCCAAGAATGGAAGATGGCTGAGTAACTTCGTGCGCAATGACGACAGCCACATATTTCTCATTCGACTAAGAGAGGGTTTTGATCCTTCGACAGGGATTCTGCCGCTTCCTCCACCAATTGCCGCAAGCCGCCGATTAGCATATTCGTGGTCACGATTCCGCCGTTGCTTTCGAACTGGACTGACAAGTGCTCCCCGTCGTGACTGAATCGCACGAATCCCATCGGGTGATCTGCCGTTCCGCGTTCCATGTCCACCGTGGCGCCGAATCCGCGCAATTGATCAGCGATCAGGGGAAGCGCGGCGGCGGGGCATGGGAACATCACGGTCTTCATCGATATCTCCCTGTCGAACGGGAAAGGCCCCACCGAAGCATTTAACCACGATGAGGCCAAGCCATCAGGCAGCAGGTGCGCTGAAGTACAGAATATTCACGAACACCGGCAAGTACCCGCCAACCACGGGTCCAACGAAGTCTTGATCATTTACCGGCCCTCCAGACTGCGTTCCCTTCCCGACAGGCTCCCTGGTGTAGCCGTAGATCGTCACCCGTTCGTACATCGTTTCGTACGGATCTTCGCCCTGATAATCGATCTCTTCATCGTACGGGACGCCGGCTGCGGTGAGGCTGTTCGCGAGCGCGTCCCGCTGGTCTTGGGTAAGCTCGGTTCCGGTCTCGCCACCCGGGCGGTTATAGAAAAACGGTTGGAGCTGTGCGGAACGGCTCTGGTAATACGCTGTGTTGAATGCGGTCTGGTAATCGCTATTCGGAGGCCCCGGCGGAGGTGGGGGAGTGGGCATGGTGATTTGAGTAGGATTCATAGGTTTTCTTCTTTCTTTGGCCTCATTCGGCCTGAGTTTGCAAATCGGTTTCGGTGCGTTCGACAGTCGGAGGTTCGGACCCGCAATCGACAAAGGCCCAGACTACAGCCTTGAAGAGATGGTCTTTGATCCGCTGTTCTACCGGCAGCGCGTCGTATGGCACCATGCACGGATGTTCCTTTTTGTCGGGATCCTTGATAGGCGCGAACTTCCATCCATCCCTGGTTTTGTCCGCCAACCATGCGTCATGCTGAGCAGAGGCCTCGGCTCCCGGATTGTCGATAGCGAACTTGACACCATTGATCGCGGAATCGCGCTGCCATTGGTCGGCAATCTCCCACGGCTTCTGTGAAAAGTCTCCGATGGATTCACAATATGCGCGATTCGTTTCGTGACACACCATAGCGATTTGTCGAACATCCATCACAAAACCCTCCCATGTCGAACCCACAGCCTTAGACGCGAAGCGCTAGGCTCGGGTAGGCCAAAACAAAAATCTTCAGTTCGTGATCAACCCCGAACCCTGACTCTTCAACTCCTCCAGCATCGCCTGCCGGATCGCGACTTCGCTTTTCAACTCTGCAATCGTAACCTCGATCACAGCCCGCTCCGCCTTCTCCTGCTGCTGGTGCGTCGTGTTCCACAGCTTCACAGGTTCCGGTGTCACATCGGGCGAAGAGTGCGTGATGTACCGCGCCAGGTAGGTCACCAGCCGCCGGGTCATGTCTGAGTGCTTCGTCAACGCCGCGAGCTTCTCCTGCTGCATACCGATCTTAGCTTCGAGCAGCTTGATGGCGTTTTCTACTTGCAAGGGGTTTATGGGGATGGAGCGCGAAGGGTTCATGGTTTGGCCTCGCCGGGATTTGCGGCTCGGATTGGTACTGAAGGCTCGACAGGGGAAACTACCTTTCGGATAAACGGATTGCGCATCGCAGGAAGAACACTATCTTTGCTTCTTTTTAAACATTTCCGCCAATTGCGCAAGAACGCCAAGTATTCCGGAGAATAGTTCGTGACGTAGATTTTGGTCAAAATCCCCTCCTGGTCGTACGCACGATCGCACCCCGAAGCCACGGTGCCCTAAAAGGCCAAACCATCATCGCCTCCAAAACTCAAACCATCTCGGCTTAGCCCGAAGCATGATCCCCTGAGCCATCTCGAAAATGGTTGAGTTCCGCGCTTCCGCATCTGCGACATCTTCCTCGAAATGCTCTTTCATGAAGCTTCGGAACTGCGCCTGCTTCCGCTGATTCTCGATATGCGCGCGTCCGATGTCGGCCTGAATTGCGAGGGCGAGCTTGTTTGAAAACTCCGTCGAATATCCTAGCGCCAGTTCGCGGACCTGAAGGCGCACGATGCGGAATGGCTCAAGCGGTAACGCAGCGAGATCGGCAGCATGGTCTGCGGACCAATCGTCCAGTTCCTTTTCGAGGAAGTTGACTTTGTCGGCGACTTCGCCGGCGGGGAGTCCCATCACCGCCGCTGCTGCTTTCGTATCAACGTAGGAGAAGTTGTTTGATGTCATCTCCTCTTTTCCTCTCTGACCAGGTGGGAGTGAGTGCTTTTCCGGTTCGAACGGGATGCCGTCCTGGTTGGATGCTTTGGTGGTTTCTGTGCTCATGGTTTGGCCTCGGTCGGTATCGCGGTGCTGTCGAATTGCGTGCCCTCGACATGGGCAAACTGTGGACGCTCGGCGTAAAGAAATTTCCTAAGCTCCTCGGCGCACTTCGGGCACAAGTCGAGAAACTCTCCCGGTTGCCCTTCGGGCTGCAGTTTTACTGTAGTCCAAGGGCCGTCCTTGGTGGCCATGAAAGTCTTACACCAGTCGCAAGCCATCATATGATCTTCTCTCCCCACCAAGCCCCACCACCCGAAACAATCATCCCGCCCGTACCTCTCGCCACCCCTATTCGATAATGCAGCCGCACCTTATCCCCCAGTGAGAGTTCCGCTTTCTTCGGCGTATCCTGCGGGAGTTCCATGAGGACATATGCACCATACGCGATGAGAAGGAAACAAGCCGCGAGCACCCCGAAGTACCATCCCCAGTGCCGGTCATAAACGCCGAACTGCAAGTCCCAGAACGCATAGAAAGAAACAATCAGTCCAACAGCGACCGCGAGCACCGCCTCCGATTGTGGAGAAACGATCAATTTTTCGATAAGAGACATGTCGGGAGGAATCACAAACCCTCCCTGTCGAGCGCACACCGACCGACGCGAAGATCGATTAGCGGCGAGGCCAAAGACATCAAATGATCTTCTCTCCCCACCAAGCTCCACCACCCGAAACAATCATGCCGCCCGTACCTCGCTCCACTCCAACCCGATAATGCAGCCGGACCCGGTCACCCAGTTGCAGCGCCCAGAGTCCCTGCATGCAATGCGGACAAGCTCCCCGTGATTTCTGACGTTCCATTTCCCATACCGATGTTTTGCAGCGCGGACACCAGTAGATGTAAGTTTCCCCGATCAGCCGCATGTGCCCGTGGTCGGCGACCTGACCGATTTCTTTCGAGTCCGTTTTGATCAGGATCGAGTATTCCGTAACTTGCTCGACTCTGCCGAAGACAAAGATGGGTTTACCCCAGGGGTCCAGTTGCGTGGCTTTCCCTGGCAGGTGGCGGGTGAGTCCGATTTTGGGGTAGATCACTTCGCCCATTTTTTGGCCTCTTTCGGCAGTTCGCTGCGCATCGGCGGTTCTCGTTCCACATTCGTAGGTTGGATCGACTGCCGGCGGAACTCTTCGACCATTTGCAAGGCTTGAATCCAGGAGATGCTCTGTCGGATCGAGCCGGGGATATCGTTCTCGCTCGGCAGAACGATGGCCAGCCGGTTATCGTCGCAATAAACCATGCGAACGATTCCGGCTTTGCGCATCTCGATCAGACCGGTGATGATCGTCATTCGCGATTCGAAAGCGTCGAACTCCATCTGTCCCGATGGCGGGCGCCGGAGCCTTCCCAACTCGCAAATGAGATCCGCATTCACCGGCTTCTTGCCTCCTGGATTACCCTACGTATCTCCGTCTCAAATGCGTCCATGTACCCCATAATCCTCGCCGTGGGAAGCATGACGGGACCAAGGAACTCCTCGAAACGTTTAATGGAGGCGGCGACAAGTTTTTCTAGTTCGGGAGCGAGTCGGACGGCGGGCATGTTTTATCCGAGCACGTTCCCATCTTCGTCTTTGATCTCTTCGGCCGGCTTCAGAATCGTTCCGACCTTGACGAGCTGGTAGACCGAGTTCTGCTGAAGGCCTTCAAGATCCGCGCCTTCGAGAACAACGACGTAGCAGCCGCCCGAGTGGTGGAGCATCATCGATTCGTCTGAGTCGTTGATTTCTTCGGTCCAGGATAAGCTTCCTACTTTTACTTCAAGGGCGGTGTGGTTGGGATTATAACGGAGTGTGGAGGACATAGGGGTTCCTTTTTCTTTAGCCTCAGTCGAATTTGGTTTGCACTTCAGGTTCAGAGCGTTCGACCAGGAGTGGTTTTGGAGCGTTCACAGGCTATCCTCGTGAATTTTGCGCATCAATCAGCCGCTTCTCGCATTCCCAATCCTCAACCCCCAGAGTCACCAGCCAAGCCGGAGCCTGCCCGGAAGCGACATCGGGGCGATTCAGGATTTCGGCTTGTTCCCGCGCGCAACGCTCCACCGCTTCGCCTGGTCGAACGGGCAACCGGGCGGGCGTCAGATCGGTGCTCGATGAGGCTAATTCCAAATCCATACGAAGTGTCAACCCTAGCAAATCCCTCCGTAATCGTCAATACAGTACTACCGTCTCACGAGTACCATAACCCGGCATGGACCCCTAGAAAACCGCTAAGGCGAACCTGCAACCAAATCGGTACCTCCGCTCTATTTCCGCACACTCCAGTCGGGCGTACGATGGTTCTATTGAAAGGAGCAAATTCGATGCTTAAACTCTTCCTGATGGCTTGGCCGTTCTGCTTTTTGTTCATCGATTTCGTCTATTGGCAGGAAATGAAGGTGGTCCGGTTCGAGCAACTCCGCGCCCGCATCCTGACGGCACTAGGGGATCGCGATGTTTGATCTTTTTTTGCAGTTCTTTCCCGCTTGCGCGCTGCTGGTGACGTGGTTCTTTATCATGGCGGATAATCAGTTGCAGGAGGATCGAAAGATTCGCCGGCTGCTGCATGGACGGCTCATTGAGATCGATGGCAAATTTCGAATTTTACAAGAAGACGGCAACCATCTTTGCGATGTGGATATCGCCACGTACTTTGATGAGCTTCCTTGTGTGAGATGGGATGGGAGGAGAGAGTAGGTATGCGCAATATTTTGGCCTCATTCGGAATGTGGCTGACGCGTCGGTTCGGAATCGTTCGACCAGGAGAGGCACCGATTCCCCGCGTCCTAGTTCCAGCAGGATCTACGATCATGGTCGATATTGGCGGGTCACCATACGAATACAGGGATTCCGACTTCTTTCGTGATGAACTGGCTATGGCGTACTGGCGCACAGGTCCGGAATGTTCGATGCGCATGGAGCACAGCATGTTCATTCCCCTGACGCCCTGGAATCCAGATCGGTTGTTTGCCTGCAAAAACTGTCACAAGGGTTTTAGTGCGATAGGTCCAGATGCCAAACCGATCGGGCTTCCCAAAGGGCAATTCCCGGCCTTTCGCATGGAGGAGTTTCGAGAGCCACCCTTAGCGCGAACGGAGGGGCAGACGGCCAAACCGAACGCCGAGGGGAGCGCCAAACCATGAGTCCCTACGAGCTCGAAGTAGCAGCCTACGTAGCAGCTCACAAAATCTATGCTGGGCTTCCAACGCCAGATCGTCCATGTCCCGGAGGATACCGGTCACGAATGATTGATGAGATTGCGGAAGCGATCAAACAAGCATTTTCGGTGCATTTTTCTTTGGCCTCATCGGAATCGAGTCCTTCACCTGAAGTTGAGAGCGTTCGACATTCGGAGCTTTCTATTCCGGCGGTCTATGTCGCAAATGACCGCGAGTTCTGGGATGGCATGCATGCTCTTGAACAAACCCGACACTGGCGCACCCTGCGACACGCGTTAGACATGGGCGGCGGACACGGAATCACGGATCGACCCTGCCTCAAATGCGGAATGCCGGATCGTTTCACGATGCATTTTTCGCCCACCGGTGAACCGCTCCAACCTGCCCATGTCGAACCCACAATCTCCGACGAAGCCGCGATCCCCGGTGAGGCCAAACCATGAAAACCTTCTCCGAAGCCTGCGAATCCACCTTCATGCGAACAGTTCCGGTAGGTTCGGCAGACCACAAAAGCACTATGGAAGCCATCGATACACGCATAGGCCCGTTCATTTCAATGGTGGATGAAATCCAGAATGCGCCAGAAACCCACGCCTTTGCGGCCGTGCTGCTCGAAATGGCAAGCGGAGAAGATTTGAACATGGCCGAGGTTATCAAAATCGCCTTCTCCCACGGCGTGATGGTGGGAGTGGAAATGGAGAAGCCCGATGCTTAGCGTCATGTGCTGCGGCTGCTTGCGGCTACTGGGAAAAGACAACCAGATGCTCGGCGAGCGCGACAATATGGGCGGTGCCATTGATCTCGCTGAATTGGCTAACAGATTCCGATTCATGCGCGAAATGGCGCTATCCTTCCCGACCAAACAGGAATGCGATAAAGCCGCACTCGGCGCTGGCTGGACAGTCGCGGATCCGGATGGAACGCCGAACCACAGATGCCCCAACTGCCGACTGCCGGATTCGTGGACCCCGGGCGGATTCGAAAGGCGGGGAGCGTACATCGATTGGGGAGAGAATTGATGGCGACAATCACGATAATGCTGTCTGTCCAGGATTGCGGAGACAATGAGTATCTAGTGCGCGCGGTGGAGACTGGCGGGACGTTTTCAACTAAAATGGCGCGAGGTTTCGATGGGGCTATATCGGTCGCCGTCGACACGGTTGCTTTGCTTATGGAGGCCGAAAGAAGCACCTGGCGGGAGATCAATAATCTCGGGACTTCCGAATGATCCGGCCTGTGGAATTGAAGCGGCTGTCTATTTGTCCATGCGGTTTTAGTACGTTGCGCGATGATATTTCGATCGGTAAAATCTACAATCTTGAAACATCCAGTTTGAACCGGGCGTTGTACGTATGCGGCGGGTGCCATCGCGGATTCAAGGTTGATGTGATCCAAGCCGACAATGGTCTCTGGCTTCCGCGCGATCTATTTACGCCCCTAGCGCGAACGGAAGAGCAGTCGGCAAAACCGGGATCCGAGGAGAGCGCCAACCCATGATCGCTCGCCGCACCTACCTCAAACGCTCCTGGCTCAAGCGCAAGCCGCGCCGCCACGTCGTGCCGCCGGAGATTCTCGCCTATTGGGACTGGATCAGAACCCAGCCGTGTGCGGTGTGCGGATGTCGACGGGTCATCGAAGTAGCCCATGTCGGGATGCGCGGACTCGGACAACTCTGCAACGGGTGGGAGGTCCTGCCGTTCTGTAAAATCCACCATGAGCGAGGTTATCCGACTTCGCATCACGATCTCGGAAAACGATTCTGGGTTTTTCACAATCTGGACAGGTACGAGCTGATTCGAAGGTATCGGTTACGATATTTCGGCCTCACCGGGATTTCGTCTGCGATAGAAGGCTGCTCGTTCGACAGGGAGGCAGCGTGAGCACTGATCCTAGCCTAATCTGGAGCTGTGGTGGTGGAACTCAAAGCGGGGCGATTGCGGCGCTCATCAAGAGGGGGAAACTGGCCCGTCCCGACATCGCGTTCATGATAAATACGGGGCGGGAACGGTCTTCGACGTGGCCTTTTGTCGACGGATTCATACGCCCGGCGCTCGCCGAAGTCGGATTGGAATTGCAAATCGTGAACAAGTCCGATTTCGCGACCGTTGATCTGTTCAGCCATAAGGGATCTGTCTTGATGCCCGGCTTTACGAACATCAACGGTACAGTCGGCAAGTTGGACCCATACTGTTCCGGCGAGTGGAAACGCGAAGTTGGGATGCGCTGGTTGCGGTCCATCGGCGTTCAAAAAGCCACGATGTGGATCGGGATTTCCATAGACGAAGCCAGCCGCATCAGAAATCAGCGCGTCAAATGGCTTTCGCTTTTCTACCCCCTCATCTTCACGATTCCGACCCGGCGCTACCAGTGTGTCGATATGATTCGTGCGGAAGGTTGGACGGGCCATATTCCGCATTCTGCCTGCTTCATGTGTCCGAACCTGAGCGATGCGGAATGGATCGACATGAAGATGAACTGGCCGGAAGATTTCGCGCTTGCGTGCTCCCTCGAAACCGAAGTGCGAATCAAAGATGCGAACTTCTTTTTGCATCCCTCCTGCGTTCCGCTTGCGGAAGTCGACTTCTTCGCGCAGTCCACAATGTTTCCCGAACGCGGCTGCACGCAAGGATGTTTCACTTAGCCTGAACCTAAGGCGAAATCCGCCACAAAACAGTACTCCCGCTCTATTTGCGCAGCATCCGACCAGCCGCATAATCGAAGCATGAAACACGCACTTTGCTTTCTCGCTGGCACGGTCTTAACGACAATCGCAGTGGTCCTCAACGGCGGCCACGTCCTCGGCTTCGCGATTCTCGGCTTCCTGGTCGCCTGCTCGCTCCTCACCGCAATTCTCTACTTCGCAGGCCTCCGCCGCACGGCGCGGTTTTTGAATGCGCTCATGGACGCGCTGGAGGGCACGAAGGCGGCTAGCCCGGCGCGCGTTACCGATCGCTCGGGCTACGTGAAGCCGTCCCGGAAGAATCAGATTCAGATAGTCGCGGATACGATCGAAGAGTACAAGGCCCGGCAGTCGGAGCGGCACGTGGGACGCGAGATTGACCCGGTGACGGCGGCGGTGCTCCGCGATCCTGAATTGTTCGGTGAGAATGAGAGCAAAGGGAAGGTGGCGTGAACGATCCGCGCGGGCCAATCCGAGAGATCGTCTCCATCGAAGAACGATCAGATGCCACAATGATCACAATGAGCTGCGGACATACCGGAAGATTCAATCAGATTTTCCACTACAAGATCGGTGCAAGTGTGCATTGTTTTCAGTGCGGCCAATTGGAAAAGTACTCCTCCTGGTCGGGCGATCCAGTACTGAGGCCGAAGGACCGGACTTGACGGAGGCCAAATAATCATCTACAATATCCCCGTTTGTATCCTCCGATGTGAAACTCGCCTCACGGCAACCGGGTCAGAAATGGCCCGGTATTTTTACGCTCCGATAAAATTCCACATAGGCACGGTCGCATCTGGGACAGATGCCCATTTCATCACGTCCGCGATGTAGGCCGAGTCGTTATTGTGGTCCGCTCCCGGTGCGAAACCCGCGTAAATGTTGGGCGCCCCGGCGATGAACTGGGTTAGCGTGTTCCCCTCGGCGATGTGCAGGGCCACCAGGTGCGCAAGGCCGGCCACTCCTTCAGCGCGTGATGATGGTTTCCAGAATCCCGAGACGATCACGGGTCCATCAAGCCATGGGGCGCCGCGCAAATTTCCAGGATTATCCGCGAGTGCCGGCTCACCTTCCTGCCGGATGATTGCGTTTACGATGCGCTCGATGAGGTCGTTCATAGGTGCTGAGATTTTAGCCTCATTGTAGTTCGGTTTGCAACCGGATTCGAGAGCGTTCGACCACGTCGGGTTGTTTCGAGTACGGAAAACCAAACTTGACAACTTAGGATCTTTCGGAGTATCTTTTCTGTGCTACAATTTCGAAGACGGAAATAAGCTCCCCGTCTAGTCCGCTCGCGGGGCCGGTGCCACGAACGCCGGCTCCAACCTTTTTCGTGGAAAGGCTGGGATGTCTATTTATCGAATATGCAATTGGAATCACCGTTTCGAAAACTCCTCCAGTAGAAAATTAAAACGCCTTGATTGGGTAGCTCTTCCGAATGCGATGGATATCGAGGGCTACATCGTCCTTGTCGATCACCCCAACGGAGCCGCTCATTTTGGTGCGTGGATCGCTATCGTCCAGATCGCTTCGAAGCAAGATCCGCGTGGCACTCTGCCAAATGGGAAAACTTCCCAGTCGCTTGGCGGAATCTGCCAATCACTCGGCAGAATCTCCCGGTTGCCCGCCGGTTTATTCGAAGAAGTTCTACCTCGTCTAATAGAGATAGGATTTTTGGAAATATCGGCAGAATCTCCCGGTACGTCGGCAGATTCTCCCGGTACGTCGGCAGATTCTCCCGGTACGTCGGCAAAATCCGCCGATACAGACATACATACAGGGAAGACAGACAAACAGACAGAACAGAGAAAGACTGTTGAAACTAGTAGTTCTATTTCAAACCAGAAAATACATGCGCATATGCAAAACGAAAATGGCGCGCACGGCTGGGCCGAATTCGCGGAAGCCTACATCGCAACCGGACGGGAAACAACAGCAGCCGATCTCGCCAACTCGAAACCGGTCTGGACAAAACTCAGTTTGGGAGATCAGGTCGCCTGCCTCAGCGGGATTCGCCGCGACATCGAGCACCATAAATATTCCGAGCCGGCATTCTGGCCAAAACCCAAAAAATACCTTCTCGAACGGGAATGGACGCGAGGTCCGCAGGCGCCAAAGAAAAATTCAAAACGAAATTTACTGGAGGGAGTTTTCGATGCTTAAATATTTAATCGGCGCGACCGATCCGGTGTGGGGCGAACTCATGAAACAGATCACCCGGCTCGAGCAACTCGATAAGTTTCCGTTTGGTCCGGAGGCCAAGAAAGATTTGGGCGCCGCGCTCGCGAACGCGGAATCGCTTGACGAAGCTCGGTTCACGATCGATGAATTCGTGCAGGGCGCCAGAGCTGGCGAAAAGTGTCCACTGTCGGGCGACATTGTGGCGTTGATCCAACAGCGGCATGCGCGCTCGCATCCGGTACTTGTGATGCCGGCCGCAGAAACACAGGCGCCGAAGAGCACGCATTGCGGCAAGTGCCAGGGCTTCGGATATTTCGGCGGCTACATCGGCGGCGGCCGGCACGCGCCGTGGGAATGGTGCGATTGCAGGAACGCGCAGCGAGCTTGCTACGAATCACCGGACCTGGTCGATGAAGCGAATCGCGTTCGCGAAAAACTGATCAAGCGTTTCGCCGGCCGGTTGTCATCGATGGTCACCACCGACGGATTACGCGACGAATCTCGCGGAGACTTCTGATCGCGATGGAACCGACGCGCACCTCGCGTGATTTAAAAATTCTCCGGAGCGAAGATCGACTCCGCGCCGTGCTCAATCTTCCGCCGCGCCAGCCAATCACGATTCACGGACCCGGTAAACGATCGCCAGAGGAAACCGCCCGTCTGATCGCCGATCTGGAGGCGAAAACCGGGATCAAACACGATTTTGCCACCGGCAACCCGCCAAAGTCTTAATACAATCCATGCGTGGACGCTTGTAGATGCGTCCACGCAAGGTGTAGAATGTTTTTGGATGCCAAGTACCAGACAGTCCTTAAAAACGCGTCTGACGACGCCGGGAGCCGAAACGCTCAAGCGAAAAAAGAGGCCAAAACCGCCCGCCGCGCCAGTCGCCAAAAAGAAGTGGCCGAAACGCAGATGTGACAACTGCGGCGATTGGTTCGACAAAAAACGAAAGACGCAAAAATTCTGCCCTAAAAACAACGGCGCATGCCGAAAAGAATTTTTCCGTTACGGAGCTGCATTTGGTCCACTGAAACTCGGTTTAGAAAAAACCATCGAGAAAAAATGCGCCGGCCTCCGTGCTCAGGTTGCCGAGCAGTTGAGAATCGCCGCCGATGTAATCGCGAAGTTGGAAACGCGAATAGCTCGCATTGAACAACTCTGCGAGGGCGTCCAAAAACAAGAAGCGTACGAGCGCGAGTTCAGCCTCGCGAATGTCGAACGCTCAGAAAGACGCGCGAAGCAGAATGCCGGATGAGGCCAAACCATCATTGGTTCCTGTTGAGCAAAATCTCGATGCTCTACAAAAATGGTTTGGTCCCAAATGGACATGGACGCAGATGGCCGAATGGATTGAGGCACGGGCTAGGAGTTCTGAGATGCCCAGATTCGCGGTCAATTGGAGTGGTGAGTTTTTGAGGATGAGAAGAGAGCAGGAGAAGATGTGGAAGGGTGAGTAGGTGATGATGGTTTGGCCTCACCGCTATTGAGATCGGGCGTCGGGGCCGTGGGTTCGACATGGAGGTTTATGGATTGGCGCGAAAATGATAGAATCTGCTCCGCTGTTTTGTTCGGACGACCGTTCGAGGGAAAACCAAAATTGGAACAACCTCCACCACAAATCGAACATCGGGACCGCATTGTCGAAGCGCCGCCGCCAATTTCGAAAATAGAAATAATCCACGCCGTGGAAGAGGACCTCCGCCAAGAGATATCGGTCCTTCGCCATGATATGCAGGAGTTGAGGGATCACGAACGGATCGCCAAATTGGAAGGGGAAGAATTACGGGACAGAATCGCTCGCGAAGCAGAGGATCGCGAACGCAATATCTCAATCGATGTCGTTAGGCATCAACTCCAAAACCACGGCGGGCGATTCCTCTCGGTTCGGGACCTTTTGCTCGAAGGAACCCTCTCGAAGAGCGCAATCGAATACGCGATTTCAGAACTCGATAAAACTGGCGCTCTTGTGTGGGAGCGACAGGGAAGCGAGAAGATTTATCAGCTGAGCCAGCGGAGAATTTTATGAGCGATGGATGCGGTGTCTGTATTAGCGGGTCCGATTACGATGAGGGACCAGAGTTCTACGAAGCGATTGAGGTGAAAGCGAGAAAGCCCCATGTATGCGGCGAATGCCATCGCGCGATTCCAAAGGGAACCATCTATGAGCGCGTCACGGGAAAATGGGAAGGTGATGTTAAGACAATTAAAACTTGCCTCGATTGCATGAATATTCGTGATGGGCTTTCATGTGATGGCGGATTCACCCACGGTACCCTTTGGGAAAGTATCCGCGAGGTTTTCGATCAGATGAATACAGGATGTCTCGCTAAAATAGAGACTGCATCCGCAAAGGCATATCTCGTTTCGCGCTGGAGAAAATGGAAAGGGCTAGACAAGATCACCCATGTCGAGCCCGCACAACCTGACGTGAAAACGGATTAGCGGTGTTATGAAGCCACGCCAGCGCAGAGGAAAACGAAAAAGTGTTACCGCTGGGAGGCTATGAGTCTTTCGGTAAATGCTTCCAGTTCGCGCCGTTTCCAATCATGAGTAAAGGTTCTGACTTGCATAAGCCTTGTCATATTGTCGTCTACCGTACCATCCTCGTAATATCGCCGATGATGCCAACAAAGAACATCAGCCATCTGGAGGGGGTTGCGCGTGATCGGATCAACAGGCAGTACGTCGCCAATCAAGCCAGGTTCAGGCCAGCGCTTGTGCAGATCATCTACATAGGTCTTGTAGTGACCCGTTATTTTCCCGTTTCTAGACACTACAAAATCGATCTTTTCAGTATCGGGGAACAATGTTCGCGTGAAATTCAGAACAGTTTCCGCGTAAGCGAAGAAACATAGATAATCAGGTAGATCCATGGTTCCACTGGGGACACGAATGCCTTGACTCTCAAGAAGTAGTAGCATGTCCCAGAGATCTGATCTTTGAATCACCGAAAGTACAGAGTGTATGACTGGCGAACCAGGATGAGCACCAGCGGCGATCTCAGAGAGAAGTTCCGTTGCCAGAGAGACCTTTTCGTCTGCTTGGGCGGAAGTCAGTTTATTTTCTTTTTGGAACTCTTCGCGGCGGATCTCTCTCATGTGAAGATGTTTTATTTTTGGAGATGATGAGAGAATCCGGTTATTCCAGAGATCGGCATATTGTCCCCAGTAACTTTCCTTAGCGACGAACCCACCGACTAGAAATACACCTTCGATGTCGCCCGTGCCGCTCTCATCGGAAAATGCTACAAAAACCGCCAATCTTCTCTCCTGATTCAGACCGCAGAATAGCGAACGTACGAGGGACCCGGCCAATCCCGACATGCAACAATTGTTCTCTGTAGTGACCATCACCAAAAGCCTACTTTCGTAAGCTTACAGAGTACACCCGATGTCAACGCAAAGACTTAAATACTATAGAACCGATCAACGGAACCAATGCGACAAACAACTGCCATCCCTTATCCGTTGGCTCCGACATGTTCACGGTTTCGGCGTTCACATTCACCTGAATATAGTTCTGTTCAGGCAATAGTTGATCGGGTCTAAGATACTCTTTCATTGGAGACCTCGCGAGGCGCACTGTTACAGCGCATGACGTGATCCGAACGAACGAGTATGGTAGGATTGCTTTGGGAAATCCCCATCTCATCCGTGCTCGAATCACGGATCGGATGAAAAGATCGGGGCAGCCCCCTAAGGCTGCCCCGTCTCAAAAATGTTTCCCCTCGATTATACGCCTTTTGCGGAGTATGATGGGTTCAACATGAGACCGCTACCGCCCGCCCCAAATGTCCCTGGAAGTACGGACGCGGAACGCATGAGCAACGCTCTGAACATGGTTCTGAAGGTATCTAAAGCAGACCTGTTGAAAGAGGAAGCTCGGATCAAGGCCGCGAACGAAAAGAAGCGAGTTCCGAAGAAACCCGCTTCCTGAAATTCCACCAGCCTGTCATGTCGTAGTCTACGATAGCGGTCTGCGGCATGAGTTGTCAACTATATTCTTGCCTTAATTCGGCGCCACCTGCTCATCGTAATTTAAAAACTCACTAAGGAACAGTTGGTACTTCGGAAGATTCTGTTCGATCACTCTCCACATCGGTTCGTAGGATCGAATCAACGGATCGAGCCCACATTGATTCGATCCAGGTTTAAATCCGAAATGCTGTTTGATCCAGTTGTAGTTCGACCGCCCGGCGACCGTTTCAATCCCCGTCCCTTCGGTCACGATTTGATTCGCAAACGTGAACCCGTTCGAATCCGGTGATACCAGGTGTCCCATAAACATCGGCTCAATGCGTTTCAAAAACACAATACCGGGAGGATCTGCGGGGGGAGGTGGCTGCTGCGGTGGTGCTTGCTGCATTGGTTGCTGGGGTTGCTGGCCGTTCGCGATGGGCGGCGCTCCATTGGCAGTCCCCGTCAACTTGATCGTAATCGCCTGCATCAGAGGTCCCAGGATCGTCATACCCATCTGGATGATAGGACCCCATTCTTCCATCACGGATTTCGCTGGAGTTGCGTTCGCGGCTCCTCCATTGCGCGAGTATCCGAGCAGTTCCGCGTTCGTCTTCATTTCGAGAAGTTGCTCGCCAACGGATTTCTGAGTCGTTAGCGCTGTTGATGGCTGGTTTCGCATCGCATTGAGGTCCGCACGAAGCGCCGCAATCTGGTTATCCTGCATTGCAGCGAGTCGCGCGTTCGCCTGATCCAGCGAACTCATCAGCGCCGTGAGCGCGGTATTATCCGGCTTCGGCAGGATATTCAAAATTTCGGTCGCGACCTTCACGGGGTCTGGTGGATCGTAGCGAGCTCCCGCGTGGCTCATGACGGAATCCACGACTTTACTCGCCGATGACATCGCTAGGTCGATCGCACCATTGACCGCATGTTGAGCCGGATTAGAACCATTTGGCTGTGTCTGTTCCCGCAATCGCGCAGCTTCATCTTTAGCTCGGTCTGCGTCTTTCTGCGCATTATCGATTTGTTTATCCGCGAGTCCTAGGAATCCCTGGACCAACACGGCGGCCGTTGCATTTGAATTGGGATTCGGTTTCCCGGTCGAGCCTTCCATAAAAAAATCATCTCCTTCGTTTGGTGCCGGTTCAGATCCAGCGACCGGATCGCCGCGGCGAAATCGCCAGTCAATATAATCTTTCGCGGCTGGCTTATCGACGCACAACGTTCGGTCATCGATCTTCGGCGGGAAGCCTTCGCGGTCGGGAAGTGTGAACCAGATATCGCAAACCCGGCCGCTCAGTCCCTGCTCCTCGACGATCACCTTATATGCTCCAGCCCCGTATTTGTGATAAAACGCAGTTTCGTATTCTTCCGCCTTGAACGCCAGCGGTCCTTCCCAAATATCGATCGTGGTCGACGTCTCGCCGATTTTCTTCATGTCGATGGGAGGATCGAGCCGGTAGACCCGGCATCGAAGGATCGCGGACAGTTCAACCGGCAGCGTTTCGCAATATTCGAAGCCCAGTATCGCATCCTGCGACCGTTTCCCATCACGAAATGACGTTTTCGATGGGACCGGGAACGAACATTTAGATTTCAGTTGAGGGTGATCAAGGTACTGTTTGGCCATCAGACAGGGCTCCGAGGGGGGCGGTTAATTGTAAGTATATATATAGAGCCGGTTGACACGTGTCAAAATTCTAGTGCAAACTAGTACCCAACGCAAGTACCGGTACTAATGAACACGGCGTACCATCCCGACTTCGGCGTCAAAGTGGCGTACCACTTCGACCGCATGTCCGAGGACCCGGACGCTCAGGTCCGTCAATCAGTTGCGAAGGCAATCTGCTACATTCGGCAGGACGCATCATCCGCCCCGATCCGCCAGGACGCCGCCCGCGCGGCCCAAGGAGGTGATCCGATCTCCGGGGTCTGGAAGCTTATCAAGCCGTCCATGAAGTTCAAGCAGGATGTCGACATCGCCCGCGAACTGGACGTAGACGATCCGCGTAAAGAGGACATCGTCGAGGTTTTCATCCGGCCTGTAGATCAGTCGATGCTGATTGGGTTGCGAGGCGTCGGGGTCGAGGACTGCGACGGGTTCACGATGTACGGCGCGTGCCTGCTCACTGCGTTGGGGATTCCATGCGAGCTGGTCACGGTCGCAGCGGATGACAAGCGGCCTCGGGAGTACACGCACATCTACGTTGCGGCTTATCCGAATGGACCGGGAACACATCCGAGAATTCCGCTTGATTTTTCACACGGTGAATATCCGGGCTGGGAATGTCCGTCAACTCGATTGCGGGAATGGCCGGTGTATGAGACGGCGATGGAGAAGATTACTTTGGCCGCTACTCCTTTGGTCATTGCCGGTGCGGTTTATGGGTTGGTCCGGTGGATGAATGGGGGGAGCCGTTGAATATTTTAGCCTCATCGAACATTTCCGCTTCGCCCGCGTCCGTGAGCGTTCGACCACGTCAGGTTTTATCGGGCACCGGCCAAAAACCCCACCTGGTCGGGCGCTCACAAATCGACGGGGCAAAAAATCGGACGGAGGCCAAATCGTGAGCATCATAAATGTAGGATCAGAATACCCGCCAGGCTACACCGGAAACCCCTACAGCGCCCTGGACATCTCCGTGTTCTTCGATATGAACTGGCCGGATCATGCGGGAATCATGGCGCAAGGATCACCGGCTTATTCGTCAGGCCTCGGCAGATTGGGACAAGCCGGATGCGCTACCGCGACATGTGACGACTATGCAGATGATGGCGTCACATGTTTGGAATATGACAATTCGAGTTGTACCAACGTTACGATCCCCGTTGCTGGCAACACGGCGGTTCCGATCCCCGCGGCGCCGGGATGTGCCACCAGCACTTGTATCGTAATGAATCAAGGCGTTTGCACGGGTTACGACGATTCGAGTTGTTCGGCCTCGGTGAATGCAACGACCGCCGCGGCCCTCAATAATCAACTTATAGCTTCAGGGCTCCCTCAGACAGTGAATCTTAGCGCGACACAAACGGCGGCCCTCACCGCGAGCTTGACACCCGCTCAGCAAGCACAACTGATAGCCGCGGCGGGCAATTCCGCAGTCAGTCTCATTCGCACGGCTGAAGGTGGACCCTACACGGTCGCCGGAACGAACCTCGTTTACAATCCAGCCACCGGACAACTGACGACCGCCGCCGCGACGAATGCGACCGCAACCCTCACGGCCGGCCTCTCGGCAATTCAGCCCTACATTCCGATGATTCTACTTGCGGTCGCGGCCATCATCATAGTCCCGATGATCACGGGTAAAAAATAATGCGGGAACTCCGCGTCGTCAAAGTCACGCCAGGCAAATTGGTCGATGGCAGATTTGTGCCCAACCCGGAAAAGATCACGCGCGCCGGAAAAAAGGCGAAGCGCAAGAGACTGGCTGAGATGATCGCGGCGGCGAAGAACCCGGCATCGAAGAAACTGCCAACCGGGAAATTCGTCAAGGTCCATGCGATGCGCGTGAAGAAAAACGGGACGGTCGATGTGGTGGTGACTCGATGACCCCATACTGCCCCATCCCGCGAAATCCCGCGCACTACATCCCACGGAATCCGTATGTCGATTGGGGTACGGGGATGGGGCAGGTGGTTCCCACATCGGTATCGACCGCAGCTTCAATCGCAGCGACCGGCATCACGACAACGACCTCGATCTTGGGGGCGCTGGGTTCCACAATGACCGTCTTAGGATTGGCTCTGCCAGTCGTCGGAACGGCTATAGCCGCACTGGTGGCCATCGGAATTGCGGTTGCAAATCTATTCAAGGGTTGCGGAGTCACCTGCACCGAAGCGACGACGCTGGCGAATCAGGCGGACGGGATCATGGTCCAGAATGTGACCGCGTACACGTCTTCGTCGATTCGCTACGTGTCGATGCAGCAGGCAGCGCTCAATACTTTCGACACGACCTGGGCAGCTTTGCAGCAGGCCTGTGGGCAGTCGGCGCTTGGAGCCGCCGGCCAGCGGTGCATCACGGATCGGCAGGAAGGCGCATGCACCTGGAAAGCATCGCAGGGAGGTTGGAATTCGGATGGAACCTACACCCCTTGGGGCGCGGCCGGCTCGGGAGATGTCTGCTGGAACTGGTTTGTCGGCATGCGTGATCCGATCGCGAATGATCCTTTCGTCCAACCGGACCCAACGTCTTCGAGTGTTGCATCTTCGTCTGTGGGATCGACGGCGGCGACATCAGGCACACCAGCGACTACGGCGACCGATTATTCCGGGTTGCTGATTGCGGCGGCTATTGTTGCTGCGGTGGTGCTGCTGTGAATATTTTGGCCTCAGTTAGCATGTGGCTTGCGCGCCTCCTTTTGAGCGTTCGACCAGGAGGGGCCGTGGAGCTTCCCTGGCCAAACACCGCGACCTTCCGATTGTTCTTTGTTTCGAGAAAAGATCCGAAATGGGCGATGGTGGTTCACCAATTTCCCGACGGGACGATGTACGGGCTGGGTTGCAATATCCCTTTCGTGCAGTCGGCCGATTGGGATCTGAAATGGATCAAACGTCGCCCTGTCGAGGTTGCTCAATCCGAAGGCTCGGAAAAGCAGAGCGAGGCCAAACCATGCTAATGGGAATGGGCCTCACCTGTCCCGAAGGTCAGCAGCCGACCAATACACCGAACGGAATGCAATGCTGCGGAGTGCCGGGCACCTCCTGCGAAGCAGATCCTTGCTCTTATTGCAATACCCCGCAGTACATCGCAACCCAGACCGCCGCTGCCGCCGCTGCGCTACAACCGGGAGGTGCCGGTCCGCTCGGAGCTTCGATTCTCGAATCCATCGCCAGCTATCCGCAAAATATCCAATCGGACGCGATCGACTGCGTGAGCAACCCAGGTTTGACCTTTACTGACGAAGAAGGAATTTCGGTCACCTGCCCGCAAGCCTACACGATGGACAATGGGATTCCGGTTTCGATTTACACTGCGGCGCAACTCGCGCAGATGTTGTCTGCGGCAGCCACTCCAACCACGGAAACACCCATCAACGTAATCGGCACTTCCATTCCAGCCGCCGCAATCAATGTCACCACGCCGAATCTGCCAGCCGTCACGTCGGGAACTGTCGCTGCACCGGTTTCAACTACAGCCGCAGGATCGACCTCATCCAGTTCCCCATCGGGCAGTTCGTCAAGTTCATCCACTTCAACATCGGGCGCATCTTCGACTTCGGGAACTTCGACGCTTGATCTCTCGTTTCTGACGGACGATTCCCTGATTTCGGGAGTGCCTAACTGGGGCGTTGCGGTCGCAGCGATCGTGGCCTTGATGCTGCTGCCAAAACTGATCGGAGGCAGATAAAATGGGGCTCGGACAATACGCAGGAGCCGCTTCGATCACGCTTTATGACGGGACGGTTATTTCGGATCCCGCCAACACGCAGGCTACCCAAGCGCAATGCCTCCCATTCGAATGCGGAGTCGATCCGACCAATTCCGATGTCCGCTACTGGTGCGGATTCTGGGGACAAATCCAGACTCCTTCGTGCGTCGATCCGGAGTGCGCACCGTATCGGTCTGCGTCTCCCGGCTGTAATGTAGTCGCTCCCACGCCGCAGATTCCGAACCCGCCGCAACCCGCCGTTGCTCCGGTGATGCTGACGCCTCAGAATATCGTGCAGCCGATGCCGAATATCACGCAGGCGAATGCGCCGGTACCGCTTCCGGTTTCCGATGGTTCGTGCTGGTGCGCAGTAAATCAGTGGATCGATCAGAATCCGATTCTTGCGGCTCTTGTTCTTGTGGGTTTTGGATTGGCTGTTTTGCCCGGGAGAAGCAGATGAACAATATTTTGGCCTCATCGAACATCGATCTTCGCCCGCCTGTCCGCACGTTCGACCAGGATAAGTTGTTGGACTGCGCGGGTCCGAGCAACCACTCCTGGTCGGGCGCGTTCAATCCGCACGAAGCCTCAAATCCGACGGAGGCCAAATAATGGACGAAGACACCAAGCAATTAATCAAGTGGGGCGCCATCGGACTCGCGGGCTACTTCGTCTATCAGTGGCTCCAGAGCTCCGGCCTATGGGCGCAGTGGTTCGGAACGTCCACCGCTTCGAACTCGTTCAACACTTCGACCACCCTTCTCACCTACTGCCAGGCGAACCCCAACGGGACAGCGATTTACGTGGACCCCACGACGGGCGCGAGTTCGACCGCGACCTGTGCGCAATGGATCGCTTCGAATTCCAACGCCGCACTCCCGGTGACATCGGCCGCTTCCGGACTTGCCCCGAATTATCAGCAGGCAATTTCGCTGATGCAGCAAGCTGCCGGCAACGATTCGCAGACCGTCAATAACTGGTCCTACTATTGGCAGAACGGCACGATGTTCGATGGCGGGCCTCCTGGATTCGGAGTGCAGGGCTCAATTTCCCCGGCCCAGTTCAATCAGATTCTTGGATTGAACGCGAATGACGACACGGACCCGGTCACCTCAGAGCAATTCGTGGCGTGGCTCGTTCAAACCAGTTCCGATCCCAGCTCGGCTGGTGTAGCGACTCCCGCCGGCGTGATGGTGACCGGCGGAACTGGCGCGGGAATGCAGGGCTACGATTTCAATAGCGATTACAGCGGGTGGGTAAACTGATGGCGAAAGACGATTACACTTCGATCATTGCTCTCGCCGCAATCGGCGGGATCGCGTGGTACGGCTATGAACAGGGCTGGTTTTCCAGCCTGTTCGGAACTGCGGCAGCGGCGACCACTGGAACGCCGGCAGCCGCGATCAATTGTCCGTCTCCAAATACGCTGGTTGCCGGCGTCTGTACCGCGCCAGTGACGTGCCCATCTCCGAACACAATTATCAACGGAGTATGCACCGCTCCCGTAGTGGCCGCAGCCGGCGGTTCGTCATCGACTACAGTGGCTCCGCAGGCGATCCCGACGGCCAGCGTCAGCGTCACCGATCAACCGTGGTATGACCAGGTCGCCGCGCTGGCATCGACCAATTCGCTCGATATGGACCAATGGGATTATTACTACAACCAGATTTTCTCCAGTGCCCCGATCACCGGAACGCAGGTCAACGCGATGCTCGCGGCGCTTACCAATCTGGGCCAGACGCGAAGTACGCCGATGACGATGCCGCAGTGGTATTGGCTGCTGACGGCGGGCGGCGGGGGAGTCAGCGGACTGGGCATGTTTGGAAATTATTTTGGAATCCCGGCTAGCGCGATTCATGGAGGGTGGTAGATGCTGGTAGGACTCGCCCAAACCACGCCAATTCCGGTTCCGCTGACAACTAGCGGGGAAACTCTCGCTCAATCGTGCGCGGCGGAACTCGCGGCCAGTGGCGGGCAACCATTGGCGACCAATCCCTATATCCTAAACATGGCACTCGAAGGCAGTGGGATGGAAGGTCAGAATTTGACGGGATGCCCTCCGGGATACACACTGACGCAGGCGGGTCCGCCGAACGTGAATCAGCCATGCGGATATTACCAATGCCTGAATGCCGCTGGTCAAAACGTCTCGACGGCCGTCGTTGGTCCAGGGTCCACAAATCCATGTACGGGCTTTAAGGCAATCCCCACAGAGTCGTGGGTTATCGGTGGTGCCGGACTGGTCATGTTCCTTTTGTTGGGAGGATGGCTCAAGATTCTCGCGATTCCGGTAGTTGGTTTCGCTGTGCTGAACGTGGCGCTGACGAATCTCGGCCCGCAGGTGAATTTGCAAACCGGGCAGATCGAATGCGTGGCACAAGGATTGGAGATGTGATGGGCGATCTTTCAAGCTGCTACTCCTGGGAAGCGACCTTCTCACCCCAAGTGTCTTGCGGAACTTCAAACCTGACCCAGAGCGTTTGTCCAGATGCGACGTGGTTTTGGGTGATCGCGGCCGGTATCAGCTTGGTTGCCATTTTTAAAAAGAAGTGATGATCACAGCACAACATCTCGGAATGGGAAGCGTAACGCGCCTGACGTGTGCCTTCAATCGCAACCGCGGCGTGATGCTGGCAACCAGGGTGCGAACCGCCGAAACCTTTTCCGATCGCTGTATCGGGCTCTTGGAGCGCGATCATTTCCGGGTGGGCGAAGGCCTTCACATCGTGCCGTGCTCCTCCATTCACACCGTCGGTATGAAATTCTCGATCGATGTTGCGTTTCTGGACGAAAATGGCGTGGTGCTCGAAACCTTCAAAGATTTGCAGCCGGGCCATCGCCGCATCGAATGTTTTAACGCGGTCTCCGCACTGGAATTGCCGTGTTGTGTATTGCGCGCGACCGGAACGCAGCCGGGTGACATTCTCGAATTCGCGGAGGTCTCATGCTGATCGGAATGGGCCAAACCTGCGCGGACGGCACGGCATATGTTGCGAATTTCGGTTGTGACGATGGCAGCACCCCGACTTGCCCATCTGGATATACGCTGAGCACAGCTTCCGGGCAATATAGTTGCGTCAGCAGTTCAGGTGCAGCTCCGCTGATTGGCGTCACGGCACCAACTGCAACAACATCCACTTGTCCGGTTGGTTCGACCTGTTCAATAGTCGCGGGAATCTCGAACACGAATATCTATCTGGCCGTAGGCGCCGTTGTCTCGATGTTCTTGTTGGCATCGGTATTCGGGGGCAAAAGATGACGCCTTACGACATCTTGCAAGTCTCTCACTCCGCGCCGCAAGAAGTGATCCGCGCCGCGTGGTCCGCGCTCATCCGCCAGTGCCATCCGGACAGCCCGCATGCCGACGAAAAGCGAACGCGCCATTTGAACGAAGCTTACGCGATCCTGAAGGATCCGAAGAAACGCGCGGCGCTTGATGCGCACATCAAGGCACGCGCGCAAAGTGGAAGGGAACGGGTTCGCCAGGCGGCACGATCCACCGCGCCCGATCCGCACTCGGCGGAAATGGCCTATCCACAAGCATATGAGGGATTCTCTCCGGAACGCATCGACGAAGCGATTGAGGAACTGACGCGCGCCGCGGGAGCGCCTCCGATCGTCGGAGAGTTCATGCAGTTTCTTCACCAGCAAGCGAGGAAAAAGAAATGAGTCTGATCGGTCTGTCGGCACTCGCCCAAGCATGTTCCTCATCGCTGAGTCCCAGCAACTGTGGCACAGCCGGCGGAAGTTACGACGGAGACAACGAAGTGTGCGTGTGTGCTGCGGACAGCAGCGGTTTCACCTTGGCACAGCAGCAAGCCCTATGTACCTCGGCGGGCGCTGATACGACTTGGGATGCCACAACGAACACATGCGTTCCAATTGGCTCGGCACCCGCGCCAGCTAGTAGTGGCGCATCGTGTCCAAACAACACGCTCCCGGGCACGCCATCGGATGTGAATTGCCCATGGTGGTGCAACTTCATCGCGTTTCAATCTACTTCCTGTACCCCGTGTACGCAGGTCTGCCCCACCGGAATGCAATGGGACACCACGAATAATGTGTGCTCGGCGAATCCGGCGTCCAACAATTGCAGCGGTGCCGGAACGGGATCGCCCTGTCCGAGTTATTGCAACGTTCCTTTGATCGGCGGGTTATTTTCGGCCTGTGCGCCATGCGCCGGGAACACGAGCGCCAGTTCAATCCTTGCCGCATTGGGAGCGGTTGCCGTTCTCTACCTTGGATACAAGTTGGTGAAAAAATGATCATCTCGGAGCCGATGACATACGGTCTTGGAGACCTAGGCCAGCTCACGATTTCGAGCGATGTCACGCAGTGGGGATTCGGACAATGGACCGCCGTGATCGTCGGTTCGTATCTGGCTTACAAGTTGATTCTGGACACGAAAACTGTGGGCGGGAAAGCTTTGAAACACACGAAAAAGGCCCGGCGTAAGATCGCAAAGGCGGCGGTGGGTAACACGAGTAAAATTGGCACGGTCGTAACGGTGGGAGCTCTCGCGGCAGCCGGTTTTGTGGCTTACGAAGCCTATTCCCAATCTCAGGCGGTGACGCAATGAAAGGATTTTTATGCTACTAGGAATGAATTCTCTGCGCGATTTCGTACCGGCGAAGGTGGTTCCCGGATCGCTTCTGACGACAGGAATGAGCGGCCGCCGGGGTGTGGCGGATTTCGTCAACGGCCAGGTGGTGCCCGGCTATTTGCTTTCAACAGGCATGAGCGCGTTGACTCCCAGCTCTCCCACCGGAATGACGATCCCAAACAATTCAGTCATGACCGCGTGGCAGGGTGCCGGGATGTCGGGGTGTGACGACGGGTGCGGGTGCGGGGGCAAATGTGGCGGCGGTGGAGGATGCGGCTCGGGCATGGGTCAGTTGTCCCTCAGCTCGATCACGGCTCCGTTCTCGCAGGCATGGACCGACATTCAGGCCGCGATTTCGGCGGGGTCCATCACTCCTTTGACGGGTGAAGATTGGTTAGTGATTGCTGGTACTGCCGCTGCTGCGTGGTGGATGTTCGGGAAGAAGGGGAGACGGTAGGAATTCTTTTTATGTCGGCCTGGCCGCACATTTCGGAGACGCGAACATTGGATGCTCGACGGGGCAGGATCATCCGACACTTCGGAACCCTCATGACTAATCTCCATATCATCGCGACCGATCGCGCCGGGAACATTTGGGATTGCGGCCCCACCCCGAGTCACGATTGGGCAAAGGTGCGCGCGAGTCTCGAATCTTCCGTTGGTACGCCATTCTTCGGAATGCCAGGAAAGACGCCATTGCGAAAAGGTTGGCATCCGGAGTATGACGAAATTGTGGGACGGACAGAACACGGCTTAGATATCCCGCGAATCACCCTTGAAACGGTTTTCAATGATTGGGACACGCTCAATCGAGATCACGGCGCTGGAACTTTCGAATCTGTTGCAAACTTCGATGAGATGGCGGTTTTAAAAGTCGCTCTCGAAGCCTATAAGCACCTCCTGGTCGAACGCGAAAAAGGGCGCGCGAAGAGGGGTGTGCAATGAGGCCAAAACATAATCCCGCCAAATTCGACCGTTGCGTAAAGGACGTGAAGCGTTCCAAATCCGCCCGTAGCGCCTACGCTATCTGCACAGCAGCCGGAACCCGCAACCCCGGTACCGGAGCCATGGTCGCCTCAGCACTCAGCCACTCCGCCGCCGGCCGCAAAGCACAAGTTGCGATTAAAAAGCTTTTCTCGAAGGCAAAGAACCCGCAGGACGCCTCTGAGCAGATGTTCGAAATCTTCCACGGCATGGCGCCGAATGAAATCCTGCACATCGTGGAGCGCGTTCACGTGCACGCGAACCTGTGGACGGCCGGCACACTCACATCAATGGTGATCCAAACAGAGTATGGCTATCAGTTCGATTTAAACGCGCCGGACCCGGACACCGCGAAGCCGAAGGATGTGGTGTACGTCACCTTCAACGAAGCCGGAAACCAGATCTACTTCCGCGGCGGCAATCAGGAAATCCCGAGATCGTGGCTCGAAAAAGCCGGGCTCAAATCCGACGACTTCCGGGAGCACATGATTATCGGCGCGGTGGTCGAACTGACATACCGGACGAAAAAGAAATTCGAGAAGGGCGGAAAAGAACTAGTGGACTTCTATCACGGCTTGGGAAAAGAGCACTCGCGCGGAGTTTTGCCGATGCTGGTTTACAAGCCGCGTGATCCGAGCATGGCGCTCTACGGAGGGCGATATAAAGTGTTGCCCAAGAGGGCGGATTTGGGCGCGAGTCCGGGAATCGGCGGATGAGAATGATGCATTTCAAGTACTGGGACAACGGAACGCCGTGGCGCAATTTCAACGAGAGAAAGCTACTGTTCGAAGTGGCGGCAGAGAATATTTTCAAAGCCGATGAATGCTACCAGAGAGCGACGGGCGATGATCCTACCAAACAACCGTACGTCGGCAGGGAAATACGATTGATGGAGAATGGGGAGGCGCGGGACTGCTGATGAACGAACTGATTCAGTACGCGCAAACGGTGCCTTACTTCCCCGCGAACTCGTGCGCATGGGGACACGCTGCGCTTGGGTTCGGAACGAGCATCTACCTCACGGATCCGTGGGCGCAAGCCGCCGCCGCGGTGGCGTTCATTATGTACGAGGTTTGGCGCGAGAAGCCCACCAATGAAAAGGTCGGAGCGGTCGCCGAGTTTGCAACGGGATATTTAGCGGGAAAGGTTGTCGGGGGGATGAATACGAAATGAATAATGTTTTGGCCTCATCGGGCGTTGAGACACGTAAAGCGCAGAACGTTCGACAGTCGAAGTGCCTGCATTGCCCCAATGAGGCGGTGGATGGCTCGATTTTCTGTCAAGTTCACATCGACATTGATGCAGCATTCCACCTTCGCATCAGAGAAGGCCGGAAGCAGTGCGCGATATGGCCGGGCGCAGGGATGCTGCAATGCGCTTGGCCCACGTGCGGATGTCCTTCCGATGTGGAACAGGCACGAAGGCAGGCGGAATCCTTATATCTGGCAGGCAAGGTAGTTGGAGGGATGAGCAGCAAATGAATGAGCGGATGTTGAAATACACGCTGAAGGAAGCGGAGACGGGAATTCGGATGATGGCGCGCAACAAATCCCCGATGCACTTCTTTGACTGGGGAACCGACACCGCCGGAACAAAGCATGTATTTGTAATGGCAATCCTGCCCGAGGATGCCGTAGCTGCCTTCGAATCGCAAATGAACCCGTCAGAACCGGTGGAGTCCAACGCATGAACTTCATCTTCCTGAGCGTTCCAACATTCGAGCCGTGGGACTGGACCAACCCGGATACCGTGGGAATCGGCGGCTCCGAAACCTCGCACATCGAGATGAGCAACCGGCTCTCAGACCGCGGCCACAGCGTCTATTCGTACGGCCCCACGCCGTTCAAGGAGCCGACCGTCAACCCGCACGGCGTGACCTGGGAGCGCTGCGACAACGATCAGAATATCTGGCGCCGCGAGGGCGTCTGGGTCATCTATCGCGATCCGCAGTCTATTGACGATGTGCACCCGGACCAACCTGCATGGTTGATCTGCCAGGATGTGGATTATCCGCAGCTCACTGAGGAGCGCGCCCGCAAGTTCACCCGCATCGTGACCCTCTGCGAAACACACGCGTTCTATATGCGCCTTCGCTTTCCGCATCTCGCGGATCGGATTTGCGTTTCGTCGAATGGCATCAAGTCGGAGCTAATCGAAGCTGCGCTGAAGAATCCGCCCACGCGCAACCCCAAGCGGCTGATGTACGCATCGAGCCCCGACCGGGGACTGATCCACCTAGCGACGGTTTTCAGCCGGGCGCGCGAAGTGATCTCCGATCTGGAATTACACGTGTACTACGGCTTCAATAATATCGACAAGGTCGTAGAGAAAAGCCAGCACGTCCGCAGAATCACGAACGACATCCGCCGGCAGCTCGACCAGCCGGGCATCGAGTGGCACGGCCGCACCGCGCAACCGGAGTTGATTCAGGAGTGGCTCAAGGCGGGCATCTGGTGCCACCCATCGAGCTTTACGGAAACCTCCTGCATCACCTGCATGGACGCGCAGGCGCTGGGGGCGATCCCGATCACAACTCCCACCTGGGCCATCGGCGACAACGTCAAGCACGGCGTGTTCATCGAAGGCGATCCGTACAACGATAATCTGACGCGGGCGCGGTACACGCTGGAGTTGATCCGCCTCGCGAGCGATGAAAAACGGCAGGCCGAAATTCGCGCGGAGATGATGCCCTGGGCGCAAGGCTTTTTCGGCTGGGAGAAGTTCGTGGACCAGTGGGAAGAGTGGGCGCGGGAAGATCTGAGCCAATCCCAGATTCGGCTTGTCCCGCGAGTCCTTCAGGAGGCAGTGGCGTGAACGACTCCATTAAAGATCCCATGATCTACCAGGGCCAGTTCGGTTTTCAGGCGCGTTACGCAACCGGGAAGGTGCTCAACGTCGGCTGCAACAGCGATGGGGCCAAGTTCCGCGAGCGCGGCGGGGTCAATATCGACCTGTTCCGAAAGGACGATCACACGGGCTGGGATCTGCCGGTGGACGTGCAAGCCGACGCGCGGCGGTTGCCGTTCGGTCCGAACTCTTTCGATTCCGTTGTGCTCGGAGAAATTCTAGAACACATGCAGACCCACGACGCCGTTGCATCGCTGATCGAAGCGAAAACGGTGTTAAAGTCGGGCGGGCGCGTGGTGGCAACGATCCCGCACGATGACCGCGGCGGGCCGGATCACATACCGGAATATGCACCAGGAATCGCGGCCTATCACTACCGAGAAATCACGCGCGTTGAGTTTTTCGATTGGATCCGCGCGGCAGGCCTGAAAATTCAGGCGTGGGCGAAGATCGTGCATGTGTGGGGGAAAACGGGGACGGGGATTATGGCTGTTCCCAGGGAAGGGGGCCTGTGACGCTTCCCACGATAGGCCGAGGCCCGATCATGAGCATACAAAATGCAGAGCGGAGCATCGCCGCAGACAGTGATCCGGTCTGTCATCAGCGATGGGGCAGGTTGGCGTTGATCGATATCGGGGACAGTGTTTATATCGCAAAGGAGCGCCCTGACGGCGGTCGCGACATCATCGCAATCATAACTCTCGATGATAGATGGACGCCATACACACGAACGGGCGCTGTTGAGCGATCAGGCTCTCTCCAAGTCGCAGTTCAGAACGAGGCCAAAACGTCATGCTGACGCGAAAGAAAACCATCGGGACGGTCGGATACATGGGCGGCGTCATGGCCCTGCCGGAGCCCTTCGTCTACTCCTGGACGCAGATGATCGAATTCAATCAGGACGCGCTCTGCCAGGAGGATCAGCAGATCCATTACACGCGAACGCAGTACAGCTTGCATTCGGCGGCGCGTAACGACCTGGTCGAGCGGATGCGCGGCGACTGGCTGTTGCAGCTCGACACCGATATCGTGTTCGATCCCGACTTCTGCGCACGCCTGGTGCGGGTGATGGAAGTTTATAATCTCGATATCGTCACGGGCGTCTACCCGTACAAAAGCAACCCCGGCGTTCCGACGCTCTATCGCCACAATTCCGAAATTGGCCGGCATGATCCAATCGCGGTTCCTGAAGAAGCGATGGGCATGGAAGTTTTCGAAGTGGATTCCGCCGGCGGCGGCTGCTTGCTGGTAAAGCGCTCCGTCTTCGCGCGAATCCTCAACGAGCTGAAGCAACATCCCTTCGAGATGATTCCCCCGATGGGGGAAGACCACTCGTTTTTCGCGCGCGCCCGCAAATTGGCAATCAAAGCCCATTGCGCCTGGCAAGTGCAGGCCGCGCACCTCGGATTTAAACAGGTCGTGTACCAGCACAATCCCGACCTGCCAATTTTGAACCAATACGCGGCGACCGCCGCCAGAAAAGGAGAACTACACGCATGATCGTAAACTACCTGAACGCAGGCGGGCCGGGCAACGTCGCTCCGACAGTGGCTCAAGCGCTCACGTTCAATACGCTGAACGTGTCGCTGAGTCCGTCATCGACTCTCGACACATCGCAGGCCATCACCACCAACTGGGGACTCCCGCCCTCGGATATTTCCGCCGGTTGGCCGTTCATCCACATTCAACCGATGGATTTCACGGCTGGATCTTCGGGATGGTACAACATCAGCCAGGCTCCGAGTTTTGTGATTGTCGGTCGCGTCGGAACCACGGCGGGAATCGATACCGCGAACGCTCAGGTGATTGTCTCAATCGCACGTCCGATTTCGTTAGTTCGATAATATGTCGGCCTCAGTCAAATCCGGTCTGCGCATCAACGCTCTATCGTTCGGCCAGGAGAGGGTTTCGCCCTTCGCGGGTCCAAAACACTTCTCCTGGTCGGGCGCTCCGGAACCAACCGAAGCCACTCCGTCGAAGGAGGCCAAAACATGTTCATCACCCGAGTAACGAAGGTCGTCAATCCGCATCATGCATCTGCTCACCGGAGCAGGTCCGTAGCGGAATCAGGGGGAAGTCCGTCTTTCTCGAACCCAGCGGCTCACATGCTGACGCTGGGATTTATCAATCCCAAAGGGAGGGTCTTAATGGCAAAAAGCAAAGCCAGCAGACCGCGTCACGCGTCTGCCAAAGGTTCGCATCATCACAAGAGCTCGAATCCGCATAAGAAGCGGCGAAAAAATCCTCAGTTTCTCGGCACCGCAGTAAAGCCGATGAAAATGGTGGAACTGGTCGCCGGAGGTCTGGTCGGACTCGGGGTTAACAACCTCGCCATGGCCGCGCTTCCGACGGCGCTGACGGGTAATGCCTTCGGTGCAGTCGCCGGATCGGTGGTTATCGCGCTCGCGTCCGGCTGGGCCGGCGCGTTCGTCGATAAGGAATTCGGCGCGGCGATCGCGTTCGGCGGGCTCATGGCCGCCGGTCAGATCGCGATCAACCAATGGATTCCGTCCGTTGGTTCGACGATCGGACTGTCGGGCCGCGGCACGGGTGATTTCGTCGGCGGAAAAGTGGTACCGGGCGGGTTGCTCAGCTCGGGCATCACCATGAACGCAGGCGGCAATTCAATGGGTGGTGGTCCTACGAGCGCATATCCGGCTCCGTACGCCATCGCAGCGTAGCAGTGTTTGGGTCAACTGACTCCGAATAAAAAGAAAGGAAATCAGGAGAAACTATCATGTCCATGTCCGCAGCAATGGCCCAGCAGGCCACGCAAACGGCGATTAACAATGTGTCTGCCAATATGCAGGCCAACGCAGTCGCCGCCATCACCGCGCAACAGCAGTTCATTATCAATTCGTTCCGCGGTCAGATTTACATTTCAAACCAGCTTGACGTCGAGGACACCCCGCTGTACGACACGATCACGTACACCGCGGGCCAGTCGATCACCGGCAACCAGGGAGGCAATTCGTCCTGGTTCACCAACGTCGAAAATAGCTCCGGAAAGACGCTCGCTCAGACCAATATGACGCAGAACGGGAAACTGGACGCGCCCAAGGCGTTCTCGGTTTTCGGTATCCGGCTCAACTGGTCCGAGGGGATTCTGCGCTCGGATCTGCAAACGCTGCTCGATAGTTGGGCTTTCGACTTCTGGCTGGGCGATAAGTCGTACCAGCGCGGAAATATCCGCCACTTCTCTTCGGGGATGGGGATTTCCGGCTACACCACCAAGACTGCGGAATCGTTCTACACCAACGGCCTGCCCGGCCGTCAGTCGATGAACATGCTGTCGGTGAAACTGGTGATCGCGAATCAGATGAGCTTCCAGGCTTATCTGACCGGCTCGAACACTGCGCAGGTGCTGTCGTCTTCAGGCGCCGGGCTGATCTTCCTGTGCGAATTAGTGGGTCTGTTCGCTCGCGGCGTGCAGTAGAATTGATCTGAGAGGTGGGAGCGGTAGTTCTGGGAGGAACGTTTCCACTTTTTGATCTTCCCTCGGGTTCGCTTGGGGGATTTGAAAGAGAGGGTGGGGTGACATCACCTCCGAGTGTTACTCCGCCTTCTTTTTGTTTTGGCCTCACCGCTAATCGATCTTTCGCATCAAGGCGGTGGGTTCGACATGGGAGGTTCTGTGAACAGAACAGAGCAAATTCGGCAGTGGTTGAGCGTGGTTCTCGGACCCACCGCGCGGGTCGAAGCTTATTCACCGGAGTACGTCTGGCAGCGGTTCCGGGACATGTGGGGATTTTACGGCGTTGAGATCATGAGCGCGTGGGGCGCTCCGCCGTTGCACTTTACGATATTCTGACGGGGAGAAAAAACATGGCACTCAAATTTGGTTCGCCCGCGTGGCGCAAGAAGTACGCACCTAAGAAGAAAAAGCGATCCGCGAACAAGAAGCGCAAACCGGCGAAACGGAAGACCGCCAAGAAAAAGCGGACACCGAATCCGTGGAAGCGGCCGAAGCAGGTGCGCGTCCGCAAGGGCAAATTGGAAGTTCGGTAACGATCCAGCGGGCGGTGTCGAGTAATCAAAACTTGGCCCTGCCGCGATTCAGAACGAGGCCAAATTATGAGCACATATCCCATCAACCAATTCGCACCAGACTATTTCCAGGGCCTCGCACTGGACCCGAACGCGTCTGTCGATCCCAAACCCTTCAACTACGTCTACAACCCGCCGAACGGCCAACTTACCGCAGATCAGGAGATCGACGGCGACACGGTCTCGATTCAAACGGACGCGGATTTCTACGCCTTCGGCTGGTACATCTCACTGTTCACTGGCGCGTTTCAGATCCGCCTCGCGGATTCGACCGGCTACCAGTTGCAAAGCGGCTTCATTAATTCGGGCGCGCTTTCGCAATCTTCAAACCAACCCACGGTGTTTTCGCCGGCGCATCTGTTCCCGGCTGGATCGAAGATCCTGATCGACATCGAAGATTTGTCGGATGCAACCAATCCGTTGCAAATCGTGTTTCCCGGTGTCAAGTTGTATAAGATCATTGGAAGGGCGGGGAAGGGGTAGGAAGGTGTTTATGTTGGCCTCATTCGAAACTGCGGACCTTCAAATCTCTCCCGTTCGACCAGGAGAGGTTATCCGGCTTGTAGCGGACGCAAGTTACAACGCAGGCAGCTCGGATGCGTGGTTTGTAGCAGCTTGGATCATGGCGGCGGGCGCGGCGTTCGCGATGTTCAATGCGGACAAACAGACCACGGCATTCATGGTCGGAGCGGCATTCGGATCGATGTGGAACGCGTACGACGCGGCAAGGAGTTCGTGAGTGAGCACCGCACCCTATCCAATTCTCGACGGCTTCCGGCTCAATACGCTGCTGCGTTGCGATCTGACGTTCGGATCCATGGCCATCGATCAATACAACGCCTTGCGCCGCGTGCGCGCCTTTAGGTCCAAAGGCTGGTGCATCCCGAACGACACGCAATCGGAACTCATTCCCGCCTTCGACTCCTACGAGTATCAGGTCCACATGAAGCCTGGCTCCGCGATCTGGGGCTATACGTTCACTGGGGATTCGAGTGGCACGGATTCGTTTCAGGTGCGGGAGACGTGCACGGATGTCCCGTTGTTTTCCGAGGTTCTGACGAAGCAGCCGGAGACTGCGCCATTACTCGGAGAGGCATCCTGGGCTCAGCAGCAGATGCTTCCCAGTTTGTTGGTTGTTCCGGCGCCGGGCCTTTTGCACGTCGAGATTGCGACCACCAGCAGCACGCCCAGGGCGATTCAGCTTATTCTGTGGGGAGGGGAGCCTGCGTAATGCTCACAGATAACATTGATGTTTTGGCCTCGCCGGAATCAGGTGCTTCGCGTCCGGTTGAGAATGCTCGACAAGGGGAATTTCCTGACGCCCGTTATCAAGAGCGGTTTCACCCTTTCGCCGGCGAATCAGAAAAACCATGCCTGATCTGCGGTGGAGAGCGAAAGCATAAATCTCACTACGATAAAAACGGATTTTTCGGCTATACAACGCTTGATGCAGCGCTGAATTCCACGGGCAGATGGGTATTCGAGACTAAGAAATATCCAGGACGGCCAAAAAGGGAGACTGTCGAACCCACGGCCTCCGACGAAGCTGGGGTTACCGGTGAGGCCAAACAATGAGATCGACCCACACCTACGTCACCCTCGAAATCAGCGCCGCCGGATACGATGAGATCGCGAAAAAGCTCCGAGACGCCGACTACGGCCACTGCTTCAACGCTGCGGGTGAAATCGACATGACAGGAATCGCAGTGATCCGCGCGGCCTGCGTTCGTGGCTGCGCGTTCTGTTCCTCGGCCGCGACATTCCCCGATGTTGATCTCTGCGATAAGTGCGCCGCCAAGTTCGCCGCCAAATTGAAGTCTCTCCCTGATTGGCCCTTAGCGCGAACGCAAGGGCAGTCGGCAGAGCACCACACTGAGGGGAGCGCCAAGCCATGAGTGATTCTGAGGCGGTTCGAACGCTGGAGCGACGTCAAAAGCATTTGATCTCTCTTCTTGAGCCAAAACGCGGGTACGATGTGAATTCGCTACATTTCATTCGAGCCGAAGTTGCAGCGTTGTCAGTCGCTCTTTCGGCAATCGAGGACCGTCGAAAACTTCTCCTGGTCGGACGCTTTACGCCGCACGAAGCCGCGCTGCCGACGGAGGCCAAAACATCATGAGCCGCGGACTCGCAGACATCGTACCCCTGAACATCCCCCCAGGAGCCGTAACCACACAAGCAGCG
>JGI12635J15846_10000006_pt1 | contig 113020 bp, 106 predicted proteins | sample BlaSpr_A8_OM2_M2_FD_15846 | JGI IMG/M metagenome (IMG submission 15846)
GCAGCCATGGCCGGCAGGGGGGGCTGGGGCGGTAGCTATTATCACGGCGGCGGTGGCGGTGGCTGGGGCGGCGGCTATCACGGCGGCGGCTATTATCATGGCGGCGGCTACTACCACGGCGGTCATTGCTGCGGCGGGTCCATCGGTGTCTATTTTGGCCCGGGTTTTGTCTATGGCTATCCGTACCCGTACTACCCGTACTACTACCCCGGCTACTACCCCGGCTACTACTCTTACGGGCCTACGGTCGGCGAGTCCTCGTTGCCGGCTCAGTATATAGAGCAGGGGCAAGCGGACACGGCCGGCGGCGCCGCGCCGCAAGTGGCCTACTGGTATTACTGCCGGAAGCCTGAGGGTTACTACCCTTATATAAAGGCCTGCCCCGGCGGCTGGCAGACGGTGCCGGCCCAACCGCCCGGCAGCTGATCCCGCAGCACGCCGCGTTTCGATCGACGCTGGTGTTTGGGGTCGCCGAGATCCTTGGACGAGGCTCAAGGCGTCCAGGTCAGTTGTGTCACGTGGAGGTTCTCGTCCCTGTAGAAGACGTGCTGAGTGCCCTGGGCATCGAAGCCGTATCCGACCGGGATACACCATGCGCCGGTCGACATGGGAGCGCCGGATGCGAGGGTCAAATCGTTGTGATGCCAACCATTGCCGTCCCACCAAAGCTCGTGAATATGACTATCGGGTCCGAGATAGTTCACATGCTGGGTGCCTTGGGCGGCAAACACGTATCCGACGGGAAATGCATTGCCGTTGGCCGGTCCGGCACCGGAGGCATTCGACAGGTCGTTGTGATGCCAACCGTTGCCGTCCCACCAAAGCTCGTGGATGTGGAAGTCTTCACCGAGGTAATTCACGTGCTGGGTGCCCTGAGCGGAAAAGACATATCCGCTCGCGCCCATCGCGTATTCGCCAAAGGCGGGGGGTGCGCCTGTCGCAGCGGTCAGATCATGGTAATTCCAGACACCGCTTTCCCACCAAAGCTCGATGACATGACCGTCATTGCCCCGGTAGAGCACGTGCTGCGTCCCCTGGGCATCAAAGGCGTAGCCGACAATTGAACTGTTCGGCACGTCAGTCGCACAAGCGGCGAGGGTCAAATCGTTGAAGTGCCAGCCGTCGGTATCCCACCAAAGCTCGATGACGTGACCGTCATCGCGCCGGTAGTTGACATGCTGGGTTCCCTGTCTGGCAAACACATAGCCTGCGGGCTGGGGCTCGCCTGGTCCCAGACCCAGCCCGGCCGGAATACCGGTGGCAGTCGTCAGATCGTTGTGATGCCAGCCGTGGTTGTCCCACCAAAGTTCATGGACATCGAAATCCTGAGCCCCAATGTAGACCGCATGCTGGGTACCCTGGTCGTTGAAAGGATAGGCTTGCGCAGTGCCACCCACTGATGCGGGGGCGTTCGCCGCAGTGGTCAGGTTGTTGAAATGCCATCCGCTGTTATCGCACCAAAGTTCATGTATCTGGCCTTCGAATGCCGCGCCGTAAATCACGTGCTGCGTCCCGTGAGCGGCGAAGACATACGCGGAAATTGCCGGGCCACCGACTTCGCTGTCATTGGCACCGGCGGCGGCGCTCACATCATTCCAGCTCCAGCCCATGGTTCGTCCCTCCTGGTATAGGACACACAACCATCCGCTGCGGCCGCACGAGACAACACGGCGCGGGACGTCTTGCGCCGAACCGGACACAGCCATTCAGAACATTTAAGCGCTTGATTGCAGTGGTGGCTCCGCCTTAACACCGTCACGATCCGACTTTCGATGAACACGAGCGCTTGCTGTCTCCGGGTTTCGCAACATGCCTCGCGTCGCGAGATTCAGCCCCAATCGATCCGCAGCCAACGCTCTTCCGGAAGTGATTTTTTCGCTATCACACCCGAGCGGACGATAGGTCCCTTCATCGATTTCATTGTTCTCACTCCCATCAGGCAGTTGCCCGATTGCCCCCCGCTCTTTTCGATGTAAAATACTGTACATCCATACAGCTATTCACACCATGTCCGATTCCAGCATCGGCACAACCAGTTCTGACAGGCCCGTCGCCCTGAGCCACGTGTGTCCGGGAGCGCGCCAGTGACAGCTACGCGGCGCATCGCGCATCTGGACATGGACGCGTTCTACGCCTCCGTCGAGCTCCTCCGCTACCCCGAGTTGCGCGGCCAGCCCGTTGTCATTGGCGGCGGCAGGAACGCCACGCCCGACACGCTCGCCGACGGCACCCGGCGCTTCAAACGGCTGCGCGATTACGCGGGCCGTGGTGTTGTCACGACCTCGACCTACGAAGCCCGCGCGCTCGGTGTGTTTTCCGCGATGGGCATGATGAAAGCCGCGCAACTCGCGCCGGACGCAATCCTCCTGCCCACCGACTTTGATTCGTACCGGCACTATTCGCGCCTCTTCAAGGAGGCAGTGGCCACCTTCACCACGCAGATCGAGAACCGCGGTATCGATGAAATCTACATCGACCTGACCGGTCTGCCGGGCGACCCCGCCGAGACCGCCGCGCGCATCAAGCAGGCCGTGCGCGATGCCACCGCGCTGTCGTGTTCGATCAGCGTCGCGCCGAATAAACTGCTGGCGAAGATCGGATCTGAACTCGATAAACCCGACGGCCTGACGATCCTCACCGCGGCCGACGTGCCGCTGCGAATCTGGCCGCTGCCTGTGCGCAAGGTGAACGGCATCGGGCCGAAGGCGACTGAAAAACTGGCAACTATCGGCATTGAAACGGTCGGCGATCTGGCGCGCGCCGACCCCGAGATACTGCAGGCGAATTTTGGCCGGACGTATTCGGCATGGCTCGTGGAAGTGGCCCAGGGTTTCGATGAGCGTCCCGTCGTGGTCAGTTCAGAGCCGAAGTCGATGAGCCGCGAAACCACCTTCGAGCGCGACCTGCATCCGCGGCAGGATCGCGGAGAACTCTCGGCCGCATTTACCGACCTGTGCACGCGAGTCGCCGATGACCTGCGGCGCAAGGGCTACGAAGGCCGCACGGTCGGCATCAAGCTGCGTTACAACGACTTCAGTACGGTCACGCGCGACCTGACGGTCCCGCTGCCGACCGCCGATGCAGCAGAGATACGCCGTGCCGCAACCGAATGCCTGAAGCGCGTACCGCTGGACCGGCGGCTGCGTTTGCTCGGCGTGCGCGTGACCGCGTTGCTGCAGGCGGGATCGTATATCGCTGAGCCGCAACCGGTTCAGGGCGAACTGCCGTTCGCGCCGGATTAGCCGGCGGGTTCTCCAAAGAAAGGAATCGTCGTGTTTCAAAGCGATTTGTTCGACGCCACGCCGCTGGCTCTTGTCGACGATGCCGAGAGCGGGATTCGTTACCTGCCCGACATGGTGCCGCAAGCCACCGCGCAAGCCTGGTTCGAGCAGGCGCTGGCTAACGTGACGTGGGGCAATCAGCGTCGTTTGATGTACGAACGCGAGGTCGATGTGCCGCGCCTGATGGCGCATTTTTCGCTGGACGCTCCTGAGCTGCCGGAGCCTTTGATGGAAGCCGCCCAGCAAGTGCGCTCGATTGCCGGCACGCCGTTCAACAGCGTCGGCTTGAATCTATATCGCGATGGCAACGACAGCGTCGCGCCCCATAACGACAAGACGCAAGGACTCGTGCAGAAAGCGCCCATCGCAATCGTGTCGCTGGGCGCAACCCGTCGCATGACAATCCGCGCAAAGTCGGGCAAGGGCCGCACGCTCAATGTGGACCTGCATCCGGGCAGCGTGATCGTGATGAGCTACGCATCGCAATTTACGCACAACCACGGGATACCGAAGATGAGCGGCGTCGACGGGCCGCGCATCAGCCTGGCGTTTCGATGCGTCGATCCGCAACGCCTGGACGCCCGCGTCAAGAACGCGACAACGCCCCTCGTTTCGGCTTCGAACCCATAGCGGTTTTTTTGCGGGGCTTGCGGCCTATCCCGCATCAGCAAGAAGTTTGCCGCTGCAGGACAGGCCGCTAGTTAAAACGCTTCCCAATCGGCGGCCCCGGCCAATGCAACCGGCTTCGACTTCTCGCTGATCGACGCCGGTGTTTTGAGCCGTGCAGGCACAACAGCGACGCTCGTCGCGACGGCCCGTTTCTTCGGCACGGCCAACACACGGTGCGCCGCTGCGCGCGCCGGTTTCACGCTCAACGGCGCCTTGACTGTTTCCAAACCGCTGTCGTTCAACTGGAACACCGACACCGCCGCCTTCAACGCACTCGCCTGGTTCTCGAGCGATTGCGCTGCGGCCGCCGCTTCCTCCACGAGCGCCGCGTTTTGCTGGGTCACTTCATCCATTTGCGTGACCGCGCGCGCGACTTGATCGATGCCGCTGCTCTGCTCTTCGGATGCCGCTGCGATTTCGCCCATGATGTCCGTCACGCGCTGCACCGCGCCGATGATCTCCGACATCGTGCGGCCGGCGTCGCCCACCAGGGTCGTGCCGGTCTGGACGCGCGCGACTGAAGTATTGATCAGGTCCTTGATCTCCTTCGCTGCCGCCGACGAGCGTTGCGCAAGGCTGCGAACCTCTGCGGCCACGACCGCAAAACCACGCCCCTGTTCACCGGCACGCGCCGCTTCAACCGCCGCGTTCAGCGCGAGAATATTGGTCTGGAACGCAATGCCTTCGATGATCGTGATGATGTCGGCGATCTTCGTCGAACTCTGGTTGATATCGCCCATGGTGACGACCACTTGCGAGACGACCGAGCTGCCCTTGTTCGCGATCTCCGATGCGTTGGCAGCCAGCGAGCTTGCCTGACGCGCGTTCTCCGCGTTCTGCTTCACGGTACCGGTCAACTCGTCCATGCTCGACGCCGTTTCCTGCAGCGCCGACGCCTGCTCTTCCGTACGCGATGACAAATCGATATTGCCCGCCGCAATCTGCTTGGTCGCCGATGCAATGGATTCGCTGCCCGAACGCACCGTGCGCACCGTGCTGACAAGGCTTGCCTGCATCTTCGCCAGGCCCGCGAGCAGTTGGCCCATCTCGTCGCGCGACGTGACGATCAACTCGCGGCGAAGATCGCCGGCGGCGATGGCATCGAACTGCGCGAGCGCTTCGTCGAGCGGACGTCCGATCGAACGACGCAGCGAAAACCACGAGAAAATAGCGGCCACAAGGCCGACCAGAATAGAAGCAATGCTGACGATGCGGAACTGGCCGAAGGTTTCCTGCGAGCTGTCATAGTCGCTCTTTGCAGAATCGAATTGATACTTGCGAAGCGCTTCGCCAAACCCGGCTAACTCGTTGAACGCAACCTGCATGGCTTCCGCGGAAGCGACGATTTTATCCGCGTCGTTTGCCCTGATATTGGCGTAACCGTCGTCCATCAGCTTCTGGAGTTCGAGACGCTTGGCTTCGAAGGACTCGGCCAGTTTGTGTTCGCCCGGACCCTGTGGCAACGCGGCGTAGGTCGCCCACTCCTTGTCGGCGCGAGTACGCATCAACGCGCCCCGTCCAATAGCGGTTTCCGCGCCGGGTTTGCCGACGAGCAAGGCCGCACGATCGAAGCTGAGCCGCTCCCGGGCGGTGAACATTTCCGCGTTGCCGGCCGCGACCGCGCTAGGCATCTGGTCCATGAAGAGGCCCCGAGTCGTGTCGTTGCCGCTGCTCATTCCCCAGAGCCCCAGTCCGCCGATCACGATCAGCAATAGACCCAGAAGCGCCATGGCGATGCCAAGGCGGCCTTTAATCGTCGAAAACATGTCGTCTCTCTCTAGTCTCTTGTCTCGCATCGAATCCCAAGCGGTGGCGCGCGTCGATGCTTGGCGAACGCGACCGGAGCCGACAGCATTCTTCGACCCATACGCTTTAACGGCAAACGCTGGCGCCACTTGAGTAATTGCTTAAATCGATTTATCTTTCATTTCAACAATAGTTGAAATATTAAAATGTTTGTTATACGCTCGCGGCATGAACTCAGACACCGTTGTACGCGCGCTGGGCGCGCTCGCGCATGAGTCGCGCCTCGCAATTTTCCGGGCGCTGGTGGTGGCCGGCCCCGAAGGTCTGGCAGCCGGCGATATCGCGCAGCAGCTTGGCGTCTCGCCCTCGAGTCTTTCGTTCCACTTGAAAGACCTTTCATACGCCGGCCTGGTTAGCGCACGCCAGGACGGCCGCTTCATCTTCTACTCCGCGAACTTCGATGCCATGACCGGGCTGATCGGATTCCTGACAGAGAACTGCTGCGAAGGCGGAACGTGTTCGGTAAGCACGGCGTTGAAACGCTCACGCTGAACGGGACAGCTGTGACGCCAGGCAACCTCCCTTGTTAACAACCATGGAGACTAAAAAGCATGGACATCACGATTTACCATAACCCCGCCTGCGGCACGTCACGCAATACGCTGGCGCTGATTCGCAATGCGGGAATTGAACCGGAAGTGATCGAATACCTCAAGACGCCGCCCAGCCGCGCAACGCTCTCCAGGCTGATCAAGGACGCCGGACTGAGCGTTCGGGAAGCGCTTCGCGAGAAAGAGAAACTGTTCGCGGAACTAGGTCTCGCCGATGCTTCGCTGACGGACGAGCAGTTGCTGGACGCCATGCTGGCGCACCCCATTCTCATCAATCGCCCGTTCGTGGTGACTCCGGCAGGCACGCGTTTGTGCCGGCCGTCCGAACTGCTTCTGGAAATCCTTCCTGCGCCGCAAGCTCGCGCGTGATCGTTCGTCCTGCCTGACGGACCGTTATAGCAAACGCAAGGTAGCGTCACCGGTGGCGGCCACGTCGCTGGCAAACGCCGCGATGCCCCATGAAACTGCCGCCCCTGACAATGACGACGTCGAGTAGCGCGATGAGCTAATGCAATACGCTTGGACCGCCTCGCGAGCGCAGTGTCGTAAGCCTTGACTGCTTTCATCCCAAGCGGATATTTTCGACCCTGACGGATCGCTCGCATGAGCCGCGGTCCGAGAATATTAAAAATACATAGCGGCTGCGCCGGCCGCCCATAAAAACCGATGGAGACAGGAATGAACAAGACACTCGCCCGGCGCTCTGCTTGCCGCCTTGTTACGGCAGCGATCCTGAGCTTCACCGCGAGCGCGGTGCATGCGGCGGCCGACTCGGTCAAGCTCGGCTTCATTACAGACCTTTCAGGGCTCTATTCCGACTCGGATGGGCAAGGAGGCCTCGAAGCCATCCGCATGGCGATCGACGACTTCCAGGGCAAGGTCAACGGCAAGCCCATCGAACTGCTGTATGGCGATCACCAGAACAAGGCGGACATTGCGGCATCGAAAGCGCGCGAGTGGATCGACCGTGGCGGCGTCGACGCAATCATCGGCGGCACGAATTCAGCCACCGCTCTCGCGACCAACCAGATCGCCGCTGAAAAGAAGATTCCGTACATCAACGTGGGTGCGGGCGTCGATGCGCTGACCAACGAGCAATGCACGCCCTACACGGTTCATTACGCTTACGATACCGTCGCGCTCGCCAACGGCACCGGACTGACCGTGACGAAGCAAGGCGGCAAGACGTGGTACTTCCTCACGGCCGACTACGCATTCGGCAAGGCGCTGGAAAAGAACACGTCGGATGTGGTGAAGGCGAATGGCGGGCAAGTGCTCGGCGCGGTGCGGCATCCGTTATCGGCGTCGGATTTTTCGTCGTTCCTGTTGCAGGCACAAGCCTCGAAGGCACAGGTCCTGGGTCTCGCGAACGCGGGCGGCGACACCATCAACTCGATCAAGGCCGCGAAGGAGTTCGGCCTGACCAAGTCGATGAAAATTGCCGCGCTGCTGATCTTTCTCACCGACATCCACAGCATCGGACTCGAGACCGCGCAGGGTCTTCTGGCCACTGATAGCTGGTACTGGAACAAGGACGCCGAGACGCGTAAATGGGCCGAGCGCTATTTTGCCAAGATGAAGAAGATGCCGACCAGCTTGCAGGCCGCGGACTATTCGGCCGCGACCACGTATCTGAAGGCGGTGCAGGCGGCTGGATCGACCGACAGCACGAAGGTGATGGAGCAACTGCACAAGATGAAGATCGACGATATGTACGCCAAGGGATATATCCGGCCCGACGGCACCATGATCCACGACATGTATCTGATGCAGGTGAAGAAACCGTCGGAGTCGAAGGAGCCGTGGGACTTCTACACGATCACAGCGACCATTCCCGGCGAGCAGGCGTTCGGGTCGAAGGCTGTGTCGCGTTGCGCGTTGTGGAAGTGAACATCGCTTCGGTACAAGACTCCTAAAGCCGTGGCCGTTGCGTTCGACTTCGAGCGGACTCTCGCCGTGTTTCCGGGTTGCTGCTTTCTGCGTCGGTGGGACTGGGCACCGACCCCCACCGCTAAACCCCAAACCACCACACAGCGCTAACGCTGGCCTACATCGACTTGATTGTTAAGCGGCTCGCCACGCAGCAAACGCCGCACGTTCTGGGCGACCTGCAAGCCAATGGTTTCGAGGCTTGAGATTGCCGCCATATGCGGCGTGACGGTGAGCTTGGGGTGGCGCCAAAGCGGATCGTCGGCCGGCAGTGGTTCGTTGGAAAAAACATCGATGATCGCGCCGCCCATGTGCCCGCCGGACAAGGCCGCAAGCAAGTCTTCCATCACCAGATGTTCGCCCCGGCCAACGTGAATCAGTTTCGCGCCCGGCCGTAATTGCCTGAGCACATCCGCGTTCAACAAGCCGCGTGTCTCAGTGGTCAGCGGCAACAGACATACGAGAATATCGACGCCCGACAGGAACGCAGGCAAGGCATCCCGGCCGCTGAATGTATTGATACCCGGCAGCGTCTTCGCACTGCGCGCCCAGCCTCTCACCGTGAAACCTGCATGCAGCAGATCGGCGGCAACCCGCGCGCCGATTTCACCCAGCCCCATCACGCCGATCGTGCAATCGCTTGCCCGTTTTTGATCCGGCACCTGCCACAGTCCATTGCGCTGGTTCGCCAGCACCTGATCGAATTGTCGATGAAAATGCAGCGCGCCCCACATGACAAACTCGCTCATAGCGCGCGCTTGATACGGGTCGACTACACGGCACAATGGCACGGCAGGGAAATGAGGATCGCGCAAGATGTTGTCGACGCCGGCAGCAATGCCATGGACCAGCCGGAGATTGGGCAACGAGCGCAACGCACCCGCCGGTGGATTCCAGCATACGGCGACTTGGGCATCGCCGGCCTCGGGCGCACCGAAATGATGGACCTGCAGTTCAGGCGCCGCAGCGAGAATCGCGGGCCCGAGCGGAGACATGTCGTAGTCGCTGCTTATTAGAACGAGCTTGGTCATCGGTGGATTGAGATCAATGGGACATGTCAGGGCACAACGTCACGCAGCAGGTCACGACCGGTAGTCAGGGCGGTTGTCTGCTATCAGGCGCAGCGCTGCTTGCCACGCTAGCTCGATGATGGCGTCCGCGCCTTCAGATTCGAACTGCCGCGCGGTGAGCTCGCGCACGTGAACCGGCGGTATCCGCAGTTGCGCGCCTCCGGCCAGCGCCTGCACCTGCGCCTGGCAAGCCCGCTCGAGAAAGTAGATCTCGTGAAACGCGTGCGCGGCGGTCGCGCCGCCGGCGAGCAGACCGTGGTTGCGCAGGATCATCGCCTTGTGCGGGCCGAGATCGGCGACCAGGCGTTCACGTTCGCCCAGGTCGAGCGCAATGCCTTCATAGTCGTGGTAACCGAGCTTGCCGTAGAACTTCAACGCATGCTGGCTGATAGGCAGGAGCCCCTGTTCTTGCGCCGACACAGCGGTGCCCGCGGCTGTATGCGTATGCACGACAAACCCGAGGTCCTCGCGCGCCATGTGAACCGCCGAGTGAATCGTAAAACCGGCCGCGTTGACCGTGAAAAGCTCGGGCATATCGCGTGCACGCTCGTCGATCACCTTGCCTTCGTAGTCGATCTTCACGAGGTCCGAGGCGCGCATCTCATGGAACAGCACGCCGTACCGATTGATCAGGAATGCCGGCTTCGGGCCGGGCAAACGCGCGGTAATGTGCGTGTCGATCATGTCCGTCATGCGGAAATGCGCGGCCAGCCGATACAGCGCCGCGAGGTCTTCCCGGACCTTTTGTTCAGCGGCCGGGGTTGGCGTAATGGTGGTTTCCATAATGTGCTCCTTCCTCCTGATGATGCAGCTTGAGGCTGCCCTGGCGCATGCTTAGCGACGCATCACACCCGGCAGCACGCACAGCATTTCATAAAGCAGGTTCGCACCCAGCAGCGATGTGTTCCCGCTCGTGTCGTAGGGTGGCGACACTTCGACCAGATCGCATCCGATCAGATCCAGCCCATGACAGCCGCGGATGATCTCGATACCTTGAATTGTCGTCAGGCCGCCGATTTCCGGCGTGCCGGTACCCGGCGCCCAAGCCGGATCGATACCGTCGATATCGAAGCTTAAATACACCGGCCCGCCCTCCACCTTGGCGCGCACTTCGGCCATGAGCGGATCGAGTGACTTGTGCCAGCACTCCTCCGCCTGCACGACGCGAAAGCCTTGCCGGCGGCTCCAGTTGAAGTCGTCGGCGGTATAACCCTGCGCGCGCAGTCCGATTTGTACCACACGGTCGCAATCGAGCAGGCCCTCCTCCACCGCGCGCCGGAAGGTCGTGCCGTGGGCAATTTTCTCGCCGAACATGTGGTCGTTGACATCGGCGTGAGCATCGACATGCACAAGGCCAATCTTGCCATGCTTGCGATGCAGCGCGCGTAGGATCGGCAGCGTGATGGTGTGATCGCCGCCCAAGGTTAGCGGCACGACGTCGTGCTCGAGGATCCGGTCGTACGACTCTTCAATGATGCGGACCGCGTCCAGCAGATTGAAGGTATTGATGGCGACATCGCCAATATCGGCTACCGAAAGCGAGTCGAACGGAGCGGCGCCGGTCGCCATGTTGTATGGCCGGATCATCACGGACTCGGCGCGGATCCCGCGCGGTCCGAAGCGCGTGCCGGCACGCAGCGACGCGCCGATATCCAGCGGTACGCCGATAAACGCGGCGTCCAGCCCGGCAGCGGAGGTGAGATGCGGCAAGCGCATCATTGTGGCGATGCCGCCGAAGCGCGGCATTTCATTACCGCCCAGCGGTTGATGAAAGATCTTTTCCATGGCACTTCCTCACATTCATTCGTCGAACTGTCTGCATTGAATTCTGGCGGTCATCGACATACCGACAAAGTGCTGGTGCGAAATATTTAGTTCAGTTATTTCTAAAGTATCGGCACGTCCAGGCCGCGGAGCAACGCTTGGGCTCCGCCCTTACGCCGGACGGTTTGCTTGCCGGCATTTACCGTACTCGATGGAGTTTGATGTGGCTACTGTTTTGCCTGAAGCACGCCTGCTGCGCATTTTTACCTGCGTGATACGACACCAGGGTTTTGCCGCAGCGCAGCAGGAACTCAACCTGTCCACGTCGGCCATCAGCACTTATATGAGCCAGCTCGAATCGCTGGTGGGCGTTGTGCTGTGTCATCGCGGGCGCGGCGGCTTTAGCCTGACGCCAAAGGGCGAGGAGTTCCATCAGGAAGCGTTGCGGCTGCTTGGCGAGGTGGACGGTTTCGAGCGCTACGCAGCGGGGCTGCGTGGAGAATTGCGCGGCAGCATCAAGCTTGGCGTGCTGGACTCTACCGTCAGCGATAAAGCGTTGCCGCTCTCGGAGATCATCGGTGCATTTACTCGCGAGCATCCGGCGCTGCATCTGCATTTGCATGTGCAAAGCCCTTATGAACTGCAGCTTAGCGTGCTCGGAAATCGCCTTGATCTGGCGATCGGTGCGTTTCAATTGCGCATGAACGGGCTGATCTACCATTCGCTTTATCGTGAGCAGCACTGGTTGTATTGCAGCGATAGCCACCCGCTCTTTAACGAGCGCCACATCCCGCAGGAAACGATCAGCCAGCAGCGGATGGTCGGGCGGGCGTACTGGAGTCAGACTGAGCTCGCGCGCCATGGGTTCAAGCGTAGCGAGGCGACGGTGGACAGCATGGAGGGGCAACTTATCTTGATCTTGTCCGGTGCCTTCATCGGCTTTTTGCCGGAGCATTACGCGCAGTCCTGGGTCGACCGGGGCCGGTTGCGCGTACTCGCGCCGGCAGGGTTCGGCTATCAGGCGCCGTTTGCCTTGATCGTCAGGCGCGGGCGTTCGAAGGAACTCCTGATTCAGAAATTCCGCGACACACTGAAAGCGCATCTCGGGCGGTAAGCGCTTTCGTTCGCGCCCAAAAATCACAACCGTCTAAGACCCAAGCGCGAACGAAACACCCCGGTCCACTGCCGCACCTTCCCTCGTCACACCAATGAAGCGCCGCACCCGCTCGGCGCCATCCTGATGCCGTATTGCCTCGGGCGGCGCATCCAGTTCAACAATACCGTTCTCCATAAAAACAATCCGGTCGGAAATCGACATCGCGAAGTCCATCTCATGCGTGACGATAATCATCGTCATGCCTTCCTTCGCAAGCTCGCCAATAACATTGAGCACATCGCCGACCAGTTCTGGATCGAGCGCCGACGTAGGCTCGTCAAACAGCATGATGGCCGGGTCCATCGCCAGCGCCCGCGCAATCGCCACGCGCTGCTGCTGTCCACCCGAAAGCTGATGCGGATATTTGTACGCGTGCGCAAGCAGACCCACCTTGTCGAGCAATGCCAGCGAACGCGCAGTCACATCCGCCCGCTTGCCGCGGCCGTGATAATGCGGCGCCAGCGTCACGTTCTCCAGGATGGTCCGGTGCGGGAACAAATTGAAGCTCTGGAAGACCATGCCGATGTGCCGCACACCATCGCGCACGCGCCGGATGTTGGGCTTGTCGGCGGCTGAGATAAACGCCTTGCCGAACAAGATGATCTCGCCCTGGTCGATGGGTTCAAGCGCATTGATCGTGCGGATCAACGAAGTCTTTCCCGAGCCGGACGGCCCGATCACCGCAATGACTTCCCCCGCCTTCACCTCCAGATCGATGCCCTTCAGCACTTCATGCTCGCCGTAGCGCTTACGCACATTCTTGAGCACCAACGCATGCGGTGACCCCTTGCCGTCCGGCCCGGCGGCTGGCGGTGCGACAGGCACGAGCCGCGTGCGCAGCGCCGCTATTTGCTCGGCCCCAAGCGTTTCGGGCTTGCGCCTGGACAGGTCGAGACGACGCTCGACATACTGCAACAGCCAGCCGAAGACCGTGACGATCAGCACGTAATAAATGGCGATGGCCGACAAGGTCTCCATCACCAGGAAGTTCTGCGAATACAAGCGCTGCCCGACCAGCAACAACTCGCTCAGCGATATCACCGAGACCAGCGACGTCAGCTTCACGCACGTGATGAACTCGTTGATGAGCGTCGGCAACGCAATGCGCAGCGCCTGCGGAATGACGATTAATCGCTGCAGACCAAACGCACGAATGCCTAACGCAGCACCCGCCTCATGCTGCCCCTTGGCCACGGACAATAATCCGCCGCGATGTATCTCCGCCATATAAGCCGTTTCCGTCAGCGCCAAAGCGACAAAACCGGAGAAGAACGGATGCGACAGCGCAACGCCGCTAGCGGGAATCAACTGCGGCAGGTTGTAGACGAACACCACCAAAACCAGCAGCGGGACGCTACGGAAAAACCAGATATAGACCGAGCCGGGAACGCAGAGCCAGCGCGACTTCGACAGCTTCGCCGACGCAAGCAGAAAGCCTAGTATCAAGCCTGTCAGCCACGACAGCGCGCTGAGTTCCACCACGGTCACGCAGGCCTGCCAGAAGGCCGGCAACGCGAATAGCGACAGCAGATAAGTGAAGTCGTAGTGCATGAGTATCTCTCGCTAGACGCGGTACGCGGGTCGGGTATCGTCCCCAGGTCAGGACGCCTTGGCGGGCGGCATGGACAGGTTGTATTTCTTGAGCATCGCCTCGTACTCGCCGTTATTCTTCAACGCATCGAAGGCCTTGGTGATGGTGTCGTAGAGTGCCTTGTCATCCTTTCTCACATAGATGCCCAGCGTCTGCGGATAGATCAGTTGCGGCGATTGCACCACCACCACGCGTCCCGACGATTTGGCAGCCAGCGCGTGAGCAGCCCCGGCAATTTCCATCTGCGCCTGCACGTTATTCGAGAGCAGCGCCTGCAACACTTCCGGCGCAGACGGATACTCGCTGACCGTGATCTCGCCCTTGCCGTTCGCCTTGCAATAATCCGTCGACAACGCCTGGAGTTGTTTAACCCAGGTCGTGCCTTGCTCGAGGCCCACATGCAGTCCGCACAATTCTTCGGGCATCTTCGGTTTGACCGTGCTGCTCGCGGCCACCATGATTGCCGCCGAGGTCTGCGCGTAGGGAATCGCCTGGGCCTGCGCCACGCGCTCAGGCGTGACGTACATGCCGGAGATGACCGCATCGTAGTGACGCGCGTTCAAGCCGAGGATAAGACCCGAGAACCGGGTATCGACGAAGCTCGCGCTCGCACCGAATTGCTTCGCAAGCGCCCGCGAAAAATCGGGATCCGAGCCCACCACTTTGTCGCCGTCGTAGGACTCGAACGGCGGGTAGGTAATCTCCATGCCGACCTTGAATTGGCCGGGCGTCAGCGTAACGGCGGCCGGCGTCTGTGCAAACGCGCCGTTCATGGCACATGTGCCGGCAATGGCGGCGATAGCGGCGGTCGCGGCTGCGATCAGGACGCGCTTGGTGTCCGGCTTGAAAATCATCGTATGACTCCACTCGAAGAAGGATTGTGGTGTTGAAGAACGTGCTTGGGCGCCAGGCAGGTGATCAGCCCGGCTGCCCGGCTTTTTTAAGGTGTCCGAAACTGGATGGTTTACGCGCTTTCGTTGGCAGCGTCGCGCGTCCTTGCGCCACACGCTGGCGCAGATACGTGTAGGTTTGCAGCGCCTGCCCATACATATGTTCGCCAATAGCGAGCTCCTCATACTCGTCGCCCTCCTTTGCAAAGGCCGGCAGAGGTTTGATGAGCGTGTGGTAATCGCATGCGTAGAACAGCGGGAACGAGTAGCGCTCCTCACGCACGGTCCGCACGCGGTGGGCGGTTGCGACGAACGCGCCGGCCGTCATCACTTCCAGCATGTCGCCAATATTCACCACGAACGTACCCGGCAGCGGCGGTGTATCGATCCATTCGCCAAGGCCGTTCATGACCTCAAGGCCGGGTGCGTCGGCTTGCAGGATCGTGAAGCATTCGTAGTCGGTGTGCGCGCCGATGCCGGGCGCATCCTGTGCGGCCCCGTCGAAGGGATAGTGGATCAGGCGCAGCTTCGAAGGTGGCCGCGTGACCAGTGAATCAAAGTGATCTTCCCGCAGGCCCAGTGCGAGCGCGAAGCCATGGAACAGGACTCGGCCGAGCGCGAACACCTGCTGGTAATAACGCTGCACGGCCGGTTTGAAACCGTCCAGCGCGGGCCAGTGGTTCGGTCCAAGCAACGGGGTCCCGGCGAGAACCAGGGGATCGTCGGCGGGCACTTCAAAGCCGACGTCGAAGGCCTCCTTATGATCGGGCTTGCCTTTCGCGTAGACCTCTTCACCCTCGGGCACGAATCCCTTGTGGGTATCCGACGCGCCGATGTAATGCTCCATCTTCTTCTCGAAAGGCTGCTTGAAATAATCTTTTGCCGCTTGCCTCAGGCCATCGATGACAGCGGGCTCGATACCGTGACCGGAGATGTACAGGAAACCGACATTGCGGGCGGCTCGCCCAAGCTCGTTCGCTACTGCCTGACGGTCAGCCAGCTTGTCGCTGAACAGGCCCGAGATGTCGAGTACCGGGATCGATGTGAAATTCTTTTCCGGCGCAGCTTCGCCGGCGTGGTTCGCTTGCATCGCGCATATCTCCTAAGGTCAGTGCGGGTCCATGGTCTGACTGAAATGCTTGCGCTCCGCGTGCACCATCCACTCGTTGAGCTGGGACAGATCGGCGACCGGAACGTCGGTGAACGGCAGATGATGCAGGTAGCCATCCAGTCCGAACTCGGGTGTGAGCGTCGTGGTTTGATAGCCGCGCGCGACTTGCGAGCGCCAGATCGCCGCCCAGTGGTGTTGGTGAAAAGCGAGCGGCAATGAATATTCGGCAGCGGCGGGATGCGGCACCTGCGGACCCTGGTCATAACCGACGCGCGCCTGGATGTGATGCACACGTTCGATGAACGGCGTGAGGTCGTCCTCATTGTCATCGAGCAAGCGTTCACATACGACGACCCAATGACTGATGTCGCTGGTAAAGCGTAAGCCGGGCACTTGCCGGATCAGGTCGAGCGTGACCCACGGGCTATACAAGGATCGCGCCCTGTGCGTTTCGAAGCTGCAAAACTGCTCGTGTTTAGCTGCGAGCTCCAGCGCATTGCCGAAGAATTCGACCTGTTGCGCGAGCGGCCAACGGTCATTGCCGGCCAGCACGTTGATAAAACGCGGTGACAGATCGGCGGCCGTTCCGAGCTTGCGATCCAGGTCCTCCAGATGCTGTGCGGGCGTGGCGCGCTGGTCGGGCAGCACGGCGTTGTCGGTGAAGACAATCGCGATGTAATCGAGCTCGTGTTCCTTCAGGTCCTGCGCGAGCATTGCACGCTCGTCCGCCGTCAGCGGCAGACGCGCCTCGATACCGGCAAGGCCCGCCGCGCGGACGTCGCTAAACGTACTGCGCCGGTCGCCCCGGTGGCCCCATAGCGAGCGAAAGATGTCCAGTTGCATTGGCAGAGTTTGATCGTGGGGACCGGCACCGCGCCGTTCTTGTGAAAGCAATGTTGCACACAGCGTAGGCGGTAAAAAATCCTGAAAACAAAACAATTAGTTTTGAAATTTCTAAACTAAGGTTTGCCCTGATACGCCCCTGCCGGTTTCCACCGTGCGTCCGGTCCAAACGCTTTCATTGATTTCTTCATACAATTGCGCGCTGTCGAACATCTCCTGCCGCCTGCAGCCGGCACCATTGGGACCAAAAGGAATGTCATGTTTCCCTTCGATGCTGCACATGCACAACATCAAACACTGCCCACTTCCCGATCAAGGGAATAATCTGTCGTGGTGAACCGTTTAGTTCATGCGCGCCGCACAGCCTTATCGTTATCGCCGTCGCTGCGCGCTCGACCTGAACCCATGGGGAAACCAAATGAACTTCAAGCGTTTTGCATCAATGTTGCTGGCCGTACTGACCGTGTCGCTCGCAGTCTCACTGTCCGGATGTCAAACCGACGGGTCAAGCGGGGCCTCGGGGTCGAGCTCGGGCGGCAGCAGCAGCGGCGGTTATTAATCGAACCGATTAAATCCATCGCGTCGATGAACGTGTTCCGGGTGCCGGGACCGTGAGCGGTCCGCCGCGTCCGCCCGGGATGCCGGAGTCCGATTTCCAGCAGGCACTCGCTGCATTCAGGGCGATCGCCGGCCCAAACGCCGTTCTCTCAGGGGACGGCGCGGCGCAGCCGTATCTGGATCCTTTCGCGCCTGGCGACGCGCGTGCTCATGAAGCGTCGGCCATTGTGATGGTGTCGAATGTCGAGCAGCTTCGCGCGGTGCTCGGCGTGGCGAACCGGTATCGCGTACCGCTATGGAGCGTGTCGACCGGACGCAACTTCGCCTATGGCGGCGCGGCGCCGCGTCTCAAAGGCTGCGTCGTGCTGGACTTGCAGCACATGAACCGCATCATCGACATCAACGAGACGCTCGGTTATGCGCTGGTCGAACCGGGCGTCAGCTACTACGATCTTTATCAGGCCCTGCAAGCGCGGGGTATCAAGTTGTGGCTCGACCCGCCGGCCGCCGGCTGGGGCAGCGTAATCGGCAATACGCTGGAGCGTGGCTTCGGCACGACGGCGTATGGCGATCACGCGGCCATGCAGTGCGGTATGGAAGTGATGCTGGCGAACGGCGAGATCGTGCGCACCGGCATGGGCGCAATGAACGGCAATCAGGACTGGCAGGTGTTCAAGGCCGGCTTCGGCCCGTCTTACGATTCCATGTTCATGCAGTCGAACTTCGGCGTTGTCACGAAGCTCGGACTCTGGCTGATGCCAAGGCCCGAGGGTTACATGTTGTGTCGTTATACATTCAGGCACGACGCCGATCTGGAGAATATCGTCGAGACGCTGCGGCCGTTGAAACTCGACGACACGATACAAAGCAATGCGGTCATCGAAAGTGCGGTGCGCTGGGCCGCCGGCGTGTCGACACGCAAGCAGTGGTACGACGGTCCGGGTGCGATGCCCGATGCGGCCATCGAGACAATGTCGCGCAAGATCGGCATCGGCCGCTGGAATCTTCGCTTCTGTCTGTATGGCCCCGAAGCGCTGGTGAAGGCACGTCGCGATGTCATCCACCAGCGTTTTTCATCTATACAGGACGCGGAGTTGATCGAGCTGCCCTACACCAATGCCAGCGTCGAACCGAAAGGCGGCGGCGATCGCAGCCAGGTCGGCATTCCCAATCTCGACGCATTCAACTTGCTCAACTGGCGCGGCGGCGCCGGGGCGCACATCGACTTTTCGCCCGTTTGTCCGCCGCTCGGCCGCGACGCGGTCCGGCAATACCGAATGATCAGGGATCGGGCGGCGTCATATGGCTTCGATTATTACGGCGGTTTTACAGCCGGCCCGCGCAGCATGCATCACATCTTTGCGGCCATCTTCAACCGTGACGATCCGGCGCAAGCGCGCGGCGCGGGCGACTTGCTCAAGACGTTGATAAACGAATTCGGCGCAGCGGGTTATGCTCAATACAGGACGCACCTCGCGTTCATGGACCTGGCCGCCTCCCAGTACGATTTCAACAATCACGCGTTGATGCGCATGAGCGAAACCATCAAGGAAGCACTCGATCCGAACGGAATCCTGTCGCCGGGAAAACAAGGAATCTGGCCTAAGAGAATCACGGAGCGCGACTGATGAAAACCGGCCGGCGTGATTTCCTGGCAGCCGCGTCGCTCGCAGCGGCAAGTGCGCGAGTGTTATGGCCCGTGCGGGCAATGGCGCAATCGGGCGAGCAAGCGGCGCGTGCCAACTCGCTCACCATCGTCTTCGATGAACGGCTAGCCGACAGCCGCGCTTTTGCTTTCAGATCCCGCACGATGGGTGCGCGCGTTGTGCCGCTGCGAGACGATATCGGCGTGTTGTGGTTTCAACGCCTGATGCCCTTGGCCGCTTCGCCCGGCAATACGATCGCCGGACTGACACGGCACGCCGACGCCTTCCTGCTGACTTGCTTCGCACAAAGCTCCGGCATGCGGGCTACACAACGAACGGCCGGCGCGCATGCGGGAGCAGACACGCTCGTCATGTGGCGGCTCGATCGATAACTTGACCACTACAGGGGCACGATTCGACACCCGAGCGTGATTGGCGCGAAAGGGCTCGACGTTGTCCGTCGAATGACTGTCCAGCAAGCTAGTAATCAGGCATCAAGCCCCGTTGCGTTGCGGTGCGGTTTTATGAGCGCGAACGCACCCCTATTTCATGAGCCCGCTTATTGTTGTGATGTACCGCACACATCTGAAGGTATTCCCGTTGGTCTCCTTATTCGTCGCCGATACACTTTGGCTAGATCGTAAAACCGGGGAAGGCGATGGATCCCATCACGGGCTTCATGCTATACGGCGTCTGCGCAGTAATAGTCGCCGCGATTGCAGGCAAGAGAGGTTTGAGCTGGAGTGCGTATCTGCTCGTCATCCTGCCATTGGGGCCGGCGATAGCGATCGTCATGCCACTCGTCACGCAGGGCATGGCGAATAGTTTGGTGACAACGACACTCGCTTTCTGCGTGCCGCTGGCGGCGCTGCTGGTGGCTCTGTGCAGTAAGGGACAGAAATCACTGACAACAGGAACCGAGTCACGCGAGCAGAAAGGCGCGTGAGCGTATAAGCGAGTGTTGTTGCAACGACGCCTGCCGGGCAGCTAGCGTTGCCACGCGTTGAACGCGATGCATCGGCCGGTCGCGCACAGATTGCGGCCGACCACAAAAACGGCGCCTGTCGTTCGTCGACGGGCGCCGTTACCGTTATTCAACGAGTGAGACCGGGCTAGCTCAAGCCGCCACCGGTTCCTCCTCCACTGCACGCACTGTCACCGTTTCCGCCGGCGTTCCGTAGGCGTAGTCGAGTGTCATCCGCATATAGTCGTAGCTCTTGCGAATGGCGGCGCGGATCTTGTTGATCTGCTCGACCGGCGGATTCGTACCCAATAACGTAGCCACGATATCCAGCGCCACCCACGGGTGCTCGTCGTCGTAATGGGCATGCACTTTGAGCCAGCGCATGGCCGACTTGCGAATGGGCTCCGGGAACGTCATCGCGTACGTTTCTTCAGAGCATACAAAACACGAGAAGTCACCCGTTGCGCCTTCCACGGCATAGTTCGTTGCAGCCACCGCCACCGCCAGCTCATCGGTCAGACTGACGTGCCCGCACCAGTGCGCGAGTGCGTGCATCTCGCTCGGCACTTCTTGCGTAAGCAAGTCGTCGAGCTCGAGGCCGCTCGCTCCCGCCCATTGGAGCCAGTGCTTGGCATGCATGTTCTCGACCCGGATGTTCTGGATCAGATAAGAGCGTGCCATCCCTTCGCCCTGCGATTGGCCGAAGCGGGCCTTCATGAGATTCGACGCCATGAACTGCGGAAACTGCTCGATGACGGGGAAAAAGCCGATAAGAAAGCGATGTGTGCTTTCGAGGTCGAGGGTCGCGTCCTTCATCGCCTTGCACAATGGATGATAGACAACCTTGCGCTTTGCTTCCTCGCAATCCTTGACTACGTCTTGGAGCCATTGCGGGTAGCTGGTGATGTTCTTGAGTTCGCCGGTACGGGTGAAGTCTGTTTTCATCGGATGATCTCTCACAGGAATGGGTTTCAGGGCTGAGTCACGACACACTGCGGGGGCAGCGCGGGATCAACTCGCCATCGTGACGCTCGCCAAGCTTCGGGGAGCAAAAGCATTTCCTATATGCAGGCGCGCACATTTCCCGGAACATTTAATCAAATCGATTTCTTCAGACAGCATCGCGCAGCGGCGTCCCTTGTTCAACACCCAACAGTGTCGTGGTCCGGGAGCGTGGGCCTGTCAATCATATGATGGATAAAAACGTTCGGAATCCAGAAGACCGGACGTTGATACGCCTCGTTGAGACGTTCATGGGCGCGTGCACTGACGAGTGCGGACGCGCATGTTTTCGCTATGTTTTGGCGGATAAGAGCGATACGTGTGTGCTCAGGCAGCCAGCCGCGCGATGCTCATGGCGGGGCGCACGGCTTCGGCCGGATAGATGTGCCAGGCACCGTCGTCGTGACGAAAGAAATAGAGCGTGAATGAGTGCGTCGTGAAGTCGGCTGCGCGTTCTACCTCAATGCACACGCACCGTCTGCGCCTGGAACGAATCCGATGAATCGAGCGCACGCGAAGAGGCACGGCGCTCGCCGCGCCAAGCCATTTCTCAACCAGTACGCGCAAAGACTGCTCCACCGCAACCATATGACTCTCCGTGGTTCGCCACCGTGCCCATGAGACCATGCTAGGAGCTTCACAAGACCTTGTCCGTCGGGAGAAGTGGATTGTGGCTTCAGGAGCGGCTGGTTTTCTTGTCAGAATTTCCCTACGGCCGATCTTGTTCCGAGGTCAAACCATGTTTGATCGCATAGCGAATCAGTTCGGCGTTGTTGTCGAGACCGAGTTTTTGCATGAGGCGCATCTTGTGTGTACTGATGGTCTTTGCACTGAGCACCAGCACCTCGGCGATAGCGTTGATGCTCTTGCCCGCAGCCAGCAGATGCAGCACCTGGAACTCGCGGTCGGACAGGATCTCATGCGGCGCGGCTTCGCCGGAATGGGTGTCGAAGACCATGACATCGATCAATTTCGGATCGATGAACCGGCCGCCGCCGGCAAGCTTGCGAATGGCGGCAAGCAGGATGTCCGGATCGCTGTCCTTCGTGACATAACCGGTTGCGCCGGCACGCACGGCGCGCGCGACGACCTGCGCTTCGTTGTGGATACTCAGCACCAGGATGGGTAGCGCCGGCTGTTCAGTGCGGACACGCCGGATCAGGTCGACGCCGCTGATACCGGGCATCGTCATGTCCAACAGCAACAGGTCGACTTGGCACATGCGCAGCTTCTCGATCACCTCGGCGCCCTGCGCCGCTTCGCCCGCAACCACAATGTCCGTCGTCGTCGCAATGATCTGCTTTAATCCGCCGCGCACGATCGCGTGGTCGTCGGCAATCAGGATCTTGATCATGAGCGTGGTCCGTCGCCCAACGGGACGTGAATCGAAACGACTGTGCCCGTCTCGGGCGAGCTGTCGATCCGCAGCGATCCGCCAATCAGCCGTGCGCGCTCGCTCATGCCAAGCAATCCGTATGAATAACCCTTGCTCGCTGCTGCCGGATCGAAACCGCAACCGTCGTCGCTGACGTGGAGATCAAGCGCCGTGTTGCTGCTGGTCAACGTCACGTCTACCCGTGACGCGCCCGCATGGCGCGCGACGTTGGTCAGCGACGCCTGCACGATACGAAACACGGCAGTGGCATGGGCATCGTCAAGAACAGGCTCGCCGCCATTGATCCACAACTGGCAGGCCAGACCCTTGCGGCGGCCGAAGTCTTCCACCAGCCACTCGAGCGCCGACACAATACCGAAGTTGAGCGCGGCGGGCCTCAGATGACTGGCCACGTTGCGTACCATCCAGATGGTCTTTTCAACCAGCTCGCGCATCTCGTCGGCTTTCTTCGAGGCGTCCGAATCACCGGCAAGGCGCATCTTGAGCAGCGATACGTCCATTTTCAGGGCGGTCAGCAACTGCCCGAGTTCGTCATGAATTTCCATCGCAATGCGTTTTCTTTCTTCTTCGCGAACCGCTTCCATGTAGGCGGACAATTCGCGCAGTTGTTCGCGCGACTCCAGTAGCTCGTGCTCGATGCCCTTGCGCTCCGTAACGTCCTGAATCGTGCCGACCAGCTTTAGCGGCTGCGTCGCGGCGCCCGGCACGGCCTCGGCCTGGAACTGGACGATCCGCGCTACACCGTCCGCTCCTCTTACGCGGCAATCGAGACTGTACGGCCGCCGCTCGGCCAGCAACGCGCGCGCAGCACGCCGCACCAGCGCCCAGTCGTCACGATGCACAGCCGCAAGAAAGGTCCGGTAATCCGGTCGCGAACCATCCGGCGTCAAGCCGAGGATCCGGTACATTTCGTCGGACCAATGGATTACGCCGCCGGTGGTGTCCCACTCCCAGTCACCGAGTCTCGCAAGCCGCTGCGCGTTGGCAAGGCTCGCTTCGCTCGCACGCAATTTCACCTCGGCCTGCTTGCGCGCCGTGACGTCGTTGAGACCGACGTAAATGGCCGGTGCGTCGTCGAAAGTCGCAACCCGTGCCGTGAGCATCGCCCAGAACGTGGTGCCGTCTGGCCGCTTAAAGTTGACTTCGGTGTTGCGAAAACTTCCATCTGTGCGCAGATACTGCACCAGCCTGTTGCGCGTGGCGGGGTCCACATAGAAGTCCACAACACAAATGGTCGTGTCCGTGTGCATGGGCAAACCGAACAACTCGCGAAACGGCTCGTTCATGTAGAGCAGTGTTCCGTACGGCATCGACGTGATGCAAAACGGCAGCGGACTCGTCTCGACAATGGTGCGGAACCGCGCCTCGCTCGACAGCAACTTCGCTTCGGCGCGCCTGCGCACCTCTATCTCCAGCCGCAGGCTTGCATTCGCCCGCGCCAGTTCCGCAGTGCGTAGCGCGACACGCGCCTCGAGTTCGTCGCGCGCATGGGACAGCGCCGCTTCGGCCCGCTGGCGCACGCTCACCTCGTTCGACAATTGCCGGTTCTGTGCGACAAGCTGCTTGTGCATGGCGCGAAGCGACAGATGTGTGCCGATGCGCGCCATCATTTCGTCGATCTGCACAGGCTTCGTCACGTAGTCGGCGCCGCCCGCCGCGAAACCTTCGATCAGATCCTCGATGCCGGTAAGCGACGTCATGAAGATCACCGAAATATCGCGCGTCTGTTCGTTCATCTTGAGCTGGCGGCAGGTTTCGAAGCCGTCGATGCCGGGCATCTTCACATCGAGCAGGATAAGATCCGGCTGCGAAAACCGCGCGCGTTCGAGCGCCTCCACACCATCGAGAGCGACCAGCACGCGAAAGCCCTGGTCCGCGAGACTATCGACCACGAGGCTGAGGTTGGCCGGCATGTCATCGACGATGAGAATTGCCGGCGGTTCGGTCATGCCGGCACCCGGGTTCGCGCTGAACTCATTCATGGCGCAGGCCTCGCGTCAAGATGCCGCTCCACAAGCAAGAGGATCGCTTTCGACTGATAGCCCTTCGCCAGACCACGCAGTTGCGTCGCGAATGGTTCGTACTCCGCATCGAGCGCCGCTACACGGTCAGCCCACAGCACGATATCCCGCATGTTGCCGAGCCGCGCGAGACGATGCAACTCGTCCATCTCCCCCACCGGCACGGCAAGCACATCGGTCGGCTCGGAGTGCACGGGGAACATGCTCGTCGCTGCATAGGTCCACTCGATCCCGAGCAACGCAGCGATCCGGGCCAGCAGCCGGTCGAACTCGACCGGCTTGGGGAGAAACGCATTCACCCCGGCCGCGAGGCTCTTTTTCTCGTCACTGCCGGAAGGGCTCGCGGTCACCACAATGATCGGCAGATCGGCGAAGCCCGGCGTCTGACGCAACCGCCGAGTGGCCTCGAGCCCGTCCATGCCGGGCATCACGATATCCGTGATGATCAACGCCGGCCGCTCGCTTTGAGCCTTGGCCAGTCCCTCGAGGCCGCTCGCCGCCTCGATGACCTCGAAGCCGAGCCGGCTCAGCAACTCGGCAATCACCGTGCGATTGACGGCCACGTCGTCGATGATCAGCACCTTCCTGCGCGGCCCCTCGTAGCCGGTTGCGACACGTGTGACCGGCTGGCGAGACGTGCCGGGCGGCAGCATCGTGGCCGGCGCCAGTTCGAACCAGAAGGTACTGCCCTGCCCGACCCGGCTCTCGACGTGGATCTCGCTTCCCATCGCCCGCACGAACTCCCGGCTGATTGCAAGCCCGAGCCCGGTGCCCTCGGCGCGGCGCTCCGGACTGCCGACCTGCTCGAAGGGTTCGAAGACCGTTCCCAACTGGTCCGGGGGAATGCCGATGCCAGTGTCGTGCACGTTGAACCGCACAGCGCCGGGAAGCGTCCGCGTGACCAGCAGGCTTACCCTGCCCCGATCGGTGAATTTGACAGCGTTCGCGAGCAGGTTGAACAGCACCTGCCGCAGCCGTCGCGGGTCGGCACGCACGCCGCCGGGCACGTCGGACGCGATCTGGCAGACGCATTCAAGCTGCTTCTCTTCCGCCTTCACGCCGATGATCTCGCGAATCACATCCACGAGGCCGGGCAAGGCCACGTCGCCGATCTCCAGCCGCAACTTGCCCGCTTCGATCCTCGCGAAGTCGAGCGTGTCGTCGATCAGCGTCAGCAGATGTTCGCCACTGCGCTGGATGACGGTCACACCGGCGTGTTGCCGTTCGTTCAGCGCACTGTCGCGCTGCAGGATCTGCGCATAGCCCAGGATGCCGTTCAGCGGCGTTCGCAATTCGTGGCTCATGTTGGCGAGGAATTCGCCCTTCGCCCGGTTCGCCGCTTCAGCGGAACGCAGCGCTTCGCGTTGCGCCGCGGCGGCGCGTTCGTCGAGATAGGCGGTGTGCAGACGCGTGCCCATTGAATGAAACGCGGCGACTACGCGATCGAGTTCGTCGGACTGGCGGGGCTGGCGACGCTGCAGGCTGAACGGCCGGGGCGCCTCGCGAAAGTCGTAACAGCCGACCAGCCGCGCGATGGCGGCGAGGTGCCGCGTGACGAGCCGCGAGAAAATATAGATGATGAAGAGCGCGACGAGAAACGTGTTGGCGGCCTGGCTCACCAGGATCAGGAGCGCGGTTTGCGCCAGCGCGCGATAGAGATTGGAGAGCGTCGCTTCAACGTACAAGGTGCCGATCTTCCGCTCCGCACCGTGGATGCGATAAGAAATCGGAAATTCGCGCGACACCACCGCATCGCTCATGCGCGCGCCGGCGGTCACCACCAGCGGCGAGGCGATCGTGCCGGACTCGCGTACCTCGGCGGTGCGAATGTCGGCGAGACGAAGCATGCCATCCAGTTCGAGTTGAAGCTGCTGCCGGTCAAGCCGCCACAATCCCTCGCTGAGACTGTCGCGATAGCTCCGGTCAATATCCGACAGCCGGTTCTGGATAAGTGTGACCCCGCGCTCGTAGTCGCCGTAGAGTTGAAGCGCAGTCAGCAGCAGCGTAACCACGCAGCTGAACAGGAGGACGGTCGCGAGGAGCCGCAGGACCACGCTGTGGCGGAAGCGGCCCAGCAAACCCCACAGCGCGCTGAACGTGTTGAGAACCATATCCCCCCGCGAGTGCCCTGATCCTCGTTTTCGCCAATCTGCACGCGTTGCGCAATGACGCTTATCGTGAGCTCACTGGGAACGGCACGCTGTTCGCCTGCCGTCGATATAGAGATTCTTTTATGTGAGCAGACCAGAGCCGCGCCTCGTCGCACGCGCCCCTTATAGCCAGTTAAAGACTGGGAACCAGATGGCGGGAGACGGCGGCTTCAATGCGTTTTTTCATCAGCACGTCGGCAGACAATTTGCGTACATCGAACGGAACGAATTGAACGAACGGATTGCACCTAGCTTTCAAATCCATTCCGGTTCGCCCTGACAACAACGGTCAATGGGAACCCTAACCGTTTGCGGCGATATAGAACGGGCCGAACGAATTACCGAGAATCTCGTCGATACAATCGGCCAGATCGCACAGCACACCCGATTCCTCGCCATCGAGCGTTTCTGCGTGGTATTTACGCAGTTCCCACATGGTGTCCGCCAGACGCCTGATCGATATGGGACCGCTATTGATCAGAGGCCAGCAATGCATCAGGTACGCGAGCGGAATCACGTTCCTGTTCTCACACCATGAATCGAACAAACGCAGGCAGATAGTGTGGATATGCTCCACAGCATTCTCGCGCTCGGATAGATACGGAATCATGGCGGCTAACCGGTAAGGCCATTTCGATCGTCAAATTCTAGGCTTGCGACCGGGCTCACGCAGTCAGGAAACGCGGAAAATGGGCATGGCGTATGCTGATTCGGCTGTAAGGAAATCCTTATATGCCGATGCATGCCCAAGGGGCTGCAACGAAGAGCGAGCCATGCCCATGGCTCAGACGCTTAAGCGCGTCGTCCCGAGCCTTCTTCGACGAGAGGACCCGGCGCGTTCTCCAGAGCGGTGTCGTGACGAAGCAGGAGGACGGCTGCGACACCGACCAGCCCCGCCCCTGCCAGGCAGAGCAATCCGGCGGCGAAGCTGCCGGTACTGTCCTTGATCCACCCCATGGCATAGGGACCGAAGAACCCGGCCAGATTGCCCAGCGAGTTCACCGCGGCAATGCCGCCCGCTGCGGCCGCTCCCGAAAGAAAGGCGGCGGGCAGCGTCCAGATCACCGGCAGGCAGCCGAATATGCCAAAGCCGGCAATCGATAGCGCGATCATCTTCAGCACCGGATCGTCCAGTGCCGTCGATGCCGCGATTCCGCCGGCGGCCACCAGCAGCGGGATGGCCACATGCCACTTGCGCTCGAGCTTGCGGTCAGAGCGACGCCCCCACAAGACCATGCCGAACGCGCCGACAATGTAAGGCAGCGACGTCACGAGGCCGGTCTGGACATTGCCGAGGCCGAATCCTTTGACAATCTGCGGCAGGAAGAAACTCAGGCCGTAGTTCGTCGCGTTAGCGCCGAAGTAGATAAGCGCCACCGCGAGAACCCGCGGATTGAACAAGGCTTCCCGCACGCTGAAGGTGCGCACGGCCTCGCGCTGTGCGCGCTCCTGGGCTTGCCGGTTCACGAGCCAGTCACGCTCCTCCGCCGCAAGCCAGGTCGCGTCCGCCGGTTTATCGGTGAGATAAAACAGGACCACGAACGACAAAAACAGAGCCGGTAGCGCTTCGATGAGATAGACCCACTGCCAGCCCGCCAGGCTGGCGAGTTTATCCAGGTTCAGCAGCGCGCCGGAGATGGGTGCGCCAATGACCGTGGACAACGGGATGGCCACCATGAAGTAGCCGACGACGCGAGCGCGATAGGCGGCTGGATACCACAGGGTCAGGAAGAAGATGATGCCCGGGAAGAATCCCGCTTCGGCAACGCCGAGCAACACCCGCAGGGTGTAGAACACGTGCGCCGCCGAGAGGCCTGTCAACCGCGAGATATCGGGAATGAACGCCATCGCGCCGGCGAGGATGCCCCAGGTGAACATGATCCGCGCAATCCATCGGCGCGCGCCGAACTTCTCCAGCAGCAGGTTGGACGGCACCTCGAAGAAAAAATAAGCGATGAAGAAAATCCCGGCACCGAAGCCGTACGCACTTGCGGAAAACCCGAGGTCCTTATTCATCTGCAACGCGGCGAAACCGACGTTGACACGGTCCAGGTACGCTATGAAATAACAGAGAATCAGGAACGGGACGAGCCGCTTCGTCACGCGTGCCAAAGTACGGTTTTCAAGTTCCACTGGCCTTCCCCTAAGTCAGAGTTTTAAGACATCGATTTTGGGACGAGTGTTCATTTCTCTTTGCCGTGAAAGCATAGTGCTCCTAAGACGAAGCGGGAAGTAGTATGTGCCCGTGGGACTCCGGTTAATGCTGACAAGGTGCAAGGTCGGCTACAGCAGAATCGGCCGAATCGACCGAAAGATGCCTCGGGATCCGGAAGAATTGTCTGCGGGCGGTGACGTATGAAAGACCCCGCGGCCCCCAATCACGCACGCCATGTCGATTTGAATTCCCGTAAGACAGGAGCGCACAGCGCTCGAACCCAGTTGGAGGCCCCGGTCAGGGGAAGGCACATGCGAAGGGATTGGACTGCCGGCATTCGTGCTCTCGCCTGTGCCTCGTTGCTGACGAGCGCGGCCAGCCTTTCGTTGACCGGCACCGCCGGGGCTCAAGCCCGCAATCCGGAGCCTGCCGTCCCGGCCGCGCCCATGCATATCCGCATCCTTCGCGTGCCCGATGAAGTCGTTCGGGAAAGGCGCTGGGACTTCCTCATCGCGGCGCTGGATCATACGATCCCCACGTACGGACCGTACGTTATCGACGCATACTCCGCGCCGATGTCGACGCAGCGCGAAGTCGAGGAGGTCATATCGGGTCGCCTGATGAATGTGATCGCGAGCGATTGCGGTCATCCGGACCTCAACGAGCAGACCCTTCCGATTGCCATTCCTATCGATAAAGGCTTGCTCGGTTATCGGGTTTCGCTGATCCGGCGCGATCAACAGGCGAGGATCAACAAAGTCAACGACATCCAGGGCCTCCGTCTCCTGAGTGTCGGACAAGCTCAGGACTGGGGCGATGTGCCCGTGTACCGGTACAACGGTATTCCCTTGGTTACGACGAGCCACTACGACCTCCTGTTCCCCATGCTGGCTCACCGCCGATTCGATCTGTTCCCGCGCGGTGTTCTCGAGATCACGCCCGAACTCATTTCGTTCCAGGCCCAGTACCCCGACATGGCGATCGAAACCCATCTGTTGATCCGGTACTCGTATGCGCAATTCTTCTACGTCAACAAGTCTTACCCGTTGATCGCGCAACGCATTAAAGATGGGCTGGAGGAAATGCGGAAGGACGGTAGCTTTGAAGCCCTCTTCCAGAAGAATTTTGGGCGGGCCCTGGCCGACCTGCATCTGGAACGGCGTGTTCTAATCAACTTGAAAAATCCATCCCTTCCCAACTGGGTGCCGGTCGAGCGCAAGGAACTCTGGCTCAATCCGGTCACGGTCAGCAAGCCCGGTTAAAACCGCGGGTTAAAACTTATACCCCACGGAAACAAACGAGACGATGGGGTTGAGTTTGATCTTGGTACTGCTGGTCACCGTCCCAAGTTTCGACTGAGTCGTCAGCGTGGCACGCGTCGAAAGCCACATGTACGAAAGCGAGGCGTCGACCGACCAGTGCTTGCTGAGGTTATAAGAAAGCCCGGCGTTGATGACGGGCGCAAACGAACTGCTCAGCTTGGCCGTTGTCGATCCTTCCAGTGCGGTCCCATAGGTTGAGGAGTACAGGAAACTGCCGCTCGACATTGCCGAACTCAACTTCACTCCGCTATACCAGACATAGGCTCCGCCGGCGCCAAGATATGGCCGAAGATTGCTCTGCGCGTTATTGAAGTAATACTTCAGCAGCAAGGTCGGGCTCCATTCATACGCCGTCCCGATCTGTCCGAGTGAGGCGAGCGATCCGCTGCCGGTCAACTTGAACTTCGGCGGCACGCCGAGCACGGCAGTGGCGGCGATGTGATCGGTAATGAAATAAGTCGCCGTGAGACCGAACGTGTCCGCATTGTCGACGGATGCCCCCGTGCCGGTCTCCGTCGTGCTCGTGCCCAGGGCGCTGACCGTAAGCGGCTGGCTCGAATCCTGCGGCGCGAGATGAAACCAGCCGAGGTTCGCGACCACATCCCCCGCGCTCTGCGCGTGAGCAGCCGTACTGATCAACAACGCGGCCATCACGTTCATCACGCCCAATGCTCGTATCTGCATCCTCATATCTCCTCCGTTTTTTTATCCGACCCTGTCAGTGGATCTGGAGGAGATTCTATGCGAACGATCGTGCGAATCCTTCTCTCAACGATGGAGAAATACTTCTGGAATCTGGTAAGGATCCGAAACTTGACCTGCAGCTTTGTGAACGGCTTTGAACTGTTCGCGGACGGTGGCGTCGCGCAGATCTGGTTGGCCTCCGGTGCACCCGGACGGAGCCGGTCCATATCCACTTCAAGCGTCGAGTCTCATCAAATGAGACTCGCAACCTTGGACAAGAAGTGGACATCCGTTCGCCGTGTATCCAACCGACGGCATCATGCCGCTATCCGACGCCAGCGAACGTTTGCTTGTCGTCGAATCAAATAGCGGCACAAATTGGACCGGTCGTTCGCGACCGGTAACAACGCCACGCCCTTGCGAAAACCGCGGTTATCTTCTCAAGAGTTTTCCGAACACGCCCCCTCTTACGCCTACAATACCCCCCGATCCATCTCGAATGCCGCGTCACTGTCTTCGCATCCGCCACGCGCTTTTACCGGTCCACAGGCAGCATGGTCACTGAAACCTCATCCTCCGATTCCCTCGCGGTCGCCCAACGCGTACGCGACCTGATGAATCGCCACGGCATTGGCAAGCGGCAGCAGACCGCCGAGCTTTGCCGCATCCTCGACCTCAGCTTCTCGCAGGGGCATCGCAAGCTGCGCGGCAACAGCCCGTGGACACTCGCGCAGATTCGCCGCGTGGCAGAAGCTTTCGACGAGCCCGCGCTGCAACTCTTCGACGCGAAGAACGCCGATGTCGACGACACCGAAGGCACCGCCCAGGACGCCATCCTCATGCTTGGCGCTATCGAAATTCCGTGTGTTGCGTGGATTGGCGAAGCGCTCGATCCGGGCAGCCGCCCGGATTTCATCGCACAAAACATGAACGGCCGCTGGCTCGTGACTACTCATGAAGGGGTGCTGCTGCACGCCGCTCACGATGTCCACAAGATCGAGATCCAGCCTCGCCGCACGGACATGGACAAGCCGCTGATCGCGGTCGTGGACGACGATCAGACGTCCGCCGACAACCTGCACGATTATCTCGAGCGCAGCGGTTTTACGGCTGTCGCGCTGTATGGTCTGGAGGGGTTCGCGCAGGCGCTGCAGACGCAGGTGTTCGACGCGGTGGTGATCGACTGGCTGTTCGGCGCGCACACGTCCGCCGACGCCATCCGTGCTGTGCGCAACTCGGACAATCCGGATGCCCCCATCTTCGTATTGACGGGCGAACTGACGACCGGCAAGGCAAGCGAGTCGGAAATCAGCGACATCATCCAGCGCTACAACGTCACGTGTTTCGAGAAACCGGCGCGCATGGCGATCCTCGTAGCCGACCTTTCGAAGCGCTTGCTGCGCGCCTGATTCCCAACGATTCTCAACACCCCGCAGCGTGTTCAAACCGCTCAATGTATGCGCCGGGTCGCCGATAACGCGCGCGACAAGGCGCTTTTCAGCACTTCGTAGCGCACGGGTTTGAGCAGGTAGTCGAAGAACAGGATGGCGGCGCTGGGGTCGACCAGATCCGGCGCGTAGGCGCTCACCGCGATCACCGGCAAACTCGCGCCCGATGCGCGCCGCGCCCGGTATTCATTCACGAACGAATACCCGTCCTTGCCCGGCATGTGCAGGTCCGCCAGGATCACGTCGGCCTCGTTGTTCTCAAGCCACGCGAGCGCGCTGTCCACGTCGGGCATGGCCACGCTCGCGTACCCCAGGTGCGCGAGCATTTCCGTCAGCGACTCGCGGATGGAATGGTGGTCGTCTATCACCAGCACGCGGGCTTTCTTCAATGGCGGCAAGTCCGCGGGCGCACGCTCACGCTCGGGCATTCGCGCCACCGGCGCGGCCGGCAAACTCACACGAAAAGCGGCACCCTGGCCAATGTCACTGGACACGTTGACCACGCCGCCAAGCAATTCGACCAGCCCGCGAACGACCGCGAGACCCATGCCGGCGCCGTCGAAGCGTCGGGTGGTCGATGAATCGAGTTGCGTGAATTCCTTGAAGATCAGCGGCAGCTGTTCACGCGGGATGCCGGGGCCGGTGTCGATAACGGAGATATCGAGCCGTTCAAGTGAGCGTTCGAAACGCACATCGATCGAACCGGCATCGGTGTACTTGATCGCGTTCGTAACAAGGTTGGTGACGATCTGGCGCAGCCGGTGCTGATCCGATTCGATCAGTCCCGCCTCCCCGATGAACTGGCCGCGCAAGACCAGCCCCCTGGCCGTGGCCGCCGGCGTATTGGCGTCGACGATAGAGTCGAGCAACTCCATGGGGTCGAATACCGTCAGCCGCAATTCCAGCTTGCCGGCGCCGAGCCGCGCGAAGTCGGTGAGGTCGCGCATCTGTGCTTCGAGATGGCGTGCACCGGTCTCGAGCCGCTGGATGATCTTGCGATCGGCTTCGCTATGCAGGTTCAGTTCGAGCAGTTCCACCGACGACACAATGGCATGCAGCGGTGTGCGCAGCTCATGGCTGATCATGCCGAGGAACGCGTCCTTCGCCTGCGATGCTTCGCGAGCCGCGCGCGTTGCCTGATGTTGCGCTTCGAGCGCCGCGCGTTGCTGGTGGATCAGCCGTGAACGCCGGTAGCCGTTGAGCAACAGCATGGCGGTAGCGACCATGGAGAGCAACGCAAGCAGCATGCCGCCCGCGAACAGATAACGCCGCTTGGAGACGAAATCGTTGACGATGTAATCACGCTCCGCCACGTCCACCACCCTGCGTCCGTTCGCAAGCTCGTTCACCGCATCCTGGTTCTGCCGTAACACACCGATGATCTTCAGCGTGCGTGTGCGGTCGGTACTCAGCGCACCGATATCCGGCTCGATGGACTCGAGCGCGGCATCAAGCTGGCGCAGGATTTCCTGCTGGCGGTTTCGCAAGCTGCCGCGGTCGGACAGCATCGACGTCGAGGCGGTGACAATGGCGAGCTTCGATTCAAGCACCTCGTAACGGAGCTGGATCTCCTCGGTATCGGCGTCGATACCGCTGCGGTACAACAGCACCTGGTTCGCAAAGCGGCCATACGCGATCTGGAACTGCGCGCCATCCCAGTAGAAACCGTCGTAAGGCAGGCCGAGTTGCTGCTGCGTGGTCTGATCCGCGAGCAAGCCGGAATACAGCACGTAGCCCACCCCCGCGAGCGGCGGCGCGATGGCTGCCGCGAGCAGCAGCGCGACCTTGAAGCGTCGAAGCGGTGCACGCGTCATTTCACGACCAGCGCTTTGATCTGCCACACGAACTTAGCCTCGGCGACCGAGCCGCTCAGCTCGGACGGGTAAGCGTCGCGCGGATAGATCAGGAACAGCGGACCGAAATTGCTGACCTTCAGGCGCACGCCGTTCATGCTGTACGCGAGAATCGCGCCGTATCGCTCGGCTTCCGAAGCGCTCACAGTGTACGAATAATCGTCAATCGTGCGTAGCTCCACCCCGTCCGCACGTGCGTCCACCAGCGTCAGCACGTCCTTGAGCAGCGGACCGGCGAAGGTGGATTTCGGCGTCCAGGTGGTCGAGGTCGTGATCGTATGGACCGGCAGCTTCATCAGTTCGGCTTCGCTGATGTGGTAGACGCTATGGTCCGCGTCGGTGGTGCGGCCGATCTTTCCTGCTACATCGAGGGCAAGCGGAGCCGCGCTCGCTACAAGTGGCAGCAACCCCAGCAGCGAAGCCGCAAGCAAGCTCCGAAGCGACTGCGGTGTCATGGCGGCGCTCAATGCTGGTCGTCGAAAGCAAGCGCCGCACGCTCCGACGCCACCACGATCAACTTCATAGTGGCACGTGTTGCGCCGACAAAAAACTTGCGCGCGACCTGTTCGTCGAAGGCGTCGAAATCGACTTCGGTCAGGATCACGCACGGCGCGGACTGCCCCTTGAACCGGTAGATCGATTCGAGCAGCACGTCGCCTTCCCGATATTCCGGATTCCCGAATAAATCGTAACTTCCTGTGAAGCTGCGCAAACGATGCGGCCCGAGTTGATCGACGGACGTCAGCACCGAACCCTCGCGCCCGCGGAAGGACAACACCGCGATGTCCTGCTTCCGGTAGCCGAGCGAGAGCGCCTGGGTGATCGCCCGCTTGGTCGCCTCGATCACTTCGTCGGGGTAACCGTTTTCATATGTGGAGAGACTGACTTCGGAACCGTCGAACGGACTGCCTGCGTCGAGCCGCACTTCGCGTCCGACGATCCGCCGGATGTACGCCAGCAAGTCGCGCGGGCTGCGATAGTTGGTGGTTTCGCGCAGCGTGGTCCAGCCGGGCAACGGCACGGGATCGCGGAAATAAAGATTCTGCATCGGATCTTCCAGCCACCACCATGCACCCTCCGGTTTCAGCAAACGGGCAAGCGCGTCCACCCACGCCGCCTGGAAATCCTGGCCTTCGTCGACAATCAACACGTCGAACTTCCAGTGCTCTGCAATCTCGACGTTGGCGAAGCGCTCCTCCAGCGTGGCGAACACATTCGGCTGACTGAAGTCGGGCGGCATGCCCGCGTCGCGCGTCACGCTCGCGCTGAGCTGGTGATAGTTGGCAATGCGCGCTTCAGGCGGCGCGACAAGACGGATGTGATCGGCGAGCGGCCTGTTGAAACATACGTACAACACGCTGCGGCCCTTTGCCACCGCGTCGCGCATGACCTGCACCGCCAGTTGCGTCTTGCCCGAGCCGGCCGTGCCGATCACCCGCAATCTGAACGGCTGGAACTCGAGCCGGCGCGCCCACGTGGCCAGGCCACCCGAGAGCCGGGTGACGAGCATGTCGGCCTGACCGACCAGCGCGTTGGTATCGGGCGTGAGGGCGAGTTCGTCGGAGAGAAAATGATGAATCCGCGCGGACGCTTCGAAGCGCGGTTCATGCGGCGGAAGAATATCCAAGACAACCGACGGCAGCTTCGCTCGGCGGCTGGCATCGACAATGCGCGCTTCCGGTACGCCCGCAATCGACGCGTCCCTCACCGTGTAGTCGGGACAATACAGCAACTCTTCAATCCGGTAAGTGCCCGCGCCGAATGCGGCCGTGAAGCGCCGGTGCAGGTTCTCCAGCGTCCGTGCAAGCTGGATGGCGACGTTGCGCTCCTTCTGCATGTACACCTTCATCAGGCCCGCGGGCGTCTCGCGCAGGAACCCCGCCTTCTGTTCAATGATCAGCACCCGGCCCGACGGCGCGACCACGACGAAGTCGGCTTCGCCGAACACCGAAAAGCCTTCGTTGATACGGGTCCAGTGAACACCGTGATACACCGTGTAGTCGTCGGGAAGTGTCGCGAGCAGCGCGAGCGTGTCGAGTTCACGCACGGCAGCGCCGGTCGCTTCCATATTCTTCCAGTCGTCGGGGACGATTCGAGCCATGCTTCGCCTTCGGGCCTAAGTGCGTGTGAATGCGTGTACGGATCGGAAAGTGCCTGATTCAAGCAGGATTCCGGGAACCAGCGGCCATTGTACGCAAGCCGCGCGGCCGTCCCGCGTCAGTCCGCAAAATCGTATTTGCCGCCGCGCTGCAACGCCCGCTGATACGCCGGGCGCTCGTGAATCCGCTTCACGAAAGCCGCTATGTGGGGGAGCGTCTTCGCGCCCGCGCGTTGAGTTCCGGCTTCAAGCGGGAAACTCATCTGCACGTCGGCGGCGCTGAAGGAGTCGCCGGCAAACCACTCGGACTTCGACAGCTCGCTCTCTATGAAACCGAAGTGCAGTTTCAATTGCGGATCGATGAAACTGTCCTGCATGGTCTGCGCGATGCGGCGCGCGATCGGCTTGGCGAAAAACGGCATCGGCGCGCTGCCGATCCGCAGCGCCACCAGCTTCAACAACAGCGGCGGCATGGCCGAGCCTTCGGCGTAGTGCATCCAGTAGTTGTAGCGAAGGCGTTCGGGCGTTGTCCCATGCGCAGGCGCAAAGCGCCCTTGTCCATAACGCTCGTTCAGATACTCGATGATCGCCCCCGATTCCGCGATCGTCTGGCCTTCGTCCGTGATAACCGGCGACTTGCCCAGCGGATGCACGGCGCGCAATTCGGGCGGCGCCAGCATGGTGTTGGGATCGCGCTGATAAGACTTGATTTCATAATCAACGCCCAGTTCTTCCAGCATCCAGAGCACGCGTTGCGAACGCGAATTGTTGAGGTGATGAACAATGAGCATGGAGGATTGCCGTTAGGGTTGAAGTCCGGGCGCAAACGCGCAAAGAATACAACATGGCTGAGTGCGCGCGTTCGCGTTCACACTGAGCTTATCCTCGGTTTAGTGTCGAATGCATGGGGGTGAGGCCCGTTTTGTGCGACAGCCATGATCGAACGCGATGTGCCGTTCGCGGGTTTCGCTGTTTCCAGACCAAAACAACGCAAAAGGACAATTCGATGACCCTCGTTATTTATCTGGCGGGCTGGCTGATTCTGATTGGCGGCGTGTCATGGGCGCTGGTCGCCATGCATGTGGCGCAACACACCATCATGATTGTCGACGTGATCTTGCTCGGCATAGCGGTGATCACGGGCGCCACCCGCGCGCGCAACCGCGACCGGTCATAGGACCGTCATCACCGCACCCGCCTGCGCTCTTGCGCCAAGCGGGTGCGGTGGACCTCAGAACAGCTCGCGCGAGCTAAGCGACTGCTGGATCAGCGTCACGAGCACATCGGGATGCGCGGGTTTGGTCATGAAGTGCTGGAAACCTTCGCCGATACTTCGCAAGCGGTATTCGTCTCCGTCATGGCCCGTCAGCGCAATTGCAATCGATGGCGTCAGGTTGCCTCGAATCTCATGGTCGCGCAGGCGCTGGATCAGATAAAAACCATCCATCATCGGCAGGTCGATGTCGCAGATGACGGCGTCGGGCAACTCCCGGATGACAGTCTCGGCGCCCTCTTCGGCATCCGCCACGGCGACGACCTCGGCGCCTTCTTCCTCCAGCAGCATTCGCAGTGATTCCCTGCTCTCCAGGTCGTCTTCGATCAGCACAATCCTGGCACGCTCCAGTCTCGCTACTTCATTCATCATTATCTTTTCTGACAACTCAAACAGGATTCCGGTGCCGGTGTCGCGGCTACGCTTTTCAGCGCTGCGCTTTCAGGCTGCACTTCTCACTCACTGATGGCCTTGCGACACGACGGCATGAGATCCATGCGGCACCGTGTGATATGCCGCGCGCGCCGGTGTCGAACGTCGCGCGGTTAAAAATTTCAACGGGCGCAGTATGCCTCATTGCTTGTCGAGCAACGTTGCAGCAAAAAGCAGACCGAGCGCAGAAACTCCATGAGAAACAGTGGCGAGAGCCCCGGCACGCGTGCCTTTGCGCAAACCCTAGGGTATTCATGACAGGTCTGCACGAACGAATAAATCGGCGGCAAGGCGGGTAATTTTTTACGCCGGGCGCCTGATCGGAAAGTTCAGACTTATCGACGCCCGATATCAGTTTGAAAGCTTTGTTGCAGGGTGATGAGAGCGCAGCAACGCGCGATACTCGGTCGGCGTCAGACCCACGGTCGCCTTGAATTGCCGCGTGAACGCGCTGTGATCGGTGTAGCCGCACAACGCCGCGACGTCGGTCACTTTGTCGTGCGAGACAAGCAGCGCCGTGGCTGCGTCGAGCCGTGTCTTGAGCAGCACCTGACGCGGCGTCAGATGAAAAACCTTGTGGAAATAACGCTCCAGTTGCGCAATCGACATGTTCGCCATCGAGGCCAGATGCGGCATGTTCAGCGGCTGCACGAAGTTGCTCTGGATATGCTGAACCACCGTCGCGAGCCGGCTGTAAGCGGGATGCGTCCCCTCGTCGGCCTGCAGGTCGCGAGAGATACCCGCCAGGCCGACGACCGTGCCGTCGGCATCGTGGAGCGGCTGCTTGGACGTCATGCACCAGCCCGGTTGCCGGGCGGGATAGAGATGCAGTTCGAGCTGGTCGATCATCGGGTTGTCCTGCGCGATGATCGACTGGTCCTGCGCCGTATAAATACGGCCGAAGCGTTGCGGGAAGACTTCTTCCGCGGTTTTGCCGAGCAGCCCGAGCTTGTCCTTCAGGCCGCAGCGCGAGGCCAGCGCGCGGTTCACGAGCGCGTAGCGCGCCTGCGCGTCCTTCACGAAGAAAACAATGTCCGGCATCGCGTCGAAGACCGGTTCCAGCAGCCTGAAATGCTGCAGCATGGCATCGAGCGTGGACGCGCTCGCGGGCGCCTGCAGCGTAGCGTGCAAGCCGAGTGGCGCGGCGCCGTGTTCGTGCGCAGCGTGCGCCGGACGGTCCGTTGTAATGGTCATTCGCGTCTCGCTGGCGTCGTCGGGTGCGCAAGGGCCGCATGCATTGGCGCGCACCGCACTGCGCCCGATTATAGAGGTGACAGACGTCCGTCAAAATTGGTGTTGACGACAGGGAGGCTTGGGGTTGGCCGCTGGGGGTAGATGGGGAGCGCGTCCGCGCGAGCTGGCCGCTGTGGGACACGACACCTGTCGACGGATCATGCAGCCGGGATACCCCAGGCGAACGGGTCGGTGTTGTCGAAGCAGAGACGGCCTTCGGCCATGATGTGGGCGTGTCCGGTGATCGTCGGAATCACCGCTTGCCCGGCGAGCTCGCCCGAGCGCCGATAGCTCGCCTCGAACACGCTGCCAATGACGCTTTCCTGCCGCCACACCTCACCCTCGGCCAGTTTATTGTCCGCGGCGAGACAGGCGACTTTAGCGCTCGTACCCGTTCCGCATGGCGAACGGTCGTAGGCGCTGCCGGGACACAGCACGAAGTTGCGGCTATCGACTCCCTCGCGCGGCGAGTCCGCAAACAATTCGATGTGGTCGATAAGGGCACCGTCCGCGCCGGTAATACCTTGCGCTTGCAGTGCCTCGCGAATGGCATGGGTGAACGCGGTCAACCTGGCCAGATTCGTTACAACGAGATCCTGGCCATGATCGGCTACGAGAAAAAACCAGTTGCCTCCCCAGGCAATATCGCCCGTCAGCGATCCATAGCCATCGACGTGAACCGGGACCGCGTGTCGGTATCTATACGCCGGCACATTACGTACGCTCACGCTTCCGTTCTGATGAAGCGTGGCCTCCACCACTCCCGCCGGCGTCTGGATCCGATGCGAGCCCGGCTGGATCTGCCCCAGGTAAGCAAGGGACACAATGAGGCCGATCGTGCCGTGACCGCACATGCCGAGATACCCGACGTTATTGAAAAAGATGACAGCCGCCGCGCATTCGGGGTCATCCGGTTCGCATAACAATGCCCCCACGATCACGTCCGAGCCGCGCGGCTCGGTGACCACACCCGCGCGCCAGTTGTCGTGCTTCGTGCGAAGGTTTTCGAGGCGCTCGGCCAGCGTGTCGCCGCCGAGATCCGGTCCGCCCGACGTGACGAGGCGGGTGGGTTCGCCGCCCGTATGGGAGTCAATGAAGTGTAGGATTTTCATGCTGTCATCGTAGAAATTCGGACGGGGCGCGTCTTGGTGCCGCTAAGCGGATTTGATGCCGATTTCAGCATATATGATGCTGGCTTATCCGGTCGCTAAAGTGTCAGGATAAGCAGTGTTTCGGCCTGATCCGGCCCGGAGCAAGCAAAACGCCAACCCTTGAAGTTGTGCCGAAATCGGCATCGTAATTGCGTGCAACATGCAAGACGGCTCTTTCTGCAATGCTTAGACTGCTCTCAACCGATCACTTTAAGGAGAGTCACCATGGCGCATATCTGGGAAGGTGTTATGCCCGCCGTCACCACCAAGTTCAATGCGGATTTCAGCATAGACCAAGCTTGGACGAAGAAGAATATCGAGGCGCAGATTGCGGCCGGCGTCGACGGCATCATCGTCTGCGGATCGCTGGGTGAAGCGTCGACGCTCTCGCTCGATGAGAAGCTGGACGTGCTGGATATCGCTGTTGATGCAGCCCAGGGACGCGTGCCGGTCCTGCTCACGATTGCGGAAAACAGCACGCTCGACGGTTGCCGTCAGGCCGAACTCGGCGTGAAGCACGGCGCGGCCGGTTATATGGTGTTGCCGGGCTTGCGATATTTATCGGACCGTCGCGAGACGCTCAACCACTTCCGTGTGGTCGCCAGCGCGAGCCCATTGCCGATCATGGTCTACAACAACCCGCTCGCGTATGGCGTCGACGTAACACCGGACATGTTCGCCGAACTCGCCGATGAAAAGAAGCTCGTCGCGATCAAGGAATCGGCGGGCGATGTCCGCCGCTTCACGGACCTCATCAACGCAGTCGGTGATCGCTACGCGCTCTTTTGCGGCGTCGATAACCTCGCGATGGAAGCATGCCTGATGGGCGCGCATGGCTGGGTCGCGGGGCTGGTGTGTGCGTTTCCCGAAGAGACCGTGGCGATCTTCAAACTGCTTAAGGCGGGGCGACTGGAAGAAGCTCGCACGATCTACCGCTGGTTCGCGCCGCTGCTCGCGCTCGACGTCTCGGCGAAACTGGTGCAGAACATCAAGCTGGCCGAAGCAATGGTCGGCCTGGGCACGGAACCCGTCCGGCCGCCGCGCTTGCCGCTCGCAGGCGACGAACGTCTCGCGGTGGAAGCGCTGATCAAGCATTCGATTGAAACCCGGCCGACTTTGCCGACGTTTTGAATGGAGTGGTATCGGCTGCGGCTTGTTTTTATTGAATCAAGTCCGCGGCCGGCGCAGTAGCTTAACTCCTGACCGATACTGCTCTGCCCCCATCCGAAAAACGAGCCTCTTATGGCTCAGGTCGCTGCATCGGCCCATCTAGTGCGTAGCCGCCCGGCAGCATCTCTGCGTCACATCCAAAAACCTCAAAATCTGCAAAGCGTCGTCTAGCGCCAGCACGAACCCTCAAGGCAAATAATCCGCATTCGTTATATTCTACGGAATATCACGGTACTATTCTTTTGCGTCCGGTTTTCGCCCTGCTGGCGCAAATAAACCGATCCAACCATTTTGCATCTCGAGGATTTCCCCATGTCCGGGCAACAGGCATCGACACCCCGCGATCCCGCGTCCGTCGCGCTCCGGCACAACCTGTCGGTCGCGATCACGCCGCTCAACTCTGCGCGCGACCCCGAGCGTGCCGAGGCAATTAGGGAAGTAGTCGATGCGTTCCGGAACCTGCGTGCCAGCGTGGCCCGTTTTGTCCTCATGCTGGAGGACATCCGCGGTAACGCCCGTTCCCTCGAGGCCACGACCGGCCAGTCACTCGGAGACCTTTTATCTTCGCTTGAAGACCATGCCCGCGCGCTCGGCTTCAGCCGCCTCGATGACCTGATGCTTGCAATAGAAGCCGCACGGTCGGCGGAACAGCAGCGGGACCTGGTATTCAAATCCTCTCCCGGCAGCGACACCGCCAGCCTTCAGCACGTCGCGCGAGGCCTCGAACGGCTGGACGCCAGCTTTGTCGGCCTGTGCGTCGAGCATGTGCTGGAGCGGCACTATCTGGACCGTGCAGGCAGCGGCGTGCCCGTCTGAGCGGCCCCCCTTACACGTCAAGACGCGCCAGCATTGATCCCGCCTAAGCCAATGTCTGAATTCGCACCGTTATATTCAATGGTATATTTCGCTATCCGTTCATCGAACAGGCTGAGAGCCGCTGTCTGTTCAGCCGTTTGAAATCCAGACCGACTCGAGGTGAATGTGCAATCCGTTCCCCCCTTCCGCCTTGCTCGTACGCCATCCAATGAATCGACCAGCGCTGCGGGCGCTTACGCCGGCCTGACGGACGCTTGCTGCGCGCCTACTGAAGCGCAGCTTCGCAATCCGCATCGCCGGGCACGATTGACGGATCTGGACTCGCATTTGCATTGCTCGATCATCGGAACCTGCCTGAGCACCAACGAGCTCAGAAAACTCGTGCCGAAGTTTACGGATCTCGATCGGCAACACGCCACCGACCTGGAGATTCATCATGCCGCGGTGGAGCTGGCCATAGATGGCGGCCCGGGCGCCAAGGCACTGCAGAAAGCGCTCGATGCGCGTTACGCCGGCGCCGTGCGCCGCTTCGAAACGGCGAAGAGTACGGAAGCACTATTGGCGCTCTGGAAAGAGGCGCTCAGGAGCGGCGATATTCCGCCCGCGTACTGGGCGGTGATGACTCATCCACACGCCATCATGAGCGTGCGCCAGGCGGCGTTCGGCGACCTGCATATGTTGTCGCATCTGGTGGGCGCGGCGAACCGGGCGGACATACGACGGCTGGTTGCGCTCGAAGAAGAAAACGCGGCGCTCAAGGACAAAATAGAACGCCAGCAAGACAAGCTGCACGAATTGAGTATGGAGCGCGATGCATCAATACGCCACCTGAGCGCGCAAGTAGCCGAGTTGTCCGCGAAAGCCGAGCGCTCGCCAGGTACATCGGCGGCAAGCCTGGAAGCTGAAGTCATGGCGCTACGCGAGGCATTGGCCGCGCGCGATGAGCGCCTCGCGATTCATACGAGCCGCCGTGAAACCGCCGAGCAGCGCGCGCTCGATGAACAGCGTTACGCGCAGACCTTGAGCCAGCGTCTGGACGATACCATCGCCATGCTCAACGTGGTCCAGGCCGAATGCAACGCGCTGGAGCAGGCGCTGGCGGCACCGGGAGACGAAGCCGGTTCAAACGGTTCAAAGACCGCGGACCTGACAAATCTGAGCGGCAAGCGCGTGGTTTATGTAGGCGGCCGTCCCGGTTCAAACGCGGCCCTAAGGCATCTGGTGGAATCGGCGGGAGGCGATTTTGTCGTGCACGATGGCGGTATAGAAGACCGCAAGGGGATGTTCGCCGCAGTGCTTCCGCGCGCGGATATTGTCGTGTTTCCGGTCGACTGTATCGACCACGATTCCATGAATCTGCTCAAGCGCGTATGCGACCGTCATCAGGTCGACTATCACCCGCTGAGAACCGCGAGCGTGGCAAGCTTTGTCGAATTGATGACGCGGCTCGGCCGGGCGTCGTCGCAGTCCGGCAATACGCCGCCGGCCTCGAGGTTCTGCCTGCGGCACGGCTAAGCTCTGCGTTGAATCACCGCTTCATCAGCTTGGTCAGCGCAGAAATCTGCGGCGCGCAGGTCCTGGCCGCTTCCGCTTCAATCTCGCGATAAAGCCGCACGATCTTTTCGCCGACGGGCGTCAGGACACAACCGCCGCCCGCCGAACCGCCCGTTTCCGAAGACGTTGCGGGCACCTTGAGCGTGCGGTTCAGTTCGTCGATGAGCAACCACGCGCGCCTGTACGACATGCCGAGGCTGCGCGCGGCGGCCGAGATGGAACCATGCTGATGCACGGCCTCGAGCAAATCAACTTTCCCAGGGCCGATTGCCACGGCATCCGCCTGGCGAATCCGCATGCGGAAACGCACCTCGGGCTGACGGGATAGGGAAGTCGCTGGATCTTTGACGGATTTAGCCATGCGCGAAAGCATACACGAGCAAGGTGGGGCCATGCATCGGCGACTTTACCAGCCTCGCTCGACGACGAGGGACCGCGTCCGTCAGGTTTTATCGCCGAAGCAAAAGCCAAAATCCTCGCAGCCTGGACATCCCGGCGCCGGCTGCGGCGCCATGCCGAGCGATAGCGCCAGTTCGCGCGCGAGGAATTTTTTCCAGCGCATCCCGTCGACGTTGCGCGCCACGAGCACGGGGAAATAACGGCTGAGCATGTTCGTGACTTCGTCGCGGCCGTTAAGTCCGAGATCGCGCCACAGATGATCCGGCCGCAGGCACGCATGGGCGATGATCGATGCGAGGCATTCGGTATCGGCCATGTCAGTGACGCCGCTTGCGTGACTTAGCAGGAAGGCGTTAAGCGCGCCGACGAACCTGGCCTGCTCTTCCGACCGAATCGATATACCCACGCTCGGCGAGCGCGTTGCACCAAAGTGCCGGCCGTATAGCGACGCCAATTGTTCCTGCGACAACCCCAGCAACGAAGCTTCATCGTGCGCGGCTATTAGCGTGGCGAACAATGCAGTGTCGGGAGAGCCGGGGTTAGCCGAAGCGGCCAGTAATTCGGCGGGCGTCGCGCGGAGATGTGTCATTGCCAACCTTGCGTAGGAAGTGTTTAAGTGCCCTCTTACGATACGCGCACCCCACCACTCAAGCGCTATCCCTATCGATAATCGTAAAGCCCATATCCAGACGCACCGGATAATCCTTCACCCTATCACCACTAGCGAAGCGCTCCAGCAACGCCTGAGCCGTACGCGCGCCTATAGCCCCACCATCGACACGCACAGTCGACAACGCGGGATAAACATGTGCCGCCGCATTCAAGTCGCCGAATCCCATCACGGCCAGATCCTGAGGCACCTTCAATCCGCGGCTTGCCGCTTCCGCCAGCACCCCTTGCGCGAGCGTATCCGAGCTGCAGACAATAATCTCCGGCGCGCTTCCCTTCAAGACCGCCGACGCCCCTTCGCGCCCTACCTGCAGCGTAGCTGGAGCGTGACGTATTTCAAAAGGAACGTTGTCAATATCGTGGCGCTGCAACTCATGAATAAAGCTGTTGGCACGGCGAAGCGCGCGCGGATCGTCGACCGACAAAACACCAAAACGTCGATAGCCCTTTTTAACCAGATGCCGTGCAAGCTCCTCCCCTAGCCTCTCATGTGAGAAACCAATCACGATATCGATCGGGGTATCGGTCAGATCCCATATCTCGACGACAGGAATCTTCGCCCGGGTGAGCCGTTCGACAGTGACATCCGTGTGGTCTGTACCCGCAAGCACGACCCCGTCCGGCCGGCGCCCCAGAATGGCCTCGACGAACTCTTCCTCGCGCTGCGCCGAATAGCCCGTCAATCCAAGCAAGGTTTGATATCGCGCGGCGGTTAATCCGTCCATCAACGCCTGCACGGTATCCGCAAAGACAGAACTGGCGATGGTCGGCAACAGAACAGCGACCAGGCTGCTCTTACTGCTTGCGAGTCCTCCGGCCAGCATGTTCGGCACGTAGCCGGTGGCACGGACTGCATCGAGCACCCTCTTCTGCGTCGCGCTGCGGACGAGTTCGGGCCGATGCAAGGCGCGAGACACCGTCATCGGCGCGACGCCGGCAACGCGGGCAACATCGATCAAGGTCACACTCTCAGCAGGACCGCCAACTACATTGCCCGGCTTGCGTTCGTAAGTTTCTTCCATCGCAACCTCTTCGATAACGCCGGCGAGTTTAACGTCTGCCGTTGTTACCCCAGCGATTCCTGGACACAGCCATCAGCCGACACCATCAGGTCACCGGCGCCGGATTGAACAGAACAAGCGCGTTATGCAGCTTCAGTTTTTCGGCGCAGGTTTGCTTGCGACCACTCGCTACTTCAAGCATCAGCCGGAATAATTCCCAGCCAACCTCCTCGATAGTCGCATCCCCGGTCGCGATGGTGCCGGCATTGACGTCCATCAAATCATGCCAGCGGCGCGCCAGATCCGAGCGCGTCGCGACCTTGATGACCGGCACCTCGGCCAGACTGTATGGCGTGCCGCGTCCGGTCGTGAAGACATGCAGATTGATACCCGCTGCGAGCTGCAGCGTGCCGCAGATGAAATCGCTTGCCGGCGTCGCCGCATAGATCAAGCCCTTCTGCTTCACTTTTTCGCCCGGCGACAGCACCCCCGAAATGGCGGCGTTACCCGATTTGATAATCGAGCCCATCGCCTTTTCGACGATGTTCGACAAGCCGCCCTTTTTATTGCCCGGCGTCGTATTCGCGCTGCGATCGGCGCTGCCACGCTGCAGGTAATCGTCGTACCAGCGCATCTCGCGGATGATCGCCTCCGCCACTTCCGGCGTCGCCGCGCGACTGGTCAACTGGTCGACGCCGTCACGGACCTCGGTGACCTCGGAGAACATCACCGTGGCCCCTGCGCGAACCAGCAGGTCGGTGGCAAATCCGACCGCCGGGTTGGCCGTAAGTCCCGAGAATGCATCGCTGCCGCCACACTGCACGCCGACTACGAGATCAGCCGCCGGACAGGTTTCGCGGCGCCGGTTATTGAGCCTCTGGAGGTGACCTTCAGCCATCCTCATGATCGACTCGATCATCGACTGGAAACCGACGAGGGCATCGTCCTGCAGGACCACGACATCGCCGTTCAAGTCATGCGCGACGTCGCCGATGTCAGCCACGTTGTCAACGGTCGCGATCGGAATGGTCCCCGGCGGCATCAGCCGCTCCGGCTGCAGCTTTTCGCAACCGAGGCTCACCATCATCACCTCTCCGCCGAAGTTCGGATTCAGGCTGATGTTGCGGACCGTGCGGATGGGCACCATTGCATCCGGCGCATCGATAGCGACACCGCATCCATAGGTGTGCCCTAGGCCAACGACGTCGTCGACATTAGGATAGCGCGGCAGCAGTTCGGCCTTGATCCGCACGACCGCGTGCTCGACGACGTCGGCCACGCATTGGACGGTCGTCGTAATCGCAAGGATGTTGCGTGACCCGACTGAACCGTCCGCATTTCGATACCCCTCGAAGGTGAACCCGTCGAGCGGCGGCATCGCCGGCGCTTTAACCGTCGCGATAGGCAAGCCTTCAAGCCCAGGCGGACTTGGCATACGAATCACGTGCTCGTTGATCCAGCTGCCCTTGGGCAGCGCCTTGAGCGCATACCCGATCACAACGTTATAGCGGATGACTTCGGCGCCTTCAGCGAGATCCGCGAGCGCGACCTTGTGACCCTGCGGCACGCGCTCGCGCAACACGAGACCGTCTGGAAAGACCGCGCCCCCCGGGAGACCGCCGTCATTGACAACAATGGCGACGTTGTCCTGCGGGTGAACGCGGATGTAGAGAGGGGGCTGCTCCATTTGGCTCATCCTTTTCCGGATTGATTACATACTGCAAAATCAACATCTGTCATCATACAACGATAGCGCAATCATTTTGCCACGCAAATTGATAACAATGCAGTAGTATCAGTACCTACAGCGTTCTTGTTGAAAGCAAGTTTCTCATGTTGTACGATGACTAACAATTAAGATTATTTGGATGTTTTGCTCATGACCACACCGCAAGAACTCAAGCAAATCGTGTCGGATGGCTTGCTGTCCTTCCCTGTCACCGACTTTGACGAGCAAGGTGACTTTCGCGCCGGCACCTACGCCGCACGCCTCGAATGGCTTGCGCCTTATGGCGCGACCGCCCTGTTCGCCGCAGGTGGCACGGGTGAATTCTTCTCGCTGACCAAAAGCGATTATTCGAACGTGATCCGCACTGCCGCCGAAACCTGCAAGGGCAAAGTGCCCATTCTCGCCGGCGCCGGTGGCCCCACGCGCGTGGCAATAGAGTACGCGCAAGAAGCGGAGCGGTTGGGAGCAAACGGTGTTTTGCTGATGCCGCATTACCTGACGGAAGCCTGTCCGGAAGGCATCGCCGCGCAGCATCGTGCCGGTTATGCGGTAAGCATCGTCAAGGCGGGCGCCAAGCTTGTCGGCCACAGTGCAGGCCCAGTGCGCGACCCGCTCACTGATCTCGACGAAGACGAAATGGCCCGGCTCGACGTGCTCATCAAGAAACTGGGCGCGCAATAGCACGATAAGCAAATCGCTCAAGAGCAGTGCAACTGCCTATAGAAAATGCGATCCCGCTAGAACGATTGGAGACACATCATGCAATCAAGCCGCACTGCCAGCATTGCCGGCATCGCCAAGCGCACAAATGTCCGGTACCTGATTTTGCTGATGATCTTCATCATCACCACACTCAACTACGCCGACCGCGCCACCCTGTCGATCACCGGCTCCGCGATGCGCAGCGAATTTGGCTTCGACGCGATTCGCATGGGTTACATCTTCTCCGCATTCAGTTGGGCATATGTGTTGTCGCAGCTACCGGCCGGCTGGCTGCTCGACCGTTTCGGCGCTCGCCGCATGTATGCCGCAAGCATTTTCCTATGGTCGCTCTTTACCTTGCTGCAAAGTTCGATCGGTCTCGCGGGCAGCGCAGGCGCTGCCGTCATTGCGTTGTTCGTGTTGCGCTTTGCGATGGGCATGGCCGAAGCACCTGCCTTTCCTGCAAACGCAAAAGTGGTGGCAAGCTGGTTTCCGACCGCTGAGCGCGGCACTGCCTCGGCCATCTTCAACTCGGCCCAGTATTTCGCTGCAGTTATCTTCACACCGCTCATGGCCTGGATCACCCACTCGTTCGGATGGCAAAACGTTTATCTGGTAATGGGTGGCGCAGGGATGGTGCTTGCCCTGACGTGGCTCAAAGTCATGAAGAACCCGAGCGATCATCCTCGCGTCAACAAGGCCGAACTTGAGCACATCGAGAACGGCGGTGGCCTGATTCATCCGCAAAAAAAGACCGCCTATGCCGATGCGGCCAGCCCGGGAACCTGGTTTTATGTACGCCAGCTGATGTCGAACCGCATGCTCCTTGGCGTATACCTGGCCCAGTATTGCATCAACGTGCTGACCTATTTCTTCCTGACGTGGTTTCCGATCTACCTCGTCCAGGCCCGTGGCATGACCATCCTGCAAGCCGGTCTCACTGCTTCATTGCCCGCGATCTGCGGCTTTACGGGAGGCGTGCTCGGCGGGGTCTTTTCCGACGCGCTGATCCGGCGCGGTCATTCACTGACGATTGCGCGGAAGGTCCCGATCGTTGGCGGCATGCTTTTATCCGTGTGCATCATTGGATGCAACTACGTCACGGCAGACTGGCTTGTTGTCGCGCTCATGTCGCTGGCTTTCTTTGGGAAAGGTATTGGCGCGCTCGGTTGGGCGGTGGTCGCGGACACCTCACCCAAGGAAGCGATTGGCCTCTCCGGTTCGATCTTCAATATGTTCGGCAATGTCGCGGGCATCGTGACGCCGATTGTGATCGGTTATCTCGTGGCCAAGACCGGATCCTTCAACGGCGCACTGGTGTTCGTCGGTATCAACGCGCTTCTCACCGTGTTCAGCTATCTGGTCATCGTCAAGAAGATCGAGCGTGTCGAGCTTCGCGCTCCGTTAGTCGCCGGAACCAGCGTCTGACTCAATGACTGCCTTAATAGCCCTTAAGACTTCTTACCAAAGGCGAGACGGCTGCGCATAGGTCAAGTTCAACCGCGGCGCGCCGTTAACTTAAGCAAGGTCGACCCTCTAAACTAAAAATATGCGAAACGTGACAATCCGCTCCAACCTGCTAGTGGTGCTTTTCGTATTCGCCTCAATGATCGTTGTAGGCGCGATCGTGGGAGTGCTTATGCTCGGCCGCGCAAACGACAACGCCCGGCGCTTGCATCAAATCGCCCAGCAAGAAATCCTGGTCAACGACGGCTATAAGGACACGACACGCACGCGCGCGGCGCTCACGCGAGCTTATTCCGCCCTCAAGGAGCGCAATGACACCGCCACGCGCGATTCAGCCTTGAAAAGCGCGCAGCTCACTCTCGATCGGGCCGCCACTGAAACGGCCGCATTTCGCGACGCGCCTGGCTTCGACGGACGGGATGAGACGCTGCAGCGATCGCTTTTCGAGTCATCGAATGTTCTGGCGGCCCTCCTAACGAAAGCAAGCGAGGCCCTGCGCATTGGCGACACAACCGCCTATGCCGCGATCAACGACAAGGAAATTACGAGCGCAGGCGCAAAATATTCATCGAACGTCGAGGCCTTTCAGAATCTCTCGAACTCCTTGATGAAAGACACCCTGACGCAGGGTGAACGCGAACATGGATGGGTGATCACTCTGGTGGTGATTGGCGTGATCGGAGCGCTTTGCCTGATCGCGGTCACTCATCTCGCGCTTCGACGCATCGTGATCGACCCGCTGAAACGGGCCATTGCCTCGCTCGATCAGATTGCCGCGAACAACCTCACGATCGCGATTCCACAGAGCGGTCGAAACGAAATCGGGCAACTGTTCGATGCAATGCGCCGAATGCAGCACGGCTTGTCGGGCACTGTAATGAACGTGCGCTCGAGTTGCGACGCGATCAATACCGGCGCGCGAGAGATCGCTGCGGGCAATATCGATTTATCGAGCCGCACGGAAGAGCAATCGGCGTCGCTCGAAGAAACGGCTGCGAGCATGGAAGAACTGACCTCGACAGTCAAACAGAACGCTGACAACGCTCAACAGGCTAGCAAGCTGGCGGCCACGGCCGCGGACGTGGCGCAACGTGGGGGCGAAGTAGTCGGGCGCGCAGTTGCCACGATGAATGCGATCAGCACGAGCTCCAACAGGATCGCCGAGATTACCGGCTTGATCGATGGCATAGCGTTTCAAACCAACATCCTGGCACTCAACGCCGCGGTGGAGTCGGCGCGCGCGGGGGAGCACGGACGCGGCTTCGCCGTGGTGGCAACGGAAGTCCGCACCCTCGCGCAACGCAGCGCGAACGCGGCTAAAGAGATCAAGACGTTAATCGGGACATCGGTGCATGACGTACAGCTTGGTAATGGCCTGGTCGCGCAAGCGGGCGACACCATGACCGAGATTGTCGACGCGGTTCAAAAGGTCGCAAGTCTTATGAACGAGATTACAGCGGCGAGCATTGAGCAAAGCGCGGGGATCGCTCAAGTGGGGAAAGCTGTCAGCCAGATGGATCAGGTGACCCAGCAAAACGCAGCTTTGGTGGAACAAGCCGCTGCGGCTGCCAGTTCGCTCGAACAGCAGGCAAAGCAAATGGCCGATGCGGTAGCGGCCTTTCAATTGAGCTAGTAAGCGGCTCAAGATTCAGCTTGCGATCAAGCATGCTCACGAAAGTGCGGTCCATTCTTCGACGTATCCGCTTAGACAAAACAACTCACCCAATTTAATCCGTCCATGAAAATAAAAACGACCTGGCGCGTCATTGCTGGTGCACTCACGTTCGGTATCCTGATGAGCGCGGCGCAAGCAGCAACCTACGTCTATGTTTCGAATGCCGACAGCGAAGATATTTCAGTGCTGCGGCTCGATCAATCGAATGGCGCGCTTTCGAAGGTCGAGACGCTTCCGGTTGGCGGAACCGTAATGCCGCTGGCGCTTTCCCCCGACCACCATCATCTCTATGCCGGGTTACGCTCCAAGCCGTATCGCGTGCTCAGTTTCGCGATCAACCCGCTGGACGGCCACCTGATCCTGCTCAAAACCTCGCCGTTGGCAGAAAGCATGGCCTACCTCTCCACCGACGCTACGGGTCGCTATTTGTTCTCTGCATCGTACGGCGGCAATCTGCTTTCCGTGAATCGCATTGACACGAATGGCTTGGCGGGCGACCCGCAGCAGTCCGTTCCAACGGGGCCGATGGCCCATGCAATCAGGAATGCCCCTGACAACCGCTATGTATTCGCCTCTGTCCTCGGCTCCGATGCGTGGTTGCGGCTTAAGTTCGATGCGGTGACCGGCCAACTTACGCAGGATGCTGCGCCCGCCTATGCATTACCGCCGAAATCGGGCCCACGTCACTTCGTCTTCTCACCGGATCACCGGTTTGCTTATCTGATCGATGAGCTCGACGGCAAGCTACATGTCCTTGCCTTCGATGCCGCGAATGACACAGCCAAGCCCGTGCAAACCGTCTCGATTGTCCCGCCGGATTTTTCCGGCAATAAGCCTTGGGGCGCTGACGTTCATCTGACGCCGGACGGCCGTTTCCTGTTCGCATCTGAACGGACCTCGAGCACGCTTGCCTCGTTTCGCGTCGACCGGAAATCGGGCGCGCTCACGCGAATTGGCACATGGCAGACCGAGAAGCAGCCACGTGGATTCAATATCGATCCGTCGGGAAACTATCTGCTGGCAGTCGGACAGTTGTCGGCGCAGATGAGCGTATATCGCATCGACAAACAGACCGGCGCGCTCAAGGCGATCGGACAGTATCCGGCTGGCAAGAACCCGAACTGGATCGAATTCGTGCAATTTGAAGGGACTCTGTAGCACCGCTGCCTTGGCGGTAAGCAGCGCTTGGCCGCGAGTCAAACCGTCAAGACTCGCGCCACGATCCGCGCAAGCCCCTTCACATGACGGGGTGCGGGAAGAATATCCGCGCCTGAAAATAGAATCGGCACGCCCTCCTCGCTGGTGAGCGCGCGGCCTCCGCATTCATACGCCACGATCACGCGTTCGCCCACTGGTGTATTGAACAGCTCGTGCCATGAGAAGGTGACCGCGTAACCATCCTGCGCGACTGCAATGAACACCGTGCGCTTGAACTCGCCCTTCGGCTCAGGCCGCAGTCCGGCTTTCAAGATCAGGTCTTTCAGCAACACCCCGCGATAGGTGTCGACACTGCGAATGAACCGGTTCGTCGTATAACAACGCAGATCGAATGGATCGGCGACGACGGCAGGTTGCTCCCTGAATTGCCCAAGATCGACGGACAACGGTCGCAGGAAATCTCCCTCAAGCGATATGACGGCTTTCGCAGTGGTTTCAACCGCGACTGCATGGGCGTTGGCATCACTCATTTCTCATCCTCCAGGGGCCGGTTTCAGGCAGCTTGTCCGGCATTATATCCACGCGAATATTACGCTGCTGTCACGGCCTGCAACTCAGTGCGCAAGCAATACGCACCATACAAATTCGCGCATATGCCCGCCCAAACGGTACTAAGCGATATATTGGTAGCCTTCGACCAACGCGTCAGGTAGGGAAACACGATGGTTTTTTCGCACTTCTCCAAGCGCCTTGCCCGCTACACGCTAGCAATCGCAAGCGCTTTGACGGCCGCGGCGGTCGTCACGTTATCCGGTTGCGGATCGGCGCAAGTCGCTAGCGCGCCGCAGCGCGTCTCCCTGGATGCCCGGGCGAATGGCGTCGCCATCCGTCCGGCCGACGGCAGGATTTTCATCACGGACGATAAAACCAACAGTGTGCTTTCATCGGTCGACGGCAGCACGTTCACGCCGTTCGCCGCGGTCCCCGCAGTAGCGGGACAAGCGAATGCGCTAAGTCAGGTGACTATCGCGGATACCGGTTCATTACTAGTGGGGCGATTCGGATTTGGCACGGCCGGCGCCGTGTTCGAGATCGGTGCAGACAAGTCCGTCTCCACCCTGTCAGGCCCCGATCCAACGCGGCGCAGGCTTGGCCTGAGCGCCATTGGCACCGGAAAATTGCTCTCAACCTGGTTCGTCAAGAACGGCAATGCCCCGGCAACGGGCGGCTTAAGCCTGATCACTTACGATGAATCAGCCCACGCCGCATCCGAACACAATCTGCTGACCGGTTTGGCTAAGCCCGTCGGCATCGCGGTGCAAGGCGACGCCGTTTTCATTTCTGATCAGGCTAACAACATGATCCTTAAAACCAGCCTCTCAGGTTTGATCAATCATGCCCAGGCCGGCGGTTTAAACACAACGGTCATCAAGATCAACGGACCGGATCTGCTGACCATCGATTCAAACGGTACGCTCTACACAAAATGCAATTCGACGGCGGTATGCCGGATCGGCCCGGACAACTCGGTCGCCGTCATCGCAAACGATTTCGAGGATGCCCGCGGGGTGGCTATCGACCCGGGGCACCACTTGCTGTACGTGATAGACCGCCAGAAATCCGCTAGCGGCGCCAGCACCCTGCGGGTCATTCCACTGAACTAATGCGGTGCACCTTGGAAACTGGCTAGTCGTCCACGCCGATGATCACGCTCGACGCCTTGAAGATAGCCGTTGCCGCTTTCCCGCTAGCGAGTCCCAACCGTTGCGCGCTTTCATTCGTGACGATAGCGGCAATCTGCGCGCCGCCCGCGACGGTAATAATGACTTCGCTGTTGACCGCACCCGGCGTCACCGCCGATACCGTTCCGGCCAGGCAATTCCTCGCCGATACCTGGCTGCTTGCCACGTCGACCATCACGATCACAGACGACGCCTTGACCAGCGCGAATGCGGCCTTGCCGGCGGCCAGACCAAGCGATGCGGCGCTGCCATGCGTAATCACCGCGACAATCTCAAGGCCGTCATTGGCACGCAGCAAGATCTCGTCGTTGACTGCGCCTTGCTTGACGTCCACCACTTCACCGACAAACTGATTTCGGGCGCTTGATCGCATTATTTCTCTCCGGTTGCGGCGTCCTTCGAAGGCGTGAATCGCCGGGACGTGAAGACGCACGTTTTGCTGCGATTGCTGCTTGGTGCCGCTTGGTGACGCTTCACAGGCACGCCGTAAGTTTAACGGCACTACAGCCCTCCGGCTAGGCAAATAGCCGCGCAAAACCTGATGACGGGGTTAACAGAAGTACCAGGTCTCAGCGTAATATAGCGGCCTTTATTACGCCTTTAATCAACGTGGAGAATCAGATGATCCGTAAGGTGATGGTGTCGGTTGCGGTCCTGGCTAGCGCGCTGCTAAGCCATGTTGCCGTGGCGGATGAAAACGCCGCAAACGTGTTGTATGCCGGCTCGCTCGTTAATCTGATGGAGCGTAGCGTCGGCCCCGCTTTCGAAAAAGAAACCGGCTTGCATTTCCAGGGTTACGCTGCAGGGTCGAACAAGATCGCCAACGAGATCAAAGGGAAATTGCGGCGCGGTGATGTATTCATCAGCGCGAGTCCGAAGGTCAATACGGGCTTGATGGGCGCGGCCAATGGCGACCATGTCGCGTGGTATGTCACCTTCGCCGAATCGCCGCTGATGATCGGCTATAACCCGCGCAGCAAATTTGCTGCCGACTTCAAGACCAAGCGCTGGGATAAGGTCTTGCAGGAGCCGGGTATTCGCATCGGCCGGACCGATCCCAAGCTGGACCCGAAAGGCGCGTTCACGGTCGAGATGGTGACCAAGGCGGCCGACCTTTATCACCAGCCGGATCTGGTTGAAAAGACGCTGGGCGCCGCAGAAAATCCGGATCAGGTCTTGCCAGAAGAAACCCTCGTAGGACGTTTGCAATCCGGGCAACTCGACGCTGGCTTTTTCTATTCGACCGAGACCTCCGACCTGAAGATTCCATCGATTCGTCCCGCGCCGGAATTGCGAGCCAAGGCAAGCTACACGCTCACCATTCTTGGCGATGCACCGAACTCGGCGGGTGCAACGCGCTTCGTCGACTTCCTGCTAAGCGCGAAGGGTCGCGAACTGCTTAAGGAACATGGTGTCGATGTAACCAAACCCGCGATCACCGGTAACGCCCAGGCAATGCCGCCGTCCCTTCAGGCTGTGATCGACGCCACGCAATGAAACGGACCGCTGCGCGACCGTTGCTGTGGCTCGCGGCGTTGCTCGCAATCTATTTGTGCGCGCCGTTCGTCGCGAGCATTCCGCAAGTGGGCGCGGCGGACTGGCACGGGGTCGACTGGACTACAACACTGTCGGCGGTGGCCGTATCAGCGGGCAGCGCAAGTGTCGCGTCGCTCGTCATTTTGTTGGGCGGCGTGCCGCTGGGTTATCTGCTCGCCCGGTCGCATTCGCGCAAGGCGGCGTTGCTCGGCTTTGTCGTGCAATTGCCGCTCGCCCTGCCGCCGCTCACGAGCGGCGTATTGCTGCTGTTTCTTCTTGGTCCCTATAGCTGGGTCGGACAACTGACCGGCGGCGCGCTGACCGACTCGTTCACCGGCATCGTGCTGGCTGAAACGTTCGTCGCGGCGCCGTTCCTGATCATCGCGGCACGATCCGCATTTGCGGCCGTCGATCCGATGTTCGAAGACGTGGCCGCTACGCTGGGCCATCGCGCCGGCAGCCGGTTCTTTCGCGTCAGCCTGCCCGTTGCATGGCCTGCGATCAGCGCCGGGCTGGCGCTGGCATGGCTGCGCGCATTCGGTGAATTCGGCGCGACGGTGATGGTCGCGTACCACCCCTACTCGTTGCCGGTCTATACCTATGTCGTGTTCGGCGGCCAGGGGTTGCCGGCAATGATGCCCTTGCTGCTGCCCACGCTCGCCATCGCCATCGCATGTGCGGCACTGTCAATTTATAGCCGCAACGGGCGTGCTTCATTAAGCACGGAACTCGTCAATGGAGATGACGCCGACGACAACACCCACGCAGCTCCGGTCCTGGACGAGGATGATCGTCGCCTGAGCATCGTGTTGAAAAAGCACCTCGGCGGTTTCGATCTCGACATCGAATGGGCACCGCAAACACGGCGTCTTGCAATCATCGGCACGTCAGGGTCGGGCAAGTCGCTGACTTTGCGCCTGATCGCTGGGCTTGAGGCGGGGCAGACGGCCAACGTATTGCTTGGGGCGACCCGGCTTGACGATCTGCCTCCAGAGGAGCGCAGGATCGGTTATATGCCGCAGGACTACGGTCTGTTCCCGCATATGACGGTCGCCCGGCAACTGGCGTTTCCGCTGAGCGCGGATGCTGCCAGCGCGCGCTTGTGGGTCGATCAACTCGGGCTCTCCACGCTGCTTGGCCGCTTGCCGCGTGAGCTCTCCTTCGGTCAGCGCCAGCGCGTGGCGCTCGCTCGCGCACTCACGCAGCATAGCCAATTACTGCTCTTCGACGAACCGTTTGCCGCACTCGACACACCGCGCCGTCGTCGTCTTCAACAATCGCTGCGCGCGTTGCAGCGCGAGATATCGGCGGTCACGGTCATCGTCACGCATGATCCCGATGAAGCCGCGCTTCTCGCCGACGAAGTGTTGCTCATCGAGCACGGCCGCGTGCTTCAGGCGGGGCCGGTCAGCGAAGTCTTCGAACGCCCCGCTTCAATGCGTGTTGCGCAATTGCTTGGCTTGCACAATGTCGGGCAAGGCCGCGTAGTCGATGCAAACAGCGTCGAACTGGGCGGCGAGTTGTGTTTGAACACTGCGGGTAATGTTGAACGTTCTATTGGACAAACCCTGATGTGGCGGCTGCCGGCGCTTGCGATCACGCCTTCCGATGAGGGTCTGTTCGAGGGCATGGTCGAAGGTATCGAATTGCGGCGCGGGGAGCGTTATGCGCGGCTGAAAATACGCGGCGTAGCATTCGATATTCCCAGCGACGACCCACGCCTGAAGACCGGCGCGTCGCACCGGTTTTCCATCGATGTGAATAAATTAACTATCTGGACCATTTGAGGGATCGCGGCGAAAGCCGCCTCTCCGGGCGCCAACGAAAAAGCCGTCTTGCGACGGCTTTTTCAGTCTTAAACGCCACGCATTACGCGGTGGCTTCCTCGTGCATGAGTGCTTCGTCGACAGTGTCGCCATACAGATGCAACAAGCGATAGCCGCTCTTATACACGGGCTGCAAGCGAAAGTGATTGATCGGCTCGATGGTCAATGCAAGCCTCAAGCGCGAGACATGACTGTCGATGGTTCGCGTGGTCTCGCGAAACTCGCGTCCCCAGACCATTGCGAAGATGTGATCGCGCGACAAGACCCGTCCGATGTTCGAGAAAAACAGCAGCGCCAGCCGGAACTGCGTGCCGCTCAGTTGCACGGGTTGGCCGCGTACCGTCACGCTCTGCTGCCGCGAATCGAAGCGATATGGACCCATCTCCGTGACAGCGGCGGTGTTCGCCGGATAAGCGCGCCGCAGCAACGCTGATACGCGCGCGCCAAACTCGGCGGAACGCACGGGATGCGTGACATAGTCGTCCGCACCCGCGTTCAGCGCACGCACCACGTTGCTCTCGCCACCATCCGCCGAGGCGAACATCACGGGCACGCGCTCGCCAATGCCGGAGCGCATCGACTTGAGCAGATCGAGCCCGGACAAACCGGTGGAATGCCAGTCAAGGACCAGCATGTCGACAGTGGAACGGGACAGCGATTTCGACATCGACAAACCATCGCTGAAGGGAATGCACACATGGCCAAGCCGTTCCATGATTTCACCGATGACGAAACGATGCTGGGGATCGGATTGAAGAATTGCGACGCGCATGATAACGGGACCGGTGAACCTGCAAACGGTGACTTCTGGACGTATTTCGAGACGTAATTGAAGGCACCAAAGAAGGTCTCATGACGCTCCACGAGACCACTTGGTACGCGCGAATTCTCCAGAGCGACACCTACTTGATCCATCGGAAAACTCTTAAATACGTTCTCCACACCGTCACAAATGCTTTCAATTTGTCTCGCGAAGTCACTGCGTGTGCCGACACGTGGCGGAACCGGACCATTTCAGATAAGCGTTGTAGGGACGCTTTCCGCGGGTATGGCGCCGGCACGCAGGCCCGCCAAAAGTCGTGCATGCATATTTCACGAAGCACGGAAACGTCGAGCGGTTCGTGTCGATAAGCTGGTCTTCATGAACTCGAACCTTTCCTCCTCGCGCGCCGGACTGAGCACACGTCAGACGCTGATCGTCACCACGGCCAGCATGGGTTTCGTGGTCTCTCAACTCGATGTCACCATCGTCAACGTGGCGCTCGCGAGCATCGGGCGCGACCTGCACGCAAGCGTGGCCGGCCTGCAGTGGACCGTGGACGCCTACGCGCTCGCATTCGCCGCGCTGATGCTCTCGGCGGGCGTGCTCGGCGACCGCTTCGGCGCGCGGCGCTTGTTCGTTGCGGGCCTGGTTCTGTTCGCGTTCGCGTCCGCTGCTTGCGGCTTTGCAGTGGATGCAGCACAACTGGTCACCGCACGCGCATTGCAGGGCATTGGGGCGGCCGCGATGCTGCCCAACTCCCTGGTGCTGCTCAACCAGTCCTGCGGCCATGACGACGGGCTGCGGGCGCGTGCCGTGGGCTTATGGACGGCAGCAGGCGCGGTGTCGATTGCCGCGGGGCCGATCGTCGGTGGCCTGCTGATTGCGGCGTTCGGCTGGCGCAGCATCTTCTGGGTCAACGTGCCGTTATGCGTGGCGGGCATCGTGGCAACGTACCTATGGATCGCCGATAAAAAGCCGGAGAAAAAAGCACGCGGTATCGACTTGTCTGGGCAATTGCTCGCGACCATTGCACTGACCGCCTTCGTGGGCGCCATGATCGAACTCCGGCCGCTGGGACTGATGCATCCGCTGGTCATCGGCGGGATTGTCGTCGCGCTTCTGGCGGCATCGGGATTCGTGCTGATCGAGCGGCGTGCGTCCGCACCCATGCTTCCGCCTGCGCTGTTTCGCGATCGAACATTCAATTCGGCTACCGTGTTCGGCATCTGCGTGAATCTTACGTACTACGGAATGGTGTTCGTGCTGAGCCTGTACTTGCAGCGCGTGCTCGGTCATACGCCGCTGGAAGCGGGACTCGCGTTCCTGCCGCTTACGGGGGGTTTCCTGTTGTCGAACCTGACTAGCGGAGTCGTCGTTGCACGCTTCGGCTCACGTTTGCCGATGATCGTCGGCGCGTTGGTCGATGCAGCAGGTTTTGCCGCGCTGCTGTTCGTCAATGCGTCTACGCCTGTAGTCGCGTTGCTGTTGCCCTTCTTGTTGATCCCGACCGGCATGGGACTCGGCGTTCCCGCGATGACAACCGCCGTATTGGGTACCGTTGAACCTGAACGCGCAGGCACGGCGTCGGCGGTGCTGAACACCGCGCGGCAAGCGGCCGGTGCGATCGGTGTCGCTGCGTTCGGCGCGCTGGCAAGTCACGCGGCGGGTGGGGAAAGCGCGCAGATAGTGGCGGGCGTGAAAGCGTCGGCGGGGGTATCGGTGGCGTTGCTGTTGTTCGCAGCGGTGATGGCGCGACGGGTGGTCGAGAGCAAGCGCGCAAAGGGCGATAACGCGCGCAAGCCGGTTTCAGTTAAATGCAGCAAGGGGGCACAGCATTGAGGTCATGGACCGTGTCGGTCTTTAACCCAGGCGGGTGCTGAGAAATCAGAGCGTCGTAGTCAGCACTTCGCCCGTTGCGAGCGCGCGTTCGATCAGTCCTTCCTGTTGCGCCTTGCGCACGGCATTGGCGACAAAAGTTTCCGGCTCTTCGAGCTCGGCCTTGATCGCGCCGATGATCCCCGACGCCTCGACAATCACCAGCGACTTCGCCGAATCGGCGCGGCTGATGATGACACGTTGCGGACTGCCGCCGTCTGCGATGCTTGCACAGAACTGCACCGGCTTGCCGTCGATGGTTTGCTCGAAAGTTTGAATCATCGCCAAGGTTCGCCTGTAGTAGATGAAAGGGGCTACGGGCGCGTTAAACATCGTGCACCCTGTCCCACACTGAGCATCAGGCGTGCCAGAGGTTCATATTTTTCAAGTCCGGGGGGACGGGTGAACGTCCTTAGAAACGATACGTTACGCCTAATTGAACGACCGGATACCAGCGATACCGATCCACGGTATTGCTGATGTTTTGTTCCTTCTGGTTAATATTGACCTGGGTCGTGAGCAGGCTGTAGATGGCCGGCACGGAAGATGAAACGCAGGGACGGCCATAGGCCACGCCAAGGTCGAACATGAAACCCAAACCCTTCGGCACCGGTTTGTGGCCATAACCCACGCCAAGGTTCAATTCGACGATCCATAAAAATGACCGAACCGATGCACGGACGAGCGTCAGGGCATTTTTTACGCTCGTTCATATCGTCTGAAGAAACCAGGGAACAGATGCTCGAACTAGCGGTTTTTCGCGTCGCTGCTTAATGATCAGATGAATGGACTAACCGGTGCGGTGAGTTGCATCGCGACAGCAGGTTACGAGTGCCAGCGTCAAGACTCAGCACCCAACGACCGCGTCGACAACACCCCGCTTGGAAAGTAATTTTTGCCGTGCTATGTAAACCGATCGAGAAAAGATACCTCTGCTCCACCCTAAATCTGCGGGTTTGCTTGCCGTTAAGCTCTAGGACAGCTTCATTCAAAGGAAGCGCTAAAAAATCAAGCGGAGAGAGCATGTTTGTCGTTATTGGCTGGGTCGTGGTCATCGGGTCGGTAATCGGAAGCTTCATGGGCGTAGGCGGCCATCTGAAGGCGCTGTTCCAGCCTTTCGAACTGCTGTGCATCTTCGGCGGGGCGGTCGGCGCGTTCGTCGTTTCGAATCCACTCACGACGCTCAAGAAGACAGTCAAGGTCATGCCGAGCGCGTTCAAGACGGGCGGTTATTCGAAGGACAAGTATGTGCAGCTCATCGCGCTACTGTATGAGCTGCTTCAGAAGGCGCGCAAGGAAGGCATGATGGCGCTGGAGGCGGATGTTGAAGCGCCGGAGAACAGCCCGACGTTCAAGAAGTACGAACACGTGCTGAACGACCACCATCTGCTGGAATTTATTGTCGACTATTTGCGCATGATGTCGAGCGGCAACATCAACGCGCTCGAGTTGCAGGACCTGATGGACGAAGAGCTCGAGACGCATCACGCGGAAACATCGGTGGCGGCCGGAGCGATCCAGAAGATGGCCGACGGCCTGCCCGCGTTCGGTATTGTTGCGGCCGTGATGGGTGTCGTGCACACCATGGGCTCGGTCGGCGCCGCGCCCGCCATACTCGGCGAAATGATAGCGGGCGCGCTGGTCGGCACGTTTCTCGGCATCCTGCTCTCGTACGGTTTCTTCGGGCCGCTCGCCGATCTGCTGACCGCGAAAGGCCAGGCGGAAGCCAAGCCATTCCAGTGCGTGAAGTCCGTACTGCTTGCATCGATGAACGGTTATGCACCGGCGATCGCCGTCGAGTTCGGGCGCAAGGTGCTGTTCACCGCCGATCGTCCGACCTTCAAGGAACTCGACGACGCCGTCCGCGCCACCAAGCAGCCGAAGTCAGCGTGACGAGCCCCAACCACCCGGCGCACATCACGCCGCTTAGTACGAGGTTCGCTCATGGCTGACACACCCAATCGCGATCCCATGCAGTCGGTCCTGTCGCCGACCGTTGTAGTACGCCGCAAGAAAAAATCCGGCCACGGCGGCGGCCATCATGGCGGTGCGTGGAAGATCGCCTACGCCGACTTCGTCACCGCCATGATGGCGTTCTTCCTCCTCATGTGGCTGCTCGGCTCGACCTCGAAGTACGACAAGCAGGGTATTGAAGACTACTTCAATACGCCGCTCTCGACGATCTTTGGCGGCAAGGACGGCAGTGGCGCTGCACGCACGAGCGTGATCGATGGCGGCGGCCGCGATCTCTCCAGTTCCCGTCCAGGCGAGGCGACCAAGAGCCAGCCTCAGCCGCTGCCGAAGACACCTGTACGCGCCGCCGCCACCGCGGCAGCACAAGACGACGCGCAGCGCCTGCAGCAACTGAAGCAGAAGCTCAGCGCGTTGATCGAACACACGCCGGCGCTGCGCGCTTACAAGGATCAGATTCGTATCGACATCACGAGCGAAGGCTTGCGTATCGAGATCGTGGATTCGCTCAAGCGTCCCATGTTTGCCTCGGGCAGCGCGAAGCTCGAAGCTTATGTGGTGACCATCCTCTCGCAGATCGGCGCCTCGCTGAACGACGTGGACAACCGCGTGTCCATAGCGGGGCATACGGACGCCGTACCGTACTCCGGCGGTGAAGCAGGTTATTCGAACTGGGAACTGTCGAGCGAGCGCGCCAACGCTGCGCGCCGCGCGTTGATTGCGGGCGGCATGAGCGAAGGCAAGATCCTGCAAGTACGCGGACTAGCCGATGTATTGCCGCTGAACAAAGCGGTCGCCGACGAACCGACCAACCGGCGCATCAGCATTCTCGTATTGAACAAGGCCGCCGAAGAGGCGTTCTTCACGGACGGCGGCCGCACCGCCGTGGATGAATCGCAGCCGGCAAGCGCCGCGATTCCCGCTGCTATCGAAGAACAAATAGCGAAGCCGCATGGTGCAACGCCCAGCAGCGAACCAGCCTCAAAAGGCTAGCACGCTGCAGTGGGCAGCCACGATCCGCCAGCCGCTTGCCGTCTCGACCCACATGCGCGTGTAGCGAAGATTACCTGAGAGCGGTACACCACCGAATTGGCCGCTCAGCGAGGCATGCGTGAGCGTCACCGCGCTCTTGTCATACACGCGTACCGTCTGTTCCTTGATCTCCAGCCGCTCGATTCGCTGCACCCCGTAGCGATGCGCGTTCAAGTCGTCGGCCTTGCTCCACACCTTGCCGGTTGCATCGACGAACGTGAGGTCGTCGGCGAGCAGCGCGTCGAGCACATCCACGTCCGATGCCAGCATGGCCTTCTGCAACTGCCCTTCCAGTTCCGCAATCACGCTCTCGCTCATCGCATCGTCCTTAGCTTGAAGATGAAGAGTCGCAAGGATAGCGCAGCGGCTCTGCGTGACCCGGTCGGCGGGCATTTTTCATCCGCGAGTTCATCGGCTAATAACGCTAGCCACACGCGCTGGAAGAAATTTTTTGTAGCCGTCGCTTAAAAACAACTGTCATATACCTTACACACGTGTTCGCTAAAGTCCGCCCGTCGCGAGCCATGGGCCGTCAGAGCCCGACGCCGTGCATCACTTGATCACACCCACGCAATCACACCCACGCTTAGGGAGAACGTTTTGAACCGTAAAACACTGCTCGCCACTTCTGCAATGGCGGCATTCGCCGCATCGGCTACTTCTGCTCAAGCTCAAAGCACCGTCACGCTTTACGGCCTTATCGACGCAGGTATCAGCTATGTGAACCACAGCGCCGTCGGCACGACCGGCAGCGCGAAGAACTTCAAGTATGACGACGGCGTGGCACAAGGCAGCCGTTGGGGCCTGCGCGGCGCGGAAGACCTGGGTGGCGGACTGAAGGCGATCTTCATGTTGGAGAACGGCTTCAACAGCGGTAACGGCACGCTCGGCCAGGGCGGCGCGGAATTCGGCCGGCAAGCGTACGTGGGGATTTCGAAGACGGACATCGGCTCGGTCACCCTCGGCCGGCAATACTCGTTCTCGACCGACTACCTCGGCGGTTCGTATTCGATCGGCGGCCAGACGGTTGCAGGCAACTACGCATACCACATCAACGACGTCGACCAGCTTACGTCGAGCCGTATCAACAACTCGATCAAGTTCAGCAGCGCCAATTTCAGCGGCGTGACGTTCGGCGGTATGTACGGCTTCTCGAACCAGGCTGGCGCGTTCGCCGGCTCGCCGACCACGACCACGGCAGGCGTGACGACGCAAGGTACGTCGCGCGCTTACAGCTTCGGCGTGAACTACGCGACTGGCCCGTTCGGTATCGGCGCGGCTTATACGGACATCCACTTCCCGGGTTCCGCTACGCCGGCGTTCAGCACGAACATCGCGAACGTGTCGACGGGCGGCTCCAAGGATCTGCGCACGTTCGGCGTTGGCGCAAGCTACAAGTTTGCTGCTGCAACGGTGTTCGGCCTCTGGACCAACACGCGCTTTGAATCAATCACGGGCGCAACGTCGAAGTTCAACGCGTATGAAATCGGCGGCAAGTATGCATTCACGCCGGCTCTTACCGGCGGCCTCGGCTACACGTACATGAAGTTGACCGATTCGGCCCAAGGCAAGTGGCAACAAGCCGACGCAAGCGTGGACTATGCGCTTAGCAAGCGTACCGATGTGTACGTGCTGGGTATCTATCAACACGCGTCGGGCTCGAATGCAGGCACGCCTGTGCAGGCGGAAATCGGTTCGAGCACGAGCTACTTCGGAAACTCGGGCAAGGGCACGAGTAATCAGATCGCCGCACGCGTGGGTATTCGCCACAAGTTCTAAAGCAGGCGTTTGATGATAAAACGGGCCGCTGTTTCCAGCGGCCCATTTTTCGTTTGAGGCTCGTTCGGACGCTTCTTTCGAAGCGTCGTTACTGTCTCAGAGCACCCTGTTTACATCGAGCGACTTGCCCGTGGCTGAGTTATAGCGCTCGACGTATTCCACCATCAGCTTGCGCATCGCGCGGCCGATCGCCCTGTAGTCACTCTCGTTGAGGTTGGCGAGCGACACGCGGCCCGACGGGTGTTGCGTGCCGAAGCCGCGTCCCGGCAAGAGCACGACGCGCGCTTCCTTCGCGAGCCGGAACAGCAGCTCGGACGGCTCGGTGTTCTCGAAGAGCCACGCCACGAACTCCGGCCCGTACGCACGATTGCCGAGGAACTCGAGGTCGATGATGGTGTAGTAGTCGACCTGGTTCACGTCGCTGTCGTCGAACGTAATCCCTATCTCCCGATACAACGCCTCCTTGCGGCCGCGAATCAGGCGCTTGAGCGCGTTCTTGTAGGCCTCGGGGGTGTCCATCAGCGAGAAGAGCGAGAACAGCACCATCTGCACCTGCTGCGGCGTGGAGAGGCCTGCAGTGTGATTCAGCGCGACGGTACGGCTGTCGGCCACCAGCCGGTCGATGAACTTGAGGTTCTCCGGCTCCGTGGTGATGGATTCATAACGCTCGTGCAGTTCATGGCGTTGTTCCTCCGGCAACTTGCGGATCAGTTCATCGATCACATTCTCGCGGTGCATCGCGATCGTGCCGAGCCGCCAACCGGTCGCGCCGAAGTACTTCGAATACGAGTACACGAGGATGGTGTTCTTCGGGCACAGCGCGAACAGCGAGACGAAGTCGTCGGCGAAGGTGCCGTACACGTCGTCGGTGAGCAGGATCAGGTCCGGCCGCTGTTTCACGATCTCGGCGATGTACTCCAGGCTTTCGGTATCGATCTTGACCGAAGGCGGATTGCTCGGGTTCACGAGAAAAAACGCCTTCACTTTCGGATCGCGCAGCTTGTCCAGTTCCTGCTTCGAATATTGCCAGCCTCGTTCCACGTCGGCGTCGAGATTGACCACGTTCAACTGGTAGTCGTTAAGCGTCGGGATTTCTATATACGGCGTGAAAATTGGCGAGCCTAGCGCGATGGTGTCACCCGGCTTGATCAGGTGATTCTCACGCATCGTGTTGAAGATGTAGGTCATTGCGGCAGTGCCGCCTTCGGTCGCGAAGACATCGAAGTCACCGATGAACGGATGCTTGCCGATCATCTCCTTCCTCAGGTACTGCGCCACGATCACTTCCGACAACTTCAGCATCCGGTCCGGCACCGGATAGTTCGAGGCGAGAATACCCTCGCACATTTCATACAGGAATTCGCTGCCGTTAAGGCCAAGCTGGTCGCGGACATACGACAGCGCGCCGCGCAGAAAGTCGATGCCGGGAACGCCCTTGTTGTCGCGCGCGAATATTTCAAAGCGCTCTTCCAGTCCCTCGTGCTTCGGAAAGCCGCCCAGCCCTTCGGGCATGTGGGCAAACGAGCGCTCCGACTCGCGCATGGCGAAGAGGCCGAGTTGCCAGAAGCCGTGGCGAGGAACGGTTGCGAGGAAGTTGGGATTGCCCCGGCCTGCATTCAGCATCGCCGCGTTTGCAGGCCGCTCCGCCGCCCGCGGCCTTGATCAACTCGTCCTTGAGTTCGAACGGGCTGAGCGCCGCGATCTTGGATTGATCCTGCGAGCCCGCCTTTGTAGATTTTGCCATCCAACACCTCCAGAAATGATCGACTGCTTGAAAGGGCGACGTTGTCGGGAAAAACGTCACTCCCTTTGGGAAAAAGCGGCAATGAATTTTCGGGTTATGCGTTTTCGCTCGCGACCTGTTATCAACGGATCCGACTGTTCCATTCCAATTGAATTTCGCAACAATGCTGGAAATATATGATCGACTTCTTTATACGTTATGAGCATGTTTATTTTAAGCATCGAAATAATCCAGATACTATCCGCGAGATCGCGCGTTATTAGTCTAGGGGAGAAAACGTCAAACGCAATGGCTTTATGTTTTCCCGTGGGGCTTGCGCTGACGGGCGTTTGCTGGCAATAGCGACGTCGAGTGTAATAAAACGGACTTTAAACGCCGGAATGTAGCCGGCCTCATCACTAATCGCAATGACGTGGAAAAGTGCGCGCGAAAGCGATTACATCCTGAACAGAAACATAATAGAGTAATTACCGGACTCGATCCGTGTTGCTTAACCCTTCGCCGCAATCAAGTGTATGGCCGGTTATTCGGGCACGCCCCGTGCGCCCGATGTCACGGTCGACCGCAATTCCGCCGGCAACGTGGGCGCGGGCGAGGAAGGCGGGAAGGTCGTGGTCAGCGGCACGCCGGAAGACGTGGTGAAACGGGGAAAAACAAGCAGCTATACGTCGAAGTATTTGAAGGTGAAGGCCTGCTTGTCTTGATGCTTATGTCAGGCGCTAAAAACAAAACAGCCGGTGGCTCCACATAGAGCCACCGGCTGCCAAAGCGAGACCCTGATGCTTAGTCCATCGTCTCGAGCGTCGGATAGTCCGTATACCCTTCTGCGCCGCGAGCGTAGAACGTCTCGCTGATCGGCGCATTCAAGTCCGCATCGCTTTCGAAGCGTTTCACGAGATCCGGGTTAGCGATAAACAACTGCCCCCACGCGACGGCGTCTGCGTCACCGCGGTCGAGCGCTGCCTGAGCGCTTTCCTTGGTGAACTTCTCGTTCGCGATATAAACTCCGCCGAAGACTTTTTTCAACTGCGGGCCGATCGAATCCTCGCCAACGCGTTCACGCGCGGCAATGAAAGCGATCTTGCGCTTGCCCAATTCACGTGCGACATAACCAAACGTTGCTGCGCGATCGCTATCGCCCATCGTGTGCGTATCGGCACGCGGTGCGAGGTGCATGCCAACACGATCCGCGCCCCAGACTTCAATACACGCATCGACGACTTCAAGCATCAGTCGCGCGCGGTTTTCAATCGGGCCGCCATAAATGTCAGTGCGCTTGTTCGTGCTGTCCTGCAGGAACTGGTCGAGCAGATAGCCGTTTGCGCCATGCACTTCAACGCCGTCGAAACCAGCGCGCTTCGCGTTCTCGGCACCCTTGCGGAATGCTGCAACCACGTCTGCGATCTCGTCGAGCTCGAGTGCCCGCGGCGTCACATATTCGCGCTGCGGCCGCACGAGGCTCACATGCCCTTGTGCTGCGATCGCGCTCGGTGCAACCGGCAGGTCGCCATTGAGGAAGACTGGATCCGAGATACGCCCGACGTGCCACAGTTGCAGCAGGATCGTGCCGCCCGCGTCATGGACCGCCTTCGTCACGAGCTTCCAGCCTTCGACCTGCTCGTCCGACCAGATCCCCGGCGTTTCGGCGTAACCCACGCCTTGCGGCGTCACGGAGGTTGCTTCGCTCAGGATCATGCCGGCTGCTGAACGGTCGGCGTAGTACTGTGCCATCAATGCGTTCGGCACGCGTTCAACACCTGCGCGCTGACGCGTCAGCGGCGCCATGATGATGCGGTTGCGAATATTAAAAGCACCTGCTTTGAGCGGGTCGAAAAGATTGGGCATTTGAAAGTATTCCTAAATAGGTTGAAAGGAAATCCGGCAACCAAAACACAATGGAAACAAGCTGAACGCATCAGAGACCGTTATGAAGCTGATCGAGAAACTCCTTGATGACCGCTTCGTCGCGCTTGAAAAATATCCACTGCCCGACCCGTTTCGACGTCACGAGACCCGCTTTGTGAAGCGTGGCCAGGTGAGCCGAGACCGTGGATTGGGACATGCCGCAACGCGCGTCGATCTGCCCTGCGCACACGCCATTCGCGAGCGGGAACTCCTGCTCGCGGAAGTAGGCTTCGGGCTCCTTGAGCCACGCGAGAATCTCGCGTCGGACCGGGTTGGCCAGGGCCTTGTGAATGGCGTCGATATCCATGAAAACGGCTGTAGAAATAGGCAGAATCGCAATGTACCGAAGTATATTTCGCAAAAGTCCGATATACAAGCATTCCACTACCGCCGATAGGGGTAATCCCTTGATCCTTCCGTCAGGTTGTTTTGCGCGTTTAGCTGTAAGCGGCGAATCGATTTGCCGCAGAATGCGAATGGATTTGTCGCAGTATCCTGAGCGCGTTAACGGGTCTGGGCCGTGCAACGGTCGCGGGCCTCAGGGTAGGCTTTGCGAAGCCGCTGCATGTCGGTTTCGAACTGCCGCTGAGATGGCGAAAAGGCGTACCGGTCCAAGGCGCCAACATAACTGACCAAGTAATCTAACGCCTCCGAGCATGGCCCAAATCGGTCGTCCATTGCGCCATATCGTTCGAATCAGCCATCCGCAACGCCCGTTGAGCGCGGCGGCGGAAGCACTGATTGCGATCATCGCCGACGAATTGCGGCTGGTTTCCAGCGAGTCGACGATGGATGCATGAACGTGACCAATGCTCTTATCGCTCTTCGAGCACCGAGAAAATATTGCCCGCCGGGTCCTTGAACCAGGCAATCGCCGGACCGCGGGGATCGCGGCAAATCCCTTTTGCGTCTGTCTTCGGAAGCGGCGCGTCGTAGTGTTCGAAACGCACACCGCGTGCGCTCAGTGCGTCGACTGTCTGGTCCACGCTGTCGACCGGGAAGTTCAGCACCGTGAATGTCGCGGGCACATGGTCGGCCTTCGGATAGACCAGCACGTTGTTGCCGCCCGCCAGATGCAGCTTGAGAATTCCCATGGGCTCGCTCGTCACTTCGAGGCCGAGGGTCTCGGTGTAAAACGCCTTCGCTTCGGCGAGATCCTTCACTGCAAAACCGCTGAACGCGGGACTATCTTTCAATAGCGTTTGCATCGTTTGCTCCTTTCAGGTTGTGCAACTCATGCGTCCAGCCATGACGCCCGCAACTCCTTGACCGGACGCACTTCCACGCCGCCTAGCCGCGCGCCGGGAAATCCGGACGCCACGCGCATGGCTTCGTTCAGGTCGCGTGCCTCGATCAGGATGAAACCGCCCACTTGCTCCTTGGTCTCGGCGAACGGGCCGTCCGTGATCGAGACCTCCTCGCCGCGAACCCGTAGCGTGACCGCCTCCTTTGCGGACTGCAGCGCCTGGGAAGTGATGAAATGACGGCTCTCGCGCAAGCGCTCGTCGTACGCCAGGGATTCATCGACCAGTGCGTCGTACTGCCGTTTCGACAGATCGTCGAGCACGCGCTCGTCAAAGAAAATGAGGCACAGGAATTTCATCGATGTCTCCGGTTGGGGTGGCTTCAGCAGGTAGACGCTTGGGGCAGGTGCAAATCGACAGCCAACGCACACAAAAAAGTATCGAAATGTAACGTGTCGCTTCGGGTTGTCCGCCCGAGCTCGGGCCCGGTGCGACGATCTGTGGGATGCGGCGGGCCGTGCGTGTCTGTTAATCTGCGCCTTTCTTTCCGCCGACAAGACTTCGAACCATGCAACAGGATCTCCCCTTTAACGAACGAGGTATTACGTTTGCCCGCGCGGGTTTGAGTGCGTCGGGGCAGTTGTTTCCGTTACGCGATCTGCGCGGCGCAACGGTGGTGATGGTGCCGAGGCAGAAGCCCTTGCCTATTGCGCTGGGGGTGATCGGCTTGATCGTGGCGGTAACGGGTGGAATTCTCGGCTCGGGGCCGGCGTTGCTGCTCGGCGTGATGATTGCCGTGGTGGGATATTTGTCGTGGATTACGCAGGACGTGATCTACAGAATGTACGTGACGACGCCGGACGGCGAGCGTGAAGTGTTCACGACGAAGGACGAGGAGTTTGCACAGCGTGTCGCGAAACTGGTGCGGGAGGCCATTCCGGCCGCGCCGACGCCTGTTTAACGCTTTCTTTACGGGGACGGCAAAGATCCATGCCCCTTGTTAATACGCTGCTCGCTAAAGTGGGGTTGTTCCCACCACCGCCCGTCGCGAGACGGTGCACTATCCGATGCTTCAGGCAAGCGTTGCTTCCCCGGTCCGATCCTCTTCTCTTTCAGTAGCCAAGCCGTTCGTACCGGCCTCACGAAAACTTCACACAGTAGTTGCGTTTGATCTCATCCTGCCGGGGCTTGACTCCAGCGGGCCGCGTCGCGTTTTGCAGAAGGCGCTGGGCGACGAAGCGCGTATGCAGGTGGTGGCGACCGATCGCCGGCATGAATGTGTCACGTTGCATGTTGAAGTGCCATCGCGGTCGTTGAGCGATGTGATTGGAGTGGTCACTTCCCGGTTTGACCAGGCGACCCTGGGTCACGCGACCACGTTCACGCTGCGTCGCTAGTTGGTTTCGTTCGCGCCGTTAGGGGTTCGCTCGCGCCGGTGGACATCAGAAACCCGTCCACCGGCGCGAGCGAAACCTTACACCGCTAAGGGCTCCACGTGCCAAATATGCTTGGCATATTCCGCAATAGTCCGGTCCGACGAGAAAATACCCATCCCCGCGACGTTTTCAATCGCACTGCGCGTCCACGCTTCCTTATCGAGGAATTTCGCGTCGACGTCAGTCTGAGCCCGGTCGAAACTCTCAAAGTCGGCCAGCACCATGTAATGGTCGCCCCAATCCACCAGCGTATGGAAGATGTCATAGAACCGATGCGGCTGGCCCGGCGAAAAATGCCCAAGGCGAATCTGGTCGAGCGCGAGCTTCAGTTCCGGATTCTCCTCGTAGATATGACGCGGCCTGTATCCAGTTGCACGCAACGCATCAATCTCCTCGGTCGAGTGCCCGAAGATAAACATGTTCTCGCGGCCAACCGCATCGCAGATCTCGATGTTCGCACCGTCCAGCGTGCCAATAGTCAACGCCCCGTTCAACGCGAGCTTCATATTGCCCGTGCCCGACGCTTCGGTACCCGCCATGGAAATCTGCTGCGATAGATCCGCCGCCGGAATGATCAGCTCGGCCACGCTCACACCATAGTTCGGAATGAAACCGACCTTCAGCCGGTCGCCAATCAACGGGTCGTTGTTGACCTTCTCCGCCACGTCGTTAATCAGCTTGATGATCGTCTTGGCCATCTTGTAAGCCGACGCCGCCTTGCCGGCGAACATCACCACGCGCGGTGTCCACGCCTTCTCCGGCGCCTCGCGAATCCGGTTATAACGCACAATCACATGCAGGATGTTGAGCAACTGGCGCTTGTATTCGTGAATGCGCTTGACCTGCAAATCGAACAGCGCGTTCGGGTCAATGATCGCCCCCGTCTCCAGCTTCGCACGCGCGGCAAGCCGCACCTTGCTCGCAAACTTTGCGTCGTGGAAAGCTTTGCTGAACTCAGGATCGTCGCGCCATTCACGCAAGCGTCCCAGCTCGAACAAGTCGGTACGCCAGCGCGGCCCAAGCCGTTCGTCGATGAGCGAAGACAACTTCGGACTCGCCTGCGACAACCACCGGCGCGGTGTAATGCCGTTCGTCACATTCGTGAAGCGATCGGGGTACATGCGCGCGAAATCGGCGAAGATGTTTTGCGTCATCAACTGCGAATGCAGCTTCGACACGCCATTCACCGTGTGGCTTGCAACAATCGCCAGATGCGCCATGCGCACACGCCGCTGACCATATTCGTCCACAAGCGAAATACGGCGAATCAGATCGACGTCGCGGCCGAACTTCTCACCCACCTGCTTGAGGAAATCCGCGTTGATGTCGAAGATGATTTCGAGGTGGCGCGGCAACAGCCGCGACAGCATCTCCACGTCCCACGTTTCCAGCGCCTCGGGCATCAGCGTGTGGTTCGTGTACGAGAACATCTGCTGCACGAGCTTCCACGCCTTGTCCCACGGCAGATGATGCGTATCGACCAGCAAGCGCATCAGTTCGGGGATGGCGAGCACCGGATGGGTGTCGTTCAGATGCACCGCCACCTTCTCCGCCAGCCGCCCGAAATGCGTATGCGTGCGCTGATAGCGGCGAATCAGATCCTGCATCGTGGCGGAAACGAAGAAGTATTCCTGGCGCAAACGCAGTTCGCGGCCAGCTTGCGTGGAGTCGTCGGGGTACAGCAGGCGCGATACGTGTTCGGAGGTGTTCTTCGCTTCCACCGAGCGGCGATAATCGCCCTGGTTGAACGCGGACAAATCGAATTCATCGGTCGCGCGCGCCGACCAGAGCCGCAGCGTATTGGTCGCGGTCGTGGCGAAACCGGGGATCACGGTGTCGTACGCCATGGCATTCACGTGTTCCGTGTCGATCCATTCGGTCCGGTCACCGTGACGCACGGTACTCCCGCCAAAATGAATCACATAGTTCACTTCCGGGCGGGGAAACTCCCACGGATTGCCCGCGCGCAGCCAGTAATCGGGCGTTTCGACCTGATTGCCGTCCACGATGGTCTGCCGGAACATGCCGTATTCATAGCGAATGCCGTAGCCAAAACCGGGAATGCCGACGGTCGCCATGGAGTCGAGAAAACACGCTGCAAGGCGGCCAAGACCACCATTGCCGAGCGCCGCATCCGGCTCCAGATTCTCGAGCGTATTCAAGTCTATGCCCAGGCCGGCGAGCGCGTCGCAAACCTCGTCGTGAATGCCGAGCGCGAGCAGTGCGTTGGTAAAGGTCCTGCCGATCAGGAATTCCATCGACAAGTAATAGACGCGCTTTACATCCTGCTCGTACTGCTGGCGCGTGGTTTTCATCCAGCGCGCGACGAGCCGGTCGCGCACCGCGAGTTCCGCGGCATGGAGCCAGTCGCGTGGCTGCGCGGTCACGGCATCCTTGCCGACTCCGTACATGAGACGGTTGGAAATGGAGCGCCTGAGCGCATCGACGGTGCTGTTGAGCTGTTCGAACTCCAGGTCGACGGATGTCATCGAACTCTCCAGAAATGCATCGCTGCACAACGCGCTAGCTGCGAGCCGCGTTCTGTCAAGCGGGACGGGGCCGGGGGAATAGGCAGGTTACGCTATTTTTATTTTTTTGGTAATGACCCCTGGCAGCCGTGGAATCGGCGCGACATCCGCCGGCGGCCCGTCCTTTTGTCGCATTTCCGTCATCGGAAACAGTCCGGCCGCGCTCTGGGCCGGGTATTTTATTAGTTCGGTTTCCTGATGGTATTCCGTTTCAAAAACGGTTTACGACACCGCACGATGGCTTTCCGAGAGCCTTTCGATTAGCTGAATATAGTGGTCCAGCGAGGGCGTGACCCGCTCCGGACACTTGGCGAGATCGTCCCAGCGACGCAATGAAAGCGCATCCTGCGCGAAGGGCTTGTGCATGAAATCATCCACCTCCACCGTGCTGAAAATGCCGCCCTGCAATTTCAGGCTGCGGACCGAATCCGCGGATAGTGTCGAGAAATAACCTGCATCGACGGCGCATAAACAGCGCTTCGCGTCCACGTGCAGGCGGATCGGCTCGAGCACGGCATCGCCGAAAAGCGGACGCAGGAAAGGCAGCGCGAAATACTGATGCAGGTCGTCGATACCCCGCTCGCTCGGCGTCTCGCCCTGGAGATTCAGCAAGTGTCCCAGATCGTGCAAAAGCGCCGCGCCGACGAGCGTTTCGTCAGCGCCGGCTTCCTCAGCCAGCGCTGCCGTCTGTAAGGCGTGTTGCAGTTGCGTAACCGGTTCGCCGCTGTAAGCAATGGCGCCGTAAGTATCGAAGAGATGCCGGATGTCGGTGAGTGTCAGCGCCATATTTATTCCCAGGGCAGCGAAAAGGTCTTGAGGTTCGTGAAGCTTTTCATCGCTTCCTGCACGCCTTCCTTGTAACCGAGCCCCGAGTCCTTGATGCCGCCGAAGGGCGTCAGCTCGATGCGATAACCCGGCACTTCCCAAATATTGACCGTGCCCACGCGCAACTCGTTCACGAAGCGCGTGATCAGGTCCGCCCGATCTGTACATACACCGGACGACAAGCCGAACACCGTGCCGTTGCTGATACGAATGGCGTCGTCGATGGTGTCGAATTCGATGATCGGAGAAACCGGCCCGAACGTTTCCTCGCGCACCAGCGTCATGGCTGGATCGACGCGATCGAGCACCGTGGGCGAATACAGCGCGCCGTGGCGGTGATTACCGCAGAGCAGCCGCGCGCCTTTGGACACCGCATCGTTCACGCGTGCCTCGAACAGTTCGGCGGCAGCCGCGTCGATCACCGTGCCCATCTGGTTCGCGGAATCGAAGGGGTCGCCATGACGCCATGCGAGCGTTTTTTCCACTACGAGTTCCGTGAAACGCGCAGCGACGCCCTTTTGCACCAGCATCCGCTTGACCGCCGTGCAGCGTTGCCCGGAATTCTTGTAAGAGCCTTGCACGGCAAGTGTTGCCGCGCGTTCCACATCGGCGTCGTCGAGCACGATCAGCGGGTCGTTGCCGCCCAGCTCAAGCACCACGCGCCGATACCCCGCCTTCTCCGCAATCGCCTTGCCAATCGCCACGCCACCGGTAAAAGTGACGAGTTCGGCGTGCCGGTGGGTGACGAGCTCCTCGGCGATCTCGCGCGGATCGCCGGTCAAAACCTGCAACATGGGTGCGGGCAAACCGGCTTCGTAGAGCACGTCGGCGAAGTAATAAGCCGATAACGGCACCTTCTCCGACGGCTTCAGGATCACGCGATTATTCGTCGCGATAGCCGGCGCAATCTTGTGCGCGACCTGGTTCATCGGATGATTGAACGGCGTGATGGCAACAATCACGCCGGCCAGCGGTTCGCGCTGGGAGAACACGCGGCGAGCCTTGCCGTGCGGGGTGAGATCGCAGGAAAAGCTCTGGCCGTCGTCGCGCAACGCTTCCATCGAAGCGAACTTGAGCACGTCGGCTACGCGGCCGATTTCATAGCGCGAGTCCTGCTTCGACAAACCCGATTCAAGCGAAATAAGATCCGACGCTTCCTCCGTCCGCTCGCGCAGCAACGCCGCCGCGCGCTCGAGAATCTGCGAGCGTTCATAACGCGTGAGCGTCGCCCGGTAATTCGCCGCGTACTCGAACGCGTCGCGCACGTCGTCCACGCTTGCCATTGGCACGGTGCCCACGCGTGTGTTCGTGTAAGGATCGAAAACGTCGATAGTGCGTGCCCGCGCCACGCGCTCGCCCTTCAGGCGCAGCTTTTCCTCCCGCAGCGCGTGCTGCTCGACCGCGAGAACGGCGTTCATGATTCGAGCACCAGATGGTTCAGCGCGATGTTGAAGACATCGAAGTTGCGCAGCCGTTTTCCTTTAAGCTGAGACTCAAAACCATCGGTCGCGCGATTGAACAGCAAGGGCACTTCCTGCTCGGACACGCCGCCATGCGAGCGCAGCGGCACGGTCAATCCCGACAGGTCATGCTCTGCGCGCCGGGTGCCGAGCGCCGTGTTGCGGCCGCTCACCACCACGAGGTCGCCCACGCGATCGTTCGGCAACTCGAAGCGCTCGCAGGCGGCCACGTTGTCGAGCACGATCTCCACGCCCGGCAGTTCAGCAATGCGCGCCGCCAACGCTTTTGCATCGACGGAATGCGGCAGGTAGATCGTCGCAAACGAGCCGAGCGCGCCGTGGTGGACAACGTAGGGATCGGTGATCGGCAGAATGACGCGCGCATTCGGCGCGTCGAGTGTTTCGTCGAGCCAGTCTTGCAGATACACCACGTTCGGCTCACCGGTCACGGCGTCGTGCTTCGCGTTCATGCCGTGGTCGGCCGTGAGACCGATCACCGCGCCGAGTGCGTTCAGGCGCGCGAGGTAACCGTCCATCATTGCGTAGAACGCGTTCGCACCGTCCGTGCCGGGCGCACATTTGTGCTGCACGTAGTCGGTGGTCGAGAGGTACATGAGATCGAGCTTGCGGGTCTCGGCGAGTCGTACCCCGGCGGCGAACACGAACTCCGAAAGTCCCGCGCTATACACGTCCGGCACCGGTTTGCCGACCAGTTCCAGCACGTCTTCAATACCATTCTCCGCGAGCGTCACCGCGTCCGCTTTCTCTGCCGAGAAGCAGATGCCGTCGAGTTGCCAGCCGAGCAGGCGGCGCAGCTTGTCCTTCGCCGTGACCACCGCTACCTTCTCGCCGCGTTGCGCGGCAGCCGCCAGGATCGTGCCGGCGCGCAGGTAAGCCGGGTCGTTCATCATGACTTCCGCGCCCTTGCCGCCGTTCGCTTGCGGGTCGAAGAAATAGTTGCCGCAAATGCCGTGCACCGAAGGAGGCACGCCGGTCACGATGGACAAGTTGTTCGGGTTGGTGAACGACGGAATCACGCAGTCGGCGCGAAACGCCGAGCCGCCCCGCAGCATCGTGCCGATAAACGGCGCAACCCCCGCCGCGACAGCCGCTTCCAGATAGTCGTATTCGCAGCCGTCGACGCAGACGACGACCGTCAGCGCGCGCGCCGGACCATAAGCGCGGCCGTTAACTTCCATGAACGTTTCAGTGGACGTGGACATGAGGTTCCTTTCCGTGATAAACCAGCGTTTTATCTAACAACGCGATTTCCATATTTTGATTCACAACGCCAATATTTGCCACATTTATCGACACAAGACAGGATCCCGGGGAAACGGGATACCGGCAAAACCACCTTGAATCAGACTATTCGCCGTCGTGGCACTTTCGCCGCGATGAGCAGCAGTGCAGCGAGCGAGACGGCCAGCAAGATCAACGAAAGCGCCGACGCCGGCAAGTAATAACCACGGTTCACCTGACCGACCACGACGATCGGCACAGTTGCAAATCCCGGCGGATACACGGTCAACGTCGCGCCCAGTTCACCCAGTGATAGCGCGAAGCCCAGCGCAAGACTTGCGCGGATGGCGGGCACGAGTTGCGGCAAGACCACGCGCGAAAGCACCATCGAAGGCGGTGCGCCGAGACTCGCTGCAGCTTCGCGCAAGATCGTGAGTTCGGGGCGCAACGCGGCGGCGGCGCACCGGTAACAAAAGGGCAATACAAGCGCGAGCTGCACCAGCACCACGATTGCCGCCGACCCCGAGATATCCAGCGGTTTCTTGTGGTACGCGATCAGCACGGACAGCCCGAGCACGACGCTTGGCACACCATTGGGCATCATCGCGATGGTGTCGACCCACGCGCCCACGCCGCGGCGATCGCGGCCTTCCAGCGCCAGCGCAAGCCAGAGGCCGAGCATCGTCCCCAGCACTGCGACGCCGAAGCCGACTTCCAGGCTCGTGGTCAATGCATCGAAGTCGCTGGAGCCGAGGCGTTCGAACCAGCGCATGCTGAAGCCATCGGGGAAGATAGTCCCTGACCAGTGCGACGCCACGCTCGATAGCGCCACCACGATCACCGGCAGCACGAAGAGCCAGAAGCACAGCAGCGCGGCAAAACCCATGAACACCCACGCACCGATCCGCTTCAGCGAATGCGGCTTCGACGTGGTCGCGGGCAGCGTAAATTCAGTTGCCATTGCGGCCTCCCGTGCGTCGGTTGATTCGTCTATATAGAGCGTACAGCGAGAGCGACATCGCCAGCATCACGACAGCGCCGGCAGCCGCGGTCTGCAAGTCGAGATCGACCGTCGCCGAACTATAGATGGCCATCGGCAAGGTGATCAGATGCGCGCTGCCGAGCACCAGCAGAATGCCGAATTCGTTCAGCGTGAGAAGGAAACACAGGATCGTGCCTGCCGCAATGCCAGGCCATGCAAGTGGCAGGATGACCTTGAACGCGACCATCGAACCATTCGCGCCGAGGCTCTTGGCGGCTTCGATCAGGCGCATGTCGAGCGTGGCGAACGACGCGAGTGTCGGCCGCACGACAAACGGCGCATAGAACACGACTTCCGCGAGAATCACGCCGCCGATACCGAATAAAAAGTTAAGCGGCGGGTCCGGCAGACTAAAAAGCCGCTGCAAGCCGATGCTCACCGAACCCTGCGAGCCATACAAAAAGATTAATGTGAACGCGACGAGAAACGATGGAAACGCGACGAACAATTCGAGGAAACGCGTAACGAGTTTCGCGCCGGGGAACGGCTTGAAAAACAGCATGGAAGCGAGCAGCACGCCGAGTATTGACGCGAGTGTCGCGCTCGCGAACAGGATGCCGAGCGTCGTGCCGATTACACCGCTTGTCTCGGGATTGGTGAAGAACGCGGTGTACGCATGAAGGCTTAAACCGTGCGCACCGGTCACGCTGAGCGTCAGGAGTTGCACCAGCGGATAGATGACCAGTGGCCCGAGCACGACGACGAGAATGAACCACAAATGCCACTGTGCGAGCCGTTCGCGCCGCCGCTTCGCAGCGGTATGCGCGACGTCGTCGACTACGTGTTCACTCGCTGATAAGGACGACATCGTCAACCTCATGGCGTAGGGAAACACGCGCGCCCTTCTCGGGCATCGGGCCATGGGCACGTTGCATAGTGACTAGCACGGGTTGAGCGGGCAGCGCGTCGAGCATCACCGATACCGACAAAGCCGCGCCGTACCACTCCAACGAAGCGATAGTGCCATGCAGCTGCGCCGCGCCGAGCGGCACAATCGAGAGACACTCGGGACGGACGCATGCGACCCCGTCGCGCTCGTCGTGACGAGCATCGCCGATGGGGAACATGATGGATGGCGGCAATAGATTCGCCGCGCCGAGATAACGCGCGACGAACGCGTCCTTCGGGTTGTCGTAGAGTTCACGCGGTGTGCCGAGTTGCGCAATGCGGCCATCGCGCATCAGCAACGTGCGGTCGGAGAGTACGAGCGCGTCGTCCTGATCGTGCGTGACGCATACGATCGTCAGGTTCGGCAAACGCTCATGCAACGCCTTGAGCTCGGTACGAACTGAAGCGCGCAGGTTTGCATCGAGTGCGGACAGCGGTTCGTCCAGCAGCAGCACATCCGGCTCGATCACCAGCGCCCGCGCCAACGCCACACGCTGCTGCATGCCGCCCGACAACTGCGAGGGCATCACGTGCCCGGAGTCGCCGAGTTGCACGAGCTTGAGCGCATCGGCTACGCGCCTCGCGATCTCCCCTGCTTTCAAACGCCGCGCCCGCAACCCGAACGCGACGTTGTCGAACACCGACAGATGCGGAAACAGCGCATAACTTTGAAACAGCAAGCCGAGATTGCGCTTGAACGGCGGCACGTGCGTAAGATCACGCCCCGCCACCGTCAAGGTTCCCGCCAGCCCGTCCGCTTCAATGAAGCCCGCGATAAACCGCAGCAACGTGGTCTTGCCACAACCGCTGCGGCCAAGCACGGTCAGCAGCTCCCCACGCTCGATGGTCAGCGACAGATCGTCGAGCACGGTGCGTGTGCCGAAGCGCACACTCAGCCGGTCGATACGCACGCCGCCGTGCGTCTGCTGATCCGATTCCACGGCGGCGGCGTCGCGAGTGGCCGGAGCCAGCGTCAAAGTGTTCACGATTCGCATCCTTGAGAGCTTGGGGAAGACAACGCGGGCTCGAAGGCTAAGGCAAACGACTGCTTAGGACTTCGGCTTGACGACATCGACCTGCTTGCCCGAGTTGCCGATCACCTCGTTTTTCCAGCGCGTGGTCCATGCAGCCTTCTTCTCCATCACCTGGTTCCAGTCCACCGGAATCAGCTTCACGCCCGCGATGGCCTGCTTGACCACCTCGCCGTTCTTACCCGCGAGCGGCACGTCGGTACGGCCCGGAATGCCGTAGATATCCGGCACCTTCGACTGCACTTCCTTCGACATCAGGTAGTCCACCAGCTTCTTGCCTTCTGCCTGGTTCGGGCCGCCCTTGATCAGGCCGATAGCGTAGGGCAACTGGAACGTGGTCGGCGCTTCGCCGGCCTTGGCAGAGAGGAAGATCGGCTTGAGCGAGAGGCCGCCGTTGGTGGCATCGTCCAGGTCCATCTGCAGGTCGCCGTTGGCGAACGCGATCTCGTTACGCGAGAGCAGGACGTCGAGATACCCCGTGCCCTTAGTGTGGAATTTTGCGCTCTTTTCCAGCTCTTTCAGGTAGTCGAACGCCTTGTCTTCACCCATCAGCGCGCTCGTCAGGATGATCACGGCCATGCCGTCGCCGGCAGTGGCGGGATTCGAATAGGCAACTTTGCCGCTGAAGTCGGGGTGCAGCAGGTCGTCGAAGGTCTTCGGAGCGGTCTTCGTGATTTCGGGGTTGATCGCGAACGAGAAATAGTTGTTCACGAAGGTCGCCCAGGCGCCGTCCGGCGCTTTAGCGATTGCCGGCACGTTCTTGTAGTTGACGCTCTCATAAGGCTGCAGCAAGCCGCTTTGCGACGCCTGCTGAATGAATGGCGGCAGCGTGACGAGCACGTCCGCCTTCGGCGAATCCTTCTCTACCGTCGCGCGATTCACCACTTCCCCGCTACCCGCCGTGACGATATTGACCTTCACGCCTTCCTTCTTTTCGAAGGCCGGCAATACGTCCTTGTACAGGTTTTCCAGACCGTCGGCGGTGTACAGGACAACCGCATCGGCAGCAAATGCCGGCACGGTCACCGCACTCGTGAAAGCAGCCACGGCCAGCGCCGGCAACATGCGCTGCACGAGGAACCGGGAAGCGGGAAAGCGATTTTTTGTCATGGTGCTAGATCTCCGGGAAGGCGGATACAACCAGGTGGCGTGAGGGTAGACGCACGTTTTTTTAAGCATCGGCTGCGTCCGATGCGTCCGATGATTCATTGGCCCGGCGTTCAGAAAGTCAGTCGGCCAGCAGCCCGAACCAAGAATCACAGAACTTCATGACAGCGACATGACGATGCCACATTTTTCCAACAAAGAACACATTTCGCCAAAATTCCGCTTAGACTATTTCATGTCTGCAAAACGATGCAAACGTCGCAGCAGCACTTAAAGAATTCGAATGGAGGAAAACGTGATCAACGGAAGTGACCCGATTTTGCTGACCCCTGGCCCGCTGACGACCTCGCCTGCCACGCGTCAGGCCATGCTGCGCGACTGGGGATCCTGGGACGCAGCTTTCAACCGGATGACAGGCGAGATTTGCCGCGATCTGCTTGCGATCGTGTCCGGTCAAAAAGATTTTGTGTGCGTACCCATGCAAGGCAGCGGCACGTTTTCCGTGGAAGCCGCGCTGGGTTCGCTCGTGCCACGCGATGCCGTGGTGCTGGTGCCGAACAACGGCGCGTACTGCACACGCTTACTGAAAATCCTGGAGCGGCTGGGCGTGGCCTCGGTCGAGCTCAAGTTGCGCGATGACGAGCCGGCCAGCGTCGCACGGATCGAAGAAATGTTTCGACGCGAGCCGCGTATCACGCACGTGGCGCAGGTGCATCTGGAAACGAGCGCGGGTCTGCTGAACCCGCTCGAAGACATTGCAGCGCTGTGCAAACAACATGGCAAAAGCCTGATCGTCGACGCGATGAGTTCGTTCGGCGCATTGCCTATCGATGTATCGAAGGGGGGTATCGATGCGGTGATTTCCGCCAGCGGCAAGTGTCTCGAGGGCGTGCCGGGGATGGGTTTCGTGATCGTGCGGCGCGCGTTACTGGAAGCGTCGGCGGGCATCTCGCGGTCGCTCGCGCTCGATCTCCACGATCAATACACCTACATGGTGAAGACCACGCAATGGCGCTTCACGCCGCCTACGCATGTGGTCGCCGCATTGCGCGCGGCGCTCGATCAGTTCATCGCGGAAGGGGGGCAGCCGGCGCGTGGCGCGCGTTATCGCCGCAATTGCGCGGCGTTGATCGAAGGCATGGGGTCGCTTGGTTTCAAGCCGTTTCTCGATGCTGCGGTGCAGGCGCCGGTGATCGTCACGTTCCATGCACCACGCGATCCAGCCTACGATTTCAAACGCTTTTATGAAGCCGTCCGCGATGCGGGTTATGTGCTCTATCCGGGCAAGCTGACGGAAGTGGAGACATTCCGCGTGGGTTGCATCGGGGCAATCGATGCAAACGAAATGCATAACGCGGTAGCTGCAATCGGGCGGGCGCTAAGCACGCTGCAAGTGCGTCTGGCAGCGTGACGTCAGCGTGAGTCCCCGGCACTCAGGCGATCACCAGCTCCGGTCCGCGCGAGGCGATGGCACGGCGCATCGCCTTGTCGGGCGCGACTTCGGTAATCAGATAACGCGCTTTATCGAAGTCGCGGATACGCACGGGCGTGACGTTGCCGAACTTCGAGTTGTCCGCAACGATAACCGCCGCGCTCGCCGCCAGGATCATGCGGCTGCGCACCTCGGCAGCCAGGCGCGAGTAGTCGGTCAGGAACCCGTCCGGCGTGATTGCGCCCGCGCCGACAAACGCGAAGTCCACGTGGTATTGCGAAAGTTGCTGCACGGTATCAAGACCGAATACGGCGTCTTCGTTGTCGGAGAGCTCGCCGCCGAACAGCGTGACCTTGTTGTCGTTGTGGCGGCCGAGCAGCAGCGCGATGCGCCAGTCGTTGGTGTAGACCATCAACCGGTGCCGGTCGCCGAGTGCACGCGCGACGGCTTGCGTCGTGCTGCCCGAGTCGATGATCACCGACGCGCCGTCGGGTACGAGTTGCGCGGCACGCTCGCCGATCGCGCGCTTGGCCACGGCGTTCGCGGCTTCGCGGACGTCGAGGTCGGGCTCGCGGCGATCGTTGGACAACGCACCGCCGTGGGTGGTCGCGATCAGGCCGCGTTCGGCGAGAGCGTTGAGGTCGCGCCGGATTGTCTCGCGCGACACGTCGAGCGCGCGCACGAGTTCGGCGACCGACAACGCGCCGTTCTTCGACAACTCCGACAGGATGTATTGATGACGTTGTTCGGCGAGCATCGAGTGCGGCCGGGCATGCCGGCAATGAATGATTGAGCGAACGGATAAACACGGGACCGCGCGTATTGTAGTACGCGAAAGGCCGCTAAACGGATGACCATGACAACGACACATACTCCCCTTCATACCGAAGTCGCGATTATCGGTGCGGGCATTCTCGGGCTGGCGCATGCCTATGCGTTCGCAAAACGCGGCTTGCGCGTGACCGTATTCGAGCGCAGCGGCACGCCGGTCGGCGCGTCGATCCGCAACTTCGGCATGGTGCTGGTGACCGGCCAGCCGCCGGGCGCGATGCACGCGCTCGCGCAGGCATCGCGGGAAATATGGCTCGGCTGGGCAGCCGGCGCGGCCTTGCATGTACGGCGCTCCGGCTCGCTGATGTTCGCCCGCAGCGAAGCTGAGGCGCGGGTGATCGAGTCGTTCGCGGCGACGCGTGCCGAGGCGTCGGGCTACGACGCCGGGTTGCTTTCACGCGCTGCGCTCGACGATCTCTACGACGGCCGCTTCCAGAAACATCGTGCGGCGCTGCATGGGCGCGCCGACCTGCAGGTGTTTTCGCGCGAGGCGGTGCCTGCGCTCATCGACTATTTGCGGCGCGTGTTCAACGTGGATTTTCGCTTCGGGACGCTCGCGCAGGATGTTGATGGCGGGCGGGTTGAAACGACTGCCGGGGTGTGGCGAGCGGAGCATGTGGCGGTGTGCGCCGGACACGATTATCTGTCGCTGCTCGCGCCGCAACTCGCTGCGCTGGAACCGCGCGTGTGCCGCTTGCAGATGCTGCGCGTGCGGCCGGCCACGCCTTTTGTCCTCGATCACGCCGTGCTGACCGGCTTGAGCTGTCTGCATTACGGCGCGTTCTCGGACCTGCCTGAGGCCGCCGCGTTGCATGCCGAAGTGGCCACGCGGGAACCTGCACTGCTCGAGCATGGCATTCATTTGCTCTCGAGCCCGACGCCCGACGGCGATCTGATTGTCGGCGACTCGCATGATTACGGTGACGATCCGTCGCCGTTCAATGCGCATGCCATCGATGAGATCCTGCTTGGTCTTGCCGAGAACACGCTCGGTAGCGCGTTGCGGGTCATCGAACGTTGGCAGGGAGTGTATGGCGCACGCACCGGGACTTCAGGGGCGCCATTTTCCGTGCTGCGAGCCGGGCCGAACGTGACGGGTGTGTACATGCATAGCGGCGTGGGCATGAGCATCGGGCCGGCGTTGGGGGAACGGGTCGTGAGTCATTTACTCGATGGCACGGCGCTGCCCACGGTGTGACAACTTGCCGCGGATACCGCTGCATCGGCACTAACCCAAGATCCACAGCCGCCAGCAATCCCATCCGTCCACCGGCGCGAGCAACCCCACCTCACGATCCGTTACACGTGGGACTGGAAAGATTCCGGAAACGATTCGGCCAATCCCCCGCCATCGCCGCCTGCGCCGCGGCCAGCGGCATATCGCCGGTACACACGCAGCGCTTCAGAAACACCGCCAGCCGCTCCTTGCGGCGCTGCCCCGCACGCCCATCCCAACGGCGAATGTCCAGATTCGCCGCGGCGGTCGGAGAACCGCCGAGCAGGATCGGCATCCGGTGATCCAGCGCGTAATCCGAAGCGTCTTCCGGGTCCACGCGGCGCTGCTTCAGCAGTTGCTCCTTCTCGCGCTGCAAGGTGTCGAAGGGCGGCAGGACATCGTCGGCATAACCGGGCCGGCAGATCGTGTCCACGATAGTCGACTGGGTCACACGCGGGTCGAGCAGCTCGGGTTTTTGCGCGTGAACCGGCGCACTGCCCGCCGCAAGCGCAAGCAGCAACCACGCGGTGGCAACACGCCGGTGATAGCGGCGGTGACGGTGATGCGGAAGATACCTTCTATTCATTCGGCGATCGGGCCGCGCCAAAAGCGCAACGGCCAAGTGTCGGAGCGAGAGGAGGGGCTAATTAAAACACATGCAGGTTCGGAGAACCGCATCCGGCAATAGTCATAAAGCGCGGATGGCCGGCCTGGATTGATGTCGTCCGGTCCGAAGCGTACGTGGCGCGCTCAGGTCGGGTGCTGCTCCAGCGCCGTGTCGAGTGCGCTCGCCTCGTCATGGAAATGGTCGTAGGCGGTCCGGATCGCCGCGTGGTCGTAGCCCTGCCCGGGCAGCATCGCGCAGGCGCGTTGCAGGCTCAGGCAGGCATCGGAGAAAGATGTTGCACCAATCACGAACGCCGCCCCCTTCATGCGATGCGCGAGATCACGCAAACGGTAAAAGTCACCCGTCACGAACGCACGGTGCGCCTCGTCGAGATCCTGCCGGTTCGCCGATTGCAGTGCGTCGACCAGGGCGGCCGCCTGATCGCCGAAGCCGTTGAGCTGGTCTGCGCTGAAGCGCGGAACTGTGCCTGACGCCGAGGCGGCTTTGACGGTGGCGCCGTTTGAATCGCCGGATTCGGGAACCGCACTATCGATAGATTCCGGCGTTGTATCGGAGTGGCCGCAGGCTTCGCCGTCCAGCTGTCCGGGATAGAAACCCGGCGCCGGGTGCAGGCAGGACGGCGCGGCGGGCGACGATATTCGAAGGGAAGTTGCGCGTGGGACCATAGACGCAAGCCTGCCCGGAATGCCTCGCGGAACCTATCGCCGCGGTCGAAACATGCATGACTGAAGCGTTCGACGCACGCTCGAAGCGCGAGGCCGGATTTACAGCAGGCGAGGAATCGCTTATTGCGACGACCATCGGCGGTGTCGATGCCTTCAATACCTTCGATGCCCGCGCATCCCGCACGGCAAGCTCCAGCGCGTGCCGCAACATATCGAGCCCGAGCGGCTTGACCAGACACAGCGTCATTCCCGCAACGATCGCTTCCGTGACCGCCTCGGGTTGCGCGTTCGCCGTCACGCCTACGATGGGTATCGGTCTTACATCGGCGTCCTTGTGTGTCAGCGTCAGCGCCATTTCCCGCGCACGAATTGCACGGGCGAGGTCCTCGCCGCTCATTGTGGGCATCGAGCAATCGGTCAGGATCAGGTCGAACGGAGCACCCTCTTGCCGAGCCCGATCCCAGCACGCAAACGCAGCCTCGCCGTCGTTCGCGGTTTCGATCACGCAGCGTAGCGTATTCAACTGGCTCGCAAGCAGGATGCGATTGGCCGGATGATCATCGACAACGAGTACACGCAAGCCCAGCAGGTCATCCGTATCGGGCTCGTGGACCGGCGTGGGCGCAACCGCTTCGAGTGGCGGCCGGGCTACCGGCAAACGCACCCGCATGGTGAAGCGGCTGCCCTGCCCGGGCTGGCTTGCCAACTCTATCGTGCCGCCCATCATCGTCATCAGGCGACGGCAGATGCTCAGGCCGAGACCGGTGCCGCCGAAGCGGCCTGGCCGCTCCTGACGCGCCTGCACGAACGGCGCGAACAACAAGGCCTGCTGATCCTCCGCAATGCCGATGCCTGTGTCGGAGACTGCCAGCAGGAGTTCCCTGCTCCGGGGTACGTGCGTGAAAGCCCGGCTCCCGGTGTCGATCTTCACCCGCGGCGCCATGCTCGTCACCCTCCTCCACCGCCCCGGCCACATACTCCAGCGTTACTTGTCCCGTGTCCGTGAACTTGATCGCATTCGACAACAGATTGCCCAGCACCTGCCTTAACCGCAGCGCGTCGGCCATCACCCACACGCGCTCATGTTCACGCCCCCCACCCGCGCGCACCGCAAGCGCGATGCCCTTGCCGCGTGCAGCCGGTTCGTAGATCGCCGCCACGCTTTTCACCCACGCGCCAAGTTCCAGCGGCGCAGGCGTCAACACGAGCCGCCCCGCTTCGATCTTCGCCATGTCTAGGATATCGTCGATCATGCCAAGCAGGTCGCGTGCTGCCTGATGCGCGGTGCCCAGCGCCCGTTCGGTCGATGCACGGTCGCCGGGACTGCGCAATTCGAGTTCGAGAAGCCCGAGCACGGCGTTCATCGGCGTACGGATTTCGTGGCTCATGGCCGCGAGAAACGCCGACTTCGCGCGGTTCGCGGTTTCGGCTTCTTCCTTCGCTGCGCGCATCGCGTGTTCGGCCGCGCGCCGGCGTGCGATCTGCGCTTTCAACGACACCGCCCAGCCGATCATCAACGCCAGCAGAGCCGCACCCAGCAGTGCGCCAAAGATCACCTGCGGACGCCGTCGTTCCCACTGGCTTTCCGGGTGTTCGACGAGCACCCAGCGGCGGCGGATGGCATCGAGTTCGGTCGGCTGTATATGTTCGATCGCGTGGTTCATGATCGCGAGCAGCATGGGCTGGTTGCGCGCGATGATAAAGCCGTGCTGCACGGGTTGATCCGAGAAAGCGCCAGTAATAACGAGCTTGTTGCGATACGGATTGCCGACCGCATAGTTGGCGAAGGTCATGTCGATGATGGTGGCATCCGCTTCGCCGTTTACCACGGCATCGAACTGCCCATTGATCGGCGACGTCTCGACGATGTGCACCGAGGGCATGCGCTCGCGCAACGTGCTCAACAGCGCGTGATTGCGCCACAGCGCAACGCGTTTGCCCGCAAGCGCACGCGCATCACGAAGCGGCTCGGCACCCGCCCGCGTCAGGATCACAAGCACGCCCTCGCCGTACGGTTTGCTCGGCGCAAACTGTGGCGGGATCTGCCCCGCACTCAGTCCATAAGCGATCAAGCTTGCGCGGCCATCGTCAAGGTCACCGGTGACGCGTTCTATCGAACCACGCAGGCGGCCTTCGAAGCTAAGGCCCGTCAATGCGCCGATAGCGGCAAGCATATCGATTGCAAGACCAGCAGGCTTTCCACTTGAATCGCGGAACGTCATGGGCGCGGCGTCTGCGTACATGGAGTAGTCGACCACCGGATGCGCCGTTATCCATGCTCGCTCGGCATCGCTTAGCGTGAGCCTGACGCAACGCTCCGGCGCTTTGTAACGCGACGTGTGTCCTTAGCGAAGTCATTGGGTGATTGCCTGGCGGACGATGCTAAGCACGCCTTTCTTGATGGAGCGCCAGTGTCGCAAATACGCGTGGCGACCCCAATTGAATAACTTGAAACGATCGATCCGCCTAAATGACACAGTCACTCGGACCGCACGCGAGAAGAACAATGCGCACAACTATTTCAGGTTAATGACAGCGCCAGAGAGTTAACCAGAAAGTTAACCCGATCGTTAGCCGCACCGATCCAGTGCATCGATTATTGCGGGACACACAATACTATTTCGACTGATTCACGGCTAATGCAACAACCCCTACTTACCTACACTTCAATGCTGAGATTGTCCGGCATGACCTCATCCGGTCCCGGAGCAAACTCGACACGCATAGAAAACCCAGAGGAGATTCCATCATGTTCAAGTCATTGGTTCCCGCAATCGTGCTGGCTTCCGCGTTGGGTGTGCCATCCTTCGCTTACTCGCAGGACGAAGGCACGGTAAGCCGCCCGGCAGTCAAGGCCGATCTGATTCAGATGGAACAAGCCGGCTATAACGTCGAGGGCGATCAGACGACCTACCCCGCGCAGGCCCAAGCCGCCGAGCAGCGTGTAGAAGCGACTCGAGGGATCACCGCGACGTCTTACGGCTCGCCGACCAACGGCTCCTATGCGACGGGCGCGCGTGCTCCGGTAGCGCCGGACGGAGCGCGTTCGGTGTACTTTGGGCAGTAAGCTCGACATAAGCCGATGTGGCTTAGATCGCTTCAAAAATTAACGCTTTAGTTAAATTCAGATAAGGGATAAGGGCCGCCAAGCAGCGGCCCTTTTTGCATTCAACTGCGCAAGAGGCGCAAGCAGCGAACCGCCACTTTACAAATTCATTGGCTTAGCCCGCACTTGGGCCTTGTCTGACAGAAAATGAAATCACCGCTACCATTCAGCAAGGTTTGGTTCCGCACTCGATCGGCTTGCTAGAACATGACACATCGCTCAAGCGAACCATCCGAACGCGGTGGCATTCAACCAGCCCCATCAAGCGCCGGGTTCGTTTTCGGCGCACCCATGCTTTTCGCTTTCCCCCCGATATGTTTCGTGTCACTCGCATCAAGCCATCCGTTTCGCGTAGTCGTGTAGCGCTCCACCCATGACCATCAGCCGGTAGCCGATGGTTTTTCCAGCGGTCGATGCAAGCGTGTCTCAGGTTCCCCAACCCGCAGCCGCGCATGCGCGTTCCGTTTGTCTGTTTATTCACTCGCGCAAGAGGACACACATGAAGACGAAACTCATCGCAGTGCTGCTCGCAGCGGCGCTCGCTCAAGTCGCCCTGCCTTCGCAAGCACAAGTTGCCGGCACGCAACCGCTCGGCATCAGCGTGGAGGAATCCACGGCCATCCTGGGCGGCTGGAGTATCAAGAAATCCATCCTGAACAAGCCGGTCGTCAATGAGAACGGCGCAAAAGTCGGCGTGATTCACGACATCATCGTGGCACCGGACAAGTCTGTGTCGTTTGCAATCGTCGCGGCCAGCCAGTTCGCCGGCGTCTCGCATCACGACGTCGCGATTCCGATCGAACAACTGGATATAGTCGACGGCAAGATCGTGCTGGCGGGTGCGACGAAAGCAGCGATCAAGGCCCTGCCGGAATTCGAATACGCGAAGATGCCCGCCACGCCAAAAGCCCGCGCGGACTTCCCCGAGCATCATTGAATCTGAGTTGAAACCGGGCTGCGGCGTGATATTGAACGCCGCAGCAAGTCGAATGTGAGCTTAGCCCGGCAGCTTCGACGCCAGTACATCGACTTTCACGATCTGCGGCGGCGAAGCGAACAGCTCGCCGGCCTTTGCCATCAGCGCCTCGGCAACCTTGCCGGCAAGATGCGCGTCGCGACCGGCTTCGTCGGGGAAGGCATCGAAGATTCCGAACGTGGTCGGGTTCAGCTGCAGCGCGAACCATGCAGTTGTTGCAGGCTCTTGTTCGACCAGCTCCAGGCCGCCTAATAGAAACGCCTCGACATCTTTCTCCTTGCCGGCTTTTGCTTCCAGCCGGACCCACAATGCTGTATTGACCATGTCATCCTCCGTAGAGTCGCGCCGCCGTCCGGATGCGCGTTCAACATGCGCTCATGTTCCGAGCGCAACTTGCGTTCCCGCCGATAACCCTCAAACAACCGCTATGCTTTCTTGCGTTGCTGCAGCGCGCGTATCCGCCCCATGGCTTCGTGATTGGTCGTGGCGGCGTCGTACATCTTTGCGAGATCCGCCTTCAATTGCGTGCGCGAACCGCCGTCGAGATAGATCATGTGGCCCGACGGATAGAACTTCGCCGATAAATTCTCGCGCACGGTTTTATCGATGAGCGGCATTTGCTGCAGGTCCAGCACCGTCTGGTAGAACGGCGTCACGAAGTCGTAGTAACCATTCGCCGACAACACCTTCAGGTCGATGTTGAGCGCTATCACCGCAGCCAGGTCGCCGGCGGTGTAGAGAATGATGTTGCCCTTGTCGTCCATGCCCTTTTCAGCGCCTGTCGGGTCCTTATGATGAAAGTCCCAGTTCAGAAATGCCTGGTCGTTGAGATCCGTGAATGACGACGTGGACGTGAACTTCAACTGCTCGTTCAGGTACTCGTTCCACATCGCGGTGTACACGCCGGTCACGGCCGTCATGGTGGGATCGTTGCCGCCGGAATTCGGATCGATCTTGCCCGCGATGCCCGTTGAGATGGCTGTCACGCGACCGTCATAGGAACCTAAAGCCACGCCTTTCGACTTCAGCAGCGTGGTGAGAAACAGCGAGTTGCCGCGGCTGTCGTAAGAGGCAATGTCGAGGCTCCATGCGATCAACGTGGCTTTGTCGATGCCCGTGTATTCGGAGAGCTTCTCCACGGTGTCGTTGTCGGTCTGCGGGAATTTACGCAATGCCGCGATGTAATCCGTGCGCGCAAACTGCGCCACTTCTTCGGAGAAAGCCAGCAGATCCGTGGGGCGCGGATGCACACCCAGCTTGCGATGAAACCACGCATCGGCGGCGGCGGTCGGCAATGCGCCCACCGGATTGCCGGCCTGGGTGTAATCGAGAATCGACGACTGCAGCGTAATGCCGTTCAGGTCCACGCCGTCCTCATGCAAGCGATACGCGAGCACGCAACTGCGCGCCGTGCCGTACGACTCGCCGTACAGGAATTTCGGCGAATTCCAGCGGTTGTTCTTCGTCAGGAAACGCTTGATGAATTGCTTGATGGAGTTCGCGTCCTGGTCGACACCCCAGAAATCGCGGTTCTTGTTCGGCGCAATGGCTGCCGAATAACCCGTGCCGACCGGGTTGATGAACACGAGATCGCTCTTGTCCAGCAGGCTGTCCGGGTTGTCCTCCATCTGGTACGGCGCGGGCGGCGTGAAGTCGGGTGTCGCGGTCTTGATGCGTCTCGGCGCGTAGGACCCAAGCAACACGAATACCGCCGACGACCCCGGCCCGCCGTTATAGAAAAACGTGACCGGACGCGATTCTTCCGTCTGATTGTCCTGCGTGAACGCAACGTAGAACAGCTTTGCCTCGGGCTTGGAACTGCTCGGATCGACGATCACCAGATGGCCGGCGGTCGCGGTGTAGTCGATCTTCTTGCCGCCAATGACCGCCGAGTGATGCGTGATGGCGGCGTTTTCGTCGGTCAGGGTGGCGTCGATGGAATCGTCGGGACCGTTGCCATAAGGGGCGGGATCGAAGTAAGGCTGATCCGGCGTGGTTGAAGTTTTTGCCGCTGAACTGGAGTTCGTCATGATTGCTCCCTTGCCGGTGTTGTTGGAGTTCTTGCCTGGCCCATCGTCAAAGCACTATCAAAACTCGACTACTCAACTAAAACCGCTACTTCAGCGCAGCCGCCACCTTCGCGCCGTCCGGGCTGCCCAGTCCGGTGCAGGCATCCCATCCGACCGTCGCCTCGAAGCTGCCATTGTTTCCCTGCGTGATGTCGTGGCCCGCGGTCTTCGCGCCGTACAGCTTCGGGTTGAGGAAACCCACCGGCTTGGCTGCAGCCGCGTTGATCCGGGCAACAAGCCCTGCCCATAGCGGCGCGACCGCGCTCGTCCCGCCCACCACCGTCTGCGTCCCGCCGATGATCACATCGTAGCCGGTGAGCGGCGAGGCGTCTCCAGCGACATCGGGCACCCCGCGTTTGGTCAGCGCCGACTTCGCTCCATTGACACGCGTCACACTCAAACCCTCCTGCCACACGGGCAGCGCAAACGCAGCGCTCACGCCGCCACCGCCCGCACCGCCCTGATCGCCGTCGTTCCACACCACTTCGCTGCTGATCCCCTTCGCCGATGCCTGCAGTTGGGTCCCGCCGCACGCCAGCACATACGGGCTCGAGGCCGGAAAGTCGACGTGGTCGAGGCCGTCCGTGGCGCCGTCGTTGGAACCGCTGTCGCCCGAGGCCGCACACACGGTCACGCCCAGTACCGCGGCGGATTGCAGGACTTCGTTGAAAGCGTTTTGCGACTGCGACGTCCAGTTGGTTTCCGGGCCGCCCCAACTGATCGAGATGACCGACGGTTTGTTGGTGTCGTCGTGGATCGCGCGGTTCACGGCGTCGATAAAACCCGCGTCGCTGTTCGTCGTGAAATACACCGCGATGCGCGCGCCCGGCACAATCGCGCCGACAATCTCGATGTCCAGCGTCACCTCGCCGTCCGGCCCGTTCGGGTTGCCGGTAGGCGCGTTGTTAGCCTGGTCGACGCCGACGGCGACCACCTCCGGCTTGGCCACGCCCAGTTGCGAAAAATACGCGCTCAGGTCGCTTTCGTTATACCCCCCGCCCAGTTCGATAATGCCGACGCACTGGCCGCTGCCGTCGCTGTCGGGAAAGTCGTAGAGCCGCGCCAGATCAATCGGCGTATACGACGTGCTCGACCCGCTGCGCGCCGTCTTGAACGGCGGCCGGAAGCGGAAATGCGGACGCGCCTGCGGGCGGCTGTCGAGACCCAGCACGGCCGTCACCGCGTCCTTCATGTCCTCCGGCACGTTCACCGGCCCCGTACGCCCGCGATACTCGCCGACCGCATGATGTTCGAAACGCTCCAGCTTGACGCCAAAGGCTGCGCTGAACTGGGCGATCGTGCCGGACAGCACCACGCTGCGCGAGCCGGCGTCGGCGCGCACCACGTCCAATCCGCGCGCCTTCGCGAAGGCTTCGATCTTGGCCACATCCCCTTCCGATGCCCCGAAGCGCTTGCCGAATTCCTCGCGCGAGACGGGCACGGCGTCGGCGGCGCCTGCGTTGATCTTTTCCATTAACTGGCGGAATGCGTCCTCGTTTTGCCGCCGAAGCATCACCACCACTTCGATTTTTTCGTCCGGATTGCATGCCCCAAGGCAACGGGCGCCTTCGGGTTGCGACTTGTCGCTGCCGGGTAACGGATGGGTAGGAAGGTTGCTCATGGATTCAGGCTCCTTGCTGGTACGGGAAAATTCGTGTCGCGCGGATTCGGAGTTCGAGATGAGTGACAAGCGATTCCCTGGATTCCAGGTGATCTCTGCTTGCTTCAGCCTGTTATCCGACACGTGGCGACGTTCGCAGTTCCAGCACAGGCAAACGATTGCCTTTCTGCTTATGCAACGGTTCGGGCGAGGCTGTCAATTCGGCGTCGCCCCTGCCTTTGCGTCCAGTTCAGGGTAGATCACAGTGCCGTCGGCCTGCGGCTTCGCTTGCGGCGTGAGCGTCGCAGGACTGACCTGATGCGGGCCCATGATGTGCAGCACGGTCTCGCCGCGTGCGAGCAGATAATCCGCCACGATCCGCCGATGGCACCGCCACCACACCGCCTCCGAGCACATGATCGCGCAGCGCTGCGCGTGGCCGATGTCGAGCAGTTGATCAAACCCTTCGCGGAAGGGTTCGCCCAGCGCGTAATCGGCGTAATTGCGGAACGCCGGATGGGTCCAGTAGGTGTTGGGCGACGGTTCGTCCGTGTTGCGCTTGCCACGCCGCCCGCCCAGCGCGGCGATGTGCACGTATCCAAAACCCTCCGCACTCAGCGAAGCCGGAAACGCGTCCAGGTTGAATTGCGGATTGGTCCGCGATTTCGGAATGCTGCGGATATCGACAAGGATTTCGATCTCGCTTTCTCTCAGGAGGCCGGTAAATTCCGGCAGCGGACGGGTCGAATGGCCGATGGTGAAAAAAGGCGTATTCATGAAGCGATCCAACAATCCCGCGCGCTCGTCAGGACCGGTCTTCCGGATATTCCCGCCGGCCGTCGCCGGACAACCACGGCTCGCGGCGGATGCACCAGAGTTCGTAGGTCGGGTTGAGGAAGCCGGTTTCATCGAATGCGCCGATCGGCAGGTCGATTTCGTCGTTGTTGACGTACGCGATGTAGGCCACCGATCCACATACCGGACAGAAGTGGCGCCGTGCATCGGCGGAACTCTGCCAGGCTTTCGTCGCGCCCGACATGGTGACCTGCTCCTCCAAATAGACCGCGTACGCACCAAACGCCGAACCGTGCACCTTGCGGCACGTCATGCAATGGCAAAGGCCAACGCGATCCGGCCTCGCCGACGCCGTAAAGCGCCATGCACCGCACGCGCAGCCGCCTTCATGGCGGGTTTCCTCAAGGGTTTCCTGATTACTGTCGTTCATCGCGACCTCCCTATAATCTGGTATCTGTTATCTATTGGAAGAAGCACAGCCTTGTAGCAATCGTAGAAGCAATTCGCGTGGTAGCAACCCGCGCGCCGCATCGATTCCAAAAAGTGCAAATAGCGTGGTTTTTGCTACGATGACACCCCCACGAGACGGAGATGGCACTCATGAAGCACGTATCCCTGCTGGCTCTGCTCCCTACCGGCGCCACCGCGGTTACCACGGCGACCGGTCCACACGCAGCGCCGGGCGCCACCGATCTCGCGGCCCACGTGCTGTCGCACGAACGTTTCGACGCCGCCGCGAACGCGCCGTCGCCGCGCACGGATTACAAAAACGTGCACGTCGCGGATGTCATGACCGACGAATACGTGTTCCCGCTCGGAGACACCGGCAAGTCGATCGTGTTGTCCGGTTATCAGATTGCGGCGGGATTTCTAGCCGAACGCGCTGCCGACGAATGGCTCGAACTCGCCCGCCAGCAGCACGCGGCAGAGGGCGGAGCGGCGGACGACGGCACGCGGCATGTGCCCGATCCCGCTGAAGCCGATCAATTGATGGATCGCGCGCTCGAATCCGCCGAGCGCATTCTTGCGCCGTTCGAAGCGGCGCCGGTCGCGTCGCTGTTCGAAACGCACTACCGCGGCGGACGCGAATTTCTGCGCTTGAGCTGGGAAGGCTTGCCGGAAGACCTCGTGCCTAAATCGCGACGGCCGGCAGTGGCGTTGAAAGTTGCCGGGGCGTTGGCGCCTGCATCGGTAGAGCAGGACTACGACCCGTACGGGCTGGAAGGCACGAGCGATTACGACGTCGACAAGCCGTTGGCCTATCGGGAAAAGATCGGCCCGTTCCTGCTGACCATGACGTATCGACATGAATATCCCCAGGTCGACGATGAACGGCTCGGCACCGCGTTCGCCGTGTTTCATGAAGCGGGCACGGATATCGTCGCCGCGGCCGTCGAGTTGAAACTCGTGAGGGTGCCGCCCATCCAGAGCAGCGCGGACCTCGTGTACGTCCTCGATACCTACTCCGGCGAAATGCTTTCCCTTGCACTGGCAGCAACCGAAGCGCTCGGGCCTGAGCGCCTGTGCAGCGTGTTCAACACGTATCGGGTGGTGTATATCAGCATGTGGGAAGTGAGGAAACCGTGGCGCGGCGAGGGTCTGGGCGTCGCCTTGCTGCGTGAGGCGCTGGAGCGGCTGCCCGCCGATTCCGAGGGTCGTCCCGATGCATTGTGCGTGGCCCCTGAGCCGTATCAGACCGAGGCGCGATATCTTGCACAGTTGCCGCCCGCTTTGCGCCAGGAACTCGATGTGCCCGCACAGAGGCTCACCCGGCATCTGTCGGAGTGGCTGGATCGTGCAAACCTGCCGAACGTGAAAACGCATTTTTTCATCCCGATGGCGAAACACGAAGGCATTGGATCAGCGGGTGAAAACGCGCGGCTGATCGACCGGATCATGGAAAGTGAAGCCTGATCCTGTGCTTGTCATCATCGATATGCAGGCGAATCTGATGCCGCATATCGATAGCGGCGCGGCCGTGCTGAAGCATTGTGTTGCGCTTGTTAAAGCGGCCGATCTGCTCGATATCCCGGTGCTTATCACCGAGCAGAACCCGCGTGGGCTTGGTCCGAGCGTCGATGGCTTGATTGGCGAGCGGCATCGCGTGATCGAGAAGGACACATTCGACGCAACGCGGTGCCCGGACTTCGTGGCAGCGTTGCCGTCGAAGGAGACGGTGCTGTTCGTGGCCGGTTGCGAAGCGCATGTCTGCGTGTTGCTGACCGTGACCGGCTTGCTGAAACTGGGTTATACGGTGGAACTGATCGCCGATGCAGTCGGTTCGCGCGCGCCGGAGAATAAGGCAATTGCGCTTACGAGAGCGCAGCGCGAGGGAGCACTTCCTACCACCACTGAAAGCACGATCTTCGGCTGGCTGGGAAGCTGCCGGCATCCGCGGTTCAAGGACGCGCTGGCGCTGATTAAATAGCGGATTCGGGTGGCCACGCGACCCGTGGCGGTGTTGATCAGGGCAATCTGCGCTCTCCGCCTCCGTCTCTCCGCTTCCGTGCGCCGAGCAATGAGCGGCACGCTCCGCTCGATCAGCGTCGTGCATGGCGAACAATTAGCCCGCCCCCACGCACTCGATAAAACCCCGCGAGCGAGCCATGCACGCCGATCATGACTGGCATGAGGATATTTCGATTGTTGCGGGTTTTTGGCCTGCCTAGAGTGCTTTCACGCGTACGGTTACGTAGCGCTCCGGGAGATCGAATACCCGCTCTCCGACTTTTCTGCTCAAGGCCACCATCATGACGACTCGCCTTTCCCTCCTTGCCCGGCGCCTCTTCGTGGCCGCCGCTTTCGCCGTGCCGTTAGCGGCCACCGCCACGTTCGCCCACGCGGACGCCCTCGATACCGTGCAGAAAAACGGCGTCATCCGGGTTGGCGTGTTCATGGACTATCCGCCGTTCGGCTCGATCGGTCCGGACATGAAACCGCAGGGTTATGACATCGAAATGGCCGACTATCTGGCCAAGACGATGAAGGTCAAGGTCGACCTCGTGCCGATCACCGGTGAGAACCGCATGGCTTATCTCGCGACCGGCAAGGCCGACGTGCTGCTAAGCGTTGGCCAGACGCCGGAGCGGGAGAAAATTCTCGATTTTTCGCGGCCGTATGCGCCGTACTATCTCGCGGTATTCGGGCCGAAGGCGTTGCCGGTGAAGAGCGAGAAGGACCTGGCCGGCAAGACGATATCGGTTGCACGCGGCACGCTGGAAGATCTGAGCGTGACGAAGGTCGCACCGCCGGACGCGACGATCAAGCGTTTCGATGACCCGAATGGCGCTATTTCAGCGTTTCTGTCCGGGCAGGTTCAGCTGATGGTGGTGGGTAATGACGTGGGCGCAACGATCATCGCGCGTAATCCGCCTATCGCACCCGAACAGAAATTCCAGCTTTTTAGTTCACCCGATCATGTTGCCGTGAACAAGGGCGAAACGCGTTTGCTGAAGGAAGTCGATGCGGCTGTGTTGAAAGCGAAGAACGATGGCACGTTGAACAAGCTTTCGACAAAGTGGCTTAAGGCTCCGTACCCGAGCGATTTGTAAGCAACGCTTAGGGTTAAGCTTTCAGTTCAAAAACTGCCACCGTGAGGTGGCAGTTTGCTTTTCTGGCTTCGGCTTTATACCGCGGCTTTCAACCGCGTAAGGCGGACAAGGCTGGCTGCGAGCACCCCGAATTACCGATGAATGTAGCCCTTACCTGCAATCCCGAACGGCAAACGCCCCAGGAGCGCTCCATTCATAGATGGCATTGGATTTGCTAACTCCGTTCGTCTCCATTCGCCTCATTGCCTTGCGCCCCGCAACGCCCAAGCGAATGGAGTCAGCGCCTCCGTTAGCCGGCACGCCAACTCCCCCAGACGCGTCCAGCCAACACAGCGCTAACCCGTCGAGCGAGGAGCTTCATATCGCCATGCGCCACATCAACGTCCCTCCCAGCAGCAACCCAGACCCGGAATCATTCGAAGCAATAAAACCGTCCCGACGCAGGTTCCTGCAATCCGCAGCGGCAGCAGCCGCCGTCACCGTCGCTCCGCTGGCTCACCCACAGCAACCGGCAACGGCAACGACGTCGGCACCGCCGCCGTCATCACCCGGCACAGCCGCCCCACTCATGCCCGTGAAGCTGACCATCAACGGCCACGCTTACGAAATGCAACTCGAAGCACGCACGACCCTGCTCGATGCATTGCGCGAATACGCCAGCCTGACCGGCACGAAGAAAGGCTGCGATCGAGGTCAATGCGGCGCATGCACGGTGATTGCCAACGGCCGACGCATCAACTCATGCCTGACGCTCGCCGTCATGCATGAAGGCGAATCGATCGTGACCGTGGAAGGACTTGCCAACGCCCAGACGCTAAGCCTCAGTCTGATACAAAAAGCTTTCATCGATCACGATGCCTTTCAGTGTGGTTTCTGTACGTCCGGCCAACTGTGTTCGGCAACGGCGCTAATCGATGAATTTCATGCCGGCGATGCCAGCGCTGTGACCGCCGATGTCCGCTTCCGCCCGCCTCAACTCTCCGACGATGAAATCCGTGAACGCATGAGTGGCAACATCTGTCGCTGTGGTGCGTATCCGAACATCGTCGCGGCGGTGAAAACCGTTGCGCTCGTCAAAGCTTAGGAGCGCCACATGGATGCCATTTCTTACGAACGCGCAACCGATGTCGGCGCGGCGATCAAGGCAGCGCAGCAGCCGGGTGTTACGTTTATCGGCGGCGGAACGAATCTGCTCGACCTCATGAAAGGCGGTGTGGCGAGACCGATGAAACTCGTCGACATCACGCATATACCGGGCTTGAATACGGTGAGCGAACTGCCCGACGGCGGCTTGCGGATCGGTGCGCTGGTTCGCAACAGCGACGCCGCCAATCACACGTGGATCCGCGCGCGTTATCCGCTTTTATCGCAAGCGTTTCTCGCGGGCGCATCGGCACAGTTGCGCAACATGGCAACGGTCGGCGGCAACCTGATGCAACGCACGCGCTGTTATTACTTCTACGACACCGGCTTCCCCCAGTGCAACAAACGCACACCCGGCAGCGGCTGCGCAGCGATAGAAGGCAACAGCCGCATCCACGCGATCCTTGGTGCGAGCAGTCAGTGCATCGCGACGAATCCATCCGATATGAACGTGGCGCTCGCCGCACTCGAAGCCGTCGTGCACGTGAACGGCCCTCAAGGCGAACGCACGATTCCGTTCGCGGAGTTTCATCGCTTGCCTGGCGATCGTCCTGAAGTCGATACCACCCTGCAAGCCGGTGAACTGATCACGTCCGTCGATCTGCCGCCGCCGCTCTTCGCCCAGCACTCGCACTATCTGAAGGTGCGCGACCGCGCGAGCTATGCGTTCGCGCTCGTGTCGGTCGCCGCCGCATTGCAGATGGACGGCAACACCATGAAGACGGCGCGTATCGCGCTTGGCGGCGTCGCGCATAAACCGTGGCGGGCGACCGCAACCGAACAGGCGCTCAATGGCCAGCCGTTGTCGCGCGATACGTTGCGCAGCGCAGCGGCACTTGCCGTTCGCGATGCGCGGAGTTATCGCGAGAACGGCTTCAAGATCGAACTGGCGCAGCGCGCGATCGTGCGCGCGGTGTCTACAGCAGGAGGTATGGCATGAGTGTTCTCGGACAACCGCTCGACCGCACCGACGGTCTTTTGAAGGTCACGGGCCAGGCTAAATATTCCGCCGACAACCCCGAAGCCAAGCTCGCGCATGCGGTACTGGTCACGAGCACCATCGCGCATGGCAGGGTTGCATCCATCGATACCGCGCGCATACAAGCCATGCCCGGCGTGCTGCTCGTGATGACACACGAAACCGCGATGCGCCTCCCGAACGGCGGCAAACCGGATGCCTCGCCGCCGGCCGTGCGCAGATTGTCGCTCCTGCAAACCGACGAAGTGCGTTACAGCAACGAGCCCGTTGCTGTAGTCGTCGCCGATACGCTGGAACGCGCAACCGATGGCGCCCGCAAACTCCAGGCATCGATTCGTTACGAAACCGCGACGCCGAACACGGACTATCAGCGCGCGAAAGGCACGGCTTACGAGCCGGAAAGGATGATGGGACGCCCGATCAACACGCAGCGCGGCGATGTGGCTGCCGGTCTGCGACAAGGTCCCACGCGCCTCGATGCCGTCTACACCACGCCTAACGAACATCACAATCCGATGGAGCCACACGCGACGCTTGCTCGCTGGGACGGCCCGAACCTGACGCTCTACGATGCAACGCAAGGCGTCTCGGGTGCGCGCGGCGCGGTCGCGAAAATCCTTGGCATCAAGGAAGAGAACGTGCACGTGATCTGCCCGTTCGTCGGCGGCGGTTTCGGGTGCAAAGGCTCGGCGTGGTCGCACGTCGTACTCGCCGCGATGGCCGCGAAGCAGACCGGCCGTCCCGTGCGGCTCGTGCTCGAACGTCCGCAGATGTTCGGCATGGTCGGCAACCGGCCGTTCACAGATCAGCATTTCCAGATCTCGGCTCGCGACGACGGCACGCTCACCGGCATGCGTCATGACGTGATCTCGACCACATCGACGTTCGAAGACTGGAACGAAAGCTCGGCCATCGTCACGCGCATGCTGTACGCCGTGCCGAACCAGGCGACCACGCACAAGCTGGTGAAACTCGATGTCGGCACACCGACGTTCATGCGCGCACCCGGCGAAACGAGTGGCTCGTTCGCGCTCGAATCTGCGATGGACGAGATGGCCTACCAGTTGAACATGGACCCTGTTGCGTTCCGGCTGAAGAACTATGCCGAGATGGAACCGCAGGAAAAGAAGCCATGGTCGCAGAAGTCGCTGCGTGAGTGTTACAGAATCGGCGCGGAGAAATTCGGCTGGTCACGGCGCAATCCCAAGCCGCGTTCCATGCGCGACGGCAACATGCTGATTGGTCTCGGCATGGCGACGGCAACGTATCCGGCGAACCGCAGCGAGGCATCGGCGATCGCGCGCATTTTGCCGGACGGCACGGCGATGGCCGCATCGGGCACGCAGGATCTCGGCACTGGCACCTATACGGTGATGACTCAAGTCGCCGCCGATGCGTTGGGCTTTCCCGTGGAGAAGGTCGACTTCGCACTCGGCGATTCATCGTTGCCGCACGCGCCGGGGTCGGGTGGTTCGCAGTCGGTGGCAAGCGTGTCGCCAGCGGTGCGCGAAGCGGCATCGCAGGCACGCGCCAAGTTGATTGCTATGGCGATAGCGGATTCGGGCTCGCCCCTAAGCGGTGGTTCCATCGACGATGTCACGGTCAACAACGGCTGGGTCATCAGTCGCGCCGATCCATCGAAACGCGATCCGGCCGCGGCGGTTATCGCGCGCAACGGTGGCAAGCCGATCGAGGCGATCGCGACCACAAAACCCGGCGATGAAAAACAGCAGTTCGCGTTCCACTCGTTCGGCGCGGTGTTCACGGAGGTTCACGTCGATGCCGACCTGGGCACGATCCGCGTGCCGCGCATCGTGGCGGTGTATGACGTTGGCAGCCTGCTCAACGAAAAGACGGCTCATAGCCAGTTGATGGGCGGCCTTGTGTGGGGCATCGGCTCGGCGCTGACCGAGAAGAGCGAACTCGATACGCGTTATGGCCGCTACACGAACGCCAACCTTGCCGAGTATCACGTGCCGGTGAACGCCGATGTCGGCGTGCTCGACATCACGGTGCTGGGCAAACCTGATCCGCATTTCAACTCGCTCGGTGCGCGGGGCATCGGTGAAATTGGCATTACGGGGGTAGCCGGATCGATCGGGAATGCCGTGTATCACGCGACCGGCGTGCGGGTGCGTGATTTGCCCATCACGCTCGACAAGGTGCTGCCGAAAACAACGGTCTGACGTTTTGTTGCCCGGAAAACCGCGTGGCTGCGCTCTTATTGCTCGCCGCGCGGTTTTTTTTCGTGCTTGCGGCGTACCCTTCGGCTTGTCAAAATCGACGCTTCTTACTATCGGATAGCCGGCCATGAGTTATTCATCGAGTGCGACCGGCATTCTGCTTGCAGCCGGCTACGGTTCCCGCTTCGATCCAAGCGGACTTCACAACAAACTTCTCGCTACGCTCCCTGACGGCACGCCGGTGGTGTTTCAGTCCGCGCGCCGGTTGTTGTCGACGGTGCCGCGAGTGGTCGCGGTGGTGCGGCCGGGGTCGGAGAAACTTGCCGAGGTATTGAACGAAGCGGGCTGCGATGTGATGTTTTCCATCGATGCCGAACGCGGCATGGGCGCGACGCTCGCTGCAGCGGTGCGTGCAACGCATGACGCGCAGGGCTGGCTGGTGACGCTTGGCGACATGCCGTGGATCGAGTCGCAGACTATGGAAGTCGTGGCGCGGTCGCTGGATGGGGGGGCGTCGATCGTGGCGCCGTTTTATCGCGGACAGCGAGGGCATCCTGCGGGGTTTGGCGCCATACATCTGGAAGCGCTCAGCGCGCTCGACGGCGATGCCGGCGCGCGGGCGCTGTTCACGTCGGAGGCGGTGGAGCGCATCGACGTCGACGATGCGAATATTCTCCGCGATGTGGACTTGCCGGAGGATTTGCAGTTGCACTAAATGATGCTCTTGTTTGCCCGCACCAATGGTCCGGCGCGAGCGCCCCGGCAGCCGGCCTTCACGCGGCGATCCTGGCATCGGTCTCCGGTGCAAATTTGTTGGCAGCAGTCGGCTAGAAGTTAACCGCCGTGCAGATGTGGAGAGATTCGAGGAGTTGGATCTTTGCTATGTCAGTGCTGCCGCTGGCCCGGCCGGCTGTGGGTTCGACTCAATTGAACTTTGCCGCGTTTCCATCGAACCGGTCTTCCGGCGACCCAGATCCATCCTTACCTTGACGTGACTTCAATAGCCCCTGTATGGATATGTCGATATCCCGGTCTATCAGGGAGAGAGCTGTACCGGCAAAAGACAGCGTAATTGACGGGAGAGCGTCGGCGGGGACGTCCTCCAATTCCGATATCTGGTCGACCGGGATCACGACACTATTTCCGCGCGGGAAATGGATCATGATCGCCGCCTGTTCGGGAAGATATTTCACGCCGTCCGCGACACTAGGGAGGTAGCTCGAATGAGAGCCAGGCCATACACTCTGGATGGTCTCGAAAGCAGCTTTGAGCCTGAACATCGCGCCCGTCGGGCGACGCTCCAAAACGAAAAGCGTCTCGCCTCCCTCGTCGAGGTCGACAGGTTTCTCGTCAGGCGCGTTGATAATTTTCATAGCTTGATCCCTACTTGCGTGCTGTCTGCCAGGTGCAATACGGTCAGACGCTTTGCGGGATCATACGTTCCCGCCTGGATCCTGACCAGCGTCCTTCCCGCCAGATTTCTCTTCACTACGTACTGTTTTGCTTCGTCCCACGCCTGATTTTCCAGGCATGTGTCCTGTATGGCTTCCATCCAACTTTCTCTAGCTGCGGGCAAGCGACCTTTGACGATGGCGATGACGTCACTTTTCACCTGAGAAGGCACGCGAGCTGTGTCAGGAATCACATCCAGCAAACTCACACCATTGTGCCAAAACGAAAACTCAAATCGTGCGGACCAATCGCCGCCATCCAGATGCACATGTGGCGGACAATGCTCGTCTCTGGTGAGTACAGCGATCCGCCTCCCCTTATATTGACCGACTTTCATAAGTTTTATTTTCCCTTGTTAGCGCGAAGGTTGCTGACAACTATCGGTGCAGCAGGCATACGATGTGGTAAATTTTACACACGCCTGCTCAGCCTCCGATAGCCGTCCGAATGGCCAACGGGAAAGCGCCCGAAACATTTAGAGACCCAACTGAAACAACACGTAACCTGAGTCAACTTTCCTGAAAGCTTGGCGTTAACCCGTGGACAGCGCCAATCCTGGCGACGATTTTCAAGGCAACCGACTCCATGGCCGCCCTTCCGCTTTCAGCACTCCAGCAACGTCAACACAAACAAGGCCACGCGGCGCTTGTCCCGAGATCCGCCGGGCAACTCAAGGCGGAACATGACGGCATCGTCGGCCGCGCGCAGTTTTTCCTCTACGCGACCATCGCGCTGGCTATCGTCGGCGTGATCGCCGTCGCCGTGCTGCCGTTCTCGCCCATCCCCAACGACTTCAGTTTCGGTGCGCAGGAAGTAGTCGGCGTCGCGGTGTTCGCGGCGTGCCTGTTCCTGCTGCACGAGCGCGCGGAACTCACGCTGCGGCTCTACAACTACGAACCCGTCGAACAGACCACCCAGGGCGAGCTGCGCGCACTGCTGCATCGCGTGCCGGAAGGCGTTTCGTATCAGAACGCCCTCGCCGCCGACAACCGGACGTTCGTGACCGTGGAAGCGGAAGAAATTCGCCGTCGCGCAGATGCGTTCAAACCGCAGGCCGAAGGTCAGGAAGCGGCAGAATCCTGATCACGGCGCGTTGACCGGCCGCCGGGCGTAATCGAGCCCATCGGCGCCCGTCGTATGAAAATCGCGTAGAAACAAAAATGAAAGCCGCCGCCCGCGTTCGCGGGTCGGCGGCTTTCATTTTTTGATGCACGTGCGCCGAGCTTGAACGCGGCATTCCTTTAATTGTCATCGAACTGGGCAACACAAGCCCTTACGCGCGAACCGTGGCCTGCATGGCGCCCGCCAGGTATTACGTGAAAGACGCGTTTGTCCGGGCCTGTCTTTCAGCCCGCGTACGCCTATGCTGAAGTAAGCGACATGAACGTTCGACTACACAACACGGAGGCGAGTCATGAACCACGTGAACGACATCCAGTACATGAAATACGACATGCAGAGCAATCCCATTCCCGACCCGCTCGCCGACCCGAACCGCGATCCTGAAGCGGACCCGTTGTCGCCGCCGTCGCCGGGGCATCGGCCGGACGAGCCGCAGCATCCCGACGCGCCACCGGACGGCCATCCGGTTTAATAGTCTCGCTACCAACCCGGATCATGGCGCGGTTTCCGTAAAGTCGATAACGGCAACCGCGCTGCCTGGAACACCCGGTTCCGTCGCTGGATCGAAGAAAATCTTCGCGCCGCGCTGATAGTTGAAAATGAACAGCACGACCGATGCCGTCGACGCCAGCAGCACGCAGAACACGAATACCGCGCGATAACCCCACGTCGCCGCAACGAACCCCGACGCGACGCCTGCGAGCACGGAGCCGGTGCGCATGGTGTTGAAAAACAGCGTAGTCGCCCGGGCCAGCGCGCCGGGCATCAACTCTTGAAAGTACGACATCCCGAGACAAGACGTCACCGCGACCACCACGGCGTTGAGGATCTGCAGCGGCACGAGTACCCAAAGATTCGGCGCGAGCGCGATCCCAGCGAAGTACACAATGTGGGACAGCGACGCGAACGCGATCATGTTCGCCTTGTTGATGCGCCGGGCCGCGCCGCCGAGCAAAAGCATCATCGGAATTTCAGCGAACGCGCCGAGGCCGACCATCTGCGCGACATGCGCGGTCGTGCCATGCAACTGATCGACAATCAGCACGGGCAGCATGATGGTTGCGATCGCCGAGCCCATGCCGATCAGCGTAAAACTCACCAGCGCCGCGTACACATGCGCGTTTTTCGCTTGGCTCGGGATTTCGCTGCTGGTTTTATCGGCGGCTTCGTAGGTGTCGTACACCTTGGGCTCACGCATGCACAACACGATCAGCCCGGCCAGCGCAAACGCGCCCGCCGCCGATAAAAACAGCCCGTTAAACCCGGACACGCCCAGCACGATTGCGCCGGCCGCCGGACCGAACACCCACGCGCAAGACAGCGTGGTGCGCAAGGTCGCCATCGGCAATTCAGTGTGTTCGATGCCTTCGGCGTGCAGCCTCGCTTTGCCGAATGTAAAAAGCTGCGGGAACACCGCCGCGCCGATGCTCAGGAACACGCATCCGAAGATGGTCAGCAACACGTAGTTGCGCGTGACGCACAGCAACGCATAACCCAGCGCCGATCCCGCAATGGACAGCAGCACAATGCGTTTTTTATCGCCCCGGCGATCGGCGATACGTCCGAGATACGTGCTCGCGATCACGCTACTCACCGCGGTCAGCGTCATGAAGATGCCGAGGCGAAGCGGCGTCATATGCGCCTCGGTCGCACCGAACAGCGACGTGTACGGCACGGCGAATGAGGAAGCGATGCCTGACAGGAACATCGCGAGTGAAATGCCGGGATAACCGGGAAGACGGATTAACGCGAGGAAAGTCTTGAATACGGCGTTCATTGAAATTCACGTTGGCGGCCAGGGTCCGTCGCGCGGCGCTCCGTTCGAGCAGGAGAAACGACGTTCAGCGGGCACTTAAACACGAGCGCGCGTTTTTTTCAATGACGTTTTCTTCAACGATTAGCGACGCAAAGGCAACGCACTGCCCTATCAAGCCGCGCGTAGCCCGGTGACGATGACTCGCAATCCGGTCCTGTCAGTCCGGTTAAGCAACGTGAATCCCGCCCGGTGTTTCGCCGCTATCTTGGCCGCAATCGCCAAGCCGAGCCCACTTCCCTGCCCGGTGGAATTCGACGCGCGATAGAAACGATCCAGGACCCGTCCGAGGTCGTCCGGTGGAATGCCCGGCCCGTTGTCCACGACCTCCAGGCGAACTTCGTTTCCATGCTTGGCGAGCAAAACATCGACCCGCCCTCCGGGTTCGGTATAACGAATGGCATTGTCGATAAGGTTTGTGACCAGGGTCGTTAGCGAGGCCTCATCTCCCGCCACCGGAACGGTACCGCCTCCTTGCGAGGCATTCTCGCAATCGAGTCCCAGGTCGATTCCCTTTTGCTCAGCTAACATGGACAAGTCGCCAATAACCCGCGATGCGACTTCCTGGATATCCACTTTCCCCTCGCGCGCGCTTGCCTCGGTGTCTTCGCGCGCAAGCGCTAAAAGTTGCTGTACCAGGTGAATCGCGCGATTCACCCGTTCCTCCATTTTTCGCAACAGCACGCCGTCGTATACGGGCCCTTCGTGCTGTCGCGCAGCCTGTATCTGCAGCTTGAGCGCCGTCAACGGTGTTCTGAGCTCGTGTGCCGCATCCGCCACAAAAAGGCGCTGCACACGCAGCGTATTGTCGAGGCGCACCAGCAATTGATTCAACGATTCAACCAGCGGTTGCACTTCTATCGGCAGGTCTTTGTCTTTTTCAATTGCGGTCAGCGATTCGCTCGAGCGCGCCGCCAATGATTTGGACAGTGTATTAACGGGCCTGAGTGCACGCTTCACGACGAACAATACGAGCGCGATTTCCAGCGGAAGAACAGCTAACAAAGGCCATAAGGTTCTGGACGCGAGTTTCAACGCGAGTTCGTCGCGCACGAACGTGGGCTGCCCGAGTTGCACGAATCGCGAGGGTTGTTGCAAGCCGAATACGCGGTAGTGCCGCTCGCCAATTTCTATCGATTGAAACCCGGCGTCCTGCCGCGGAAGTTCTACGCCTGGCGGGGAGTGATAGGTCAAATTCCCCGCCCCATCCCAGATCTGTATCACGACCCGGTCGTCTTGCAGGCCTTCGAATTCCCCGGATTTGGTGTTCGCCAGCTTCGCGTCGGCAACCGACTGCGGCAGGGAAATAGCCACCGACCTGAGCTCGTAGTCGAAAAGTTCGTTCGCCTCTTCTCGCGCACTCTGGAAGATGCCGTATCCGGCGAGGATACTCATCAAGCCCAGGCCCACGATCAGACCTATCAATAATTGAGAACGAACCGATTTCACCCAAACCTCGCTAATAAAAAGCCGGTGGGTCGAAAGGCGACGAGCGCTACCCTGCCGCCGTCGACGCCGTGGCTCGAAACTGCAGATTGCGTCGCCCCACGCGCCGGCCGGAGCAAACCCTCCTTCGCCCGAACCGCTAAGCCGCGTTAGTTTTTGTCTATTTGTGTATTTGTCTATTAAGTTGGAGCGCTGACCTTAAGGTTGGCGTCCGCGTTTAAGTGTGAGGTGTATTAGCTTAAGAATTGCTTATCCGCTGTGGTGACAAGCAGCTCGTTGCCGGGAATTACCTTGCGCCAGGAATTTCAGGCATTCCAACGGGCTAAGGTTTCTTTAAGTATTTCCGCCTAGTCTTGTCTTAACGGTTGTACGCAAGCGTTCCTCCGATTAGCGCAACGCTTCACCTACAACAAGTGGTCCGAGAGTACATCATGAAACACCTTATGTCCGCAGTCATCGCCGCCTCAGTCCTGATCTTGCCAGCTGTGTCGTTTGCCGCCCAAGCCGATGGGCCCAGAGCGATGGAGCGCGTTGTTCAGCAGAACGACAACTATGAAAAAGACCATTCGCAGCAACCGCTAACCGCTAGTAACGAGGGCAAGGCAGCGCCGTCATCGGATGCGGATAAATCGGCCTATGGCTCTACTTCCAATGGCGACTCTCACGACTCCGGCGCAAGGAGATTTGCGCCTGCGCAAAGCCCATCGCTGTTCGCGCATCACTAACTAAGCGCGTGTAATCGCGTTTGAATCGGACATCGCACGCGGCGACGGATTCGTTACTGTCCGTTACAGAAGAGCGGCATCGGTTGCACATGAAGACGGCCTCGGCGGCTACCATTTCCTTGCCAGAGCACGAAGCGCTGTATAGGGCTGGCGGTCCAACCAGGAAGTGAATCATGAAACGCGAAGTATCGTTGCTCGTCGTAGCCATTGCGGCTGCGTGTGCGTCCAGTGCTGCTTCGGCGCACGCAAGCATAGGGGTTTATCTCGGCGTTCCCGGACCCGTGTATGAGGCTCCGCCGCCGGTCTATTACCAGGCGCCGCCGCAAGTTATCTATCAAGCGCCACCTGTCGTCTATGGTCCGCCGCCAGGTGCTTATAGGTATGGCTACGGATACGGATATGGATACGGGTATAGAGGCGACGGCTGGGATCATCGTGGCTGGGAGCATCATCGGCGCCATGACGACGATGATTGAGCGCTTGCGGCATCGTGCGAGAAAACATGGCGACTTCACTGCGGCGATAGCAGTAACGACTGTCACCATCACGAACGACGGTAGCGAGCGCAGGCTCCCACAATTGCTTACACATCTCACAAGCTGACGGTAAACGTGCGATGCGGCAAGCGCGTTATACACGCACGCATCCACCATGGAGATTGCCGTGAGCGCCAATCCGAATCTGTCAGAGTCACCCCGTAGCCGCATCCACCCGTTGATTGCAGCAGCCGCGGTAGCGGTCATTTTGGTCAGCGGCGTCGGAGTCGCTGCCATGACCGGGATTCTCCCGACATCGAAAGCGGTTCCCGCCGCAGTGACTCCTCCCGCACTGCTCGATACGCAACCCAATGACTCTCTAAACGGACTGAAGCCGAGTGTGCCGCCCCAGGCGCCGAGCGCAACGCCGGCTCGCCCAGTGACGCGTCCCCATCACGTGAGCCCGGCGGGACAAAACACTGCATCGAATGAAACCCGTCGCGCGCCTGCCGGACCGGCATACGCCGCTGCCCCCGCTGTAGACCCATATGCCGGCCAGGTCGTTTCCGTGAACACTGTGAAGACCGCAGAACCCACCACGGGCCTCGGCGCGCTTGGAGGTGCTGTGATCGGCGGCCTGGCGGGCACTCAGATTGGCAATGGGCGGGGACGGACGGCTGCAACCATAGTCGGTGCGCTTGGCGGCGGCCTGGCGGGCAACACGGTGGAGCATGCGGTGCACAAAGCAACGACCTACGACGTGCAAGTGCGGATGGAAGACGGTAGTTACAGGAACTTCAGTTATCAGACGGATCCGGGACTCCAGGCAGGCCAGCGCGTGCATGTGTCCGGCGATTCTCTGACTGCGTCTTAAGCGTCTGCGTCGAGCTTCAATCTTTACGTTTTTAAGTTTCGTTAAGCAGACTTAACGCCGCAGCGAATGCGTTTCGAATGCGTTTCTTCCGTCAGGTCGAAACGGCTTCGCACAATCGCTGCGGCGCTTCATACACGACCCTCATGCGAACAGGCGTTTAATCCTTTGCCAGAACGCAAATCGATGCGGGGGCGTGACATCCGGCGACAACGCTTCGTCTGGATGGAAGTGGACTTCCCGAACTTGCCGAACCTGTGAGACAAGCAGCCCGATGTACATGATAATTCTCTCAATGTTGGACTTTTAATTTCTAGGAAAGTCGGCAGCATCGAGTTCGAACGCGCATTTCGCGCGCGGCGACATGGGGCTTACCCGCTTCCGCTAGTTAAGGGGTGTGGCATATAAAGTGGCGTTCGTTTCCTGCATAACCCTCCTTTTCTTGCTTATTACCCGGTTTCACCTTCTAGCCGGTATTTCTCCTGGCAACCGCGTAACTAGATAAGCATGCCGAACTATCGTTGCTGCCTACGTTAGATTCAACGCACCCTTCAATGTTCCGAGAAACGCCCCAAAGCCATGTTCGGCCGGTCGGATGCGGGCGGGAACACGCACCAGCAGCCGTCATCGTGGCGAAAGAAAAGCAAAGCGCGAGACCCGAGCGGCAACGAGGTTTCGACACACACATACCGCCTTCGGCCTAAGCGCGTGCGACTGAACTCAGTAACACGAACAGGTGTCGAGAGGCTGGGGGCCAGCCATTTGTCGACCTGCGTACGTAGCGAATATTCATGCGTGGATTTCATGTGCTGCTCCGGCAAACGACTCTTGCTCGACTCCGTCTCGCACAGACTTGACACTGTCCGCGGTCCGCCCTGTTTCTTCACTCGGGCTTTGACTTATCGTCCTGCTAGTCGCCGACGCCCTCAGTGCGCTGCACCGCACCAGATGCCTTAAATCCGCAAGTTGAGTAACAAGTTGCCTAGCTGTCCTGCGCTTCATGACAAACCTCCCGCACCGCAACCCAACCTTGATAAAACACTTTAACTGTATGCCTGGATGACCCGTTGTGGGGGCGTGTCGGCAAAATCGCAACAGTTTGTCGCAAAGGGAGGCATCGCCGGATTACTCGTAATGCCTTTGCAGCGGCTGTTTAAATCACCGGCTGCTCGCCATGCTTGTTTATCGGCACAGAGGGATTCGGACTTGAGCGTCGGCAAGCGATGCGGGAGACGCTTTTTAGAGGGGATGAAACTGGATAAGAAACCGGTAAGACTTTACCGGCGAAGTTGTTGGACGCCATGCTACGACGCGTAGACGACAGCATCCTGAAAGACAGTCTTCTGATGTGCGAATGGCTCCCTTCACAGAAAGAGAAAGCGACCACACGGCCTTATCATCTGACAAATAACGCGGCAGTCACGCGTTAAAAACAACCATCACATTTCCTTCGTGCGGGTTATCCCACCCCTACATTTGGCCACCGCTTTGCCGTAAAGGAGTCAGGCATAGCGTTCGGCAGCGCCCGACGCCGCACATTAATCAGACGATTCAACAATAGGCGACGGCGGTAAACATGAAAAAGATGACGTTGAATCAAAAGCTCGGGTCGATGATCGCCGTGCTGTGGCTCGGGCTGGTCGCGATCGGAATCATCGGGGCGTGGCAAAGCCGCTCATCGACAATGGACGATCGGCGCGATCAGTTGAAGGCGCTGGTGGCACAGGGCATCAGCACCACAGCCCATTTCCAGAGTCTTGCCGAGAACAAGACGATCTCCGAAGACGAGGCGAAAAAGCGTGCTCTCGATGTGCTCGGGTCGATGCGTTACGGCACGGACGGCTACATCTCGGTCAATGATTCGCACTCCACGATGATCATGCATCCGATCAAGCCGGCCATGAACGGGCACAACTTTGCGAATTTCACCGACCCTGCAGGTAACAAGCTCTTCGTGAATATTGTCAACGCTGCCAGCTCGGCACCCGAAGGGGGCTTCGTCCACTACATGTGGTCGAAGCCCGGCAGTGACACACCCGTGCCGAAGATGAGTTTCGCCAAGCACTTTACGCCGTGGGACTGGTTCATCGTAACCGGCATGTACACCGACGACATCGACGCCGCGTTCTACGCGAGCGCATTACGCTGGTTCGCGATTACTGCCGTGCTCGGCGTGCTCGCTTCACTGGTGATGCTGTTGGTGTTACGCAGCATCAAGCGCGAACTCGGCGGCGATCCGGCAATTGCAGTCGGCGCGGCGCAGCGTATCGCACGCGGCGACCTGACCACGCATGTGCCGCTTGCCGACGGCGATTCTCATAGCCTGATGTTCGCGTTGAGCGAGATGCAAAGCGGCCTGGTGGAAACCGTCACACGCGTGCGGACCGGGACCGAGAACATCAATGTGGGGGCGTCGGAGATTGCAGCGGGCAATACCGACCTGTCGCAACGTACCGAGCAGCAGGCCGCCGCGCTCGTGCAGACCGCATCGAGCATGGACGAGATGACGGCGAACGTGAAGCAGAACGCCGACAGCGCCACGCAAGCCGCCAAGCTGGCAGGCGAAGCCGCCGATGTG